>JAABUV010008069.1_pt1 | contig 10788 bp, 10 predicted proteins | sample 5559971 | NCBI WGS metagenome assembly JAABUV01 (sample SAMN10711881, study PRJNA513362) | rock metagenome | isolation source: Antarctica rocks | place: Antarctica: Victoria Land, Knobhead nord | collected 2015-12-19
GGTAGAGTAGCCATAGCTGTCAGCGGACAGCACTTTTGTTCCTGACGACAGCACTACGTTAAAAGTACCTTATCTCAGCTCCGCCATTACTTTTAGCTTGTTGAAGGGGATTCACTTACCGGCGATCACGGTCTCGTTGATGGGGAAGTTGCCACCAATCTCGCAATTTTGATTTGCCATGCCACTGAAACTCTGATCTTCCGGGAGATATGTTCGCAGACTTTGTAGCGTCTCCGAGCTTGAGTTGTGGGGGTCGTGAACAATTGATGAGCGGTTAATCTCCGGAGATTTCGACAGGACCTTCGAATTCGCTTCTCCCGGCGTTGCGAATGGGCAAATCGTCCCGCTTATGATGATGTAGCATGGCAGCGTGAAGAAACTCTACACACGAATCATGGCGGTCTGCAATATTCGGACGTGCTTGCTTGAGCTTCTGATAAAGAACCTCCAACCAAACTATTCAGCTGGTGAACCATACTGCACACACAAACCATTGGATACGTCACAAGGTTGGCGTAAGGTGCATTAAGCGGCAACGCTGCTCATGTCATACATAACAGAAGGGGAAACGGATATAATCAGCATCATTGGAGTATTAGTAAGAGGCCAAGGAGGCTTCATCTGAGTTTGCAGCCTCGAAATTAGTCCTAATTGAATGGCTTTGATACGATAACATGCTTCGGTTCTACGTAACCGACTTGTTAGCAGAATGCACATATATTAGAAGCACAAAAGTAGCACTCCGATATTGAAGGTACACAACGGGCGACTACAGCCGAAGTCCGGCGAGAAAGCGGTCCTCCGCTCTGGTGCTCCTGCCTGATTAAGGTATTTCTTGGAGTTCAAACAACATCTGCTAACCCTAAGTTCGGGGTATAGCTAGATTACAGAACACCATGGCCGACTCTCTGGTTTCGCTAGCTCTGCGCCTGCATGAGGAAAAATCGACTTCGATTACTACTACGATCATCGCAGTCGAGCCTATCTCCAGTCTCTCTGAAGTAGATCATGCACTCTTTAAGCAAGCTTCGGATGAGAATCCCATTGTCATCACCACTGAGACAATCTTTACCCTCAAGGAGGTGGTCAGCGAAGTGACTCAGGCACTATGACATCCGCAATGTCGGACGACGCTGCGCCCTTCAAAGTTCTTAACGTCCGTACTGGGTCTCTAGGTCGCATTCTCCACCTGGGTCGCTTCAGTCCCTTAGATGCCTTGGGTTTTAGCCCAGGTGATACCGTACAGCAAGCCATTGATATTGAGAAACATGATCTGAATTGTCGTCTTCACACCGCTGGCCATATTGTCGGCCTTACCGTGCGTCATCTCGTATAGCTGATCCCAGATGTGACAGAGCTTAAAGCACAGCAGTACCCTGATGCGGCCTTTGTCGAATTTCGTGGCTTTATTGACGGCAAGTGTAAAGCAGCAATACAGACCCAGTCCAATGACCTCATCTAGAAAGGGTTACTTGTCAAAATTGACAAGTGGGACGAACAGAGGTTAAGAGAAAACGGTGGAGTTGTGCCGGACAACTTGCGTATTCCGGAAGGCGAAGGCCTACGGGTTGTTAACATCCAAGGTACTGGAGCTTATCCTTGTGGTGGTACTCACATCCGTGACACTGATCAAATCGGAAAGATTGAAATAAGGAGTATCACCCGGCAAAAGGGCGTCAGCAAGATCTCGTACAACATCAGCCAGGATGGATCTGTCTCGACTTGTACTGCCCGCGGTAGTGATTAAGAGTCAACGGAGTCCATATCATTCATACAAACAACCGTGACCACTTCTTGACAAGTGTTCTCTACAATAGATCGAGGAGAGAAAACAACCATATTGGAAATATATCGTTCTAGAAACAGTCCTGGTCCGGACAAGGCCACCTTGGAAAGAATACCTCTTGTCTCCTCTATGTCTAGAGACGGAAAGATCCACGATCCAGTCCTAGGTGTAACGCTAATATTCAAGCGTTATTCTTGGAGGAAGTCGAGAAGTATTCAGATATGAAATAAGAAGACCTTACAGGAGTCAAGGAACCTGATACGTGATATTTTTCATACCGGAGACCCCCTTAGGAAGGACGCGAGACATGATATCGGACCAGCTTTTCTATGAAAGTTGGAGAATGATCAACTGGGTCGCCCGATATATTTTGGCCAGCGCACAACACCGGCCAATTATAGGCCCATGGTCACGAGATCACGCTAGGTTAACACTCCAGAAGCTCACTACAGCATTTGTACTGCATGGCATAAGTTGTGATGCTGCAGCTCCCTTCTATCTGATCAATAACAACATTTCTCAAGCCATCTCAGTACCGCATTGCTGATCAAAGATATACTAGAGCTTATCAACCATCTTATCAGTCAGCCGTTGTCTAGGATTCAAGCTACGATGTCTGTTGCCGCGAAAGCGGCTAGAAAGAAGGCCGAGGAGTATGACATTACCTTCATGCATATCCGTTTACTATGATCATAGGAGCTGACTCCCGGCAGGGAACTCGCTTTAGCAGCCACCGTGATTATACCCGGCAGGAAGCCCGAGAGGCCAGCAATACGGTCCGTCCGAAAATTACCCAAGCACCTCGTCTATCGATCTAACGCAAAGACAGAGACCTCCACAGGTCCGTTATCACAATCAAGGTCGGCAAAGAGCCCGCTTTAGAAACCTTTGTCATTCACAAAGAACTCATAAGCCACTATTCTGCCTTCTTTCGCTCCTGCACCCGCGGCTCCTGGCTCGAATCAGAGACTGGCACGGTCAACCTCCCAGACGACCGCACCGACAACTTCAAAGTCTTCGAAGCCTGGCTCTACACGCAAAAAATGATACTTGATGACGAGCAGAAGAACCAGTACAGATTCTCCATTGACCTTTTCATCTTCGCCAACAAGATACAGGCATGCGAGTTCCAGAACGCCTGTCTTGATCTCTTGTACCAGCGCTTCAATGACATCAGGACGCTGTATTCCCCCTACGATATCTGCCACGTCTGGGAAAACACCGTCGAGGGATCTCCTCTTAGGACATATCTCGTGCATCTGTACACCTACGATTGTAGGCTGAACTATGTCCTTGACGCGCAGAGCCAATATCCGGCTGTATTTGTGAGACTTGTTCTCAATGGCTTCATCGCACGGGTCCCTACTAGGTTGCCGGGGGAGAAGACACCTTATGAGGAGAACATGGAGCTGTATTATGTGTGGGATCCGTCGACGCAAGCGGTCGCTCCTCCGGCGGGTGTCGAGTGATTCTATTCGTGCGGGCCGTGCGGCTTCTAGTCTGACCGAAGGGCAAAGCTTACAAAACTCCTTTCGGACCAACCTTTCCTTTCTCTCGGCTTAGAATGTTTCGCACCTGTGTGCGAATATCGAAGACCGTCCTGAGTACTTGAGCGTGGGTGTAACTCCTTTTCAGGCACCGATTCAACCCATTCCGACACGAATAGGGCAGTAATTGTTTTCCTGGTTCCATGCCGACAGTCTCCCCAACGACAGCGACCTCTGACGATTTTCACAGCCTGCTACGGTGTGAAAGACGTGCTCTTTCTCAATCAAGGAGATGATTGACCTTTTTGCGCAGAAGGCTGAGGAGGACATTGGTACTTTCGGAATAGGGGGGCCCCTTTTTTCGTTAGGCGACAGTGTTCTGAGTGATCTATTTTACGCGGAAATTAAAAAGGTCTATTTTGAAAAGAAGAGAGTTTCTACCGAGACCACGCAAGTCTTGAAATTCGAACGTTGATGGTGGAAGTTCTGAATCGCTGTTGTCCCCTCTCAAAGCTGCAATGTATGGTTGACTGATCCACTGACAGTGTGTTGAGGAAAACTTCAGCATATGTGCAATGCTCTGATATTTGATCAACTCTAATTTAACAGACGGTCACGCAGATATGCATCTATTTTACACCATTAATTCCGCCCCCTTTTCCCACTCCCAGGACGCCTTTCATCCCTCATAACCCTTTAACAAACCCAACCCCCCCCCCCTTACCACCTACAGCTGCACCTCATCATTAACCAGCCTCACCTCCTCCCCCGGCTTAAATGCCGGCAATCCCACATACGGACACCCATCGCACCGAAACGCATCCCCCAGCGCACAGTTCCCACAGCTGCCCACCTTGCCCTGCACGGTAAAGTCGACTTCGGCCAGCTCGTCGGTCTTGAGTTTCGCGAGGGTTTGGTCGGCGGTCGAGCGTTTGCCGGCGTCTTCGGCTTCGAGGCGCTGGGCGAGGCCGCAGGTGCAGTCTTTGCAGGCGCGGCGGCGTTTTCCGGTTTTGGGACGGCATTGGGGTGCTAGGGAGTGGTTAGTGGATGGAATATGGGAGAACAGAATGGGCCGGGGGGGGGGTAAGAGAGGAAAATTGAGAAGATTAGAGGGGCTTACGCTGAACAACTGGGCGGGCGAGGTCTTCTTCGTCCAGTAGCGTGTCTTCGTCAATCAAGTCGTCATCGTCCTCCTCCTCTGGGTCACCAAAATCGTCGCTAAAATCCACGAATCCTACACCCGCTGGCTGAGTATTATCCGGCGGTCCGTTCTTTCTCTTCCCGTTAAGATTTAACGACACAGCACCCGTGCCTGCTGGGCTTGTCACGGCTGCCGCACCACCTTCGTCCTTCTTCTTGCCGAATCGTAGGGGTACAGATTGCGTTGCTTCGTACTTCGGCTTCACCATATCGGCGCCTTCGACCACCAGACCAGCGAATATAGCCTCTCTACGCTCTTCTCCATCTTCAATAGCAAACTTCCCGTCTTGACTCCGAAGTTTTCCGCCAGGCTTTAGGGCTTTTGCTATTCTCGATAGTACATCGCGGTTGAGTAATTTATGTGATTCGGAGTGGGTGTTATCGGCGTCAGCGAGGATAAGGATAATATCATAGGTAGAATCAGGAAGAGAGACTAGCGAAAGAGAAAGTCGGTCGAGCATTTGGATGTCGGTGGCGGTGCGGTCGTGTGCTACGACAACTTTGTCCAATTTCTCCGGATGGGAAGATAGTGAGGGCGGTGAGAGTATAAGAGTTCTTGTAGTAGACGTATTGTTGACTGACTTCCTCTGAGGCATGGCGAAGTCTGGGGTTGTGTCTAAGATCACCGAGGGCGCCATGATGACTGCAAAATAATCGGGAGGATCTGACGTTGTTCAGTAGATGTAGAGTTTTGAAAGGAAGCTTGGTAGTAGACAAGCAATATAGGTATAATCAGCAACGTCTGACACTTTGTATAGTGTTTGCACAAGTGTGGTGATTCATAAATTCTGCAAGTGATTTCTAAGCGGCCTGTGGTGCCTGAGGTGATCGCTATCCTGCGGCAGAGGCGGCTGCGATAACGATACTTGTAAGCGACATTTGCCGATCGAACTTCTTATGAACCGCTCGAACTCTTCCCCATAATATCACAGCTTCCAATATAGCCATCCCGAAGAGCCCTCAAAAGTAGCTTTGAAAAACAACAAACATAAACAGCTTCGACGAGAATTGAACTCTCAACCAAAAAAGTCAAAAGAATAATTTCCCCGACACAATGCAGTGAATATCACGCCTCTAACCAAGGTTCGAAGGTCAGACTTCCAATGACACTGTGCGCTAGATTGATCTGACCATCTATCTGCCTTGATAAACTGAACGGTGTTATTCTAATATCAATCACTCACTAGATAATAAAATGTTTTTCTTTAGCACTGCGCACCTTAATGGTTTGTCATCCTAGCTTTTTATTGTGATATGTATAACCCGCTAGATAACAATAAATTTTGGTTTCAATTTGACGAAGTAATCTTGTTTATATCGCGGGAAGAGAGAATTAATTGGGTTGAGGTGGGGGGGAGTTGCTGAAGAGCGTTGATGGGGATGCTGATATGAAGGAGGTGGGGGAGAGGTTTAGGGTGGTGGGGAGGGAGAGTGTGTTTGGGGGTCGAGGATTAAGTGGGGGGTGAGCAAGGGTTTCTTTTATATGGCAGATGTGGGCGCGATTGAGGATGGACGCTATGGCAAGAGTTTTTATTCGAAAAATGGAAATGATTGCTACTCATGCTCGATGTTCCCCCCCTGTCTCATATCTTCAATCTGCTAATATCATCCGAGGACTAAATACCAGAAATCACTGCCACTTTCTGCCCCAGATTCGCACCAAATTTTCGTTTCTTCCAAGACCCGACAATCTGTACCACCCGCTCCTACCAACCCCACTGCTTGGCTTCTTAAGACGCCCTCTAGGCGCTCAACAACAACTGCTGGGGAAGTTTTTTGTTTATCCACTATCCATGTGGTAAGTTGCTCGTAGACACTAAAGTCTTTCGGGGTGGGAATCCTGGAACCAAACACCTCCACTAAGGACAAACGTACATATGGCGTCTTTGCTTGACTGAATCGAGTCACATATGGTGAGACAGTACGCAGTAGCGAATTCTGTGCGCTCAGACAGCCGATTCCGGAATGTAGGGCTTGGTGTGAGGTGTTCTGTGGAAATATGGTAAGAGAATGATATTCTTCAGAGGGTTCCACATTTTGTGACCTTCCTGCCTTCCATTCCTGCCATGTTTCAGACAGACTGGGAACCATTCTAGAGGAGGCAATGCGCAAGATTGTGAACGACAGTAGGTGGTAGATGCTAACGATTGACTTTTGCGGCAGACCTGAGCGGCGGTTGGTCTTGTCGGACCACGGACAATAGAAAAATTACCAAGATGGCCAGAAACCGAAAACCGCGATATCGCCAAGAGTACAGTTATAGTTAATGAAGTATCCATCAATCATGCCCATAAAGCTATCTGAGCATGAAACTGGTCCGGAACTTTGGGAATTCGTAAGTGGTAAGTCACGAAGCTTCTCAGGGCTTCGCAAACGGAAGTATCTTCTCCTTCCATCCTTAGGCGCTTTTAAATTCATATCTCTGACACCGGGTGACACTGCTCCAGAGATCGGTTGGTTGTCTCTTGTTTCGTGTACCCTAAAGCTCATGTATTCGCCATTTCGCTTTACGTCCTTACAGTTGTCAAAAACCCGTCTCTTTGAAGAAAAGGTGATCCCCCGATCGCAGTCATGAATCCCATCCAAGTCAGCGTTGGGCTTGTGCTTTTTATAGATTTCTTTTCGTACAAACGAGGCCGATGGCACATCATAATCATATTTGAACACGGAGCAAGCGAATTGCCCTGGCGTTGATCGAAAACGGGATCGATACTCGCAAAATCCGGAGGAACTGGTGCCGACAATACAGCTTGTCGCGATCTTGACTGATGCCTGGGTCCAGAAGTTGCCGCCGATAGTTTGGGCGTAACCGTTCACGGTTGAGACTGTACCAAGAACACCCTTCCTATTCTTCAAGATTAGAAACTTTTCGTCGCCAGTCAGAGTTATGTGACAGTCATTCCAGTTCCGGTAGCCCCAGTGCTCGTATCGTCGGATCGTACATCCTTGGAAGGGTTGATCGAGACGCCGGACGATCAATGTGGATACCCAACGAAAACTCTGAGATTCATGCTGTCTTTCATGCCTTATTTCGTAGATTTCTGTCTTTCCTACCGCATAAATTGGTCTGGCATGGGCATCTCCTTTCGAACTGTCATGGGTACATACGTTGCCGCAGAAGTTAGATTGATCAGATAATGCCCATACGATCAAACCCGGTACAGATGGTGTCAATCTAGTGAGTAATCCGGGATTTGCCGCTAGTTTCGGTCTCGACGAGGAAGAAGCAGAAGTCGTGTCTCTCGTTGAGTACGTTTGTACCAGAATATCCCCGTCTTCAAGGATCCAAAACCCAACTATGTCAGTGGGCTTCAAGTCCGGATGGATCTCAGATACATTCAAGCTATGTTCAACCTCCATGGCGACATTACCTTGATTCCTGAGTTGGTAAACCTGTAAGTAGCCCCGTTTATCGGCAAGAGCTAGTCGAAAATTGTTTATATGCCAGAACATCAATCCTCTTGTATAGAGAAAACTCTTCACATTTCCTCTTCTTAGACTCTCTTGTTGGTATACTATATAGAGGCAATTAGTATACCTGACGTCTCTGGGTTGTTAATTCAAGCAGTGCAATTGAAGTACATGAACAAGAGTGCAGCTACAGAGTGAATGCGCAAGAGGTACGCACGAACCAATACTAGGCATGTGGAATATGATCCTTCGAAAAGTCGTACAAGCCTAACTGATAACCAAAGCGCGAAATACAAAGCTTTGACACGGTGAAGGATTATACTTACATAATCTTCGGAATTCCAGATTCGGTTCATTCGGCGCCACAAGCATTTTGGTCGTAGCCATCGGGAAGTGTGTCCTTAGAGCCAGATTGGCGTTGAAGAACTCCGAGGTTGCCTTCCAGGTCTTTGAAACCCGTCGGATCGTCTCCGTATCAACTGCAGGTAGTTCCTGGACAATCAGGCCCACAACGTTGTCTGGGAGCACTCGGAACGGATCGTCCTTTCGGGTCCTTATCTTATAGCGCGTTGCGTGATATTTTGCCATTGCTGGTTTCTGTGAAGATCTTGGCTTTGGGGTCATCTTGTGTCGACGAGTTAAAGCTGTTTTGGATATATGGTGGGCTTTCTGGTATTGAGACCGGCTCAATTTTCACCCTTCAGGATTTTGTAGGTACTGAGAACGCTGCGACTGGCGCAAGCGTCTAAAGATGGTGTTAATGTATGATTGTTAGAAAACAAAGGGTTTTCTGCGACTTCATAAGCAGTGCACAAACATCTTTTGTGGGTAAGATAACAAGGTGAGGAGTTGAAAAGGTTGGGACGATAGCAGGCTTCTGAGGATGGTGGTTAGTATAAGTGTTGGAGCTAGAAGAAATTTTCATTGTCAAGCTGTGCATAAGCAATTATCGTGGGGACCTCAAGATATCGAAGTGAATGGTTCAAAGTGTTGGACAAGTTTAGCATATGAGATCAACTGAACGTAGCTATTGTAGTTAGGTTTAGCACCTTGTACAATAGATCCACTGTTCAAGCAATTGATATCCAAATCACGTTGACGATAACATCAAACCCTTTTGATTCCTGCTTCTCATACTTGAGACTCCACATCCCGTCCTGCTGCTTGTTCCAATAGGCCCCTGTCGCCGAGTGCATGCCTCTCTTTGCGACCGCGATTCCTGTACCTTTATTCTCATTGCCTGCACCGTCCTCTGGAGTTGGGGAGATGCTTTGGGTGGGTTCTTGTGATTGAGCTAATTGTGAGTGAGGAGCGGGGTTGTGTTGGATTATTGTGCTCGTGACAACGAATTTGAAGGGGGAAGATTGGTGGGATGTTGTGGCTTCGGAGAGTAGCGATGAGAGAGTTGTGTTCTGTTAAAGCATTAAGGACGTCAAGAGTGGAAGATAATTGGGGTTATTACGATGATGTGGGTGTTCCAGGATGGGGTACGGCTGTGGTCGTACCTATCAACGAATTGGAAGGTGGAGTCGCAGACCTGGTAAGGAGTCAGCAAGATAGACAACGGGCAACTCCCTTCTAGTGTAAAGCTCACATCGTTGACAATCTCATTCAAGCGTGTTTTTGGAAGAGGCTATCTTGGGATATTAGAACAGCGTTTTGTTACGGATGTCCCGGATTGCATACTGCTGTTGACCAAGTCTGGAGTGATTCTTCTGATGCCATGATTGGAGAATGAATGCAAGATACAGCGATATGAATTGCACGAAGCACGAAGGAGCAGCAGATGGATTTCGGCGTATCCAATCTTTACTAGTTAAGGTACCTACCTACCTTACCTTACAGTACGTAGTAATTGTTTGAGGCTCAAGAACGGGCTCGGACTTAGGTGTTAGGGTACAGCAGCAGCGCCGTCGATCGCAGGCAGAAGCTAAAAGTCCAAAAAGCAACCCCGCCATTGGCTGCCGAGTAGCTCATCAAGAGACTCTCCAACTCTCAATTGCTCTACTCACATTCAATTAACCGTATCATCACTGTCAATCAACTTTGTTTCTGTCTGTATATACTTAGATACCCTTCTGCGATAGCCTTTGCCCACTCAGCCTGCATACAAGCGACATCAAGTTCCTTCTTCACTCCCCCCCATCTTAAATCCCCCACTTCATCACCTCTCCTCTAGCTTGACATCGTGGAATGTCCGCCCAACCCCTCCTACAAGCCCCCCAAGGTACTTACTTGCCTCCTTCCTGAGCTCGTCCCCACCTTACTTAATTGCTGCCCCTACTAAACCCCACGCCCTTCCACAGGCAAACGTATCGCCCTCCCCACCCGCGTCGAGCCCAAAGTCTTCTTCGCCAACGAGCGCACCTTCCTCTCCTGGCTCAACTTCACCGTCATCCTTGGCGGCCTCGCCATCGGTCTTCTGAACTTTGGCGACAGCGTCGGTCGCATATCCGCTGCGCTGTTTACGGTTGTGGCGATGGCGACGATGCTGTATGCGCTTGTGACGTATCATTGGCGGGCACGGAGTATACGGATGAGGGGACAGGGGGGGTTCGATGATAGGTTAGGGCCTAGTGTGCTGGCGATGGCGCTGTTGGCGGCGGTGGTGGTGAATTTTGTGTTGAGGATAAGGGGGTGACGGGGATTTTTGGGGGAAGTGGGGTACATAATGGGAATTTGCGATATGGGATGGAAGTTTGGTGGGTGAACCACAAGATTCTGATCTGCCTCTTTCCGTAGAGCTTATTATACAAGAAAAGAAGAAAGGACGAAGGCGGAACTGGGAGGGTGTTGCCATTTATCCGGCGCAAAGCTGCTCGCTATTTGGGTATCAAAATCCGCGTCGTAACCGTACTACACCAGCAACCCCACGAGAAAACTCCGATCTTTTGCTACACTGTT
>JAABUV010008070.1_pt1 | contig 10787 bp, 12 predicted proteins | sample 5559971 | NCBI WGS metagenome assembly JAABUV01 (sample SAMN10711881, study PRJNA513362) | rock metagenome | isolation source: Antarctica rocks | place: Antarctica: Victoria Land, Knobhead nord | collected 2015-12-19
TTGACATCGTCGACGGTGAGCGTCTGCGTGTCCAGCAGGTACTCGCTGGTCGTGCTGGCCAGCGACGCGTGGAACGCGCGCGACAGGTGGTCGCTGTCGATGCGCGGCACCACCGCAACCTCGGCCGTCATTTCCGCTGCGCGCTCACCCCCTCCTGCCCTGAACGCCGGGCCTGCCCGTTGAGGCCAGGCTGACACACCGAACTCCTTTGTTGTTGCTAATACCCTGCTAGGTTTCAGCTCCCTCCCAGCGTCCCAGGTGGCGGGCAGGACTGATGAGAAGCAGGAGGAGCGCAATGGCGCGGTCCAAGGTAGTGCGCAAGGTGAAGGCCAGGACGCAGCCGCGCGGCGCGCCCATGGAGGAGATGCCCTCCGACGACGAGGTAGAAAAGTTTCACAAGTCAGCGGACAAGCTGAGCCTACGCGTGTCGGACGATGAGGAGGCGGACGGCGGCGGCGCGGCGTCTGAGGAGGAGGACGAGGCTGTGTTCAACCTGAGTGATGGCGGCTCGGACGAGGACGAGGACGACAGCGATGCAGAGGGCGGCAGGCGGCTGCGCCACCGTGCGCTCCCTGTGAACCAGGCCGCCGCAACCATCCTGTGAAGGGTGGCTGAGAGGTTTAGTAGTAAGCTGCGCGTTGCAAGCACTTCGTTCTGACAAGCTTCAGAGAGAACAAGTGCTCGGCAGAGGTGTGCATTGTCTGCAAGCACACACTTGCTACGTCTCAAGAAGAACAAGAGCTTCGCAGAGGTATATGTGACCTGCAAGCACACGCTTGCTCACACGCGCCCAGTGCCTGAAAACGCTCTGCGCGGCGCGCAGTGCGCGAGCAGGAGCAGCTGCTGCGCCGGAAGCTCGCGCTGCAGGAGGGCGAGGGCGAGGGCGACGAGGAGGGCGAGGAGGACGACGGCGCCGAGCTGTGGGGTGCGAGAAAGCCGGCGTACTATGGCGAGGGCGTCGAGGTGCGCGGCCCTGCCAGTGCAGCCGTGCCACGCCTGCAGTGTAAGTGACGGTCTCGGCACGGCCCGCCTCTGCATTCCTTATGCCGCCGGCTGCGGCGCAGTTCGGCCCTGAAGTGCGGCGCTGCAAACGCGTGCTCTGACTGCGCTATCACTCAGGCCAGCAGTCACCGCCGTGGCCTTGAGCAGTGCGGTCTGTCAAGGCGATATGGAACGCTCGCAGCGCGGCTGCCGCACCCTTCTGCCGCGCCGAGCCAGCCTGGGGCCGCACGGCCGCCGCGGCGCAGGCCGACGACGAGGAGGCGGAGGCCGACGAGGTGGCCGAGGCGCTGCGCCTGCAGAAGGCTGCGGCCGCGGCGCTCGCACCGGAGGACTTTGGCTTGGGCGCCGGCGCCGCCGACTGCGACGCCGCGAGCAGTGGCGATGAGGATGCGGAGGAGCGCGGCGACGCGGCGACGCTGGGGCGCCGCGCGCGCGAGGCGCGCCGCCGCCCGCCGCCGCGCGCGCGCGCCGCCTGCCCCGTCCTGGTCGGGGGCTGCAGCTCGCAAGGGACAAAAGCGCGCTCGTGTTTGGCAGATATAAACCAGCATCGCAAGGCTGCGTGCGCAGCCGGGCCATGTGGAGGCTGACGAGCTGAAGCGTGAAAGAAGGAAAGTGCAATTGATCTTGGAAGTACGTAGTTGAACAGGACGGGGCCGTGCAGAGCTAGAGGAGCTGGAGTGTGAGGGTAACTAAAGTCCGGCAAAGTCTGGCACAGCTGAGGCGGCAGGGAGGAGGCGCGCGCGCAGCAGGGCCTCGCGCAGCTGGAGGAGCTGGAGCATGAGGGGAACCAAAGCGCGCCGAGTCTGGCACGGCTGAGTGGCGGCGGGGCGGGGGCGCGCGGCCGGCAGGGCCGCATGGAGGTCGAGAAGCTGGAGCATGAAAGAAGGATATGTGCACTGGAGTGTATTTGGAATAGAATACTCGAGCTGGACGGAGCTGCGCAGAGCCGGAGACGCTGGAGCGTGGGGGGAACCAAAGCGCGCCGAAGTCTGGCACTGCTGCTGGAGTCTGGCACAGCTGAGGTCGCAGGGCGGCGCACGGCAGGGCCGCGTGGAGGTGGAGGAGCTGGAGCGTGAGGACGCGCCCGGCGGCGAGGAGGCCGCCGCGGCGGCGCTCGCGGACGCGCCGGAGCTGGCCGCGCTGCTGGCCGAGCTGCAGGGCAGCCTGGCCGAAGTCCGCTCGCGCGTGGGGCCGCTGCTGGCCGAGGCGCGCGCCCGGCCCGCCGCCCCGCGCCCCACCCCCTGCATGTCCCGGACCTCTGCACGAGTGTACAGCGATGGGCCGCGTGGCTTGTCACGGCTCTCCATGACCTGAGCGCGTTGTGTGAACACGACTGAAGAGTCCCTGCAGCTGGCGCCGCGCCACCGCAGGCACACGTTTCATGACTTGGCCGGCGCCCTGGCTGCAGGGCCGGGCAGGACATGAAAATCTCCTTCCCGGTGCGCGCAGGTGCGGCAGGGCCAGCTGGCGACGGCGGAGGGCATGAGCTACCTGGAGGCCAAGCACCTGCTGCTGCTGCACTACTGCATGCACCTGGTATTCCTGCTGCTGCTCAAGGCGGAGGGCCGGCCCGTGCGGGCGCACCCGGTGGTCGGCCGGCTGGTCGAGGCGCGCGCGTTCCTGGAGCGCCTGCGCCCGCTCGACCGCCGCCTGCGCTACCAGGTGGACAAGCTGCTCGCGGCGGCCGCCGCCGTGCAGGCGCGCCGCGCCGCTCTCCAGAACCCAGCCAATCCCAGCATGCGGCTTTTGCATAGATCTTGAGCGGAGCAGGAGCGATGAGTCCCCGATTCAATATCTTCGCTACGCCAGCTGCTCACATCTGCAGTGCGGGCTCTCCTCACATCACAAGAGGCACCTCAGGGAGCGCCGGGCTGCGTAGGCGGGCGGCGACGGCGCGGCGGTGGACGCCAACGGCGGCGCGGCGCCCGACCCGCTCAGCTTCGGGCCGCGGCCGGAGGCGCTGATGCCGCGCGACGGCGCCATGGCGGCGGCTGCCGACGCGGGCGCCGGCGCGGCCGGCACGGGCCTGGGCTCCGGCGACGGCGTGTACCGGCCGCCGCGGCTCAACCCCGTGGCGATGCCGGACGAGGCCGACCCCGACAGGCATGCCACAGGCTAGGAGTGTGGTTGGATGCCTGTACACGCTCGCTCGTACCGCGCGTATCCTGTGTGCGTGGCTGGCAGCAAAGGTTGTCTCCAGTCTAGTTGCGCTGGGCGCTTCGGAGTTTGCGCATGATGTGCATGCAGCAGATCTGACCTGGGTGCGCGTAGCGGCTTGATGCCTGGGAGCAGCAACGCTGGCAACGTCTGCTGCTGGTCTGAACCAGGGGGCCGCTCCCTGCGCGCGCCAGGGACTACGGGAAGAAGGCGCGGCGGCGCGACGCGGAGCGCGCGCGGCGGGCCGCGCGCAGCGGCCTCGTGCGCGACCTGGCGGCCGAGGTGGAGGGCGCGCCGGAGGAGGTGCGCGGCGCATGCAGGTCTCAGAAACCTAGTCTGGGAGCACAGCTCCCATAGGGATTGCATGTAGCTTGGCAGTGGCATCGTGTGAGTGTGCGGCGTTGCGTGACGAGGGGCGCTGCTGATGGTCCTTGTACAGGGGGTGGTGGGGCGGGCAGTGCCGCAGGCAACTGGGAACAGGGACGAGTGCATCAACACCAGCCTGGTGGTCTTTGAGCTGTGACACTATTTTATGTAACTTTGGCTTTTCAGGCAGCCGAAGCTGTTGACTGACTTGAGCCTGCCGCGCGCGGCAGCTGCGCGAGGCGCCGGCCGGCGGCGACAGCGCGGGGCTGCTGCGCGCGCGCGCGCGCCTGGCCGCGCGCGCGGCCGAGGAGGAGGGCCTCTTTGCGCGCGTGCCGCTGAGCCGCGCTGAGCGCCAGGGCCTCAAGGCCGCGCGGCGCGCGGGCCTGGCCGGCGGCGCGCTGCTGGACGACTTTGCCGACGACGTGGCCGACCTGGTGCAGGTGGGGTCGCCGGCCCCTGAAGTCGGGGCTTTGTGCGTCTTCCGGCTCGTACGAAGGGGTGCTCTTTTGGGTGCCGCAGTCGCACTCGCTGCGTGTCACTTTGGCATGGGGAGCACATCGTGGCGCTCGTGCTGGGCAGCGCCGCAGCAGTCCTTCCGTGCGGCAGTGCGTCGCCCGCCCTCCTGCTGTCCAGGTTGTGTCCGTGCGCGAGTCGGGAGGATGGCGGAACTGTGGCGAGTGTGCCTGAGAGCGGCTTAGCACGGCGCGCATGCGCCTGCATGCGCAGGGCAGCCCTGGCCATGCCCGCCTAGCCCGCTGTTGTCCCTCCGGCGCGCGTCGAGCGCCGCGCGCGCGCAGGGCGCGGACGAAGCGGCCGGCGGCGTGGACCCCGCGTTCCTGCGCGCGCGCGTGTCGCAGCGCTTTGGCGCAGACCTGTCGCGTGAGGCTGGCGCGGCGGCCGCCGGCCGCACCGGCGACGCGGACGTGCCACGCCGCGCGCCGCTGGCGGAGCAGCGCGCGCGCTTCGACGCGCAGGCGCGGCCACGGCAGACGCGAACCAGGGATGCACCTGAAGTAAACGTTCGTGGGTCAGGAAAGTGATATAAGTCAAGGCCTCATGGGTACAGGAGCTCTGTACGGGATGCGCTGCACGATCTGATTTGTCCGGTGCGGCGCGAAGGGTGAGCTGTGGCGGAGTGACGTGCGGTGTGTTTCGGGCGGCAGCTGGTCAAGCGCGCGCGCCGGGCGGCTGATGGCGGCGGCGAGGACGACGATGAGGCGCCCAGCGAGCAGCGCGAGCGCGGCGGCAAGAAGCGGCGGCGGGGCGCGCCGGGCGGCGACGGCTTTGGGGCGGACGAGGGCGGCGGCGGCCTGGACGAGGACGCGTTCTACGCTGACGCGGCTGCGGCGGCGCACAGCAAGAAGGCTGCGCGGAAAGACAGGCGCGCTCGCGCTGGCAATTTAAAAGGGCGCCAGAGGCGCCGCTGGCAGCATCGCAATTGATGCACGATTCAACCATTAATCATGAATAATGCAACGGTAGCTTCACCCATCGTACGCAGGTTTCAAGCTGCCTGAACTTGGATGCTCCTGAGCTTCGGCGCCTGGCTGTTGCGGCAGGTACACGGCGCCCGCACCGGCGCCGCCGCTGCCGGACGCGACGGTGGAGGGCGCACGCAAGGTCAGCCGCGCGGTGGAGAAGAACCGCGGCCTCACGCCGCACCGGCGCCGCGACATCAAGAACCCGCGCGTCAAGGCGCGCAATACCCGCAGGGCAGGGGTGCACGGCGGCGTGTGCGTGCAGGGCGCGAGGCGCCTGTAGCGTCGCTGCCCCTGTATTGAAATAAGTTATGCAGTGCACGCAGAGCCCTTGCTGGCTGTGTCCTCCCATGCTTTGTGGCTGCTCCGCATGCGCGTGCTGGCAGCTGGGTGAACTCACTATGTCACTGATACATAGGGGACATGGCCTGACGCGGCGGCAGCGCGCTGCAGGGCCGCAAGCGCTTCGAGGCGAAGAGCAAGGCGCGGCGCGGGCAGGTGCAGGAGCCGCGGCCGCCCTCGTCCAGCTACGGCGGCGAGGCCACCGGCATCAAGTCGCGCGTGGCCAAGAGCCGCCGCTTGGGCTGAGGCCCCGCCTTGGCAGCGCGCCCCAGCGGATGTCAGTTGCTTGCCCACCCTGCATGCTGGCAGTGTCAATGGATGCTGTGTGTGCTTTGGTGAAGGGCTTGCGGTTGTGTGAGCGTGCTTTGTCAGTGGGAACAGCGTCGCATCATGATTGCCGTTATGGTACAGATGTTGCAGGTCTTCGAGGCACGGTGCTAGAACGCTTTGCAAACAGCAGCTGTTGACATGAAGCTGTTATTATGAAGCTCCGGCGTTTTCCATGCCGATGGGAATACGTCTTCTTTTTGTCATGGCCAGGGAAGCGTTCAGACCTAACAAAACACTGCATGTTGGACAGCGCTCAGCCCTGCGGTGGCCGGCAACTTCTCAACATGCTGTTCGAGGCCGGCTACTTTGCAGCTAGGATGCACCAGCTGGCTTTGCAACGGGCGCCACCAGGGCCTCGGACATGGCGCGGCCGCTCAGCCCAGCTGCTCTGATACATGGAACGGAGGCACGCACCTGGTGTACACCAGCTCGTGCTCCAGCTCGGCGGCCAGGCCGCGCTGACAGCAGGTCGCTCACTCCCCGCTGCGCCAGCTGCCGGGCTGCGAGCCTAGTCGCGCGCGCTCCTTCCGCAGCGCGGCCGCGGCGCCTCAGCCCAGCTGCTCGTACAGCTGCATAGGGTTAGGGTAGCTGCTCATACAGCTGGTACAGCAGCACGCTCTTGGCGTACATGGGCTCGTGCTCCAACGCGGCGACCAGGTCGCGCAGGCGCAGCACGCGCGGGCCGGCGCGCTGCGGCAGCCCCGCGCCGCCGCCGCCCGCCGCCGCTGCCGCGCCCGACCCCGTGCGCGCCGCTGCCGCGCCGCCCGGCGCGCCGCCCGCCGTAGCCGCCGCGGCCGCCGCCAGCTGCGCTGCGGCGGCGGCGGCGGCGGAGGCAGGCGGCGCCGCCCCTGCCGGACCTGACGCAGGCGGCGTCGCGGCGCCCGCGGCGGCGGCGGCGCCGGCGGCTGCGGCGCCGGCGCCGCCCTTCTTGCCCCGGTTGGCCCAGCGGTCCCACTTGGCGCCCGCGCCAAACGCGGTCAACGTGGCCGCGTTGGCCGCGCTCGCCTGCTGCTTGTCCTGCAGCTCGCGCGTCACCTGGCGCGCACGCGCGGCAGGCGTCGGGCGCCGGGCGCGGCCGCACGCGTTGCCGCGCTGCCCCCGCAGCGCGACAGCTCCTGGCCGCATCCGCACCAAGCAGTTGCTTGGTCTACAGGAACAAACAGAACATGCAGAGCACCAGCGGGTGTGTAGAGCAGCCCGGCGGCGAGCCGGGGCCGGCGTCCCAAGCGGGGGCGCGCTCGCCTTGGCGGCGCGCTCGCGCACGTCATCGTCCGCCTTCTTCTTGTTGGCGGCCGCGCGCAGCAGCTCGTCCTGCTCAGCCGCCTCGACTGCCTCTCCCTTCTCCCGCTCGCGCCGCTCAATCATAAGCACCTGGCGCGCACACGACTGCATATCGAAGACTGGCCGCGAGCGCCGACGCGTCGCACGGCGTCTTTCCCGCTCCCACCGGACCTTCACCCGCAGCTTTGCGCCGGGGAATCCGCATAGGTCGCAGTCTGCCATCTTGCACTCCTCTCCTGGGCGCAAGATGAAGCGCGGGTCGGCGCACACAGGTCGGCACACACAGGCCCGCGCCTGGCGCCGCGTGTCGCTGGCGGCCGCCATGCCGGGCAGGCGGCGCGCCGCGTCGGCGCGCTGGCGCTCCAGCGCAAACGCGCGCTGCAGCAGCCCGGCCAGGTGCGCCTCCAGCGCCAGGCTCAGCAGCTGCGCCAGCGGCGCCGCCACGCTGGCCAGGCCGTGCCGCCGCGCCGCCTCTCGCGCCTGCAGCCGGCGCGCAGAGCGGCATTTCACAGGGATTCAGGCTTTTTTTGTTGCCTGTCTGTGCCGCAAGATGGTGACTGCTGGACCCCAGGGTCTCACGCCTGCGCTGCGAGACAGCAGAGCCCCGGGCCTGCTTCCAGGGCACCCACTGACCAGGCGACCCCGACGGACCAGCATCCGCCTCTGCTGCATGCGGAGAGGGCGCGCGCCCTGTCGAGCAGCGGGCCCTCGTTGAGCAGCGGCTCGTCGCGCGGCAGCGGCGCGGGCGCCGGCGCGGCGCCCGCGCCCACCGCGCCCACCATCGCCGCCTCCTCCTCATCCAAGTTCACGCCCGTGTCCTGCGCGCGCCCGTCCAGCCGCTACATAAGGGGTGGGGCTTGGGTTAGGGCCCTAACCCTTGCAGCCTGCTGCACCGTCCTGATCCACAACATCATGCTTCTTGCGCGGTGAATATATTTCCCTTCACCCTGCATGCAAGTATGAACAAGATCACGGACTGCAGCATCATGGGCGCTGTGCGGGGCATCTCGGACGCCTTGTCAGGGCGGCGCGGCGGGGCGCGCGCCTTGAGCACATCCTCGCCGACATCGTCGTCGTCGTCCTTGCGCGCGCGCTTGGCGTCGCCGGCCACGCCGTCCGCCGGCCGCTTGCCCAGCACGGAGCCCGCGCCCGCGCCCGCGCCCGCGCCCGCCGGCGCGCTCGCGGCCGCCGCCGCGGCCGCCGCCGGCGCATGGTGCGGGCGCAGCTGGCTGGCGATGTGCGGTTGTCCCGGCTGCAGGCCCGGCTGCGGGCCTGCGCGGCCTGCGGGGTGCCGCCGCAGAAACGTCGCCGCATGGCGGAGGCGGCAGCGTGCAATACTTTGGCGATGCAGTCCGTCTGCCTGACTGCTGCAGTGTCATGAGCGACCTGGTGGACCAGACCACCGGATGACCGAACCCCGGGATGAGGACAAGCAGGGGCCACGATCTCGTGAGAGGTTGGCATACGCGTGTCCGTGACTGGGGTGCGCGATGGAGGCGGCGGGTGCGGGGTGTGCGGGCGCCGCGCCTGCAGGCCTGGCAGGCGCGGGCGCCGGAAAGGCGGCGCGCGCTTGCGCCTGCGGCAGCGCGGCCGGCTGCGGCCCGCGAGCACGCGCCGGCGTCAGCGCGCGTCCTGCGTGCAGACAGGTCACCGCGCGTGCGCCAAGCCGAGCCTGATCAGGCTGGGCGCGCGGCGCACCGACGCGGCGCGCTGCGCGGCCTGCGCCTGCGCTTGCGCCTGCTGCAGCGCCGCCGGCGGGAAGAGCGGCCGGGCCGCCGGCGGCGCGGCGCCTGCGCGCGCGCGTGCGGCTCATGCTGGCCGGTGCGTCCGTCAGCTGCGGGGACCACCAAGGCACTGCGCGCCGGCCGCGCATCAAGCTGCCCGCCCATGAAGCTGCCGCGTGCTCTGGAGAGCCTGCACATGGTTGGGGTGACTAGATTTGAACGTTTTGAAACTGCAGACTAAACCTTCTGCAAAAGTAGATATGTGACTGACTCATATGACTGCATTGTTGCGCGTTCTCGGCTGCAGTGAGCCGCGGCCCGGCCGCGGGCTGCGCGGCGGGCTGCGTGTCACGCGCGCCTATAAAAGGCAGGCGCAGCCGAGGCCCAGGCCCATGCTCACAACACAGGGACCGCAGCGCACGTGTCGGCGTTTAATTGAGCCGTCAGCGAGCAGCGCACCCGCAGGCGGTGGGCCGGCCGCGAGCCGCGCGGCGTGCTGCGCGGCGTGCCGCGCGGCGTGCTGCGCGGCATGCTGCGCGGCGTGCGCGGCCGCGGCCGGCGGCGCAGGCGCGCCAGCGGGCGGCGGCCCCGCCGCGTGCTGCCGCGCCTGCTGCGCGTGCAGCAGCCTGACCGTGAGCGCTGCAACACAGGCTGCTCCAGCTGCGCACAGTGCCAAAACACCAGCAGTGCCTGCTGGCGACTGAGCTGCGCGCACAGCTGAGCCCAAGGCAACGCAGGCACACAGTGGCTGGCGCACACAGCAGCCTACCCACCACTGCTCAGTGCATGCACTGGTGACTTGGCGTGCTGGCAGGCGAAGCCGGACAGGCTGGCGGCTAGGCCGTCAGGTTAGGGTTAGGGTAGGCCCGCAGGCACCTGGGCCTGGAAGGCACGCAGCGTGTCCTTGCCCACGGCCTCGATCAGCCGCGCCTGCCAGGCTGCATACACCTTCGGGTCGGGGCCCGTCTGCGGCGCCCCGAGCGCTTGCGCGTCAGCCCGCGCGACACGCCGAGCCGCAAACACAGCGCCCACGCAGCGTACGCTCGCACGCTCCATCTCACCCGAGCCCCGCAGGTTTCACCCGTACCCAGCCCGAAAACTAAATTAAAAAAAACCCCCGCAAAAATAGCGCGCTTCACAACCTGCGAGAGCTTGTCCTTCAACAGACAGCACACAGACTGCTGCAAGTGACTTTTGTGCGCACGTGGCCGGCCCTAGGGGTTGACATCTCCTGCGCGCGCGCCAAGCATGATGTCATTGGAAAAAAATGCAACGTCTCGTGCGCACTTCACACTTTGCTTTGTCAAATGCAAGACCCAGGAATACCCAGGAACACGCAGCAGCACATAGCCTGTAGGAACAAGGTTGCATGCGGGCAGTAAAGTTGCATGCAGGCATTGGACGTACGAGCCAGACTGGTTTGCAGAGGTTCAAGCAAAGGCGGAAGCTTGATGGCATGCCCTGCCGCATGCTCAGAGCGCTGTGGCGCTCCCGAGCAGGCACCTCGGACCGCGCTTGCTCCGTACAGAGGCAGAGGAGGCGCGGCGGGCGCGCCTTGAACTCGACCATCAGCGCCTGGATCTGCCGCAGGCGCCCCGCGTCGCCAGCCAGGCTGCGCCCGCAGAAGTCCAGCAGCGCCTTGGCGCTGAACAGGCTCGCCTGCCCCTGCGTGCGCGGCGCGCGCGGGTGAGCGCGCCGTGCGCAAGCACATGCATGCGCCCTGCCAGCACGGGGCTGCGTGAGCGTCAGCGTACAGGCGTGCGCCTGGCCCGTCCGAGCTGCGAGCTGCGCTCGTGCTGCGCGTGCGGGGCAGGGCGCGGCGGGCAGCGCCTGCCGCGGCGGCGCCGGCTGCTGCCCACCCTGCGGGCCGCGGCCCTGGTGCCCCAGCTGTCTGAGTGCGAGCGGGGCGCGGAGCGGGCCGCACCTGCCCCTGCGCTCCCGGCTGCTGCCCGCGCTGCGGCGGGCCCTGCTGCGCGGCGGGCGGCGTCTGGTGCCGCGGCTGCGCGGCCGCGGGCGCGGCCAGCGGCGCGTGCTGGAGCGGCGCCGGCTGCGGCGCCGGCACGGGCGCCGCGTGCGACTGCACGGCGGCGGCGGGCGCGCCGGGGCG
>JAABUV010008072.1_pt1 | contig 10781 bp, 3 predicted proteins | sample 5559971 | NCBI WGS metagenome assembly JAABUV01 (sample SAMN10711881, study PRJNA513362) | rock metagenome | isolation source: Antarctica rocks | place: Antarctica: Victoria Land, Knobhead nord | collected 2015-12-19
GGTGTTGCGACGTTCGCTCGATTCCGCCCGGTCTGATTTGGCCCCACCTGGTCCTGCGGAGGGTTGAGTTTCCGTCATCGTCCGTCCTGTCGTTGGGCGGGGGTGTTCTCTGGGGCGTTGGCTCGGCGGCGGCGGTAGGCGGCTTGTCGGCAGGCCAGGTCGCAGAATCGTTGGGTACTGCCTCGAGCGGGTGTCTGGAACAGGCCCTGGACGCTGAGGACGATGAGGCGCCCACAGCATTGGCAGTGGATTCCGGTCCGGTTGGAGCCGTCCTGGTTGGGAGGCAGTGGGATAGCGTTACGCATTCCGGGTCCGTTGGGCGCGGGCGTGGGCCACGCGGTAGCTGCTGGTTCCGGTCTCGATGTTCCCACCCCTCCAGCCTTCCGGCTGGGACTTGTGCAGTTGGCACCGAGCGAGCACGGGATGGTTGAAGTGGACGGGCTTGGGCCACGCACTTTGAGCGTCCGTGCGCCAGAATCGTCTGCGCGTGACTACGCCCGTTACTCTGCGAAGACTGTCATCGGCAACGGGGTGAGCAACGGGGTGAAATGGACGTCTTCACGGTCCATGAGCAGGTCATCGGGGATTACCGATCGTTCACATCGGGCTTCGTTGAGGTGCGCGACGAGCGCATCAGGGACTTCGTCGACCAGCAATTCGCCGAAGGTGTGCAGTGGCCGGACCCCTGGGTCAGCCTGAACCCGTCGTTCGCGTCCGGCGGTCCTGTCCCTGACCTGATCGAGCAGGGGGTGCTGCATACCGAGTGCGCGCGCATCTTCCGCCGCAAGAGCGACTTGCAGGATCCGGGGCGGGACCCGATCGTGCTGCACCTGCATCAGCGGGAAGCCATCGAGGTGGCGCGCACCGGCAAGAGCTTTCGTGCTGACGACGGGGACGGGGTCGGGCAAGTCGCTGGCGTACATCGTGCCCATCGTGGATGCGGTGCTGCGTGAGCGAGATGAGAACGGCGGCCAGCGCCGTCCCGGTGTGAAGGCGATCGTGGTCTACCCGATGAACGCGCTGGCCAACTCCCAGGTGGGTGAGCTGGAGAAGTTTCTGGAGTTCGGCTACCCGGTCGGTGGTGAGCCGGTGACCTTCGCCCGGTACACCGGTCAGGAGTCCACCGACGACCGGGCGCGGATCCTGGCCGATCCTCCGGACATCCTGCTGACCAACTACGTGATGCTCGAGCTGGTTCTGACCCGGCCGGACGAGCGGAAGCGTCTGGTCCGCGCCGCGCAGGGCTTGCGGTTCCTCGGGTTAGACGAGCTTCACACCTATCGTGGACGGCAGGGCGCCGACGTGGCGATGCTGGTGCGCCGGCTCCGCGACCAGTGCGCAGCGGACAACCTGCAGGTCGTCGGCACCAGCGCCACGATGGCCACCGGCGGCACCCTGGCTGAGCGGAACGCGGTGGTGGCCCGGGTCGCCACCCGGCTGTTCGGCTCTGAGGTCACTCCTGAGCGGGTGATCGGCGAGACCCTCGTGCGAGGCACGGCTGCACTGGCGCCGGCAGCTGGTGAGCTGCGGGCTGCGGTCACGGCCAATGCCGGTCAGGGCTCGCGGTCGTTTGAGGCGTTCACGTCCGATCCGTTGGCGAGCTGGGTGGAGACGACCTTCGGCCTTGCGGTTGAGGACGGCACGGGGCGGTTGGTGCGTGGGACTCCGACGACCGTGCCGGAGGCGGCCGCTGAGCTTGCGGCGCTGACCGGGCTGGACGTGGAGGCGTGCAGCGTGGCACTGCGCAACGTGCTGAAGGAGGGTTCGCAGGTCCGTCAGCCGGGGACGGGGCGTCCGGTGTTCGCGTTCCGCCTGCACCAGTTCTTGTCCAAGGGTGACACCGTGTACGTCTCGTTGGAGCCGGAGCGCACCCGTCACATTACCGGCGCCTACCAGGTCAGCGTGCCTGAGCATCCGGAGAAGGCGCTGCTCCCGTTGGGGTTCTGCCGTGAGTGCGGCCAGGAGTACCTGGTCGTGGCCAAGACTGTGCGTGGCGGGCAGAGCGTCTTCGTGTCCCGGAAGGACAGCGATGCCAGCGGTGGCGACAGTGTCACCGGATACCTGTACGTCAGCACGGACATGCCCTGGCCGGACGACCCGCTCGCGGCGGGCCGCCTGCCCGAGTCGTGGCTGGTGACCGATCCGGGCACCGACCGGGTCGAGATCTTGGACAGCAAGCATAAGTACCTGCCGGGCAAGGTCTTCCTGCTCCCGGACGGGACGGTCGACGAGCACGGGTCTGGTCTGGCTGCGTGGTTCGTCTCCACCCCGTTCGCCTTCTGCATGCGCTGCGGCGTCTCCTACGAGCAGGTGCGCGGTAACGACTTCGGCAAGCTCGCGACACTGGACGCGGAGGGCCGCTCCAGCGCCATGACGCTGCTGAGCGCGTCGATCGTGCGCAGCCTGCGCGGCGTGCCCGAGTCACAGCTCCCCCGGTCGGCACGCAAACTGCTGACCTTCGTGGACAACCGGCAGGACGCCAGCTTGCAGGCCGGACACTTCAACGACTTCGTTCAGGTCGCGCAGCTGCGGGCGGCGTTGTTCGCCGCCCTGGAGGCCGCGGGCCGCGACGGGCTCACCCACGAGTCCCTGGCGGGTGCGGTCAGGGAGGCGCTGGGACTGCAGATGCGCGACTTCGCGCTGAGCCCGGAGGCGAAGTTCGGCGCGCGCAAGGACGCCGAACGCGCGCTGCGCGGCGTTGTGGAGTACCAGCTGTACGTCGACCTGCAACGGGGCTGGCGGGTGACGATGCCCAACCTGGAGCAGACCGGCCTGGTCAAGGTCGCCTACCGGGACCTGCCCGAGCTGGCCGCCGACGACGAGTCCTGGGCCGGCAGCTACCTGCTGAACAGGGTCAGCGCCGCCCAACGCGAGGAGCTGGCCCGGATCCTGCTGGACGAGCTGCGCCGGGTCCGCGCCATCGAGGTCGACTGCCTGACCGATGAGGGCTTCGATCGGCTCAAGCGGCTGGCCCGCTCGCACCTGCTCGAACCTTGGACGATGACCGAAGACGAGCGGTTGGTCGATGTCGGGGTCGCCATCCCACGCTCGGCCAAACCTGGAGGCCCGCGGACTGTGCTGGCCGTGTCCGGACGCGGGGCGTTCGGCAAGTACTTGCGGCGCGACGCCGCTGGCCTGCCGGGGCCGCTGCAGACACTGGACGCGACGAAGGTCATCGAGGACCTCTTCAGGGTCCTGACCGAGGCCGGGGTGCTGGCCCGCACCGAAGGCGTTGACGGGCCGCAGTTTCGGATCAACGCCGGCGCGCTGCGCTGGCAGGCCGGCGACGGTCGGGCCGGCGCACCCGACCCGCTGCGCAAGGCGTTCAGCGGCGAGGAGACCGCGAGGGTCAACCCGTTCTTCTGCGACCTGTACCGGGACCTGGCCCGCGGTTATGCCGGGATGCTGGCGCGCGAGCACACCGCCCAGGTTCCCCAACGAGACCGGCTCCAGCGCGAGGCTGACTTCCGATCCGGAGACCTGCCTCTGCTCTATTGCAGCCCCACGATGGAACTTGGGGTGGACATCAGTGACCTCAACGCGGTCGGGATGCGTAACGTCCCGCCGACCCCGGCGAACTACGCCCAGCGCTCCGGTCGCGCGGGCCGCAACGGCCAGCAGGCGCTGGTGCTGACGTACTGCTCGACGGGCAACGCCCACGACAACTACTGGTTCCGGCGTTCACGGGAGATGGTTGCCGGGTCGGTCATCGCGCCCCGGTTGGACCTGACCAACGAGGACCTCGTCCGTTCCCACGTACACGCCGTCTGGCTGGCCGAGACGGAGGAGTCGATGCGCTCCTCGATCACCGAGCTGTTGGAGGCCGGCGGGGACACGCCGAGCCTGAACGTGCTGCCGCAGCTGTGGCACGCGGTCAACGCTCCGGAGGTGACCCGTCGTTCGCAGCAGACCGCGGAGCGGGTTCTGGCCGAGCTGCGCGCGACCTGGGCTCTGGACGGTGGCGATCCGAGCTGGTGGTCGAACACGTGGGTGCACGACCAGGTCACGCATGCGGCGTCCGCCTTCGATGCCGCCTTCGACCGTTGGCGCCAGCTGTATAGGACCGCGTTGTCGGAGTACCACGAGCAGCACCGGCTCGCGATCAGCACGAGCGCCAGCAAGTGGGACCGCCGGCAGGCTGAGCGGCGACGCGCTGATGCCCGCAACCAGCTGACGTTGCTGCGTAACGATGACCAGGAAGCTGGCGCCACCGACTTCTACTCCTACCGATATCTGGCTAGCGAGGGGTTCCTGCCGGGCTACTCCTTCCCGCGGCTGCCGCTGGCGGCGTACATCCCGGCGCGACGCGGCGGCAAGGTCGACGGCGACTTCCTGCAGCGTCCCCGGTTCGTGGCGATCAGCGAGTTCGGCCCGGGTTCGCTGATCTACCACGAGGGTGCCCGCTACGAGGTGACTCGGGTGCAGCTGCCTCGCGACCCCGGCACCAGCACCGGCGGCGGCGCGATCACGGAGACGGCCAAGCGCTGTGAGGGTTGCGGCTACCACCACGTGGTCAGGGTCGGCACCGATCTGTGTGAGAACTGCGGGCACCCGCTGGGCACCACCCAGTATGGCCTGCTGCGGCTGCAGACCGTCTTCACCCGGCGCCGGGAGCGGATCAGCAGTGATGAGGAGGAGCGCCGCAAGAGCGGCTTCGAGCTGGAGGTGTCGTTCCGTTTCGCGGACCGCGGTGGCCGGCCGAGCTGCACCCGGGCCCAGGCCGTCACGGATGGCCAACCGGTCCTGGAGCTCATTCACGCGGACGCCGCCGAGATGCGCATCGCGAATGTGGGTCGCCGGCGGCGCAAGAACCCGGCCGACCGCGGCTACTGGCTCGACCTGCGCGAGGGCAACTGGCTCAGCGACAAGCAGGCCGCGGACACCACGGTCGACGCCGGCGGACTGGAGAGCACCGAGGACGTCCGGGAGAAGGAGAAGGTCACCCCGTATGTTGAGGACCGGCGCAACGTGCTCGTGGTCAGGCTGTCAGACCCGGTCACTGACGTGGTCGCTGTCACGCTGCGCGCGGCACTGGAGCGAGCCATCGAGGCCGAGTTCCAGCTCGAGGACTCCGAGCTCAACAGCACGGACTTGCCCGACCTCGATGACCGGGGCCGGATGCTGCTCACCGAAGCCGCGGAGGGCGGCGCCGGTGTTCTCAGCCGCCTGATCGACGAACCGGATGCCCTGGCCCGCGTTGCCCGCCAGGCCTTGGCGATCATCCACTATGACCCGGACACCGGCGCGGACCTGGGCAAGGCCGACGGTGCGCGGGAACGATGTGAGCGCGGCTGTTATGACTGTCTGCTGTCCTACGCCAACCAGTACGAACACAGCCACATCGACCGGCACACCGTCGTGCCGATCCTGCAGCAGCTCCTGCGGGCACAGGTGAGCGGCGGCGCCGGCGGGCGGGACCGGTCGGTTCAGCAGGACTGGCTCAACAAGCTGCGCGACTCCGACCTGGAGAAAAAGTTCGTCGACTGGCTGGCCGACACCGGTCGTCGCCTGCCCGACGACGCCCAGCGCACCGTCGACGGTGCCCGGGCCCGGCCAGACCTGGTGTACGACCTGCCCGGTAACCCGGTGGCGGTTTTCGTGGACGGGCCGCACCACGATGACGCGGTGCGCCGACTGCGAGATGAGCAGGCCTCCGACCGGCTGCAGGACCTGGGCTGGACGGTCGTGCGCGTGCGCTACGACGAGGACTGGCATGCTCTTGCCGAGCGCCACGCCTGGCTGTTCGGACCTGGAAGGACCGCACTTTGACCGCCACGCCGGACACCTTGAACGTCGCGGTCGGCAGCCTCGTGCGCGCCCGCGGTCGCGAGTGGGTCGTCCTGCCCGGCACCACCACGGACTTCCTGCTGCTGCAGCCGCTGGGCGGCGGCCCGGACGACGTCGTCGGCGTGTTCCCCGACGAGGGCGTGGAGCCGGCCACCTTCCCTGCGCCCTCGGGCGACGACGTCGGTGACAGCGCGTCGACCGACCTGCTGCGGACGGCCCTGCGGGTCGGGTTCTCGGCTAGCGCCGGCCCGTTCCGCTCCCTTGCCGGTATCAGCGTCAGCCCCCGCAACTACCAGTACGTGCCGCTGATGATGGCGCTGCGCCAGGACACCGTGCGCCTGCTTATCGCCGACGACGTCGGCATCGGCAAGACGATCGAAGCCGGGCTGATTGCCGCCGAGCTGCTGGCGCAGGGAACCGTCAAACGCCTGGCGGTACTGTGCTCGCCCGCCCTGGCCGAGCAGTGGCAGCGTGAGCTGCGCGACAAGTTCGGCATCGACGCCGCCCTTGTTCTGCCCAGCACCGTGAAGACCCTGGAGCGGGGGCTGATGCTCAACGAGTCGCTGTTCGATCGCCACCCATACGTCATCGTCTCCAGCGACTTCATCAAGTCCGACCGGCGACGCCACGAGTTCCTGCTGCGCTGCCCTGAGCTGGTCATCGTCGACGAGGCCCACAACTCCGTCGCGGGCTCCGGCATCGGGCAGCGCTCCCGCCACCAGCGGTATCAGCTGTTGCGCTCGCTGGCCGCGGCGCCCGAACGTCACCTCGTACTCGCCACAGCGACCCCGCACTCAGGCGACGAGACGGCCTTTTCCAACCTCGTCGCCCTGTGCCACCGCGACCTGGAGACGGTCGACCTGACGACCGACCGCGGCCGCACGCTGCTGACCCGTCACTTCGTGCAACGCCGGCGCGCCGACATCCGCCACTACCTCGACGAAGACACCCCGTTCCCCAAGGACCGGCTCACCCTGGACGTGCCGTACACGCTGGGGCCGGAGTACCGCGACCTGTTCGGCGACGTCCTGGCCTACGCCCGCGAGCAGGTCCGTGACGGCGTGACCGGCGCGCGCGGACGGGTCCGCTGGTGGTCGGCTCTGGCGCTGCTGCGCGCGCTGGCCTCCAGCCCGCACGCAGCGGCAGCCACCCTGCGCACCCGGGCCGCCAACGCCGAGGCCGCCGACGCGCAGGAGGCCGACGCGCTCGGACGAGCCAGTGTGTTGGACAGCGGCGACGAGGAGTCTCTGGAGGGGATCGACACCACGCCTGGGGCGCTGATCGAGGACCCGGACTCGCCCGCCAGCGCGGCCGGCTCGGCGGAACGACGCCGGTTGCTCGCCTTCGCCCGCCGTGCGGCCGACCTGGCCGGCCCGGCGCATGACCGCAAGCTCGCGGCGTTGACCGTGCAGGTCAACAAACTGCTCGCTGACGGGTACGCCCCGATCGTCTTCTGCCGCTTCATCGACACCGCCACGTATGTCGCCGACCACCTCACGACCGCGCTTGGTAGCACGCGGGACCCGGTGCACGTGGCCAGCGTCACCGGGCAGCTTCCGCCCGCTGAGCGCGCCCGTCGGGTCGACGAGCTGACCGACCTCGACGGCAAGCATGTTCTCGTCGCGACCGACTGCCTGTCGGAAGGGGTCAACCTGCAGGAGGAGTTCTCCGCCGTCCTGCACTACGACCTAGCGTGGAATCCCACGCGCCATGAGCAGCGTGAAGGCAGGGTGGACCGTTTCGGACAGCGCAAGGACGTCGTCCGCGCAGTCACCCTGTACGGCGAGGACAACGTCATCGACGGCATCGTCTTGGAGGTGCTAATCCGCAAGCACCGCGCGATCGCCAAGGCCACGGGCGTGGCCGTTCCCGTGCCGGGCAACGGCCAGGGGCTCATCGACGCGCTCGCGGAGGGGCTGCTGCTGCGTGGACAGAACTACCAGGCGCTCACCCTCGACCTTGGGCTCGACGAATGCATGTTGACGCTGGACCTGGACTGGTCCTCGGCTGCGGACAAGGAGAAGGCTTCCCGGGCCCGCTACGCACAGAACGCCATCAAGCCCGAGGAGGTCGCGGCCGAGGTCGAAGAAGTCCGCGCCGCCCTGGGTGCGCACGGCGATCTCGCGCAGTTCCTGGTCGGCACGCTGCGGGCGCTGGGCTCGACCGTGACGACCAACGAGGAAGGTTTCACCGCGGTGCTGGCGACCCTGCCGCTTGGTCTGCGCACCAGTCTGCCCGTAGGTCTGCACGACCCGCTGCGCTTTCGCGCTGAACCCCCTGCCTCCCGGGGCGAAGCCGTCATCGCCCGCACCGATCCGGCGGTGCAGGCCATAGCGCGGTACGTGCTGGAGAGTGTACTGGACCCTGATGTCCCCCAGAAGGAACGCCCGGCTCGCCGGGCGGGCGTCATGCGCACCCGCGACGTCAGCACCCGGACCACGATCATCTTGGTGCGCTTCCGATTCCAGCTCACCTTGCCGGTCGCGGACGGGACGCAGCTGCGGGTCGCCGAGGACGCACGGGTGCTGGCCTTCGAGGGTGCTGCCCAGAACGCGGTCTGGCTGAGCGACGCCCGCGCCGAGGAGCTCCTCGGCGCCACGCCGGCGGTCAACGTGGTGGAGGGGGTCGCCCGAGATGCGGTCGACAAGATCATCGACGGGCTGCCCGCGCTCATGCCTCACCTGGAGGGCGTCGCGGACGAGCACGCCGACCGGCTGCTCGGCGCGCACCGCCGCGCCCGGGCCGGTGCCGGCGCCGTACGCCGCGAACTGGACGTGGTCGCCCAGCGACCGGTCGACATCCTCAGCGTCCAGGTTCTGCTGCCCGCTGTGGGGGCCGGCGCATGAGCGGCGGCTTGACCTCGGTGCACGTCTCGGGTGCCCTCCTGCCGAGTGACGTGCTGTCCTCCGTGTTGTCCGGAAGCGCCGATGGCCTGTCCGGCAGCGCCTTCCACCTCGGTGCGGAGAATCCTCGCGAGGCCTCAGCGCGGGTCTGGACCCACCTGCTCGGCGTGTACCGACGCTTCCGGTCCGACCTGACCCGGCTGCCCGAGGACGACCCGGCGGTCGGGCTTACCCGCGAACGCTGGCTGACGCTGCTGCTGTCCGAGCTCGGCTACGGACGTGTCCCGCTGACGCCCGCCGGCGGCCTGAGCATCGACGAGAAGCAGTACCCCGTCAGCCACCTGTGGGGTGCCACCCCGATCCATCTGCTCGGCTGGGGCGTGCCGCTGGACAAGCGCACCCCCGGGGTCGCCGGGGCGGCCCAGCGCGCGCCACACGCGATGGTGCAGGAGCTGCTCAACCGCACGGACGCGTACCTGTGGGCGATCGTGTCCAACGGCCGGGTCCTGCGGCTGCTGCGCGACTCCACGACTCTCACCGGGCAGGCCTACGTCGAGTTCGACCTCGAGGCGATGTTCGACGGTGACCTATTCTCCGAGTTCGCCTTGCTGTTCCTGCTCTGTCACCAGTCGCGCGTTGAGGTCCCCGACGGTGGTCAGCCGTCCGACTGCTGGCTCGAACGGTGGCGCACTACCGCGGTCAGCCAAGGCGTCCGCGCTCTCAGCCTGCTGCGTGACGGCGTCCAGTCGGCCTTGGAGACACTGGGCACTGGCTTCCTACAGCACCCGGCCAACGCTGGCCTGCGCGACGACCTCGCGTCCGGTGCGATTCGCGTCGACGACCTGCACCGGAGCCTGCTGCGGACCGTGTACCGGTTGCTGTTCTGGGCCGTAGCCGAGGACCGCGACGCACTGCTGGACCCGTCGGCTGCGGCCACGGTGCGCGAGCGTTACCGCGACCACTTCTCTTCCGCCCGGCTGCGTCACCTCGCGGTCCATCGCCATGGGAGCGCCCACCACGACCAGTGGGACGCCGTCACGCTGGTGATGACGGCGCTGAACCGAACCGGGGGCGACCCCCGGTTGGGTCTCCCTGGCCTCGGTGGGCTGTTCGGTGACACCGCCGCCGACGTCCTGGCCAGGCGGCGTCTGGGCAACCAGCCACTGCTGTCGGTGATCCGGTCGCTGTCGGTGGTGCAGCCCAAGGGTCAGCCGCGCCGGCTCGTCGACTTTCGCCATCTCGGCGCTGAAGAGCTCGGCTCGCTCTACGAGTCCCTGCTCGAGCTCACCCCGCGCCACGACCCGACCCGGCAGAAGTTCAGCCTCGAGTCCCTGGCCGGCAACGACCGCAAGACCACCGGCAGCTACTACACCCCAAGCGAGCTTGTCGAGCTCGTTCTGGACACCGCGCTCGACCCGGTCCTGGACGATGCCGAGAAGTCTCCAGACCCCGAGCAGGCCCTGCTCGCTCTTACCGTCTGCGACCCGGCGATCGGCAGCGGGCACTTCATGGTCGCTGCCGCCCGGCGCATCGCCCAACGGCTCGCGACCGTCCGCACCGGTGAGATCGACCCCACCCCCGCCGATGCGCAGAACGCCATGCACGACGTCGTCGCCCAATGCGTGTACGGGGTTGACCTGAACCCCATGGCAGCCGACCTGGCCAAGGTCAGCCTTTGGCTGGAAGCGATGACCCCAGGCAAGCCGTTGTCCTTCCTCGACCACCACATCAAGGTCGGCAACTCCCTCCTTGGCACCACTCCGGCGCTGCTGCACGCCGGGATCCCTGACAGCGCGTATGCCGCCTTGACGGGCTCTTCGTACTTGCGGTGGGGGCTGGGTGGGACACGCCGGGTCGCGGTGATGCGGTGAGGTAGGGGTCGAGGCCCTCAGGATCTGGAACGACCAAGTACCTGATCCGTGAGGACCTCGACATGAACGAGCCTACGGCGTGCTGTGCTGCGCGCTGCCCTTTTCCGACCGCGTATTGCGGTAACTGCGACCTCCTTGTGGGCCTCGACGGGTTGCACGTGATCGAGGTCGAGCGGGGCCCTGACCGGTTGACGGTGACGGTGGAGTCCGAGCCGTCGGTGACGGGCTGCCGGAGTTGCGGGGTGGTCGCGCTCAGCCACGGCCGGCGAACCGTGGAGTT
>JAABUV010008074.1_pt1 | contig 10779 bp, 12 predicted proteins | sample 5559971 | NCBI WGS metagenome assembly JAABUV01 (sample SAMN10711881, study PRJNA513362) | rock metagenome | isolation source: Antarctica rocks | place: Antarctica: Victoria Land, Knobhead nord | collected 2015-12-19
GCAATAACGCAGTATCACAAAGATCAATGAAATCAACGATGAGAAAAGTACAGAGAACGCGTCGCAGACATCAACACAATCTCAGCACAAAGATTGCATCTGAGCAATAAGACAATAAAGATGCGTGATGATCTTCAGAAAGCAGAAAGCATTCTCGCAATGCATATCAGAATTGAACGCATAGATCTGAATGCTTATCTGCACTCTAGAAACATTTCAGGCACAAATAGCTCGCGATGCAACTGCGAATGAAGTCATCAGACGACGAAGCATGTACTCATGCACTGCTTGAACTGATCACATCTGCGATCAAGAATGCTACAAGATGCTGACTTCTCAAACTATTGAATAATCATCATCATCACGAAGAGTCTCAGAGCAGTAGCGAAGATGATGATGAAAACGAAGCTCTTGAAGCAATTTAAAGTAACTAGAACACTCGTTCTCTAACGTGCAATCAACGTGAACAAATTTGATACATAGTCTCAAAACTCACTGTTTCAACTGCGTGAAGCAGTCGTGTAAACTGCGAGTGATTTTCTATCTCAGAGAGTTTTGTTCACTCGATACAGATAGCATAAAGTTCTTCATGAGTCGATCTAATCGATGTCACAAAAGTGTATGAATTTATTATTATTATTATTATTACTTATCATGTCATCTTCTTGAAACAGAACATTGAAATTGCAAGCAAGTAGAAACAGTTTATTCAGTTTTATAAATATATTTTCAGAGAATCTTGATAACAATGAGCATGATAATGCTTAATCTTCTTCTTCTAATGTTGCTTCTGTTGTGCTCATTGAACTGCAGTCATTACATGATGAATGATATGTGCTATACAATCATGAGCAAGAATATCAACATATATTTCTGAATTGATGAAAGCAAACTCAATATGCAATGCAAGTAGAATAAAAAGTATCAGACTATCGTCATTCAAAGTGAATCTTAAAAACATGAACAGATGAGATATGAAATAACTTTTATCAAACAGCTTTAGTTGAAAGCGAAAAACTTAAACTCATTTGTCATTTATATTTGCATGTCTATGAGCATTTTAACAATAAAAGCATTGATAACAGCATCATGAAACATCATCTGAATAACAAAGATTGTGATAAATGCATAAACTTAGCAACTAAGATCACGAACGTTCAAAACATTCGTAATTTTGTTAAAGTTAAAGCTTTGATAAATTGCTTTTTAGCTGCAGATTGCAAAATAGATTGCAAAACAGATTGCAAAAGAAATTGCAAAAGATTAACAAATCACAGCATTGTGCTTTTCATCAAGAATATACTTTAAAAGCATTTGCATTACAACTTCAAAAGACTTTTGTCACTTTAAATATCTTTCATGTTGCTATTGACAATGTTCAATTTCAATGAGCATTTGAAATGACATGATCAAGCATTACTCTGTCACACAGAATTAAACTTACGATCTCTCTCAAGAATTGAGCGACTGTTGTTTGAGTCAACATACTCAAGAATTTATCAATGAATTTTAAAATCTTCATTAGTCTAAATGAATGAAGTAGTTCTAATAGATTATTTTTTCTAGTCATCATGAAATTTTACTACATTGAGTTCTGAAAGTATTGAAAAGTCTTGTTGAGCTTTGAACAAATTGAAGACAAGCATATCAAAAGCAATCTAAGCAGTATTACTAAACAAATATTGCAAGAACTTGATATTTAAGATTGAATTATGACTGTAATCACAGACAACATCAGCAATAACGACGTCATGATGATTGCATTAGATGAGACTTTGCAAACATTCTCAGCTATTTCACATTTATCATGTTTAACACATGTAATTCAGTTAGCTGTTAAACAGTTATTCAAATCGCTGACGTTAAGTCTCAAGAATGAGAATGAGAAAGAGTATTAAATACTCAAGATTAATCTTCAAAGCATGTTTATACAAGAGAATTTATTTTGAACATTGTTTAAGATAATTAATAATTTTTATTTATCATGTTAGTTTGCTTTGCTATTATTTTCGCAATCGATTTTGCAATTGATTTTGCAATTGATTTTGCAATTGATTTTGCAATTGATTTTGCAATTGTGATTAAAAATACAGAGTACACTTTTATTCATGACATTATAGTAATCTTTAATTAAATTCAAAAGCTTTCTGTTTATATGAACGAAAGTTTTCAGAGAATAGAAAACTTTCACAAGTCTCAACGCAATTTTGAACTTCGTCTCAAGATGATACAAGACATTAAAACTCACTGAAATTTCATCTGTCTCATGCTTTTGAGAGCACTTCATCTTCAAGTCTTCATCAAGAGTTATATTTCTACTCACGAAAATGAAAATATTACTCTTCAAAAGCTATCTTTCAATAATGAAGAATGAACACATGTTCAATATCTTGTAGAACTACTCAAATCATTCGCGATATTCACTGATTTACTTGAATGTAATCATGAACTTAACATTAATACAATTTACATCGTTAATGATGTTTTGTTCTTTCATATCGAAGATTACATGATAGCTCTGAAGAGAAAGCAGCGTTCTTGAAAGCATTCACTTTTGAAAGTTTTAATGCAAGCTTGAATCAAATTATTTGAATATTATGCAGATGTCAGTCATGATCGAGAACTAATGTACAATCTCAAAAATATTATAGATTCTCATCAGAAACTAAATCTATATGAGCGATTTACATGACAAGACAACGACTATAAACAAAGATATAAATGAGAGTTTATAAATTATTATGCTAGACACTACGCTTTCAACTCAACTACATTGCAAGATCAACTTCAAGAAAAAGTCTTGCAACAATCATTTTTCATTGCAGATATAATTGCTAGACGAAATTTCAAACATCACAATTCATCATCACTTGTTTTGATTAACGAAGCAAAATGATATTTGAATCAAAGTTAGTTTTTCTTCTTTTTGTTTTGTTCATTGCACAATTAATGTTGTTTCATAATTTCTTTGCAATTAATTTTGCAATTAATTTTGCAATTAATTTTGCAATTAATTTCACAGTCACATAGTTTGAAATATCAAATTCTAATAAGCTTTAAACACTGTTCAAGACATCGATTTCATTAAGTTTTGAAGAAATCATTTCAGAGACTTTGTTCATTTAAGCAGAATGACTCAAGATATTTTAGCAATTTCAGCTATCTCGACAGATGTTGAACGAGTTTTCAATTTGAAATGAGATGTATTATCTTATCATTGCAGCTCTCTTGTTGTCAACATCATATTGAATATCATGATGATTAAGCATGCAGATGCTGTGAAGTTGAAAGCAGAATTTGAGTCTCACAAGCTTATCAAAGAGAAAAGAGCTTTCGATGCACAGAAACAAGAAAAGAACAAAGATTTAATCTTCATCATCAACGTTAATGAAGATTTAAAGTATATCAGCGATGCATCATCAGATGATGATGTTGATGATAATGAGCATGATAAGTAATGTTATATTGTTCATCATCAAACATTTAATTAACAATATTAAAGCTGAAGAATAATGATACAATTGATGTTAATCTTTTCATATCATTTTCGCAATCTAGATTCTTAAACTTTAAAAAACTCTCGTTATTTACGTTATTTAATACAGCAAGATCTACGACAGCAAGATCTACAACAACTTCACTTTCAAATGCTTGATTTTCAGCGTCTGCTCATTTTGATTGAGTTACATCACACTTGACTGAGAGAAACAGATTGAAGAAGAATGATCAATCATTATAAAAGATAAAAAATCAAAGAAATTTGATGAAATTCGTTGCAGTCTTTAAATTGAATGAAGAATCTAAATCATCATCTTTAGCATTGAAAAAAGAACAACGCAAGATGACTTCTTCTTTGAAGTTGAGTTCTGCTGTAACACGTAAACATAGCTTTAAGATGATTAATTTCAAGAAGAAATCATCATTTCAGAATAAAGCTAAATTGAATGCATTGTCTGAGCAAAGAAGACAAGAAGACATCAATAGAAAGCTTATGTAAATAGTTTTGCAATTCATTTTGCAATTTATTTTGCAATCTACTGTTTTCATGAAATTACTTACGCATTTCTTAAGCAGTTTAGTTAGAAACAGTGACTAAGATCTGAATCAACAATAAAGAAGTTGAAGATATTTCTTTACATACATATAAATTTCTTTTCAACATGTGAATAAAGATCATTCATATACACACATTTTAAAGTTTCATAATTTCATTCTACTAGTACTTATTTCAAATAAGTAAAATGTCTAAACATGTTGTTGAGTTCAAGTCAATTTGTTGAGTTGATCGAGTTGAATTAAGAGTTGAACTCAACTCAATTGAGTTGAATTGATCTTTCTCAACTCAATTCAACACTGTAACTCAATCTGAGTTGAGTTAAGCAATTCGAACTTGATAACAGGTTTAGTCAATGCTGTCATGAAGCATTATCTTTGAGTCTTCGTCAACTACATGCAGAATGACTGAACTAAATAACTTTCTGAAGTCAAATTCATCATCAATAACATATCATCATTAATCACTTTAACATCATTCTTCTTGATCAATTTGAGTCAGAATTCACGTCTGAGCTTCAAGTTTTTTAAGTCTTTGTTCAAGAATCTTATGTTTTAAGCTTGAGACAAGTTAATCAATGTCAAAGAGTTCATCAAAAAGATGAAGAAACTAACTGAGCATTTACATGATGAGATGCTTATAACTCAGATCATCTACAAATTTAATGTCAATCTTTCTCGTCGTTCTTATTTTAAATACTTTGTTGAAGATGAAATCTGACTGAATGTTCATAATTTCAGCATCACTCATCTTGCTGTCAAGTTAAATGATCATAATGTTGATCTTTTCAAGATTAAGTGTATCTTTAAGAATAATTCTCTGATCATTGAGTTAAATCTTTTAACATTCATGAAGATGACTGGCAACGAGATTCATCTGTTCATGATGTTGACTACGAATCTTTTGATTTTATTCTGTGTTTGAATAGAAGTCAGAAGAGTCAAGAGATCTCAATTCGACGCAATTCAAACGATGTTAGAATGTTGCGTGAGCAGAAAAGTTGATCATGCAGAGTTTTCACCTACGCGACAACATTCTCTCTAACAGTCACAATTGATCTACGAGAATGATTGATGACATGTCGATGTCAGTAAAAGATGAAAAGATATCTAGTGAAATAGTCGTTCTCAGTATGAGAGTCGTGACTACAAGTGATTGAAGAATTTGCGACTCGTCAACTGCGTCGATATACTGAAACGTCTTCATCACATTGACAGTGTTGCTGAGTAATTGATGAAAAGATATCAGATAGAATAGTTATTCTCAGTCTGAGAGTCGTGACTACAGTGCTCGAAGAAGTAATGACTTGTCGATCGCACTGATATACTGAGAAAACTTGAGCTCATCTTCTTTACTTGACGTCAAGTCATTCATTTATCTACGTGGAAAATCGAGAGCTCAAGAGAACGATCAGAACGCATTCTCTTTCATCGATCAGAGTCAAACATCGAACGATTGCGACCGCACGTTTATACTAACAATTCATTCAACGTCTACGTGACACAAGTCAAGTCAAGAGAAGAAAAGAATTACTCAGTACAATCACACTTTATCTTCTCATCGTGTACGTCTCTCTTTCATCACATATTTCTCTGCGCAATGAATGACAATCATTGAGCAAGAGAACGCAGCTCTACGTACGTTACAATCACGAGCATCACGAGTGCAAAGAAAACGTCTTTCATCTTCGAATCAAGAATCGAATCGAGACATCGTTGTATAGAATATCGTCAATGAAGAGCAGAGCAAAGACAATGCGTCATAAATAAACAACACAGACACTCATTAAGAGTTTACTCAAGTGTCACGCGCTGAATAGAATCTATAGATTCATTACTTGATAACACAGTGTCAATCTTATTGTTTCGACTGCGCAAAGCAATCGTATAGACGACGAGTGATTTTCATTCTCAGAGAGTTTTGTTCACTCGATATAAATAGCATAGAGTCTCTCATGAGTCGAGTCTAAATCAATGACACAAGAATGTATGAATTACAGACAGATAGACAGACATTCATGAAGATTTATTTAATCTTTCATGTCATTCTTTTGAATCATATTGCAAGTGACTTTCTTTTGAATCAACGTCAGAAACTTCAAGAACTTGTTATCATCAAGAATGATAAAAGATTCTGATATGTAAACAGCATATTAAACTTCAAGCATAATAGATGTTATAATTCATCTTTGCTTAAGTATTACATCAATTAAAAAGATCACTTTTCTACTTGAAAGTTTTTTCATCTTCTGAATAATTGTGAGTAAGTGCTTAATGAATATCATCTCGTCAATTCTGTCATCAAAGAATCACATGTACTGTCATGTGTGATATCTCTATGTCAATATCAAGAACTTTAAGTTCAATCTTCATCATCTCGACTCAGCTCAAATTTGACTCAGATGTATTCTAGTCTCATCTGTGCATCATTACATTAAACTGCATTTTGTTTTTCTCTTACTCAGATTTAACTTAAATCTTGTTTAAATCTGACTCAGATGTGATTCAAATGTGTTTCAATTTCTGTGCATCATCATGTTAAAATGCATTTCATCTCATTTTGCTCTTCAAATATCTTGCTCAGATCTGACTTAAATGTAACTCAGATTTATTCTAGTTTTATCTGTGCTTCATCACATTAAAATGCATTCACATCAATTTTCATCTTATTTCACTCTTTATTTTTGATTCTTTCTCATTTCATTCTGTTTCTTCTCATTGTCTTGCAAAAGTTCAATCTTGAAGAGAAGAGTTACTATCATGATGTCAGATCATCAATTTGATTTAAAACATAAATTATTAATATTTTAAATAATCTTGATTCATTGAATCTGTTTTGCAGTTCAATGAATCAAATCATTAATTTAATCATCATCATTTTAATTTAGTTTCAGCAATTCTGTTTTAATCATCTCAGTTATATGTATGAACTTCTGCAATCTTAAGTCAATAGAACTACTGTCTAGTCTTGATTCTGCTCAATTCATGTATATAAAAGTCAAGCTTTCATTCTTTTCTTTCACTCTTTGTCTTTCATCTTGTACATTATCTGATGTATTGTTCTGTATTTAGTTCAAGTAATATAATAATCAATTCTTTATATTGATAGAATCTCTAGTTCAGTCTAATCTCTGACAACTGAATAAATTGTATATGAGATATTAAATATACTACATATGAAACATCAAATATACTACACATGAAGCATTGAATATACTATGTATGAAGCATTGAATAGATCGCATATGAAGCACTGAGTAGATCACATATGAGACACTGAATATACTACATATCAAGCACAAAATATACTATATATGAAGCACTGAGTAGATCGCATATGAGACACTGAATAAATTACATATGAAGCATTGAACAAGTCACATATGAAGCATTGAATATACTACATATGAAGCACTGAGAGAATAGTGAAATTGATTCTACAAATCTGGTTCTTATTTTGCACTTTTTGAAATTTTGATGAGACGCTCGGCAAATTCAAAAAAAACGGCACAGGTTTTGCATACAACGATACTTTACAGCAATGCTTCAGCGCTTTCTCAGAGCTTACTAACATTGCGGGCGGGCGTTGTGCAGGATCTTGCCCTTTTTTGAAGGGAAGCAATCAATTCACCTTTACTCGTCACCACCACTGTACAACGTTGTACGTTCCAACCATGGCTCGATCCTCTGTAGATAACGACATTCTTCCAATCTAAGCAGGCCATTCAAGACGCACACACGAACAATGTCCTTGGCTCTGGTAAATCCAGGTGGAAAAGAAGCTGAAAGTAAGCGAATGCGTTCGGAATGGGACAATACAAGCGTGCAAGAGCATCGGGATCGGAGAAAAGCTATAGAGAAAGCAAGGCGATGGCATGTTCCCGCAATACACCTTGCCGCACATTGTGCGCAACCGCTTCGGCCCACTGGTAACGTAGACTGTGGATCTGATGGTTTCAAGGCCTCTGTTAAGAACCTCACGTCTCTTTCGGTCTGCTTTCACGTCATACCGAGCGTTCAAAAACGGTATCATCTGGATATATACTAATTGGTAGTGGTCACGAAACCTCAAACAGATTGAGATGTGTTGACGGTAGAGAAAGATCAAATTAACGCCGTGGGCAGAAGCTAAGGCTATCCGCTATGGCTCCCACCTTCGCTCAGACATTGTGTTGATCATAGTTATACCGAACCCCCGTCCGTATAGTGTCGAAACTGTATCGCAACCGCCTGAACGTATCCCCAAAATCTCTTGCCGAAACGCAGATACACGCTATTCTTACATATAAAAACTACGACACCACAGTCAAAAGAGACCTTGGGCGCCACACAATTTCTAAGATCGAGGGTACCATAAAACCGAGAGATGGTCGACGTCGAAGTATTGCGCCCCACACTCCCATTGTGGATCATATAGCCTACATATCGATCGACTTAGCGGAGACCATCTGTCTCCTCTCCCGCAGCAGGCTTATCTTTCCTGCCTTAGCGAGCATTGAATCCTAAAACCCGTCAGTGTGAAACTCTTGGAGATCGCTATAATGATTGGCAAAAATTTCTTACTGGAAAGGTGTGAGGAAGAAGTGTAGTTATCAACCATACGAGGGTGGAATTTCCTCCACGCCAGTAGTATGCAGTAGACTTCGTCTTCAGAGCATTGGCTACCACACCAGCCGCAAAATCCTGCGAATTCATTGCGGTGGAGGTGACTTCCTCTGCGGTAAGAGATTTCGTGGCCTCTGCGCTTATTGGCTGGTATAAGGAGTCTGCTCGATCGTTAACAGGAAATACAACCTTACCAAATTGGGGTTCACGGGCCAACCTTTGGGAAACTCAAATTGTGCTTGATTGGCGAAGAAGCGGGTCTTTACAGTGCCAGCCACAACCTGTTCTTGCATTAGTCGTGATATCGGACGAGGCCGAGTAGCGGTATGTACAGTAATGACTTGCATGTCAAATGGTTCTAGCTCCATCCTCAAGGTATCGCTAATCGCACTGACGGCGGCTTTGCTTGCATTATAAAGCCCTTTTACTTATCAGTATCGGACCAGCGGCGAAAGGAAGGCATGGCCCAGCTATCACTAATAGCGAATCAAGATAGACTTACCCATCCAAGGGAGAGAAGCGCGGCTGCCAACGGATGAAATGTTGATGATCTTGCCTTTTGACGCGATGACCATCGGAGCACAAGCTTGAGTGAGAGCGACTACGGCAAAGACATTTACCTCAAATATGTCTTTTGCGGTGTTCATGTCAGAATCAAGGATTGGCATAGAATAGCCTGTATCGTGGACGCACTGTGTCAGTCAAGATCAGAACATAGGCTCGAAAAGCTGCAAGACACCTACCTATGCCAGAATTGTTGACTAAGATATCTAGCTTTCCCCCAGTTGCCTTATTTATGGTGGCCACCGCAGTGTCTATCGAGAGCGGCGAGGTCACATCAAGTGACAAGGTTTCTATTCCCATGGCTTTGAGGTGCTTCATCTTGCTAAGATTCCGCGCTGTGGCGAAAACACGAGCGCCCTTTGAGTGGAATTCTATTGCAAGCGCATCACCGATGCCTCCTTCACTGCATCCTGTAATCAAGACCGACTTTCCCATTGTTCTGGAAGGTAAGCTGATCTGATATTCTCTGGATTTCCGATTGATTTTTGCTTGAGGTGCAGGGAGATGATCTAAGTATGTAGACGGATTGAGAGAAGGCGATGTAAATGTTTTCTTTGAATCGATGGTGTCTATGTCTTACTCTTATATAAGATGGATAGCCTTGCTTGGATTTTCCGACCCTACCTTACCCTATCAAGTTGTAACAGCCGAGCATGACAGCTTGTGTGTTATTCAGCAACATCAGTGTCTTGTTTCTCATATCTACTATGACCACGGCCTCAGCATCTATTTGCATCCGCCTGAGTAGCCCACCGTCGGTGAAGTGTTGCACCGCTCCACCGAGCTCTCAGTATATATTTCCACTCATCAAAATCTTTATCATTCTTATAAATCAAAGCTTCAGCGTGGAGTTACATTTGGGTCGGCGCACGCTAGGATGGAAAGGTCCAGCGCTGGCAGGTTTAGTAATCCGTTTGGACGAGGCCCAACTTTCCTGGTCATACTCGCGAAGTATTTTGGTCATGTCAGATATACATTGCTCTTCATCATAATCACTCCGAATGCTTACCTCAGGGTCGTCGAGCTTTGCTGGTGCTGGGTGGCTAGTAACGGAGATAATGTTGTCCCGTTGCAACAATCTTACATATCTCCATCCAAGTTGACACGCTGTTCGAAGTTTGGCCTCAGCTTCATGGCAGAAGGCACGACCTTCGTAGCGGGAAATGCATCTATAAGATACCCGTCTCTCCCTTCTCGTCTATCCTGCAGTCTCCAGTCTTCTACTAAATTAGCACACAGCTTCAGATTTCACAGTTCGAGCCCTTTCATTAGCATTAAAATTACATACGTTTGAACAATCCCACACCAAAACTCTAATCCATTCCTCCTGAATTACCCCCGCAATGGACTGGTACGCAGACTATAAGTTGACAAAAGCAATCCCCCATGATGTCTACTCGGCCATAGCAATTGACAGGCCCGACATGGCAGTCACCGGCCAGAATATCCTGATTAGTGGCGGAGGAACGGGCATTGGACTTGTAAGTGTCTTGATAAAGTGACTTCGATAAAGGAGTTGAGATCTGACGGACGGATTTCCAGGCCACAGCGAAAGCT
>JAABUV010008075.1_pt1 | contig 10778 bp, 14 predicted proteins | sample 5559971 | NCBI WGS metagenome assembly JAABUV01 (sample SAMN10711881, study PRJNA513362) | rock metagenome | isolation source: Antarctica rocks | place: Antarctica: Victoria Land, Knobhead nord | collected 2015-12-19
CGACACGCTCGCGCTGCTGGAGAATGCGGCCACCGCCGGCCTCGCGCTGCTGGAGCAGGCCTGACCGGCGGCATGGGCCGGCCGGCTGCTGCGTGGCGGGCCTGTCGAATGCCGCACGAGCGCTCTTCCACTTGCCTGCTGGGTTGGCAGAGGGAGCGAAGTGTGCCTGCACACGAAGGTGCTGTCTGAAGTGAGCTGGAGCGTGCTCGTGCATACATGTGTGCGGCAGCAAATGCATGCGAGTAGAAGCCTGGCATATATGAACCTTATTTGAGATGACGACGCATCGGAGCCGCCTGTTTGGCGGGCATGCTCACCGCACCACAGCACCACTGGGGTCACAGCTGACAGGAAAGCTCTGCTGCACCTTACAATTGTTTTTTCCTGGCGTCTTTACAGCAACACAGTCGCTTGCTGGGTGCACTCTGGGTGCACACCAGGCAGTGATGGTCCACTCTGCGCATGCAGCCAACAGGCATCATGTGCATACCATTACATGGTGTGGTAGAGCAGGCACACTGCACACACTGGAGGGGGCGCATGCAACCCTGAAACCGTTTCCCAACCAAGAGCAAAGCAAGAGCAAAGCACTCCCCGTCTCTACTGCCGTTGCTGCATTTGAACGTGAGCAAGTGACAAGGCCAGAGGCGCACAACTTAAGTGAAGTTGGAGGCGGAGCGCATCAATCCAAGTAGACATATAGTACGTGTGTACCTGTTGAACACGTTCATTACACAGCAGACCAACTTCTTTAGTCGCTGGACGCCCGTGCGGACACATGACGGAAGCCAGTGGGTAGAGCCAATGCTGACGCGAGGGGGGGCCGGGCATGGCAGCAGGCAGCGGGCAGACAGCGGTGACGCTTTACCCGGTTGGCAACTACAACTTCGGCGTCAAGGCGCCCATCTTTGACAAGGATGCAACGTTCCAAGACGCGCTGGCTCGCATGCAGCAAAAGTGCGCTGCCGCCGACTGTCTGCTGCAGGAGCGCATGCTGCTTCACGTGTCAGTGTGGCGACAACTGTGTGTCCTTTGCGTCGCAGCTGGAATGCCGCGCAGCCGCGCTACTATAACTAGCTGTCACAGCATGCTCCTTGACAGGACTTTGACAAGAATCGAAGCACGGCACTGCTGTCAAGGCAGCAACATAGACGTGAGCACTGTGCGTGCAAGCCGCGCCACACGCCTGCGACCCACAGCGCAGGCTTGCGGAGCTCCCTGACTCTCGTGTCAGTGCAGGTATGCGCGGGAGGGCGCGCGGCGCTCGGTGGAGGCCGTGCTGCTGGTGCACGAGCACCACCACCCGCACGTGCTGCTGCTGCAGGTCGGCCACGCCTTCTTCAAGCTGCCCGGCGGCCGCCTGCGGCCCGGCGAGAACGGTGCGCGCCGCAGGCCCGCCGACGCTCGCCCCTGCGCTCCCGGCGCGCCCCGCTGTCTACATAACTGTTGCGGCCACACCAACAGTTAAGTTCTGGGGCGCCGTTCGACGGTCGCCCCTGCGCTTCTGGCGCGCCCGGCTGCCTGACCAACTGGCGTACCCCACACCAGTGCTTATGACTGAAAAGTCTTGGGGCGGTGCAGAGGTAGACGGCCTGAAGCGCAAACTGATGAACAAGCTGGCGCCGGAGGCCGCCGCGCTGAAGACCGACTGGGAGGTGTAGACCCGGCCGCCCAGTCTGCCGCGCGCGGGACCCGTCGCCTGGGCGTCCACTGTCCGCGCCGGCGCGCACCGCCAGCAGGACCGCTTACCCCTGCACCAGCGCCGGGCGCCGTGCGCGCCAGTGCACAGGCGTCTAGACGGGGGCGTGGTCGCCTGTGCAGTGCCGCTCCGCCCGCCAGCCGCGTGGCGAGCAGCGAGGTGCCGCCGGCGGCCTGCGAAGCGCGCGCGGCGCGCGCGCAGGTGGGCGAGTGCCTGGGCTCGTTCTGGCGGCCCAGCTTCGACCTGGCCATGTTCCCGTACCTGCCCGCGCACTGCACACGGCCCAAGGAGGTCCGCAAGCTCTTCCTGGTGCCGCTGCCGGAGAAGTGCTACTTTGCGGTGCGCGCCGGCGGCGACCCGGCCGCGCGTGGCCACAAGCGGTGGTCACATGCAGAGCCCTGCTGGTGCCGCGGCCCTGAAGGAGTGCTCCTTTGCTCCTCTGAAGAGCGCCATGCGACTCAGAAAAAGGTATATGCGAGTAGGCCCGCCGCCAGCCGTGTCAGCAGCCCGGTGCGGCTGTCCCTGACTGCCGCTTTCTGTTTGAACGTGCGTGTTGGAGTTAAGCAGTAGGCAGCAGGCCCGGGGTTCCTCCCGTAGGAGCCAGTGCAATTGCGCCTGAGCCCAGCAAGCGCGTGTTTGTGTAGGAGCTGGGTGGCTGGGTGCGTGCAAGGCTCTGGTGCTGCCGGGGCCGCCGTGCGCTGCGCGGGGGACGCTGCGACCGCGCGCCGACGCCCGCGGGCCGCGCGCGCATAGGATGAGGTTAGCCTGTGCCCTAACCCTAAACCCGCAGGCGGCGCGGCCAGGTGCCCAAGAATCTGAAGCTGCTCGCGGTGCCGCTGTTCGAGCTGTACGGCAACGTGGCGCGGTACGGGCCGCTGATCGCCGCGCTGCCCAGCTTCCTCAGCCGCCTGCGCCTCACGCTGGCCGGTGCGGGTCTGGGGCGCCATCGGCGCCCCGACCCTACGTACCCTACTTGCTTCAGCGCCCCCTCGGGCGACCCTTGGGACCCTGCTGCCTCGGCGGGCGGCGCCGGCGACGCAGCAGGGCAGCTGCCCGCCGAGTGGTTTCCCTGCACACAGCCAGTGCCTGACGCGCCTGCCACAGCAAGAGCGTGACGGCCCAGTGGTCGTTGCCATTGGGAATGCTGAGGCCGTGAGCGGTCGGCGCCCGTGCTCCACACGGGCCTGGTGGAGCATACTGGAAAATTGGGCATGCAGCTGCAGGCCGCGCGGGAGTGCGCGAGGCCGCGCGGGCGCGCAGGCGACCCGGTGCTGCAGCCGCTGCCCGCGCGGCCGTCGGCCGGCGGCGGCGAGGCGCGGCGGCGGGAGGAGATGGAGGAGGTGTATGGCTGAGCGGGCGCCTGCGCGGCGCTGCTCGCAGCCGGCGCTGCCGCTGGCGGGAGCGGTGACGCGCGCTGGGAGGGCATGGAGGAGAGACGACAGTGCATGCCTTGTGTGCCGCTCATGTTGCCGGACCCTGGTGGTTGCTGGATCCTGGTTGATGAATTTCAAACATGGCCGTACTGGGAATGTCGAATCAGCCAGCACACGTGCCGTGGTGCCATGTAAGTGAGGGTCATGCTCTCGCCCAACCTTAGCATCTACAGAGGAGCCTGTGCCACAGCATGTAACAGGAACATACAGACAGACGTGGGCATGCTCAGGCACCCATCACCATACCAAACTCATGGCACAAACATGCCAAGCAGACATGCTGTATGTCCAGCAGAAAACAGGTACAAACACATGCGTACCCTCAGTCAGCACGACACTACCCAGTGTCCACCACACTGCACCAGGCTCCGTGCACCGGCTGTCACACAAAGTTCTCCAGCTCAGGCGGCTTGTGCGTCCACCCCTCAAACGGCGACGGCGGCGCCAGCAGCGCCGCCCATGCGGCCGCATGCCGTGTGCCGCGCTTCGCTGCTTGGTACGTCTCCGGCCAGTCCATGCGCAGCGGCGCGCAGGCGCACGAGGCAGAGCGAGGACAAGCCTGAGAGCGCGTCACGCCGGCCTCATCACCGGAATGTAAATCGCGGCTCTCGGGCACCGAGCCCGCGTGCGCGGAGCCCAACGCGGCGGCAGCGGCGCCCTCGCCGCCGCCGCGCGCAGCGCGCAGCGCGCAGAGCGCGCGGAAGCGCGCAAAGAGCGCCGCCTTGCACAGGCTGGAGCGCGCGCCGGGCGCGCCGGCCAGCGCGCGCGCGCGCGACGCGCCTGCTCGGAACCCGCCCGCAGCAGTCGTGACCTCGGCCATCCCGGCGGCCGGCGCTCCGTCCCCAGGCACGAAGGCAATGGGCCCCGTCGCAGCGCACACAAGCCCAGCGCGACACCCGGCGACAGGCGTTGCCGCCTCCACGGGCCCTCCCGTGGGATCTGCCGCTTCCCCGCCGCCGCAGCCTCTACAGCCGCCCCTTGCCTTTGCACAGCTCCCAGCTCCCTCTCCCTCCTGGGCGTCTGCCGCGCCCCCGCCGCAGCCTCCGCAGCCAACCCTCGCCGCTGCAGAGCCCGCACCCCAGCCGCCGCCGGCCCGCAAGCCGTCCCCGCTGCAGCACAAGCTCTCACAGCGTGCGCTGGCGGGCGCGCTCCAGTTCAGCGAATAGGCGGCGGGCGTGGGCCGCGCGGGCGAGGGCGCCAGTCCGGCGTCCGCCGCGCCGCCGGGCAGCGGGTCTACCCACACGCGCAGCGGCGGGCCCTGGTTGCGCGCCAGCTCCGGCGGTAGCCGGTCGCGCACCGCCCACGTTCGGCCTGCGCGGACGGAGAACAGGGTCCATGCTGGTCCTTTAGACGCAGTCAAAGCTTTTTTGGGTCGTCAGCAGCAGTGCGCCCTGCGCTTGGGTCTTCGAATCGTCCAAGAGTCACACGGGTCCCACAGCGCTTGAAACCAAGCTGCTGGGCACCAAGTAGTGGCGCGCACTTTGCGCGCAGCGCTGGGCGGCTGCAGCCAGAGGGGGGGGTCCGGCGCCCACAGAAAGCCAGCTCACCATAACAGGGTAGGACTGGGTCAGCTAGAATTACTGGGGGTATGAGTGGCGCGTGCCCTCGAGCGCGCGGCGCACGGCGGCCGCAGAGGCGGGCGCGCCCACGACGACGCCGGCCAGTCGCAGCGGCGCGCACAGCAGCTCGCCCAGCAGCGCGCCCTGCAGCCCCAGCAGCGCCCAGCGCGCCGCCTTGTCGCTGCAGCTCACCGACAGCGTCGGGTCGCCTGCGCGCAGCATGCAGCGCGCGCTGCGAGGGCACGGCATCCTGGCCCGGGCTGCGTTGCTGTGCAGAGCAGGACGCCCTGCCATCCGGCGCTCCTCTTGCCCCGCACTCTCCCGGACCTGAGCAGGAGCCTGCGGTGCTAGCGTCACGCCAAAACTTACCTGTGCTAACCAGCAACGTCACATGACAGTCATGGCAACGGGCTGCCACAGACACGTTACGTTCACTACATGACGAACTCGAAGCAGAGGCGGGGCTGCCGACTCTCTACACGTCCCACGCAGCGACAGACGTCAGCGGGGCTGCCACGGCGCACCGCGGCCAGGCTTGCGGCGGACCGCGCCCGGCGCCTGCGGCGTCTCGCCGGCCTCCACGTCCGCGGCGCGCGGCAGCGCGGCGCCCGGCCGCAGAGGCTTGGCGCCTGTGCGGGACCGGGTGGGCGGCGGGGGCGAGGCCGCGAGCCGGTCCGCGCAGGCGGACGAGCAGAGGCCGCCGCCTGGCTCCAAGCCTGCTGCAGGCTTGGTGGCGGCACGGGCGCGCGGCCCTCCTGCGGCGCCCGGCGCGCAGCCTGGGCTGTGCTGGCGCACGCAGGGGCAAGAACCGGGCGGCGCGGCCCCTGCGTCAGGCGCCCCGCCCTGCCCGGCGCCGCCGCCCTGGCCCTCAGCTGCCCTGGCGGCCGCAGCTGCGCTTGGCTGCACATCCCGCAGCGGCGAGGACTCTCTGGTCGAGCAACTGCACGCCTCCAGGCCGCCAGAGCTGCCGACGTCCTGGCCGCCAGCCAGAGTGTTGCAGCCATTGCCCAGGCCCGCCCAACGGGGCGCGCTGCTGCATGCGTCCGGGCCGCCACAGCCTGCGGCGGGCGCGGCCGCGGCGGGTGCGACGCACGCGTCGCCGCACGGCGGCGCGCTGGCGAACAAGGCCAGCCGCCAGGCGCCGCGGCGCCGGAAGCGCCCGCAGGCCGCGCGCGCAAAGTAGGCGCTGCCCACGCCCGGCGCCGCCGCCGCGTGCAGTTCGCCGTACAACCAGCGCAGCAGCGCGCGCCGGGCGACCACCTGCGCCCGGCGCGCGGCTGCGTGTGGGCAGTGGGCGAAGGCGCCTTGTCGCCAGGTGAGCAGCCTGGGCTGTCGGCATCGCCTGTCGAAAGCTCCAAGTCCAGCTGATGTGTGACAGGGAGTCGCACCACGTGCAAGAAACATTACCTTGAGCGCGCATGGTGGCGCACTGCAGTCCGTGCAGGCAGTGCTTGACAGCTTGCGGCTGCGGTGAGTGGGGCCGCCGAGGCTGCACCGCACCTCTGCGTGCGAGTCGTTGAGCAGCGCTCCGCCCGGCGCGCGCTGCCCCGTGCCCAGGCACTTTGTGCCCGTGCCGAGCGCAACAACGCGCAGTGCCGGCCCGCCCTGCACCGCTGCTTCGCGCTGCTGCGCAGTGCCAGCTTCACGCAGCGGCACGCCAAGCGCGCTCTCCTGCTCACAAACGCCCGCAGAGCCCGGCCTTGCCCGAGCACACTCGCACGACTTGCTGGCAGCAGGCCGGAGCCTGCCCTCGCCGCTGTGCTCATGGACGACCGCAAAGCCTGCCAGCAGGGTGTGCTCGCCAGGCCGCGGCTTGCCGTGCTGGCCCAGCGCTGCGTACTGCGCCAGCACGGCCGCGGCGAGCGCCGCCCCAGTCGCGTCTGGCAAGGGCATCCAAGGGCATGACGGAGGGGAGCCAAGGCCCCTCGCCTGTCTGCTTACCGCATCACAAGCGCTCAACTGCTGCAAACAGGCTGTTCTGCAGTTTGAGTTTCCTAAGAACCGTAGTACGATCGACGGAAGTGCCACGGGACTTGTGCACACTTCGAGCTCAAGCTTGCAGGACTGCACACATATGATGCCAAAGCGCCATCACGTCCGTACGTTGGAGCTCACACGTTGTGAAAGTCATACGCTGCCACTTTTACGCCAAGCTTCAATGCTTCGGCAGCAGCGGCCCTGAGCATCGTGCATGGCATGCTCAAAGACGCGGCATACCAGGAGGCGCTGCTAGCGAAGCGCGTTGAGTTTGTGCAGCGCCTGAAGGCTGACCTGGCCAACACCAACTCCGTCGCAGCGCAGACCGTTGCCGCCTACTCAGACTTGGTGGATGGTGCGGCCAGGGAGCACCCATATAATTATTTCTCTGTCATGCGGCCAGAGGTATGGAGTCTGCAAATCAAGTGCGCTCGCTTGTGGCACCAGAGATCGTCACAGACGTTGCTGTGGAGGTGCATCGCGCCGTGAAGATCGGCCTGGTGCGCTACCAGTCATCACCAGAGCTTGGCAACGCAGTGATAGCGACGTGTTATGCATATGTTGCAATGCTGGAGACCGTCCGTGAGTGCAGGACGACCTGCGCTATATCGATGCAAACAGGGAGGCGCTGCCTGCGTCGGCGCCGCCGCCACGCTCCGCACGTAACACGGACATCTTCGGCCAGCTCATCTCGCAGCAGGCAGATGATGTCGCGTGCGTACACTGTGGCCGGCACATTGCTGCCTCCAGGTATGGTGCCTGACGCCAGCTGGGTGTTTTGCAGGCTGTCCCTAGGATGCGCTGGGTGCGAAACGCTGACGTCCGGCTGCCTGACGCCTTGCAGGTTTGCGCCACACCTAGAAAAGTGCCTAGGCAAGGGGCGCAACGCGGCGCGCATGGCCAACCGTCGTCTGGCAGCCTAGGCAGTGCACCCCAGGCGCTTCTGTATCACATCAGTCTTGTCACTGCTGTATGTCCTGTGGAATACTGCATGTCCATCTGCTTACCCAGGCGCTTGCCTACATGGTCCACCATGTGCATCTGCGTTTCTGTACAGGTAGGTTAAAAAATGGCGTGCTCTGCACATGCATGTAAAGTTGGTGTTTCTGGCAAGTCACTACACGAGCACTATCAATGATAGTGCTCGTATAGTCTATCATACTGGGCTCGCGCTGCCACGCCCCCCGCGCCGCCGCGGTGGGCTCGGCGTGTCGTGGCGGCGCCGGCCAGCGCCCTCGCGTCCCCGCTCTCCCCGATCCCGGCTGCGCCGCGCCGTGTGGCGGTCTGCTCGCCCGTGCATCGCATCCGGGCTGAGGCTGTCATGCCTCTGTCGGAGCGCGGCATGCCGCGGCGGAGAGGCGCCCCGGCGGTGCTCGTGGGACGCCTCATGCGCGCGCCCACCCCCCCGAAGTGCGCCGGGGCTGTCATGCCTCTGCCGGTGTGCGGCGTGCCGCGCCACAGACGCGTCTCGGCTGTGCTCGTGCGCGCCCTGATGCATACGCTCGCCCCCGGCGTCCGGGATGGCGCTGTCGTGCCGGGCGGCGCGGCGGCCGTCGTGCCGCAGCTGCAGCTCCTCGCTGCGGCCGCGCTTGCGCGTCTCGGCCCCCTCTGGGGCCGCGTTGTCGGGCGAGCCAGCTGAGGGCGACGGCGGCGACGCAGCCTCGCGCTCGCGCTTGTCGCGCTTGGCGCGCTTCTTCGCCTTGCGCGCCGCCTTGGCCGCCGTGCGCTCCTCCTGTGCGCCCGCGCAGTCTTGCCCATGACAGGCCCCCACCAGATCATTCCATGCTGCAGGCCACAGATGGCAGGCCTGCTTCAGCATGCTCCGCAGCACGGTCCTGGTGAAACACATACCGTACATCCCAGGCTGCTTGAGGCTGCGCACGCCAAAGGGCATCCCAGCCAGGCCATGCAGACTGAATCATCCCTTCACACGCAGCTTAGGATGGCTCGCGCACCTTGCGCGCCTCCTTGGCAGCCCTCTTCTGCGCCTTCTTCACCAGCTTGAGCGCGCCTGCCGGCAGCGATGGCGGCCCGGGCAGCGCGCCCTGCGCGCCGGCAGCGCCGGCTGCGCCCGGGCTCGGCCCCGCACCGCCGGCGGGCACGGGCCCCGAGCCGGGCGGCCCCGGCCGGCCCGGCGGCGGCGGCAGCGGCCTGTCCAGCCCCACGCCCGCCAGCACCTCGCGCTCGGGCGCGTCCAGGCTGCCCTTTCCGCCCCTGGCGCGCGGGTGGGTACGCGTCAGGGTGTGCTGGCATGGGTTTGTGCCTGTGCGCGTCCAGGCGCCCCTGGCGTGCGCCCGGGCCACAGGTCACAGCGCTGCCTGGCAGCGTGAGCGCCTGCCGCTCCTACCTGCCTGGTCACCTGCAGCACTTAACGAGCCGCCGTGGGCGGATACGGCGCCTCAGAGCCAGCCCCGCGCTTGCCAGCAGCACTTACCGAGCCGCCGTGGGCGGATACGGCGCCTCAGAGCCAGCCCCGCGCTTGCCAGCGCCACGCGGTCCGGCGCGTCGAGGCTGCCCTTTTGGCAGCCCTGGCGCACACCAAGGGATTTTGCATGCGCTCTCAGTCAAGGCACTGCCTGGACACTGTAAGCAGCCGCTGCCTCGGCAGGCTGGCCTGCGGACGGCAGGGTGTGAGGGCAAGTCGCCCAGGCAGGCGCGCACGCAGCAAAGCCAAGGCCCTGGATGCGGTCCGCCTCGGCGGCCGGGTCCGGCTCCTCGCCCTCCTCGCCGCGGCTCAGCAGCTGCGCCACGTCCTTCTTGTCCAGCTTCGCGTGCGTCATCGGCCGCAGCGTCCGCGGCTTGATGCCGAGCGCCTGCGCAGCCGCAGCGGCTGTGCGTCAGAGCGAGCGCCGCGAGGGCGGCCATGCCTGGCATCGCAGCACTGGCAGCGGCGGCGCGCCTCCGCCATGAGGTCCTCCTCGCGCTGCTTGATGGCCAACATCTCCGCGGCCGCGGCGCCGCCGTCGTCCTGCTTCTCACGCGTGTACCAGAACACGTCCTTGCCTGCGGAGCAACAAGCATGGCCATGCTTGTCGCTTGTGACTGGCGCGCTCGAACTGCAAGCGTGCTAAGCAGCAGCGCGCACCTTTCTGCCAGCGGCCGGTCGTGGCCTTGACCGAGTGGCCCAGGTAGTACTCCCTGTCAGGATCTGCCTGTGCGTTACACAGACGCAAGCCTCAGGCGTGCGTGTCCAGGCGTGCGCGACGGTGCAGGCTCGCCGACAGGAAGTGCGTTTGCGTGCCGCGCGGACCTTTACATTGTCCCAGTTGAACTGGTCTGCGCCGCCCCGGGTGCCGCCCCGCGGGGGCCCGTTGTACAAGCTCATGGCTCTCACACGCTTGCAGGTTGCAGCCAAACTGCCACGCCAAACACGCACTCCACTCGCAAACAGAACCTACACAGAGCACGCTGCACCAACAAAACACTGCACTGTGCAGACTGCCTTCAAAGAGACACTTTGACTCTCTCCAGTACACTGCTCTGCCTGACCAACCTTCACAGTGACACCCTAAGACAAACTCACAACTGCACCCATCAATGCTCCAGCCCTTGATCATCCCCTGCAGCCTTCCTCCAGGCGCAGCCGCTTGGCGTCACCTCCCGCATGCACCAACAGCGGGCCTTCCTGGCCGAGCGGTCGCTTGGCCGGCGCGGGCAGCTCCCGCGCCGCGCCGCCACCCGGCGGCTCGCCCAGACCCGCAAACACGCCTAGCGCGTTGGCGTCCCTGGCGGCCAGCGAGCTGCTGTCCGCGGGGTGCGCCTCCGGGGGCCCGGGCCCAGCGCCGCCGGTCCCCGCCCAGGGGCCTGGCACCGCTGCGCCGCCCTCCCAGGGCGCGCGCGCTCTCCCTGCAGGGCCCGCAGGCTCTGCGAGCTCACCGGGCAGCGGGAGCCCATCTGCCAGCGCGCACACGCCAGCGCCGCGCGCGCCCGGCGCAGCGCCGCCCGCCGCGCCGCGCGCAGGCCCCAGCTCGCCCAGCCGCGGCGCGCGCGCAGGCGCGGCGGCAGGCACCGCCGCGGCGCCGGGGCGGCCCGCGCCGCCAGCGGCGGCAGCGCCGCCCGGCTGCGGCCGCAGGAACGCGCTCAGCGTGCCCTGCCCGTACAGCGGGCGCG
>JAABUV010008076.1_pt1 | contig 10777 bp, 8 predicted proteins | sample 5559971 | NCBI WGS metagenome assembly JAABUV01 (sample SAMN10711881, study PRJNA513362) | rock metagenome | isolation source: Antarctica rocks | place: Antarctica: Victoria Land, Knobhead nord | collected 2015-12-19
GAGTACTCACCGTTTCATCCTGAACCATCAACACTGCCGTCATCACGAACCTCAGAAACTCGCCCTGCGTCAGGCGGACTTGCTATGAACCGCTGGCCTCAACTCAGCCTGACACGCAGGGCCGAGCCGATTGATCTGCCCCGTACTCGTGGTGTCCCAGCGGGCGACACCCAGCTCACCCAGCAGCTGGTAGAGCTCGCCAATCAGGTTGGCCACCCGCGCCGTCTTCGGTACTTCGGTCTTCCACTGTTTCAGGAAGGTCATCGTGTGGCTCATCACTTGGTCATCTAGTGCGAAGACACGACGCAGGTCAGCGCCAAGGGAGCCGTCGGTAACCGGCACCGCGGGTGTGTGACCCTGCCGCCAATCAAGATTCGTTAGCCACGAGAGGTCTTTCCCAGGGTGATCGCCTCGGGCTGCTCGAAGAGACCCGTCCGGCCCCCTGGCTGGACGGGAATGTCGAACGTTGCAAAGTTGGCAACCAACTTCGGGTAGGCGGCACTGGTTCTCACAAGGACAGCCATGTCGCGATAGGGGACCCCTTGCTCGTGCAGGTCGTCAATCATCGAGGTGATCCACCCTGCCTCATCAGCTTCGGTGTCTCCGGACCACACGATCACTTCGGGCACTGTCCCGGTCGGTCGATAGGTTCCCATGGTTTTGGGTAGGCGTGGAGCGATCGTGAGCGCGAAGGTGTTGGCGCGATCAATGATCTGCGGTTGGCTCCGCCGGTTCGTCGTAATCGAGTAGGTGCTGACGTTCGGGTAGCGGGTTCTAAAATCGACGATGTTCCTGACGTCGGATCCCCGCCACTGGTAGATGGCCTGGTCGTCGTCTCCAACGACGCACAGCTCTACCTCGGGCCCGGTAAGCAGGCGGATCAGTCGTTCCTGCGCCGGATTGATGTCCTGGTATTCGTCGACGATGAGGTACCGGAGGTCTTCGTAGACTGCTGCGCGAAGCTCTGGCCTACCAAGCTCCTCGACGGTGCGAACGATCTGCTGGCCGTAGGTGAGGAGGTGGTACCGCTCCAGCGTTGCGAGGTAGCTGGTCAGTACCGTCCGAAACGGGTCAGGCATGTCGTCGGGGTCGAGGAGCTCGTTCTCCGTCACGTCAACGCTCTTGAGAAAGGCGGCGATCGAGGCGAAGAGGCGGTTCTTCGGGTCCAGCTGGCGTAGCTCGAGCCGGTTGGCCTCGCGCGCTAGGAACGCGGTCAGTTGGTTCTCGTCGAGCACGTCGTAGGCCTCGTAGCGGGGGACGTACTGCTGGAGCAGCCGGAAGCAGTAGGAATGGATCGTTCCAACGAACAGACCGCTCAAGAGATCGAGAGCTGCCTTACCCAGCCGTTCCTCCACACGATGGGTGATCCGGTCCTTGAGCTCGGCTGACGCCTTCTCCGTGAAAGTAAAGGCCACGATGCCGCGTGGAGACACGCCGCCAGCAAGGAGATCCGCGACCCTCTGAGAGACCACCTCGGTCTTCCCTGAGCCGGCGGCCGCGATAATCTGCATGTGGCTTCCGCGATGGGCAACAGCCCTCGCCGCGTCGCCCTCAAGCTTGGGTGCAGCCACAGCTCTCCTCCCCTTATGCTCGGCAACCGACAGACTCAGACGGCGTTCTCTTCGATGAGCTCCATGAGCTTCTCGACCTTCAGCTGCACCGCGCTCGCCTTGCGAAGCCGCGTCGGTCGCCACTCCACCGTTGCTCGACCAATTCGCAAATCACCGAGATGCTTGCCGGAGTTGTCAGCGATTCTGAGCGTGATGCCGTTGTTTCCAAGTGTGATCGTGCAGTCGTCCAGCTTCGCGTTAATTTTCATGTAGAGACCTCTCCCGTAGCGATGGGCTGAAGTGGGCATCCGACCCAGTTGTGGGCGACGCCCGCATTCGAAGTATGCCTTCTAGACATGGGGATCCGCGGCGACTCGTCGAGGATGGCCAAACCAGGAGGCTCACAGCGGTCACCGTGGCGCGTGGCACCTCCGCGATGAAGATGGCGCCGTATGGGTTGTTGAAAGGGATGCATATCCTGCCCGATGCGGTGGTCCAGGTGCGGCACTTTCGTCACGGTCGGGCGAGCGTTGGGTACCGACTTCAAGCACGCCCCCATTGGTCTGCAAGGATGGCCTGGGGCGGGTTGCGGCGGCCCGTAGGCACGAGCAAAGGGGAGAGATGTCTGACGACCGGCTGAAGAACTTGGTGCTGGAGCGGCTGTTTGCTGACGAGAGTGTCACAGACGACGTCCGGATGGTCGTCATGGCTGCGCTGGAGAGTGACGAGGACCTGTCCGCTGTGCTCTCCGTGGGGGCCACACCTCAGGAGGTATCGGAGCGGCTCGAAAATACCGCCGAGTCCGCGGCGGTACCCAACGGCACGTTCCTGCGGTCGCTCACGGTGCAAGGCTTTCGAGGCATCGGCGAGAGGCTGACCGTTCAGATCCCGGAAGGGCCGGGTCTCACCGTCATCGCAGGTCGTAACGGTTCCGGAAAATCCTCGATGGCCGAGGCCCTTGAGGTAGCGCTGACCGGTGTGAACTCGCGCTGGGCTGACAAGGGCAGTAACACGTTGTGGAGCTCTGCTTGGCGTAACTTGCACGTCAAGCTGCCGGCCCAGGTCCAGCTCGCCGTGAGCGAAGCCGGCGCTGGGGTCACCACCATTGAGGCGACGTGGCCAGAGGGACTAGATGTGTCCGTGACTCAGGTTGATCGAAAAGTGCAGCACCACGGCCAGAAAACGCAGTCCATCGATAGCTTGGGCTGGCAATCCGCGCTGGAGTTGTACCGTCCACTTCTCAGCTATGACGAGCTCGGCAGCATCCTCGAGGGTAGACCGATTGACTTCTACTTGCAGCTTCATAAGCTGCTCGGTCTCGAGCAGCTGACGACCGCAAGCGAACGACTGGGGGTTCACGCCACCAGGTTGAAAGACCTGGCGAAAGCATTCACGGACGCGAAGGCCGCCACCCGGAAAATCCTGTCGGCCATCGCTGATCCAAAGGCCAAGGAGCTGGCAGTGGAGGTCAATCGGCAGCATCCGCGGATTGAGGTCATTCGCCCTTGGGTCAGTGCCGGTGTCTCGGATGCAGCCCCGGCTGAGTGGCGTACCGCAGCGGCCCTACGAATGCCAGAGCAAACGGAGTTGGCCGCGGCCGCTCTCGAATTAAGCGAAGCGGTGGCTGCAGGCGCAGAGCAGGCGGGTCAAGTGGAAGTTCGCGCCGCCGACCGCTCGAGGCTCCTGGAGGAGGCCTTGAGCTTTCATGAGGAGCACGGTGGGGACGAGTGCCCCGTCTGTGGGATAGGTCGACTCGACGACAGCTGGGCGAGTCGGGCGCGTACCGAAGTACACGAGAGTCGGCGAGCTTCTGCGGCTCTCGTCGCAGCCCGGGGACGCATCTCGAGGGCTCGCACGTCCGTGATGGCGCTGATCGATCGGCTGCCGAGCGTGCCACAGCACCCGGATCTGCAAGCCGACGAGGCGATCGCGGCAATCAGTGCGCTGCGTACGGTTCCACAGGATGGCGGTCTCGGACTCGCCGAGCACCTCCTGTCGGCCGGTGCAGCAGCGCTCAGCGCGGTCGGCGGGCTTGTGGCTCGCGCCTCTGATTTGATCGAGCAAAGGCAGGATGAGTGGGCGCCGGCAGTCGCTTCGCTGGCCGTCTGGCTCTCCGCGGCCGAAGAGTTCCTGGTGACAGACGTACAGCGATCCCTCGTGACGGATGCCCAAAATTGGATGAAGGGGAACACGGACACGCTCCGCGACGAACGTCTGGCACCGATGGCAGAACAGTCGGCCCACATCTGGTCGATCTTGCGACAGCAGAGCAATGTCGAGCTCGATACCATCCGCCTGACCGGCCAGGGCAATCACCGGAAGGTGGAGCTCATGGCCTTGGTGGACGGCGCATCAACGCAAGCTTTCAGCGTGATGAGTCAAGGCGAACTTCAGGCCCTAGCCTTATCCATCTTCCTCCCGCGAGCCACCGCGGCAGTGAGTCCGTTTCGGTTCATCGTTCTCGACGACCCGATCCAGGCGATGGATCCGTCGAAGATCGAGGGGTTCCTCGACGTGTTGGTCGAGATCGCTGCGACCCGTCAGGTGATCGTGCTCAGTCATGACGACCGCCTCCCCGCGGCGATCCGGCGGCGGGATATCAGGGCCCGCCTGGTCGAAGTGACGCGTGGATTGCAGTCGGTCGTCACAGTGACCGAGGTCAGTAGGCCAGCACAGCGGCTGTTGGAGGATGGATACGCAATCTATAAAGACCCCAGCGTTCCTCTGTCGATCAAGAATCGCGCCGTTCCAGTCCTTTGTCGGGAGGCGATTGAGGAGACGGCGTGGGAAGTGTTCGTGTCAAAGTCCCTGGCGCGAGGCGATGATCTTTCGCAGATCGAGGCCACGTGGAAAGCTTCACCGCGGGTCAAGGCCCGAGTGGCTCTGGCTCTGACCCTCGACAAGAACGGCGACATCACCGGATGGCTGTCCGGCCATCGGGAGGAAGCAATAAGCGTGATCAACAAGGGACTGCACCAGGGGATCAAGGACGTCGAAAGTGCGCTCGACTGCGCCAAGAGAACCGCCGGGGACCTCCGACGGGTGTTGTCGTGACCGCAGGCGGTTCGCTGGTCGATGCGGCCATGATTCTCGATGGGGAAGTGCACCTTGGTGCCCGCGGACCGCGAGTCGTCGCCGTTCTGACGCGGTCCGCTTTCGAAGCTTGGTTGGACTGGGTGTGCGAGCCATGGCTCGATATTCGGATGGGCCGCCCTTCGACAAGGTCGAAACTAATCGTCATCAAGGCGCTGTACGACGACCGCATGGGCGATCAGGCTGGGCGTATTTGGGAGGGGCTGAGTCGCGCTTGTCATCAGCAAGCGTATGTCTTGCAGCCGTCGGTGGCTGAGGTGCGAAGTCTCCACGTCGCTACCACTGAGCTGCTCTCGACCCGCGTCGCGAGGGAGAGCGGATCCAACGCGCCGTTAGAAGGTCGTATCTACTTGGAGGAGAGCACCGATGCCTGACGTCCCGAAAAACATGGATCTGGTCCATCCGTCCGATGCGGCCCAGGTCGATGATGGTTGCTGGCAAAGCGGGTGGCTGGCTGTTCGGTGGGAGGGCGAGAACTACGGGTACGCCGACGTGGCAGTCACTGCTGGTCAAGGAGCCGAGATTACCTTTACGGTGTTTTGGCTAGACGGACTTCAGCCGATGTACAGGATTGACGTGGATCCGAACGGCCGAGAAATGACTATTCTAAAGAATTTCGAAGGCTGGCTGGAAGACGTCGGAGCCTTCTCCTACGACGACGACGGCAATACGGTTGACGCGGACGGCAAGCCGATTGATCTCGCGGACGTCGATCCGTTCCAGGTCGTCAATGGCGCCGTCGCATCTGACGATGATGCTACCCAGATCGCAGCGCTTATGATGACCCCGCCCTTCGCCGCAGAAGAGCTGTTTACCCGTGTGATGACGGTCGTCGGTGACCTCATGGCATACACCGATCGATGGGCGCATCGTTACCTCCGGAATTCGGTGAGCGAGGACGAGCCCGCTTGGACTAATCTCTGGCGACCCGTCGATATCGGACCCAGTGCACACGAGTTTCCCATCGAGGACGTTGATCCAGGGCCTGTTGTCCGCAGCGTGGAGGTGAATGGTTGGAACGGCTACTACCTGACCGAAGAGGCGGTGTCCGCTCTACTGGACGATAGTGGACAAGCACGAAATGGTCCCATCTCGGTCGAGAGCCTCCCGGAATCATCTGTCGGAGAGCAGCTCTCGATTGATGACCTGCCGGACGCAGTTCAAATAGTTTGGTCCCGGGTCTGGAATGCCGCCCACATCACCTACGAGCCCAATATGTAGCTGATGCCGGGGGGCAGCTGTCGTCTCGCCGGCACTGGGGCGCCCCGGCGGGACGGTACAGGCTTCACCCAGATAAATCTGACTTGAACACATATGGCAGGGCGACCCGTATCGTCTGCTCTGGCGTGAAGAGCTGGACCTTGGGATTTGTCAGGGCGTTCGTGACGACAGCGAGAATCCATCCCTTATCAGCCTTGGCAACGTCCCACTCGTGCTTAGTGAGCAGAATGATCGGGGCACTACCGCTCACTCCCTTCACTTCCACTCTTGCGACGGTTCCCGAAGGATGAGTACCGGTCAAATCCCAGCCGACCTTTTGAAGACCGACGTCCTCCCACGCCCATTCCCCACCATCAATATCTTCATAAAAGAACTTCACTGCCTCGAGTGCAGCCAGCTCGACTTTCTTATTGTGCTCGGAACTGCCGAACCCGGCGCCAAAGGGTGAAACGGTAGTTATATCTTCCTGGTCCGATGAGGTTGTGATGCTAGGGGCGACGCCATCGGTAGCGTCCACAGTCCGACCAGCCGATTCGTTAGTAGACGACGTGCTCGAAATCCGATCCCGCTGCGACTCGAGATAGGTGATAAAGGCAGGGTGGGCGATCTTGTAGGTCCCGTTGTCCAATTCTACCTTGAGCAGCTCGTCAGGGTCGGTCAATTTCGCGTACTGATGATAGTCGCTGTTCGCTAGGGGATTACCGGCTCTTGCTAGCGGCTGTTTGATGAAGATATCGTTGGGGTGCACTTCCTTCAAAATGTGGATCGCTGCTACCAGTTCATCAAAAGTCACAGACATGCCAGCGACCTCAAACGTTTCTTGCTCCATGACGTCACTCCCGGGTTCGTTTAGTCTCCATCAAACGTGCTACTCGCAATCATTGCGGCTCAGCCTACTGCTGTCGTAATCAATCGATACCTGGAGGACCTGGATGCCTTTGTCCACGGCGCTCATCAGCGGTCCGTCATCTCCCTACCCAGCAACCTTCGCCTGGTTGAAGAGGTCCGCCGGCATCGCGCGGTCAAGCTTCCAGGTGATGGCCATCGGCCGGTCACCGGTGTGGCTGACGTAGTCGGCCGCCCCCAGGAACGTGTAGGCACGAGTGCCAAGCGCGTCCAGCTTGCTCTCCCGGCTGAAGATCAGCACCTCGGAACCGTTGGCGCGCTGACGGATGTACCTCTGCCCCGTCGGCGATGCTGACGCCGTCGTCGACTGACTCTCCCAGTGGAACAGCGTGGGCGAGATGGCGTAGTCCTGGTACATCGTCGTCGGGGAGAAGTCGGTCTCCGCCTTGCGGAGGGTGACGAAGAAAGCGTCCAGATGTAGTGAATCGCTGTGCATGACGCCCTCGCGGAAGTAGGACGGAAGTCGTTGCAGGGTGGCGTGGCCGAGCGCGGCCAGAATCTCCTCGCGTTGGTAACGGGCATGCACACGCAGCGGTAGGGCGCCGAGCCGTCCAATCAGACGCGAGGGCAGGTGACGCGTGCGATCGACGGCCAGGTCAATGAGAGCTGCCAGCTCGGCGCGGACGGCCGGCTCGCGGCGCAACGCGGAGAGGCCGGCCGCGTAATCAGAGAATCCGCCCCCACCCGGGTACAGCAGGAAGAACAACATGCGGGCGTACCCCTGCTGCTCGGCATCCAGATCGTCGTACCGAGGCGCCTGATCCGTCAGAAGGGTGCGGTAGGCCTGAGCACGATCCGGGTCGTCGACATGGGCAAAGGCCCGAACGCGTTTGAGCAGTGCATCTTTTAGATCCCCTCCTCCTCGGGTGGGCAGACCCGCATCCCGGCGAAGGCGGGTCCAGCTGCGACCGGACCGGGCTACATCTGACACTTCGAGGCCCGATTCGGCCAGGAACGCCCCGAGGCTGCAATCGCCCTGCTCGCGCAGTTCCCGGACTATCGAGTTCCAGCGGCCGCCGACCTGGCCCTTGAGATTCGCCAGTACCGCATCCTCAACGACCCGGTCCAGAATGATCTGCGAGCCGGACGGCAGGAAGGGGAAGCCCTGTTTGATATCTCGTTCCAGGCCCTTGCGAGTGCTTCCGGTCAATGCTCGATACCGCAGGTCGAACCGGAACTTCTCATTCTGGAGCCCGACGAAGTCCAGCACCGTCAGGACGGCCTTGTTCGCTGCGCGTCGCAGGCCACGGCCGAGTTGCTGCAGGAAGATTGTCGCGCTCTCGGTGGGCCGGAGGAACAGCACGGTGTTGACCTGCGGCAGGTCGATGCCCTCGTTGAACAGGTCTGCGGTGAACAGGACCTTGAGTCGTCCTTCGCGCAGATCTGCGAGCGCTTGAAGGCGCTCAGTCGTCGAAGTCTCGCCGGACAATGCCAAGGCCGGGATACCGCTGTCGTTGAAGACCCGCGCCATGTAGAACGCATGGGCGACCGACACACAGAACCCGAGGCCACGCATGCCCGTGACGTCGCCGACCTTCTCCCGCACCTGCTTGAGGACGATGCGCGCTCGGGCGTCGTTCCCGGTGTAGAGACCGGTGAGAGCCGTCGTGTCGTACTTGCCCCGCGTCCACTGGATCCGCGAAAGATCAGTGCCGTCAGCCACTCCGAAATAGTGGAACGGGCACAGGAGGCCCTGATCAAGGGCATCCCAGAGCCGAAGTTCGTAGGCAGTACGACCGTCGAAGAAGGCCCGGACGTCGCTGCCGTCGGTGCGTTCTGGGGTGGCGGTCATCCCCAGCAGCTCGTGGGGAGCCAGGTGGTCCAGCAGGTCGCGGTAGGTCTTTGCTTCGGCATGGTGAAACTCGTCGATCACCACGATGTCGAAGGCGTCGGCGGGGATCTGCTGAACGCCGTAGGAATGCAGCGACTGCACCGACGCGAACACATGCCGCCACCGCTCGGGCCGGTGCCCATCGACGTACAACTCGCCGAAGGTTCCGTCGCCCAGCACTTCTCGGTACATCTGCATGGCCTGACGCAATATCTCCTGCCGATGCGCGACAAACAACAAAGACGGCCGTGTTGTTGTCGTGGCCTCGCCGAGGGCTTTGTAGTCCAGTGCCGCCACCACGGTCTTGCCGGTGCCGGTCGCGGCGACGATGAGGTTTCGATGCCTACCGTGTACCTCGCGCTCGACTTCCAACGCCTCCAACATCTCCACCTGATACGGGTAGGGCCGAACTTCGAGGCCCGACAGCAGGACGGTGATTTTCGAAGGTGAGCGTCCTGATGCCTCTGTCAGCGCGTCATCGAGGCGGTCGCGGTCCCGTTCGGGGTCGTAGGTCTCGAAGCTGTCGTTGTGCCAATAGGTCTCGAAGGTGGCCTGAAACTTCTCCATCAACGACGGGGTGGCGACCTTGGACAACCGCACGTTCCACTCAAGGCCCTCGAGCAAAGCCTGCTTGGACAGGTTCGACGATCCGACGTAGGCCGTGTCAAAGTCCGTGCGGCGCGTGAACAACCACGCCTTGGCGTGCAGTCGCGTGCCGAGCGTGTCGTAGTTGATCTTGACGGTGGCGCCGAAGTCGATTAGCCGCTCGATGGCCAGCCGCTCGGTTGCGCCGATGTAGGTGGTGGTGATGATCCGCAGCGGCACGCCGCGTTCCCGGAGCCGCTCCAGCTCTGCGGAAATCACCCGAATCCCCTGCCATTTGAGGAAGGCGCAGAGCAGGTCTACTCCGTCGGCCGTGTCCAACTCCGACCGCAACTCGGATCCGAACGAGGGCTCGCCGTGAGCGTTGGTGAGCAGCGCGGCATCTGAGAGCGGCGTGCTGGGCCGCACGGTTGACATTGCAACGACGCCGGGGGCCGGCGGTCTGGACAACGAGAGCAGCTGGCGAACGTTGCCGTCGACCGCGTCGTCTGGCAGCTGCAGGACCGTGAGCAGCTGGTTGACCAGATCGATCCGAACCTGCTCGTTCGAGGTGGACGACAACCGCCGCACCACAGCGTCACGGACGTGACGGGCCAGCACCGCCGGCTGCTCAGCCTCGTCGACGCCGTAGACATCGGCGACCAGGCCGGTGATCAGGCTCAGCGCACGGGAGCAGTTCGTCGTGATGAGGCTTTCGTACAGGCCCTCTTCCATGCCGGCGGTGGCCTCCATTCTGGCGAGCCGAGCCCCACGTGGGCGGCCCTCAATGTCATCCGCTGTGCATCCTAATGTTGAAAGTCATCGTTTCCGCTGGGCGACTGCCGAGCACGACCGGGTCCAAGTCCTGGCCACGCGGCCCGTCCGCCGGAACCGGAGGTAGCCCACGGGCAACGATCGGGATGAAGCTCAGAGGGTGCGGGCCACCGTGCGCTGGCGGTTGTCGTATGCCGCGGACATCAACGAAACCTCCGAGGTCAGTCCCCGCTGGGACGCAAGGTGCGCCCAGCTGCGGGTAGCAATCTCCACCTCCCGGCACACGTCTCTCGCTTCTTCGAGCGTGTATTCGAAGTCGGTGCACACGGAAAGCGCCGTTTCGATGCTGGCGGTGTCGTCGTACAGGTCGACGGTGAGGCTGAGCCGGTCGGGTTGTTCCGGCGCCGGGTTCATGTCATAGGCAGGGGCGAGCGCCCATCCGGTGCGTGTCCGGAGGAAACCGTGATTGCGGAGATGATCATCCGTATTGCCGGTCAGGATCGAAAAGACGATGCGGCGGAACAGTTGCCGGAGGTCGGTCCGCGGAGAACTGTTGACGGTGCGGATCACCTCACCGATTTCCAGGTAGCTGCGCTGTTCGCGCTCGACGGCGTCGAGCATGGTGAGGGCGCTTGCGAACCCGATCCGCCCGCCGCTGTCGGCATTCCGATCGAATCGATCCACGACGAGAAGGTTGCGCCCCAGGATCTGCAGCATCTGCCACCGGGCGACGTTGATGCCGGCGCGTGCCGCCAGCTCCAACTCCACGCCCTCCCAGCCGATGACGTCCCAGTCGTCGGAACCCTTCCTGGGGAACTTC
>JAABUV010008078.1_pt1 | contig 10774 bp, 18 predicted proteins | sample 5559971 | NCBI WGS metagenome assembly JAABUV01 (sample SAMN10711881, study PRJNA513362) | rock metagenome | isolation source: Antarctica rocks | place: Antarctica: Victoria Land, Knobhead nord | collected 2015-12-19
TTGAGCGCGCCGACGCACTGCCGCGAGCGCAGGCTGACCAGCGGCACGCAGCCCTGGTTGCCCAGGAAGGCGACGAGCGGGTTGTCCGCCGACGCGCACGCCGCAAACGTCTCCAGGCTGCGCTCGGTCCGGCCGGTCAGGCCGGCCACGCGCTCTACCGCCGCGGCGGCCAGGTCAAACACGTAAAAGTGCTTCCGGCGGCCGGCCGCGACCACCTGCGCCGAGCCGCGGTGCGGCGCTGCGTCAGGGTAGGGTTAGGTCAAGAGTGCCCGCGGGCGCGCACCGCCTGCCACAGAGGTTCAGACTGACTGCACACCGCGCATCCAATGCCTGCCATGCCCAGTGCCGCACACACAGGTCTTTTCATGCGGCAGTCGCCCGCGCTGCGCACGCGCCGGCAGCCCGCAACCCTGGCCCCATCCGGCACGCGGCGGCGCGCGGGCGCGCACGTGGCTGCCGCCCGACGCAAAGGCGGCCTGGTGGATGGGCATGTCCTCGAAGAAGATGCTCTGCACCTTGGGGTTGCGCACGCCGTCCACCTGGCGCCCGCGGCAGGCACGCGGCCTCACGCAGCCGCGCCTGGGCTTCCAAATTAGAGAGCAGCGACGGCTGCGGGGGAGCCCCCATCATATACACATGGTGCCCCACCTTGCACGCGCGCCTGTCAGGCTCCGGGACACTGTGCGCGCGCTGCGCGGCGGGGCGGCGCGCCTGGAAGAAGCGCAGCCGCTTGTCCAGGCCGGCCGTCAGCAGCACCTGGCCGTCGGGGTGCCAGTCGATGCTGCGCACCACCGCGCGGCTCGGCTCCGCCTGCCGCGCAGCGACACGGGCCGCGCCTGTGTGCCGAGCGGCGCCGCCTGGTAGCTGCAGTGTGCAGCACAGCAGGCTTGCCTGCCGGCTCTACCTCTCCTGGGCACAATTCTGATGTCTCGACACGTGCCCCTCCCATTGCTCCCACATGATTCAAATGCAGGCACTGGCAGGATGCCGCGCCACCAGCAGCCCCGCGCCTGTTGACGCACGCTCTCCCGCAGCCTGTCCTCGGCGCTCCAGATGGGCACCACCGGCAGTCTCTATCCCTCGCTTGATTGCACCCGCGCCTTGGCTCGAGGGCCCACCTGGTTGGCGTCGCGGAGCCGCGTGGTCTCCAGCTGGCCGGCGGGCAGGACGGCGCCCCGCTTGGCCAGGAGCGGGCCCGCGCTCGCCAGCAGCCCCGCCACAGGCTGCCTGTGCTCCGCCTCACTGAGTCAGCGCAGCGCACTTCATACCCCTCTTCCTCCTGAAGAGACTGCCAGGCTCTTGAGCGTGCCGGATAGTGGCAGAGACATGCGGGCCGCTCCCCGACAGCCCTGCACAGGTGCCAACTGACTGACGTCCGCGCGCCGCTCGGCAGCATCAGCTGCTGCAAAGTTAAGAAACATGGGGCGGCGCGGGCGCGCACTCGTCCTCGTCGGAGTCGCTGTCGCCGCCAAAGCCGCGCCGCCGCCGCTTGCGCGCGCCCCCCGCGGCCGCCCAGCCCGTCCGCGGGTTGAGCCGCGCGTGCTGCTGCCGCAGGCGCGCCTCATACTCGGCACCTGCGCGCCGCCTCCGGCCGCGCCTCACCGCCCCGAGTCGCCGCCCAGCGCCCTCTGCCACGCGCCAGCACACACCGCAGCAGCGCCGCAGCAGCCCGGACGGCGAGCGCAGTGAGCGCACGCCGCGGACGGCGCTCGCGCACCCGTCAGCACGCTCTCGTCCTCGCTGCGGCGCAGCTTGCGCAGGCGGTTGCGGCCGGCCACGTTGACGGCCTGGCCGGCATCGTCGGGGTCCTCCCACACCGGCCGCCGCGCCGCGGGCGCCGCGCCGCCGCCGCCGCCCGCGCGGTCCTCCCAAGCGGCGCGCGGGCCATCCAGGCGCTCGTCGCCGTCAGCTCCCGCGCCAGGCTGCTCATCCGCACGGGGCCCCGGCGCAGCCGCTGTGGCCACAGCGCCCTCGCCCGCTTCCTCCTCCTCGCTGGCGTCAAGGCTCATTTTGCCGCCCCCCAACGCGCCGCCTGCGCCGCCCCTGTCCTCGTCCGCGTCCCCGTCCTCGCTGGACTCGTAGCGCGGCGCGCCCGCCGCCTCCCCGTCGGCTGAGCTGGCGGGCTCGGCGTCGGCGTCGGCGGGCCGCTGCGCCAGAGCCGGCGCGGCGCCGGTGCGGTCCTCCCACACGAGCGCCGCCGCGTCGGCGTCCTCGTCGTCGCCCGCGTCGGCAGCCTCCGCGCCGCCGCGCCCGGCCTCCTGGCCCCAGCAGCGGGCGTATCGAGGAGCAGCGGGCGCGCCTGGAAGGGATTGCTCGTGCCAAGGACGGGCTTCACGGCTTGGCAAGTTGGACAGCGAGCGTGCTCGCCTGCAGAACGAGGTTGGCGATGGGCTGAGCAGCGCCGCCCTCGTCCGGCCCTGCGGTGGTGCTGCCGCCCTGAAAGAGCCACTCCTCGAGCTCCGCGACCTGCAGGCACACAGATGGTGAGCTCCGAAGCAGGTACGGCAATGCTGCAAAAGTGAACGGCGCAGCCACCCACCCGCTGCCGCTCCTCATAGCTGAGCCGCTTTGGGCGCTTGGCGCCGCTGCCTTGCTGGGCGGCACCCTTCTTCGCCATGGGCCTGCTCCTCTGTGTGACCAGGTGTGGGAACCATCTGCCGAGCTCGCGCAGTCAGAAAGCCCCGCCGTTCGTGCGACGGCGGCAAGCCCTAACTCGAGAGCATCTGCTCGCGGTAGACTGACGTGCTTCAGGGGCTGGGAGACAATTAGACAGCTGGGAGCACGCCCAACTACCTAGGCGGCCTGTCTGGTGAAGGCCGGCTGTAAATATGAAGAGGCTAGCGCTCCCGGCCATGTGTCAGCATGCCATAGCATGCTTGCTCCTGGCTTGCGCCACTGCTCAGCAATGCTTGCCTCGCTACAACACCAGCTCTTCCAGGTAGAGGTCACTGCTGCAGGACATACGCTATGTAATGCAAGCAATGTTTTACAGCTCTAATCACAATCCATCGTTGTCAAGCAATACCTCTGCAACTGCACGCAGGAGCGACGACGTCCTCAACGTGCACATAGTGGCGCACACACACGACGATGTCGGCTGGCTGAAGACCATTGACCAGTACTACTATGGCTCCAATCAGAACATACAGGCGCGCCGCTTGCACGCTTTTTACGCCGCACGGCAGGACGGTGCTGTCGTGTTGGCGGACAAGACTAAAGAGCATCCTGCTGAGGCTTGGCTTGCGCGCGCAGCTCGCTGGTGTGCAGTACATCCTGGACACGGTGGTCGCGGCGCTTGCGGCCAACCCCGACCGCACGTTTGTGTATGCAGAGATGGCGCGGGCCCCCTTCCAGAGCTGCAACAACATCACCGATTGAGCACGACAAGCACCCTGCTGCATATATGCGTCCTTGGTGCTCATGTGCACCGACAGCGCGGCATGCCTTTTGCATTTCAAATGTCTTTTGCTTTTGCGCGTATTTGACAATTGTGCAGTGCAACATGCAGATACCTGGCTGTGCGTGCATGCGCAGGCATTCTTCACGCGCTGGTGGGCGGAGCAGACCGAGCGCACGCAGTCGCTGGTCAAGCGCCTGGTGGCCGACGGCCAGCTCGGCTTTGTCAACGGCGCCTGGGTCCAGGTGAAAGTAGTCGTTTATCATTTACTGCCAGCTGCACAGTGTATGTGCATGTCGATTCTGCATGCAAGTGACTGCTTTTTACCAGGCAGTAAAACAATGGGGACTTGTATACAGCCATTACACAACATATACAAATCTTAACTTTCGATGCACCTACGAAAGTCTACAGGCGCATGTGTGTGTGCTGCACTAAGTGGTGCATGTCAAGTTGCTGTCAGAAATTATTTTGAACAGCACATGATCCTGTATACCTTGATGCTGCTGCTGTTACAAACGGCTTGGTGGTGTGAACAGCACGACGAGGCTGCGGCGCACTACGTCGCGATGATCGACCAGACGACGCGCGGGCACCAGTTCCTGCAGGACGTCTTCAACTACACGCCCACTGTTGGCTGGCAGGCGCGGTGCCTCGATATTGATTTATTCACACATGACCACGATAAATGCTTTGCACTGCTGCCTCTGCTCGCATCCGTGACGTGGACTGCATAAGGTACAATCTGCATGTGTTGCACACCTGACATGCATGCATTTACCAAAGCATGCCATGCAGGTGGACCCCTTCGGTCACTCGGCCACGCAGGCATCGCTGCTGTCCGGCCTGCTCGGCTTCGACTCGCTGTTCTTTGGCCGCGCGGACTACCAGGTGCGGGACTGCGCGCTGCGGCATGTCTGGAATGGCTTGGGTCTGTGGTGGCCACATATGCACATGTTTTAGCAAAGCATGTGTCTCAATCCTTGTGAAGGCATGTCCTGAGCTCTACCTTGACTGGCTCAACCCTGATAAAGGTATGTCCTGAGCTCTGCCTAATCAGGTGCAGCCACTCGCATTGCCTAATCAGGTGCAGCCACTCGCAGTGCTGCGCTGCAGGACATGGCCAAGCGGCGCGAGCGGAAGGAGTTTGAGATGCTGTGGCGCGGCGCGCGCTCGTTCGGCAGCGAGGCCGACGTCTTCACCAGCAACTGGCCCACCGGTGCGGCCGCCGCCGCGGCGCGCGCACAGGGTGCCACTGCGTGCCAGCTGCGCTGTTGTCATCCGGGCCGCACGTGCTGCAAACAGTGTCAAACGTGGGAGGGTCACTCATCGCGCCGCCTGCATGCGCATACTCTCGTACTCCAATCCTCCTCTCAACTGGCCGCAGCTCGGCCCGCATCCACGCCCGGACGGACGCCTGCCAGCCGGCTGCTTACAGGCTTGCCGGCTGCTCGCAGACTGGCCGGCTGCTCGCAGGCTGGCAGGCTGCTCACAGGCTGGCAGGCTGCTCAGGGAGGGCGGCGCGCGCAGGCTGGCCGGCTGCCCGCCGGCTGGCCGGCTGCTCACGGGCTGGCAGGCTGCTCACGGGGGGCGCGGCGCGCGCAGGCACGTACGGCCCGCCCACCTTCTTCAACTGGGACTGGGGCTCCCAGGACGCGCCCATCCAGGACGACGTGTGCCTGGACGAGTACAACGTGGCCGCGCGCATGGACGACTTCGTGAAGGCCTGCCGCGAGCTGGCCAACGTCACGCGCGGCAACGACATCATGCTCACCATGGGCACCGACTTCCAGTACTCCAACGCGTTTGTCTGGTGCGGCGCGGGCGGCCGCGCGGCCGGCCGCGCTCGCTCGGCCGGGGCGCCTCGGGAGGGTGTGGTCGCGGGCTCGGCATGCTGTCGGGCGCGGCCACCGGGGGCGCATGTGGCTGGCCGACCTGCTTGGAAGCCACGCCTTGGCAGGCTGTTTAGCAGGTGTCGCAGCCTTGTGCCTTTGTACTTGAAGTGCGCAAGCCGGCGCTGAGCGGTCTCTATCCCACCCTATGCCCTGCCTTACCCCTATCCTATCCTAAACCTACCATTCAACCCGCCTTGCGGTTGGCGTGCGCGGTCCCCGACCCTGCCCAGCGCGGGCGCGCCAGGTTCAAGAACCTGGACAAGCTGGTGCACCACGCCAACCTGGACGGGCGCGTCAACGTATTTTACTCCTCGCCGGCCGCGTACACGGCCGCCAAGCACGCCTACAACCTCTCCTGGCCGCTCAAGACCGACGACTTCTTCCCCTACGCCGACTGCCCCACCTGCTACTGGACCGGCGCGCGCGCGCCCGCGCCGCGCGCCCAGCCCGCAGCGCGTGCTCTGCGGGCGGCGCGTGATTGATGCGGCGCCGCCGAGCTGTGAGTGCGTTGGACGGGAGTCAGGTCACCGGGTGGCTTGCAGTCGGCTGGAGCTCGTCTCCGCTAGCGCGCTCAAGAGACCTCGCGGGTTCTTCACAGTCTGCTATGCATGTATGCACATGTGCAATATGTACAGCGTCAAGTGATATTTGTTGAGCTACAGGGTAGCTGCGAGCGCCGCCCAAACCGAGCGCGGCGCGCAGGGTACTTCACCAGCCGCCCGACGTCCAAGGGCTTCATCCGCGAGGGCACCGCCTTCCTGCAGGCCGCGCGCCAGCTGGAGCTGCTGGCGCCACCGGCCGACCCTGACCCCGATAGGGCGGGGGACGCGGCCGCGCCCGGCACGGACGCGCTGGAGGCGGCCGTCTCGCTGCTGCAGCACCACGACGCCATCACCGGCACCGAGAAGCAGCACGTGGCCAACGACTACCACCGCCGCCTGGCCCGGGGTGCGCGCGCGCGGTGTCATGCCGGGCGGCGCGCGCCCGCGGCGTGTGGAGGCAGGGAGCGCCGCATACGTGCGGCAGAGGCTGCGTGGCAGGCTGCACGCCACTGCTTTAGCCTGATCTGCCAGACACGCTGTGCGGCCTCCTGCCGGCTGCGCGCCGAAAAGCGGCTGGCATTCAGGCAGCAGCTGCCTGCCTGCCAGTCAGGACTGTCCAAGCACATCTTGAGCACCCCGACATGCATAGCTCTCCGATATGGCAGCTTAGCGCCCAGGCCTTCACACAGCGTGCGTGCCCTGGCTGCACAGCTGCGTGGTCGGCTACCCGCAGGCGCTTTATCGGCAGCATGCGTGGACAGCTCCAACCACAGGAGCCTTGGGCCTGGCCCTGGCTCAGGAAGGTGCACCCTGTGCTGCGGCAGGCTGGGCGGAGGCCAGCTCGCTGCTCACCAGCGCGTTAGCTGACCTCGTCTACGGCCGGGACACCCCCGCCGACGACCCGGCGCCCGCCGCCAGCGCCGCGGCGGACAGCGGGCGTGGCGCGCCGCGGCTGCAAACGTGCGCGCTGCTGAACGCGAGCGTGTGCGGGCCGAGCGTGGCGCTGACGCGGTCGGGGCGCGGGCTGGCTGTGGCCGTGTACAACCCGCTCGGCTGGCCGCGCGCGGAGGGCGTGCGCGTGCCGGTCAGCCTGGAGGCCGCCAGCAAGTGGGCCGTCACAGGCGCGCCTTGCTGCCAAATCAGGCGCATTCACTTGACCGGTGTCGTTGCAGACCATCCAGTGCTCCCGCCTTGGCACTTGTGGAAAGAGTCATGCTGCTTTGACAGGTACACCTTCCCACTCGGCAAGACTCTGTGTCAGCTCGACGGCAGAGCATGCGTAACCCTGGATGCAGACAGTGGCTGACCAGGTCAGCTTGGGCCCGCGCGCAGACGACACCGGCGCGCCCGTGCCCGCGCAGCTGCTGCCGGCCAGCGCCGCTACGCGCAGGCTGCAGGCCGCGCTGGCGGCCGCCGACGCGCTGCCGGACCCCGCGGCGGCCGCTTCGCACGAGCTGGCGTTCCTGGCGGCGCTGCCGCCGCTCGGCTACGTCACCTACTCGCTGGAGCCCTGCGACGACGCGGACGCAGACGCGGCCCGGGCGCCGCCGCGCGACGGCGCCCGCCCGCTCCTCGCGCGCCCCGGCGGGCGGGAGCAGCCGGGCGTTGGGGACGCCCTGGACCCTGGGGCAGCGTGCGGCACGCGCGGGGGCGCGCCGGCCGCGGCGTCGCGCGTCGTCGAGTGGGCGCCCGGCAGCGGCAGCGCGCCGGGCCTGGCGGGCCTGGGCGCTCGCCTCGGGCCGGACGGGCGGCTGACCCTGGGCTACGGCGGCCTGGCGCTGTCGCTGGAGGCTGCGAGCGGGCGCGTGGTGGCGCTGCGCTCCGGCGGCATGGCGACCGAGCTCAGCACCAGCGCCGTGCGTGGCACCACCCGACAGCGGTCCAGGAGCTGGGGATGCTGTGCTGTGTTGTGCCAGGGTGCGGTCACTGCAGATGCGCCTTCACATGAGTGTACTAGCGCGCGCGGTCAAAGCATGCCGAGGGCTGCCGCATGCTCTGAGCGTGCCCTGACCCAAATCCCTAACCCTATGTTTAGCCTGTGATCTCATGGCCCGCACCCGCAGGTGTGGTACAATTCCAGCGACGAGAAGGGCCCGCCGCCCAGCAACACGTCCGCGCCGGCCAGCGGCGCCTACATCTTCCGGCCCAACGGCGAATTAGGCAGCGGCGCGCCGGCGCACGTGCGCATCGTGGAGGGGCCGCTGCTGACAGAGGTCCACCAGGTGCGGCGCGTGCCGCCTGGCCTCTCAGCAAGCCTTTCCGACAAAGCATTTGATGTTTTTGAGGCAGTGGCCTGAAGCGCTTTGGTCGGCGATGCACTGGAGCTTCCCCCTCCTCAGCTTGGCAGTGGACCCCTCCGTTCTGCAATCATATGAAGGCTCCTGCATGTAGTTTTCAGCCAGTGCCCGAGCATGGCAAGGATGCATGTCACTGTGGCAGTTGCTGCATAGCGCTTTGAGCCATGTGTGAACAGTCCTGCTGCAGGCATAGAAGGACCTTTCAGTGATGACACTCTGTGCCAAGATTTGGAGCTGCAGCTGGCAGTCATGGACATGCACATGACAGCGCGCGCGAGCGGCGACCCGCGCTGCCGTGGCGAGCAAGGCGCCCGCCGCGCGCGCAGGAGTTCCTGGACTGGGCGGCAGTGACGACGCGCATCTGGCGCGGCGCGGCCGACCTGGAGGTGGAGTGGACGGCCGGCCCGCTGCCCTTCAAGGACGGGCGCGGGCGCGAGCTGGTGCTGCGCTACGAGAGCATGCTCGCATCGGGCGCGCCTGCCGCCGCCGCCCACTGAGCCTCTGCTGAGCGCACCTGCCCCACACCCTTCAGGGGCGCAACATGTCGGGAAGCTGAAGGCTCACCAAACGCGGCCTGCATCAGACCCTTGTGCGACGGCACATCTCAGTATGGCGTGCAGAGCTATCTCCTTGTGTGCTTATGTGCTTTGAGACTGGGCTTGTAGCGTGAACAGTGTCGACAGCCGCGGAGTGCGTGTCAGCAGGACGCGAATTCTACACGGACTCTAACGGGCGCGAGATGCTGCGGCGCACGCGCGACGCACGGCCCACCTGGCAGCTCGAAGTGACCGAGCCGGTCGCCGGCAACTTCTACCCCGTGACCGCCGCCATCTACATTGAGGCGCGCCGTGCCCGCCCTGGCCAGGGCGTCCAAAGTCGCTGCGCCCAGCGTCTGCACCCGTAGCTGCACCAAAGGAGACTGCCATCCAGGGATCAGGGCGTCTGAAGCTGCTCCGCGCAGCAGCTGTACAAGCAGCTGTACCAAATGACCTCTGCGACCAAGGGGACGCTGCTCGTCACGCATGCAGTGTCAGTGTGTTCCCTGGCACCACAGCGATGGCACCAAAGCGCGTCGCCGCAACCGGGGCCGCCGCATGACGGCGCTGGCTGTGCGGCGCGCAGGAGCCGGGCGCGGGCGCGCTGGCGGTGGTCCCCGACCGCGCGCAGGGCGGCGCCAGCCTGGCGGCTGGCGCGCTGGAGCTCATGCTGCACCGGCGCACGCTGCTGGACGACCAGCGCGGCGTGGCCGAGGCGCTCAACGAGACGGAGTGCGGCTGCCGGGACTGCGCCTGCGCCGGCCTCATCGCGCGCGGCGTGCACCGCGTGCTCCTGCAGGCGCGCCGCTCTGCGTGGAACTTTTTCTGGGGGGTTCCGGGCCCTTGTCCAGCAGTCCCGTGTGTAGAGGGGGAGTGCGTGCTGCTCAGGCGCAGACCTGCTGCATGGCACAAGCACGCAAGCCACCTTGCTGCAAATGCAATGACCTCGCTCCTGCACGCTGACTTGACTTTGCATGTACGGCACGGTGTGTAGTAATGACCGGCTAGCGGCGGCCATGCATGTGCACGGGCGAAACCTGACAGGCTATCACAGTTACATGAACTTGGTTTGGTTTGAAGACACCTGCAAGACAAAGTCAAACCTGTTCCAGCGTCCTGCAGGATGCACAGAAGGGCGCGACCGCGCGCCGCGAGCTGCAGCAGCGCGCAAACGACCCGCCCATCCTCGCCTTCGGCCGCCTGCCGGACATGCGCGCGGCCCCGCCGGCCGCTGCGGCTGCACAGAGCGCTGGCCGTGCGGCCGGCGGGCGCGCGCTGCGCGACGCGGGCGCGCGCCGGCCGGGCGGCGACCCGCCGGTGCCCATCGATATGCCCGGGCACACCTTCATGGCGGACCGCGGCGGCCTGCCGCGCAACGTCGCGCTGACGACGCTCAAGGCCGAGCGCAACGGCACCGTGCTGCTGCGCCTGGCACACCTGTTCCAGGCACGGCGCGCCGCGGCCCCGCGCTGTCGGCCCGGGCGGGCGGGCGTGCGGGCAGGCGGGCCGAGCCCTCCTGAGGCGCCTTGGGGCGCGTTCCAGCACGGTCGGCTGTGTGTCAGCATCGCATGGCGTCGCCTGCGTTCGCTGTTTGCTTTGTGCCACACACGGCCATGGCTGCTTCCGCGGGAGGCGCGAATTTGGCTCCTGCTGCCGCATGCGCATGCAAGCATGTGTGCGTGCAGCAGGCGCATGAGTCGGCGGGAGTCAGCCTGGGAACGATGCGCGCGGCGCCTGCGAGCCCGCCGCGGCGCCCGGCTGCGCGCGCGGCCGGCCTCACGCGGCCCGCGCGCGCGCACGCGGCAGGTTGGCGAGGACGCCGGGGAGCTCGCGGAGGACGCCGAGGTGGACCTCAACGCGCTGTTCGCGGACCTGACCTTTGACGAGGTGGAGGAGCTGGCGCTCAGCGCCAGCCGGCCCCTGTCCGAGGCGCGCGCCCCGCCGCGCGCGGGCCTAACGAGGCATCGGTGGCCCGTGGCAGGGCTCCTAGACATGTAGCCGGCCTGCACGGAGTGTGACCTGCGGCTCGGCTTGCACGGCAGCGAGAGAATGCTGCCACGCCCCGCGGGGGGGGGGGGGGGGGGGGGGGGGGGGGGGCGCCGACCGA
>JAABUV010008080.1_pt1 | contig 10774 bp, 11 predicted proteins | sample 5559971 | NCBI WGS metagenome assembly JAABUV01 (sample SAMN10711881, study PRJNA513362) | rock metagenome | isolation source: Antarctica rocks | place: Antarctica: Victoria Land, Knobhead nord | collected 2015-12-19
AACGGCCAGGCCCGCCGGGATCAGGGGCAAAAGGCGCTTGGACAAAACTGGCTTTCAAAAAGGGTCTGTGTTCCTCCCATGTGCTCACTCGAACCCGAAACGACAGCACGGGAAGTGCGGAAGAACCAGGATGCAGGCGGCACTGACAGTTCCTGCAGGCGGGGCATAGCGGGACGACCGACAGCCTGAACGACGGGGCGCTGAACGGCGCAGCCCGCTGCGGGGCCGTCCGCGACCTTGCCCTACGTGCCAGGCTCAGGCCCCGCGCTGCCGGTACTGCTGAGTGCGACGGTCGGGCGCCCGGCCGGCGACCAGCGAGCGGCGGAGCGGAAGGTGCTGACCTGGACGACGGCGCCCCTGCCGGTGGCGGCGGAGGTGACCGGCTACCCGCACTTGTCGCTCTGGGCGTCGTCGAGCACGAACGACGGGGACATGGTGATCAGCCTGAACGACGTGGCAGCGGACGGCACGTCCACGCAGGTGGTCCAGGGGTATCTGAACGTGCCGCACCAGGCGTCGCTGTCCGACCCGAAGCCGCTCGCGCCGGGCCAGGCGCAGAAGATCGACGCGGACCTGCTGCCGACAGCCTACGTGTTCCAGCCGGGGCACCGGCTGCGGCTCGCCCTGGCTGGCGCGGCCAGCGCGGCGCCGGGTTTGCCGTTCCCGCAAGGCCCCGGACCGAACCCGGCCGCGTTCACCTGGACCGTCATGCAGGACGCCGAGCACCCGGCAACGCTGGCGTTGCCGATCGTCGGCACCGCCGGAGAGCAGCTCTCGCGGCTGGCGTTGGCGCAGCAGTGACCGGACGCCCCCGTCAGTTCCGAGTGCGTGGCCGCTGCACCGCCCAGGTTTCCGCTCATGCTGTTCCGCAGCCGTCGGACGCGAGAAGCCCGGGGCTGTTATGATCCGAAACGTCAGGACACTGGTGGCGAATTCAGCGGCTCCGCCATCGTTGGTCATCCAGGTGGCCACCAAGGGGCAAGAACGGTCGCAAAAGCAATGTCGCCGGCCTCTGACACCCGTGAACAAACGGCCAACTCTGAATTCGCCACCAGTGTCTCTGGGTTTAGAATCTATACAGCCTGGCCCGCCCATGATGCGGTGAGCCGCGGTCGTGACGAATACCGGAGCAAGTAACGAAGGGCGCTGGGCAATGCCCTCTTTCAGTATGCCCGTCCTAATTGGGGGGCACGCGGATGATACAGGCCAAGGGCGTGAGCGTGCCGATGGGTGGGCGAGAGTGGGCCATGCTGCTCGCCCTGGCCGTGCTCTGGAATGCCAGCAGAGGGCGGCCTATGCCCGCGCAACGACGAAAGCGCCGGAAAGCCAACCTGGCTATGATACTCCTGCCGCGCATTACGCAGACGCTGTGCAGATGCGACCGCGCGCTTGCAGCGCGCCACCGGCAATGCTATATGCAAATCAATACGGCCGGCCCCTCTGCGTCCCTTCGGGGGCGTACGGGTCGGTTTTCTTTTGCGCGGCTCGATGCTCCCGCCTTATCGCAAGCCACACCTCGACGTCGCCGGACAACTCGCGCTCCTCCGTGGACGTGGCATGGAGGAGGCTGACCCGGCGAAGGCTGCGGCCTACCTTGAGCGGATCGGATACTACCGCCTCAGCGGGTATTGGTATCCCTTGCGGCAAAGCCGGACCGTCCCTGCCCAGGGCGGCAGGGCCGCTACGCAGGTGCTCGACACCTTCCGCCCCGGTGCGAGCTTCGCCCAGGCCATCGACCTCTACGTTTTCGACAAGCGCCTGCGGCTGCTGTTCCTCGACGCCGTCGAGCGCATCGAGGTGGCGCTGCGGGTGGACATCGCCCTCCTGCTCGGCGCGCGGGACCCGTGGGCGCACCGCAACCCCTTCCTGCTGCACGGCAACTTCGCCCAGCGCACGAACCGCAGAACGGGGCGGATCGACTACCAGGACTGGCTGGCCCGGCTGGACCAGGCCGCGGCACGCTCGAAAGAGGAGTTCGTTCAGCACTTCACCTCCCGCTACAGCGGGCCGCTGCCGATCTGGATCGCGGTCGAACTCTGGGATTTTGGTATGCTCTCCATCTTCCTTGCCGGCATGACCGTGGCCGACCGAGGGACCCTGGCGGCAAAGTACGGGGTGCAGCGCCCCGAGCTGCTAGTGGGCTGGATGCGCGCCATCAACGGCATCCGCAACGTCTGTGCTCACCACGGCCGGCTATGGAACCGCTCGCCGGTGGACCAGCCCAAGCCGCCGAGGGTGGGCGAGATCGCGTTTCTCGACCACCTTGCGGGAGACGCCTACGCGCAGACGCGGCTGTATGGGGTTGCAGCACCGATGCAGTATCTGCTGCGGTTCATCAATCCAACCACGAGTTGGCCGGGCCGCCTGCGCCAGCACTTCGACGGGTTCCCGACCGCTCCCGGGGTCGCCGTTGGCCAGACTGGCTTTCCGACCGGGTGGGGAAACCTCCCGCTCTGGACCTGAACTCGGCACACCGCCTCAACCGGCTGAGAGCGTCAAGCTTCACCATGTAGGCGTTACCGCATCCGCCTGAATTGCGGTCCGATATATACCCTCCATCGCTTGTCGATTGCGTTCCGTCTTCTGGGCGTCTCCTTCGCGTGTGCGGGGGCGCCGCGTGCTACTCGCTTCGCTCCCCGAGCCGCCCTTGGCGTCTCGGCCCTTCGGGTGACGCCCGCTGATGCGATTTCTGGCGCTAGACAGCGCCCAACGAGGGAAACCAAAGGGCGCCGCCCTACGGTTTCCCTTCTGCACGCCGCCTACAGCACGGCAGGGCCGCCCCGAATCGCATGGCTCCAAGAGGCCACGCGCCCGGCGCAGCCCGGCCGCGCCCGGCCGCATGCATACCCTCCCCTACCCGGTCTCGCCGACGGGCAGGAGCGCAGCGCAGCGCTGCACTTCACCAGAGAGGGATCATCACTATGGCAAAGACCGCACCCCGGACCACCCGCACCGCCAGCAAGGCACGCACCCGCCACCCCGTACCCGCTGCCATCCCGGCCACCTCCTCCGCCGCGGCAGAGGAGGTGCGCGCCATGCTGCGGGCCGAGGGCCGGGCCGGCGTGGTCACGTCGGCGTCCGTTGCGCCCGAGCAGCGGCCGGCGCTGGACCGGGTGGCCCAGCTCACCGCGACGTTGAGGTAGGGCGAGCGGACCAGTGCCAGCCTTGCCCAGCGCGAGACCGAGCGCGAGCGTCAAGGGCAGCGTCGGGGAATGCGGATGTGTGACCCCGGCAGCGTCTCAGCCGCAGTCGGATGGCTGACAAGGTCTGTGAGTGCGAGCGGGCTGCGCCGGTCCCAGGTCCATCCATTGCAAACTCAAACATAGCGGCTTCAGCAAGACCAGTGCCTGAGCATGTCCAGTGGCTAAATCATCATATTATGATAATGTCATAAATCTGTTGACATAAATCGTCTGTACTCTCTTCCTTTCATCGGAACGCAAGCGAGAGAGACCTAGACGTGGTAGTAGCTACAGAGTGGGACTTCCTGGCTTGGGCCTACGAGCAGATCGCGCGTATTCGTAGTTTCGAGGAACTCGCCCTCGCGCTGAGCACCGGAGCCGACCCAAGCATCGCGGGTTCGGTACACACCTGCATTGGCCAGGAGGCGGTGCCCGTCGGCACGCTTGCCGCGCTGCGGCCGGACGATCAGATCGTCGCCACCTATCGTGGCCACGGCTGGGCTTTGCAGAGCGGCATTGAACCCTACGAATTGCTGGCCGAATTGTGCAATCGGGCCGACGGGGTGAACGGAGGGCGCGCCGGATCCGCGCTGGTGATGGCGCCGCACCACCGGTTCCTAGCCCGAATAATTCATCGGACCGCCCGAAATCGGCCTAGGCCACCAAACACCTGGGCCAGAAATTTCATTGCAAAAAACTTCATCAAACAGCCCATTCGCATAGTTGTGAGCGATATCAACGGTTTGGCTTTGATCGCGCATTTCTCGTGAATAATGCGGGCTAGGTGAGAACTCCATTGTCGGTGCCGGCATACCGATCGCGTGCGGTGCGGCGATGGCAGCGGTTGCCCAAGGAAGCGACCGGGTGGTAGTCGTCTCGTTCGGGGATGGCGCCACGAGCCAGGGGGCGTTGCACGAAGGGCTGGTGCTCGCCGCCGCCCGCCGCCTTCCGGTCCTGTTCATTTGCGAGAACAATGGTTGGTCCGAGATGACGCCTGTGTCGGAGATGGTGCCCCTCGACCGGATCGCCCGGCGCGCAGCCGGGTACGGCATCCGGGGCCTTACGATCGACGGCACCGACCCCCTGGCCGTGCGCGATACGGTCGCCCTGGCTGTAGCAGACTTACGGAGAGGGGCCGGGCCGGTGTTTCTCGAATGCCGGGTGCCGCGCCTCTCAGGGCACTACAACCGGGACATCGAACACTACCGCTCCAAGGAGGATCGCGCAAATGCGATGCGCAAGGACCCGCTGGAGACGCTCGGCGCCCAGCTTGTCTCCGCTGGCCTCGCCACAGCGCACGCGCTCGCCCGCATCCGATCAGCCGCTGGGGATGAAGCAGCGGCATGGGCCAAGCGGGTCAGCGCCGCCCCTCATCCGACGGCTTCGAGCGCGGCAGAACATGTCGTGTCGTCTCCTGCGTTTCCCCACTCTGTCCCCAACGCCCAACACTGTGAGGTTCGGGAGCTCAGCCTGATCCAGGCCGTCAACGAGGCCCTACGGGCGGAACTCGCTGCACGGCCAGATGTCCTGGTCTATGGCGAGGACGTTGGAAAGGCCGGCGGCATCTTCGCTGCGACCCGCTCGCTTCAACGCGAGTTCGGGGCTGACCGCGTATTCGACATGCCAATCGCCGAGAGCGCCATTCTGGGGTCCGCGGTCGGTGCGGCCATGTGCGGCCAGCGCCCCGTTGTCGAGATTATGTGGGCTGACTTCCTGCTTGTGGCGCTCGACCAGCTCATCAACCAAGCGGCCAACGTCCGCTACTTGACCCAGGGCCGCTTCTCGGCCCCGCTCGTCGTTCGCACGCAGCAAGGGGCGACGCCGGGCTCCTGCGCGCAACACTCGCAAAGCCTTGAGGCCCTGCTTGCCCATATCCCCGGCCTGCGCGTCGGGCTGCCGACGACACCGCAGGACGCATACGACATGCTGCGTGCAGCAGTTGCCGATCCCGATCCGTGCATCATCATCGAATCCCGTGCCCTGTATCAAACAAAGGCACCGGTGACACTTACAGCAACTCCGGGTCCGATCGGTGGCGCCGCCCTGCGCGTGCCTGGCCGGGACGTTGCGCTCGTGGGCTGGGGCGCAGTCATGCCGCAGCTTCTTGAGGCGAGCCGGCAACTAGGGCAGGACGGGATCAAGGCGGCGGTGCTAGATTTGCGGTGGTTGTCACCGCTCGACGACGCAGCCTTGTCAGCCGCAGTGATGAGCTGCCAGGGCCGGGCTGTAATAGCCCATGACGCAAACCTGACCGGCGGGTTCGGCGCCGAGATCGCGGCGCGCCTGCACGAGCAGCATGGTCCCGGAGCAATCTGCATCCGTCGGGTGGCAAGCCCCGACATCCGCGTGCCGGCGGCGCCGCTACTGCAACGGGCACTGTTGCCGGACGCTGCGGCAATCGTCCGGGCCGCGAGGTCGTTGGTGCCGGCACGCCTGCTCGAGGCAGAGCCGGTATGACGGAGCGGTCTCCTTCCGATACCGAGCCTCGGCAGCGCATCAATTCGGTCGCGCGCGGGGTGAACATCATGTTGGCGGTGGCCCGTAGCGAGCGCGGCCTGTCCGTCAAGGAGATTGGCGCTACGCTCGGCATCGAGCGGCAGACGGTCTATCACCTACTTCACACTCTGGTCGCGCTCGGCATGCTGACCCGCGACGAGGGCCGCAGGTATCAACTTGGGCTGCGGGTCGGCATCCTGGCCGAGGCGTTCCGTTACCAGTTTTCGGCCCCCGACTACATGCGCCCGCTTGTCCGCGAGTTGGCCAATGCGACAGGCGAGACCTGCTACGCCGTCGGCTGGTGGCAGGGAGAGATCGTCACCCTCGCCGTCATGCCGGGAAGCAACGCCATCCAGGCGGCGGAGGTGCCGCACGGGCAATATGAGTTCGCCCATTCTCGCGCAGCCGGGAAGCTCTTGCTTGCCCTTGCGCCCGTCAGCCGCCGCCGCGACTACCTGGCCCGCCACCCACTTGTGGCCCGAACGCCGCGGTCGATCACGCAACCCGACGCCCTGGACGCGGAGCTGGCCAGGATACGCAAGCAGGGACACGCGGTTGACGACGAGGAGTTCGCGGCCGGCGTCTGCTGCCTCGCCGTCGCGCTGGACGGCGGCGAGTCTCCACTTGCACTTGCCTTGTCGGCCCCGGCAACGCGGTTCCGCGACCGTTTTGCAGAATACCTCCAGTACGCGGAAACCTTCGCACGCACCTCTCAGGACGGATAGCACGCATGCTCAAGTACATGGATTGCCCGGAGATCGCCGGACCTTTCGGCAGCTACAGCCACGCGATCGAGGTGCCGCCCGGCGCGCGGGTGCTGCACATTTCAGGCCAGGTCGGTGCGGACCGGGACGGCGTCGTGCCGGACGATGCGGGAGGGCAGACGGAGCTGATCTTCGAGAACCTGGGTTGCGTCCTGTCCGCCGCCGGCATGTCGCCTTCCGACCTGGTCAGGCTCACCTACTTCGTCTGCGACAAGGACGACCTGCCCGCCATCCGCGCGGTCCGCGACCGCGTGCTGCTCGCGCCATTCCCGGCATCATCGTTGATGGTGGTGCAGGCGCTCGGCCGCCCGGCATGGAGGCTGGAAATCGAGGCGCTCGCAGCGCGGGTGGATCGCTAAGTCCATGTCCAGCGACCCGCTCGACCTCGACGCGCTCGGCCAGGCAGCCCTTGTCGCCAAAGGGGAGGTTTCCCCAGCCGAACTTGTGGACGCTGCCATTGCTCGGATCGAAAGCCAAGACTCCAGGATCAACGCCGTCACGATGCGGCTGTTCGACCAGGCGCGGGCCATTGCGCGGCAAGTGGACATGGATGGGGCATTCCGGGGTGTCCCATTTCTGGTGAAGGACTTCCTGTGTCACATGCGGGGCACGGCGACGACCGCGAGCTCTCGCATCCTGCGCGACGCGGTCGTGGACCATGACAGCGAGCTGATGCGCCGCTATCGGCGGGCAGGGCTGATCCCGCTCGGCAAGACGAACGTGCCCGAGATGGTTTCGATGGGCACCACGGAACCTGAGCTGTTCGGGCCGACACGCAACCCTTGGGCGCTGGGACGAAGCACTGGTGGATCGAGCGGCGGGTCGGCCGCCGCGGTCGCAGCAGGGTATGTGGCGGTTGCGCATGCGAATGACGGGGCCGGGTCCATCCGCGTCCCCGCGTCTTGCTGCGGCGTGTTCGGTCTCAAGCCTTCCCGGGGACGCATCACGCTAGGACCGGACCTGGGCGAGTCGATCGGAGGCATCACGTCCGAGCACGTTGTGACCCGGTCGGTGCGGGACAGTGCGGCGATGCTGGACGTAACGCATGGGGCTATGCCGGGCGACCCCTACGTGGCGCCGGCGCCGGGCGGGTCCTTCGCGGACGCGATGCAAGACCGGGGCAAACGGCTGCGGATCGCCTTGTCGCTGACGCCGCCCTTTGCAGTGGAGGTCGATCCGGAGTGCGCGGCCGCGGCGCGGGACGCGGCGCTGTTGTGCGAAGCGCTAGGTCACGAGGTGGTCGAGGCTGCGCCGCCAATCGCGGGGGAAACCCTGCGCGCAGCATTGGAAACGTTCTGGCCAATGACTGTCACCCGCGCCGTGACCGCGTTGGCCCGGCAGCGGGGCGTGCCGGTCGCGGCGCTGGCGTCCGAGCTGGAGCCGTTTAACCAATATCTCACTGAGCGCGGTTCGCGGCATATGGCGACCGACTACCTCGCCGGTCTCACGCATTTCCAGGTGGTAACGCGGAAGCTGGGCGAATTCCTGGAAGGGTTCGACGTGTGGCTTACACCAACAATGCCTGCCCAGCCGTCCAGCCTCGGGTTCTTCGACGCACGCGTGCATGGAGCTGAGGAGGTCCTGCGTCGGGTGATCGACTCCTTTGCGTTCACCGTGCCTGCGAACCTCGCTGGGCTGCCGGCCGCCAGTGTGCCCCTGCATTGGACCTCCGAGGGACTGCCGGTAGGCATACAGATCACCGCACGGTTAGGGGGCGAGGCGACTCTCCTGATGCTGGCAGCGCAGTTCGAGGACGCACGTCCCTGGCAAGCCAAGCGTCCCTCGACGCCCCAATAACCGAAAGAGAAAGCGTCATGCAGGTCAAACGCCGCACCCTACTCGGCTCCGCGGCCGTGTCCGCGGTATCCGTCCCCCAGCGAATCCGGGCACAGGCCCGCACGATCCAGGTCGGTGTCCTGAACGATCAGTCCGGACCCTACCAGAACACAAGCGGCATGCTGTCGGTGGCCGCGGTCCGTCAGGCGGTGCAAGATGCGGGCGACCTTGGCTTCCCAGTCGAAGTGCTAATCGGCGACCATCAAAACAAGCCGGACCTGGGCGCTGCCTTGGCCCGGCAGTGGATAGACCGCGAAGGGGTGGACATGATCATCGACGTGCCCACCAGTTCGGTGGCGCTCGCCGTGAACACCATCATGCGGGCTGGCAACAAGGTTTATGTCAACACCGGATCGGCTGCGGTGGACCTGACCGGGTCGCAATGCACGCCCAACACCATCCACTGGTCGTATGACACCTCGATGCTCGCCAAATCCAGTGGCGGTGCCATAGTGCGAGCAGGCGGAACGAGTTGGTACTTCATCTCGGCCAACTACGTATTCGGCCAGCAGCTACAGCGCGACACGACGGCAATAGTCACGGCGCCGGGTGGTACGGTGCTCGGCGCTTCGGTCTATCCCTTCCCTGGAACGACAGATTTTTCGTCATTCCTGCTGTCAGCGCAGGCATCGGGTGCCAAGGTGCTCGGCCTTGCGAACGCCGGCGCTGACACGGTCAACGCGGTCAAGCAGGCGGCGGAGTTCGGCTTGGCTGGGCAAATGCGGATTGCCGCGCTGCTGACGCTCATCAACGACGTCCACGGGATGGGACTGCAGGTGGCACAGGGGCTGTTCCTGACCGAGAGCTTCTACTGGGATATGAACGATGGCACCCGGGCGTTCGCTGGGAAGCTTCGTAAGACCATGCCGGATAAGTGCCCAAATATGACCACTGCGGCGGACTATGCCGGGACGTTGCACTTCCTGCGAGCGGTAAAGGACATGGGGGTGCCAGCTGCCAAGGCGGACGGGGCGGCCGTGGTCGCGCGGATGAAGGCCATGCCGGCCGAGGACGACTGCTTCGGCAGAACCGTCATCCGAGAGGATGGGCTGGCGCTGGTGCCGGCATACCTGTTCCAAGTCAAGACGCCGGCGGAGAGCAAAGGCGCATGGGACTACTACAAGCTCGTCGCGACCACGCCAGCAGCGGAAGCCTGGACGCCGCTGGCCCAGGGCGGTTGTCCGCTGGTACGATACTGATGCCCGCGAAAGATGCCTATGTGGGATTCGGATCAGCGAAGGCGGACTTGTAGCGGTCCTCGAGTGGGGTTTGAAAGGCAGTCGTCATACGGTTCGATTCGCTGGCCAATCCGACCACGGCGACCAATTCCATGAAGCCTTTCAGGGTCAGACCCTTGTTGCGAGCGGCCGTAGCATGAGACTGGATGCAGTAGTTGCATCCGTTGGCGACGGAGACTGCGATGTAGATCAACTCCTTGGTCAACGGGTCAAGCTCTCCAGGCGCCATAACCTCGCGATAGGTTTCCCATGTTCGCCGAAGCAGGCTCGGATCGTGGGCGAGAGCGCGCCAGGAGTTACCAATATACCCGTCAGAACGAGTCGAGCGGGTTTCGTCAAAAATGCGTGCTGCTTCGGCGCTCAGTTCGTGGTCTTGCAAAACCGATACAGTCATAATTCGATGCTCCAAACTCAGGAGTGTTCCGACGCCTGGCCATACGTAGGTGGCGGGGTGCATGTCCGCTTTCCCATCCGTTTATCACTGTGTCCGCCTTCTCATTTGCCGTCCAGGACTGGCGGACAGCCCTGGCCTGGCTGCCTGGGCTTCGTTTGGCGGACAGGGCAGCTCGCCACCCGTCCGCCCTTCGCTCACCAGTAGTCCCGCATCAGCTCGCCTGCCCACGCCGGCTCGCGCAGTTCTCCCCGCGGTGCGAAGGCAGCCATGTGCGGCTTGATATCCAGGACGGGCGTGCCCTCAATGCCATCCAGCCCGCGCACCCGCACCGTCAGCCCGTCCAGACCCAGCAAGCGGCAAGTTGTCACCCCGATGCGGTTCGGACGCGGTGCCCTCCGTGCCAATGACAATGAGACATCGTCCCTCCGGAAGTTTAGCCTTGAGGGTGCTGAAGGATGATCTTGCTCATGCCCATGATACAGACCCCGATCGATGCCGAGGCTGGCGCTGCCACGAACGAAGGCCGGAGGCCGACGGTGGCGGCGCCCGCCTCGGCGTCGTCTGAGCTCACCGCTCGTCCGCACCGCCGCATCTTCACCGCCCAGGACAAACTGCGCATTCTCGCCGACACGGATCGTGCGGCTGACACCGGCGGCATCGCCGCCATTCTGCGCCGCGAGGGCCTTTACTCCTCGGCGCTGACCGACTGGCGCCGGCAACGCGATGCAGGCGCTCTCGGCGCCCTGACGCCGGTCAAGCGCGGCCCAAAGATCGCCGAACCCAATCCGCTCGCGGCCGAAGTGGCCCTCCTTCAAAAGGAGAATGCCCGCCTCGCGCTTCGCTTGAAGCGCGCCGAGGCTGTCA
>JAABUV010008082.1_pt1 | contig 10771 bp, 11 predicted proteins | sample 5559971 | NCBI WGS metagenome assembly JAABUV01 (sample SAMN10711881, study PRJNA513362) | rock metagenome | isolation source: Antarctica rocks | place: Antarctica: Victoria Land, Knobhead nord | collected 2015-12-19
GTGGCCAGGAGGCGTGGAGCGGACGACGTGGGTGCGGAAAATGGCCTAGGGGCCGTGGGGGGTCACCGAGCCGGGACACTCCTGCCCGGCTCGGTGACCGTGCGTCACCACATCCTTCGGCCGAACCAGATCGAGGTTTTTGGATGATCCAGTCCGGGGCGCGCGCGCCCCTGGTTCGGGCCTCCCGCCATAAACGTTCGTATTCGAGACAGTCCAGCACCGCGACCGACACGCCGAGAAAGGGTGTCGCAGAACTCTCGTCCAAAACTATGTAGCGCTCTACGGGTTCAGCGACGAGTAGTGAGACGTGTGGCCCTGGGAGCGCCGTGCAGCGGCCGGGGGCTTATCGTCACTAAGGATCGACCAGACAACTAAAAAGCGGCCCCGGGCGCGGTGTGCAACCACCGGCCGGGGCCTTGATCGGAACAGGAGTCCGACCCATGAAGGAAGATATCTGCTCTGCCCAGACCTTCGACCCGGCCTACATGCCCGCCGACCCGGCAGCGGAGGCGTTGGACCTGTTCGTGCAACTACCGCTCATCGCCGGGTGCGAGCCGGGGTCTGAGACCGTAGCTGCCTTCCAAGACCTCGCCGGGATGATGCAGGTCGAGGGTGTGCTGGACGGGCTGGATTGGCACGACGCGCGGCACATGATCGGCGCCGTCGGGTTCGACGTTTGGCACCACGAACCCGCGCAACTCCTGACCCGCGCCGGATTGATGCGGGCGGAAGTGCGCAACGGTGGACCACTGCACGAACCCGTGCGGGTGGCCGAGGCGGTCGAACGGGTCTACGACCTACTGGTGCAGACCATCGCCGGACCGATGCCCGCCGAGGGACAGCTGTGAAGGGCCAGGCGTTTGGTGTGGCGCTGCCCACGCTCATCGACCGGGACCCGGACGGTGCTGCGGCGTTGGCTGCGTTCCTGCTCGACTGCCAGCGGCGCGGGCTGCGGCCAGTAACACTGCGGGACCGGGGGCGCATCATTGAGATGTTCGGGCGGTCGATCGACCCGGCGCCGCTGCTGCAGGTCACCGTGCCCATCGCCGAGCAGTGGCGAGCGTCCATGGACCACCTCTCCGCCGCGACCATCAACGCCTACACGAGCCACGTATCCGGCTTCTACCGGTGGGCTCTGCGGCGCGGACTGGTCGCCACCGACCCGACGTGCGACATTCCGGTGCCCAAGGTCCGCGCGGGTCTCCCGCACCCAATCGAAGAGGACGACCTTGAGCTGGCGTTGGCGACCGCGGGGCAGCCGCTTCGGGCGTGGCTGGTCCTCGCCGGGTACGCGGGCCTGCGGGCGGGAGAGATAGCCCGGATGCGGCGTGAGCATGTTCTGGACACCCGCACACCCGCGTTGATCCACGTCGTCAACGGCAAAGGCGGCCGGGAACGTGTGGTGCCTGTCGGTTCGGTGGTGCTGGCCGAGCTGGCGCAGCACCTCACCGGCCGCCGCGGGCGACTGTGGCTGGAGAACAGCACTCACCCCGAGCGCATTTTGAGCGCGCATGTTTCCCAACATCTGCGGCAGCTCGGTATCCCGCACACCTGCCACAGTCTGCGGCACCGTTTCGCCACCCAGCTCTACCAACGCTCCGGTGGCGACCTGCGGCTCACCCAGGACATGCTCGGGCACTCCTCCCCTGCGACCACAGCCATTTACGCTGCATGGGACCCAGGACGGGCAGCGACCGTGCTGGACGACCTCGCGGGAAGCCTGGGCAAGGCCGGTCCGCTTGGTCGCTGAGAGCGCCGTACAGGCACGAACGGCCCTGCCCTGGACTAACCGGGGTGGGGCTGTTTCGCGCCGGGCGCGAATTTGCAGCTGTCCTGTTCAACACCAGCTGCATCGTCCGGTCCCTGCGCAGGCGGGCGCGAGGGCCAGGATCTAGGAGAGTCCCAGAAGCTGCGGGTCTGTCCCCTACGGGCGGCTTGTCGATGATCACCCGCACGATGAGATCAGTCCGGTCCCTGCGCGGGCGCGAGAGCCCTGATGATGTCGGAGATTCCGACATCATCCCGCCGGTCCCTGCGCGTGCGGGCGCAGGGATGATGTCGGGGATCCCCTGCGACGGATTCAGAGCCTGCCCGCGGATCGCTTGCGGTCACGCCTCGCCCTGATCTCATCGAGCGGATCGGCGGCCTTCGCCACCCCGCCGAGCGCCTCATCCATCGTCACGGAGAACTGCCTGGCCAGCGACGCTGTGGCCGCGCCGGTCTCCCGTCGCGACCCGATACGTCCGGCCAACAGGAGGGCAATCTGTCCGGCTACAGACTCCAGCCGGCCTACGGCCTCCAGCTCCCGAACGACGACCCGCTCCAGCTCGCTCGGGGGCGCCTCGCGGTCGTCGACGCTGGCCGCTAGGAAGGGCATTCCCGCCGCTCGGGCGCGCTGTGAGCGCTTACCGCACGTATCCCCGCAGAACCGGGAGCTAGCGCGCCTGGCGGTGTAGGCAAGGCCACAGGACTCGCATTCTCGCTGCATCGTGGCTCCTTCGGCCGGGGGTGGTTAGGCGGACACGAAAATATCGGGGAGAAAAGTGGGCGACCGCGGGTCCGCTGCGCTAGTGGCTCACCAAAAAATCGGTCGATTCGTAGCGCTCAGTGATGGTGAACTCGTAGCGATCGGTGAGATGGTGAACTGCTAGCGATCAGTGGGTTCGACCACCACCCGGGTGGGTGGGGGGGGGTGGGTGCTGACCATCCCCCCCAGGGACCATCCCCCCAGGTGGCTAGGCGGGTGGTGCTAGGGACTGGTGCTAGGTGGGTGGCGCTGCTAGGTGCCTACCAATCCGGGGGCAATCTTGGTGCTACTAGATCGGGGCAGTCTGGCCGACAGGGTTGGGGCGGACGGCAGGTAGGTAGCTGTGCGGGTGGCGTCAAGGCGGGTGGATCTAGGTAGCCCCCTGTCTGCCGGGTGGCTGGCCCGGTGGGTCGTACTGAGCCCCCTGGCGTGGCCTGTGCGGTCCCCGTGGTGGCACTGCCCTGCCTGTGCCGGGGTCGGGGTGCTGCCCCCGGTCGGGCTGGCGGCTGGCCAGGTGGCAGGCACGTGGTGGTGGCAGGCACGTGGTGGTGGCGCAGGTGCGGCTGCGGGCATGAATCCGACTGGACCCGCTGCGCCGTCCTTCGCTTCCTGCCGTGCGCGTGAGTGCACGGCAGGGTGACGTTGACGCCACCACCCCGACAGGTCGGGGCTAGCTGAAGACCGGCGGTGTCAAGCCGGTCCCGGTGATCTGCCCGAGGCTGGCAAGGTATCGGTCTGGGATCAGCGCTGTGTAGTTGAAGATGCGATACAGCACACCCATGCTGTCGGCGTACGGCGCTTCGAAACTCTCGGCCTGCAATGGTGATTCCCACAGAACGATGTCGTCGGACACCATCGTCAGGACGGTATCCTGATTGCTTGCCGCCCCGAGGTTGGTCGGAATGTTGGCGTCGGTGAACACGTCCATGCCGAGCACTTGCCCCACATGGCCGACACCTTGGTTGTCGTCGCGGTTCGCCAGGGCGTTGAACCCGCCAGCGGTGGGTACCACCAAAGGACGACCGGAGCTGTCCACGTAGGACGCAAACCAAGCCCAGCGACGTGGGTGCATAACCACGGTGTCGGGCGCCTTGAAGCGCGAGCCATTAATGGTTCCTTGAAGCTGGGCGAGGCGGCCGTAGAAGGCTTGTGCGGTTGGGCTGGTCGTGGTCCACGTGTTGACGCTGGTCGACGCCGGGGTGAGATAACCGCGGAGTTGACCACCCGTGCCGCTGCCGGTGATCACATCGGTACCCAATGCCCGGGCATGGTCGGCGGCCAGGTCCTCCAAGATAACCCGGTCGAACGGCACCGCCGACTGATCGAGGAGCTGGCGGGACACGACCTGTTTTCCGCCGTGGGTGACGATCCCCGAGCTCAGCGAGGCGGTGGTGACATCCGTCTGGGGCAGGGCGGTGTTCTGGGTGGACTGCACGGCCACGGTGGTTCCGGTGGCCACGCGGGGCACGTTGACACTCGATATCCCTTGCGGCAGGTCCTCGTGCCGGAAGCGGTCTGCGACGACCCGCCCCGGCCTGGCCAGACGTACGTATTCGGCCACCAAATATCCCGGTGGCGCGAATTCGCCTCCACTGCCGCCCGTGCCATTGGTATTACCCAAAGCACGACGTTCAATGCCGTTCTCGGCGTTGTTTCGGCGGAGCCGGTCCGCCGCGTTTGCGTCACCGGAGCGGGCGTGGATCAGGTCCTTGAAGAACGAAGGGGAGTGAGGGCCGGCGTGATAGGTCTCGCTGCTGGTGTGGGCGCCGCCGATGCCGGACGGCTCACTGAAACCGATGCGGGCTTCCGCGGCGGACGCGGAACGCTTCGCCTCGTCGGCAAGCTCGGTGATCCGCTCGTCAAATTCGCGGACCAGGGTTACCGCTTTGTTGAAGTCACGCGATTCTGATGCTTGCAGGTCGCGTTTCTCAGCCTGCACACCGTCGAGCGTGGCCATCATTCCGTCGTACAGCAACTCGCGCCTTTCCCGCATGATTTGCAGGGAGGTGGCGCCGGGCGCACCGGGGTGTGCGGAGGCATTGTCGATTGCATTTCTCAAGGTGTTACTCATGGTTGTGTGTCCTCACGGGGATTGCCTGCCACAGGTGGCAGGGCGGAATGGGGGTTGCGGAAGTAGGCGGGCGTGTTCGGCCTCGCCAGCGGTGACGGTGCGGTGCACTCGCGTCGACCATTCGTCTCAACCCGATGCAGGCGCCGGAGGCACTCCCGAATCTGGACCCCGTGAAGGGCAAGCTTCGACAAGGCCATTATCCCGCAGAATGGCTTTCACGGCAAGCCGCCGTCGGTCCAGTCATCCGGCAGCGTGTCCGGCACCTGGGTGGTGTCGGTTGCGGCCTGCTGAGCGTGCCGCAGCTCCCCGATCAGGGCGAAGGCCAGTGCGGCATCCCCGGGTGCGGCGATTGAGTCGCGCAGCGCCTTGCGGACGCTCTCGGTAACGACCGTGTCCGCGGCGACCACGGCCTCGATCAGGGCCTGGTCGAGCTGGCCGTTGTCGTCGGGGTCGGCGAGGGCGCGCAGGCACGCCTTCACAAGAACCAGCAACGTGTGCGCCCGGAGCCCCGCGTTCATCGCCACTTGGGCCCGAGCCTTGTCGGCGTCGGTGTGCTCATCCGAGGCGGCGAGGGCGGCAAGGACGCCGTCGGCGGTGGCCAGGGTGAAGACCCCGCAACGGTCCAGGTTGGCGAGGATGCCGGCGACTTGCTGGGCGGCAGTCGGGGTGGCGATGTCGACGGTGTTGCGGAGTGTGGCGGTACTCATCGGGTAGTCCTCTCGAAGGGTTTGGCGTGCAATGGGCAGAGCGTGTGGCGGGTCAGGAATGGGCAGTGCGGTTCAGCGCAGCGCTGGGGCGGTTCCCTGCTCCGGCGGCGATGCAATGCACGGTGCCTTGGCCAGCTGTCGGCGCGGCGCGAGTAGGCGTCGCGTATGCCGGGGCCGGGGACGATGAGCGGGTCATCGTGGGCGTGGTCAGGCATGGCCGTCCCTCTGCATGCTGCGGTAGGTGGGGCAGGTCTCGTCGTGGCGGACCTCCAGGTGAAACACCCCGTCGTCGTCCCGCGATAGCTCCGTGTCGCTGGCGCAGTCGGGGCATGTGTACTGATCGGCATAGGACAGGGCGGCACGGCCACCGGCAGTGCGGTCCGCCGCCCGGCGCTGGCGGCGGTTCACAACTCGTCCCCTTCTGTGGTGACGGGTTCGCCGCTGCCGCGCCAGGTTCCTACAACACGAAGGTGCTCATGGGTGGTGTTGAAAGTGTTGGAAGTGTGGGAAGTCGATCGTTTGCCTTCCCCCGTTTCAACACTTCCAACACTTTCAACACCCCCATAGATGCCTCGTGCGGGCTTACTGATCCGTCCACTCTCGTGGGCACGGCCGAGGTAGGTCCCGGCTGTCTTGGCATCGACACCCAGGTGCGCAGCGAGGTCGGCGGCCTTCGTTGCGGTGCGGCCGTTGACGAACTCCACGACGGCGGCGGAGCGGTCTCCGAGTCCAGCGGTGGCCCGTGTTTGCTCGGCTGCCGCTCGTGCCGCGGCGAGGTCGCCACCGTCGAGGCGCCACATACCTTCCGAGGAGGTGAGGGCGTACTCCGCTTCGATCACGTCTCTGCCGGTGACCGACAGCGTCGCGGTTTCCTCGTGCCGCGATCGTCGCAAGGTGATTGTGGAATCTGCGGCCCCAGCGACGCCTTGAGTACCTGACACCGAATCGAGGAAGTCCCCGTCAGGGCGCTTGTTGGTGTGATGCACCAGGACCATGCCGCCACCGGGCACGCCGTCAATGATGGCCTTGAGACCGCCGACGAACCGGTAGTCCGCGTCATAGGCGGAATCGGCCTTGTTGGGTGGCGGGCGCAGCTTCGCGAGGGTGTCGACGATGACGAGCGGTTGCTCATCCCGGTGGTTGTCCAACCACTCGGTCAGGGCCACCCGCAACTCCAGTTGGCTGCCCTTGACGATGAGGTGCAGGCCACTCGGGATCGGCTCGTCACCCAGGAGTTGCCGGGACCGGAACTGCAGGCGGCGGTGCCCGTCCTCCAACGCGAGGTAGAGCACCGGCCGCGGGTGCCCGACGTCGATGCAACCCAGTGCGTCGGTGCCGGATGCGACGGCCAGCGCCAGGGACAAGGTTAACCAACTCTTACCGAGCTTCGGTGCCCCGGCGAGGATGGTCAGCCCTTCGGCGATGACCCCCGGCACCACCCAGCGCATCGGCGGGAAGACCTGCGCGTCGAGCCAATCACCGGTCACAATCTGGACGACGGGAAGGTGATCCTTGGTGTTGTTCATCAGGCGACCTCCGCCCGGCGCCGGACAAGCTCGGAGTGGCTGGGCCGCCGACTCTGCTTGGACCAGTCCAGCGCTGACGAGACCGCGTAACTCGCCTCGCGCTCTACGGTGCGCCGTTCGGCCTCGGCCTGCCGGGGCGCGTCGAGCACGACCCAGCGGCGGAGGCTGGTGATCGTTGTCCACTCGAGGGCGGCCACGAACACGGCACCGACCTTGCGCTGGTCGCCGTCATCCAGGTGCTCCCACGCGGCCGTACCAAGCTGCGGGATCGAACCCGCTTCCTCGCACTGGGCGATCCGTGGGGCCAGGTAGTCACTGATCGAACCGTCGCGGGCGATCAATGCACTGATCGCGTCCTCTGCCGTGGACTCGATGCTGTGCGTCATCTTGCCTTGGCCATCGCGCTGTGCGGCACACCAGCGGTCGACCTCATCGCGGGAGTAACGCACATGCTTCCCGACTCGAATCCCTTGCGGGCCAGTTCCTTTCGAGTTCCACTGGTAGATGGTGCCCAGCGGCACGTCGAAGAAATCGGCGACCTCCTGTGCGGTCCAGAGTTTCTCCGCCATGATCAGCCATCTCCGTTTCAGAGAAATACACGGCTGCCGTTAGCCGCTATAGATAGTCAACCACGGTTCTTGACTTCGGTCAACCGACACGCCTATATTCGCCAGTATGGAGAATTTGGAGAGTCAGCAGCCGGTGGCGGCCAGGGTCGCCGCGAACGTCAGAACGCGGCGGAGCGAGCGGGGACTCGGCCTTGCCGACGTGTCGGAGACGATGACAGCGCTTGGGCGACCGTTGAGCCTCAACGGGGTGAGCAAGGTCGAGCGCGGCAAGCGCGGAGTCGACGTCGATGACCTGTTGGCGTTGGCGTTGGCGTTGGACGTGTCACCGAACCGGCTGCTGCTCACGCCCGGCGCAGGAGAGGATCAGGTGGCGCTCACTACCGAGGTCAACACTTCGGAGCGTCTTGCGTGGGAGTGGGCGACAGGGGAACGGCCCCTCGACGTGCCGCAAGTGCCGTTCGTCCACGCCGGACGGAAGTTCCCTATCCCTGCGAACCGGCCGGACCTGCAGCTCGGGGCGAGCAGGATGCGTGCGGGCACTTTCAGAGACGTGAACCGTCCACACACCGAGGGCGGCGACTGGACGATGGAGCAGGTCCGGGAGGCCGAAGCCGAATTGACCGCTGTGGCCCGGGCGGCGAAGACCGCCCACGAAGCGGGGGTGCCGTGGTCGACGATCCACAGCTACTTGGATGTGACTAGCGCGCTGGCGTGATCCCCAGGGGGTTGCTTCCCGCTACCAGCTGGGTTGCCCCTTGTGGTCACCGAACCACGCCTGGGAACCGGAGCAAGATGTTAGAACAGCCGTCTGATGATTCACCGGGGGTGAACGCTGCGCTGAGCCGGGACTGACACGGTTGGCCGGTGTCCTATCCCAGTGACCTAGGACGTGTCTCCGTGTCCTACCAGGTTGGGAGACCCATCCGTAGGACACTGTCACCGTGTCCCACCCCGTTCAGACGTTCACCGTGTCCCAGGCCGCCGAGGTGTGTCAGGTGTCCCGCAAGACCATCACCCGACGCTATGACCAGCTCAAACTAGGCGGTGCGTACAAGGACAAGGCTGGACAGTGGGCTATCCCAGTGGTGGCCCTCCTGCACGCGGGGTTGACCCCCGGCAGACCAGCGGCACCGGACATTGTCCCATCGACTCAGGTGTCGGCACTGGGACAGCAGGACACCGCTACGGGGCTACGGGTGGCCGAACTGGAAGCTCAGGTCACCGAGTATCGGCACCGTGCGGAGGTGGCCGTGCAGCTCGCCGCCGAGCGGGCCGCGCGGGTAGAGGACTTACGGCAAGCTCTGCGGATGTTGGAGGCCGGCCGACCTATGCCGATGCCGGATCCGATGCCCCTGCCGGACCCGCTGCCGATCCCGGCGCCCGTACCGGCCCCCGGATGGTGGCGACGCTGGTGGCGGGCCGTTCATTGATCCGGTGCGCTGCGGCGCGCCTAGTGGACCTTCGGGGCACTCCATGACTGGATAAGGACAGACCCCGGAAAGGGGTCGGCCCGGCTGGTGCTAGACACACCGAACCGGGCCTAGGACCAACGGAAGTGCGGCTCCGCATGCCCCTTAGCAAGATCGTAACCGCGAACCCCGACAGCGCAACGCGCCGCGGCGGGCGTGTCTCGCACTTCACTCTCCCGGCAGTGTCGCTCACCCTGCTCGAGGTGGTGTTGCCGCTGGTGTAGCCCCTACTGCACATCGGCGCTATCGCGAGAGTCCGCCGTTAACCGACCTCGAAGCCTGACAGTGCACCCTCTGTAAATCCTGGCCAGTCAGGCACCAGGCACCCCGTGCGACTTGATCCCCCGCTCTAGGTGAGATTCCCGGCCTCCCGTCACACCAGACGACGGGTGGCCAGGAGGCGTGGAGCGGACGACGTGGGTGCGGAAAATGGCCTAGGGGCCGTGGGGGGTCACCGAGCCGGGACCCCCCAGCCCGGTGGTGCCTACTGCTCCTCCTCGCCATCGGCGACCGTCATGCCCGCGTCGAGCATCTCCTGAGTAATGCGCTTTCGGTCCACGCTCGTTGTCCCTGGCCATGAGAAAGTCCCCGCAGGTGGCCATCTGTAAGTCCCCGCTGGTGGCCAAGTGAAAGTCCCCGCCCCTTGCTCGTCGTGTCGAGCCGGAGTCTGAGCCCTGGACGGTGACGGTGGCGGTGTCTAGCCAGTCACCACACCGCTCAGGGGAGCTCCATTGAAGTCTGCGAGGGACCGAATGACCATCATTTCCGCCTATCAGGACGCGGGTACTTACCGTGGCGCCGCCGCGATCTGCGGGACGACCCACAAGACCGTCAAACGGGTGATCGAACGAGCTGAAGCCGGAGGTGCCCGACCGGCGCCCAAGGAGCGGGCCCGCAACTATGAGGTCGTCGCCGACCTTGTGGTCGAGCGGGTGAAGAAGTCGAACGGCCGGATCACGGCCAAGCGGCTGCTACCCGCGGCACGCACTGCCGGGTACACCGGGTCGGCCCGGAACTTCCGCCGGCTGGTCGCGACGGCCAAGAAGGACTGGCGGGCCGAGCACCACCGGGGCCGCCGACCGGCCATCTGGTCCCCGGGTGAGCATCTGGTCATCGACTGGGGCTCCCAGGGCGGGGTGCACGTGTTCTGTGCGGTACTGGCGTGGTCGAGGTGGCGGTTCGTACGGTTCGCCGCCGATGAGAAGTCCGCCACCACGTTGGGAATGCTGGGTGAGTGCTTCGCCGAGCTGGGCGGGACACCCCAGGTCGTGTTGGCCGACCGGATGGGCTGCCTGAAGGGTGGGGTCGTCGCCAACCGTGTGATCCCGACAGGTGATTACGTTCGGTTCGCGTTGCACTACCGGTTCCGTCCGGATTTCTGTGAGGCCGCCGACCCCGAGTCCAAGGGCATCGTGGAGAACCTGGTCGGGTACGCGAAGTCCGACCTGCTCACCCCGCTGCTGCTGAACGAAGAACTCAACCTGGACCGCGGCAACGAAGCGGCCAGGGCGTGGTGCCAGGAAGTCAACGCGGTCGAGCATTCTCAGATTGCCGCCGTCCCCGAGCAGCGCCTGGCCAAGGAGCGGCCACTGCTGGCCGCACTGCCGTCGCTGCAGCTGCGGATCGGGCCAGCGCCGGTGCTGCGCAAGGTCGACAAGCTGTCGTGTGTGCGGATCGGGTCGGCCCGCTACTCGGTGCCGATGACTCTGATTGGCACCAGCGTCGAAGTCCTGGCCGGCTCGGGCCGCGTACTGATCGTGGACACCCACACCGGCGAGGTCGTGGCCGACCACGGCGCCGTCGCCCCCGGCGACTCCTCGGTTATGGACGAGCACTATGGCGGCGCCCGGCCCATGCCGCGGCGGGCGATCCGACCCAGAACCCCTGCGGAGAAACAGTTCT
>JAABUV010008083.1_pt1 | contig 10770 bp, 10 predicted proteins | sample 5559971 | NCBI WGS metagenome assembly JAABUV01 (sample SAMN10711881, study PRJNA513362) | rock metagenome | isolation source: Antarctica rocks | place: Antarctica: Victoria Land, Knobhead nord | collected 2015-12-19
TCCGTTCGATGGAGCGGGCCCCGTTGTGGGAGGAGCCGTTGTCCACGACCCAGAACACCCGCCGGGCCGAGGCGTACGGCTGGGTGGTCATCACCTGGATGACCAGGTCGGTGAAGGGCTCGATCCCAGTCGTGGGCGCGGTGGCGCCGATCACCTGGGCGCGGTGCACGTCGTAGGCGGCGAAGTAGGCCAAGGTGGAGGTGGCGAGGTCGGTCCGCAGCGGTGGCGCTCGCGAGTGGCACGCATCCGTGCCTTTGGTGTGCTCCGCGCGGTGGTCTTGGTCGGGGCAGCGGTGGCTCTGGTGGCGACGGGGATGGGCATCCAGCAGGTGCTGGACAGCCGTGTCGTCCTGTCGGCGGCGTCCGCGTCCAGCGAGCCGTCGGCGGGCGGCCTCGTCGGCTCGAGCGCTCCCTCCGACCCGGTTCCACCGGTGGCCGGCGGGACGGAGTCACCCGCTCCCGACTTGCTACCGCCGACCTTGGCCGCCGGCGACGAGGCGATCGCGCCGGCCACCGCTGTTCACATTCCCAGGTAGAAGCTGGACGTGTCGCTGATCGATCTGCACGTGCTGGCGGACGGCAGCATGTCGGTGCCTCAGGACGCGAAAGATGTGGGCTGGTGGGCCGAGGGCCCCCGCCCCGGGGCCGCCGGTGCCGCTTTGGTGGCCGGGCACGTCGACAGCAAGACCGGGCCGGCCGTCTTCTTCCGTCTCAAGGAGATGGTCGTCGGCGACCTGGTGACCGTCGACCGCGCCGACCACACCTCGGTCGTCTTCAGGGTGGTGAGCAAAGCCACCTATGCGCGCTCGGACTTCCCCGATGACGTCGTCTACCGGGTCAGCGGTAAACCCAGCCTTCACCTGGTCACCTGCGACGCCTTCGACCCGTCCATCGGGCACTACTCAGCCAACCTCGTCGTCTTCGCCGACCTCGTCTCCTCCGGGCCGACGGGCGCGACCGGATGATCCGACGGGTGACCACGGTGGTGGTGTTCGTCCTGGGGTTGAGCAGCCTGATGCCGGCTGTCGGCGCCATCGCCGGCGCCGTCCGCCAGCCGGATACCCGGCCGCCACAGAGTCGACCGCCCGCCAGCAGCTGGCCGACCCGGACACCACCCTCGCCACCGCCGACGCCCGGTACCGCGACAGCCTCGGCCACGCCGCCGCTCGCGGTCACGGTTGAGGACTGCCTGGGCGGTCATGCCATGGACATCGCGGTAGGTGACGATCAAGAAGTTGCTGCCCTGCCACTTTGCGGCCACGATGTCGACCGACTGGCCGCCGACGATTCCGCTCACGCTGGCCCCCGGGACGAGGTCCTCGAACCTCGCACCAGGTGATGTCTCCAACGCCGACTTCGGACTATCTTTGTTGTCCGGTCACTTGCCGCTCCCACTCGCAGTCGCCACGAGGCGAACCCTAGTTCAGCGTTCAGACAACCGCTCGATATACGAACAAACCCGCTAACTCGCACAAAGCCCCTCCGAATCTAGCGATTCACCCAACAGCATTCGCCGATGCAATTACCGCGCCAGTTCCGGCAGCGAGACTTCCACGTACCCCCGACAGGCGTACGCATGTTGGTCCACGCACTTTTCGGGCTCTCCGGCTTCCTTCCACGAAAATGGCCAGAACTGAAAACAGTCGCAAAGTGCGTCAGAATCGCGGATCTCGGTGAGCCGCAATGGTTTCCACGAGGAGCCACAACTGAGGACTACCCAGTAGTCCGAATCAGCGGTTTCCGGGCTCCCTGACCGTCGTTGGGGCCCACAAGTCTCGAGCCAAGTCATCCATGGGCGCCATCGCCAACGCGGTGGACACCGCATGCTGCGCGGACTGCTGCTGCGCTGTCTGCTCATGTGACCGGGGCTCTTCGCCCAGGACAACTCCCGCATGGACCTGCCACCGCTCGCGATAGGCGGCCACAGTGTCGAGTCGTCTCAGCTCCGTTCCGGGACATCAGGTGGCAGACACCAATCCGAAGCTGGTCAACTTCGTGCCACCGGTGCTTACTACTGGCTTGAGCTTTGCCGCCAGCCTCCAGTTGGTGGAAGCGCGTCGGGGAATGCCCTTCAGCCAGTTGGCTGGGTGCGGCGATCCGTGGGCAGTCGTCCAGCCACCGGCACCGCCTGCCCGCCGCGACTGCCGCGACTGCCGCGACTGCCTCCACACCTATCAGAGGACCCGGTACTTTTCGACGTCCTGGGTCCGGAGGGTGAGCCCGTTGCCTGGCGAGTTGGTGTCCGGGGTGAGGGAGCCGCCCTGAGGGTCGAGGGTGCCATCGAAGAAGATTGTCTCAATTCGCACGTGGTCGTGGAACCACTCGAGGTGTCTCAGGTTGGGAGTTGCGGCAGCAACGTGGACGTGCAGGTGTGGCCCGCAGTGACCGGACACCTCCAGGCCGAACGAGGCGGCGACGGCGGCGGCCCGCAGCCACTCGGTGATGCCGCCGCAGCGGGACACGTCGACCTGCAGGCAGTCCACGGCGCTGGCTTGGCACATCCGGCGGAAGTAGGTCAGGTCGGTGCCGTACTCACCGGCAGTGACGTCGGCATCGCGCACCTCGCGCACCTCGCGCAATCCTACCAGGTCGTCGGAGGAGACGGGCTCCTCGAACCACCGAACGTCCAGGTCCTTCGCCGCTCGCATCATCCGGATGGCCTGCTTGCGACCGTAGCCACCGTTGGCGTCGACGAAGAGCTCGACACCCTCCCCGATGACCTTCCGGGTCTGGCTCATCCGGTCCAGGTCGCGGCCGGAGTTGGACCCCCACGACTCGGCGATCTTGATCTTGACCCGTGCGATGCCCTGGTCCGTCCAGCCGGTCAGCTGCCGCTGCAGCTGACCGTCGTCGTATGCCGTGAAACCGCCGCTGCCATAGATTGGCACCTGTGCGCGAACGGCGCCGAGGAGCCTATGAAGCGGCAGGTCGACCAGCCGTGCCTTGAGGTCCCACAGCGCGAGGTCGACGGCCGAGATGGCGTAGGACGCCATGCCGGGGCGGCCGATGTTTCTGACCGCCTGCACCATGGCGTTGGAGAGTGCACCGATGTCCAGCGCGTCCCTCCCCCGGACCAACGGAGCCAGGAGATCCTTGACCAGGACCGCACCGGCAGCCGGCGCATAGGTCCAGCCGGTCCCCACCGTCCGACCGGCCCGGACCTGAACCACGACGACGGTGGTGGAGGCCCAGGTGATGGTGCCGTCGGCCTCGGGCGCGTCCGTCGGGACCGTGTAGGCACTGACGTCGACCGACTCGATGAGTGCGTCGATCATGGACCCGTCCCTCCGCGACGCCTCTTCATCCGGAGTCCGTTCGTCTGCGAGGGCTCGGCTTCCTCAGGTGCTTGTGTCGGTGTCCGCGTCCTTGAGCTGGTCACTGGGATGTCCTCCGGGACCGATCACGTGTCCCGGTGTGGGAGGTACTCCTGCGCCTTGGTCTTCAGGCCCTCCTTGATGACGCCCCAGCGGTCTTCGTCGCCCCGGATCATCGACTTCACGGTGTCCTTGGCCTGCTCGAAGGTGGCGTGCGGAGGGATGGGCGGGATGTCCGGGTCGCAGCGGATGTCCAGCACTGTCGGGCGGTCGGCGGACAGGGCCCGGTCCCAGGCGGGACCGATCCCGTCGGGATCCTCGACGCTGAGCCCCTGCAGGCCCAGGCTGGACGCGAAGTCGGCGTAAGACACGTCCGGAAGTGACTGCGACTCGGCGAACTTGGGCGACCCCTCCATCGCGCGCAGCTCCCACGTCACCTGGTTGAGGTCGTCGTTGTGCAGCACGGCCACGACGAGCCGGGGGTCTTCCCACTCCTGCCAGTACTTCTTGATGGTGATGAGCTCGGCCAGGCCGTTCATCTGCATCGCGCCGTCGCCGGCGAAGACGATGACCGGCCGGTGCGGGTTGCCGAACTTCGCTCCGATGCCGTAGGGCACTCCGGGGCCCATCGTGGCCAAGGTGCCGGACAGCGACCCGCGCACGTCGCCGCGGAACTTCAGCTGCCGCGCATACCAGTTGGCGGACGACCCCGAGTCGGCACAGACGATGGCGTCGTGGGGGAGGCGTTCGGACAGCTCGGAGAAGATCCGCATCGGGTTGACCGGCTTGGCGTCGACCATGGCCTCCATGCGCATGGTCTCCCACCACCGGGTGACGTTGGCCTCCACCGTCTCACGCCACGAGCGGTCCTCCTTGCGGGTGAGCAGTGGGATGAGGGCGCGCAGGGTGGTCCTGGCGTCGCCGACGAGGTTGACCTCGTAGGGGTAGCGCATGCCGATCTGCTTGGCGTCGACGTCGATCTGGACGCCGCGTGCCTGGCCGAAGTCGGGCATGAACTGGGTGTAGGGGAAGCTCGACCCGATGGTCAGCAAGGTGTCGCAGTTCATCATCAGCTCGTAGCTGGGGCGGGTGCCGAGCAGGCCGATGGAACCAATCACCCAGGGCAGCTCGTCGGACAGCACGTCCTTGCCCAGCAGCGCCTTCGCGGCGCCGGCGCCGAGCAGCTCCGCGACCTCGGCCACCTCGTCACGGGCGCCGCGTGCTCCGGTGCCCACGAGCAGGGCGACCTTGGACCCGGCGTTGAGCAGGTCCGCCGCGCGGCGGATGGCCCGGTCGTCCGGGGACGAGGTGGGCCAGTCCACGCCGACGCTGGAGGGGACCATCTTGAACGCGTGGGTGGGCGGGGTGTACTCCATCTCCTGTACGTCGGACGGGATGATGACTGCCGTCGGCGCCCGCTCAGCCAATGCGACGCGGATTGCCCGGTCGATGACGTTGGGCAGTTGCTCCGGCACCGTCACCATCTGGAGGTACTCGCTGGCGACGTCCTTGTAGAGGCTCAGCAGGTCGACCTCTTGCTGGTAGGAGCCGCCCATGGCGCTGCGGGCGGTCTGGCCGACGACGGCGACGACCGGCACGTGGTCGAGCTTGGCGTCATAGAGCCCGTTCAGCAGGTGGATCGCGCCCGGTCCGGAGGTCGCCATGCAGACACCGACCTTGCCGGTGAACTTGGCGAAGCCGACCGCTTCGAAGGCGCTCATCTCCTCGTGCCGGGACTGGATGAACTTCGGCACGTTACCGGCACGGCCGAAGGCCGCCACTATCCCGTTGATGCCATCGCCGGGAAAGGCGAAAACCTTGTCCACCCCCCACTCGCCCAGTCGCTTCAGCAGGTAGTCGCTAACGGTCTCAGTGGCCATCGGTCCTCTCCTTCGGCTGGGGCGCGCTCAGCGCCACGGGTGCTCGGTGGTGGGTCGTTGGGGCGCCCGAGCGAGCGCCGCGGGCCAGGCCGTCGGCGGCCCGGGCTGCGACGGCCATGATTGTCAGAGCGGGATTGGCGCTGCCCTGTGTCGGCAGGACGCTGCCGTCGGTGATGTAGAGATTTGGCACGGCGAAGCTCCTGCAGCCGGCGTCCACGACACCTTGGCGCTCGTCTGCGGCCATCCGCGCCCCACCGACGAGGTGGGCATAGCGGTTGATGGTGATCGCCTCGTCGGCGCCGGCGGCGGTCAGGATCCGCTCCATCACCTCCTGGGCGGCCTTCATCAGCAGCCGGTCGTTCTCGCCCTGGGAGTACGAGAAGCGCGCGACCGGCATACCGTGCCTGTCCTTCTCCTCGGCGAGGGTGACGCGGTTGTCGGCCCGGGGCAGGAACTCGCAGAGGGCGCCGAGGCAGGCCCAGTGGACGTAGTCGCTCATGTACTCGCGCAGTGAAGGACCCCAGTGCCCCTGTGCCATCACGTGCTCGGCCCACGTGATCGGCAGCGGGGAGACGGTCTGGATCGAGAAGCCGCGCTTGTAGGGCTTGGTCGGGTCGGTCTCGTAGAACTGCTCGGTGCTGACCTCAGGAGGTGGGCCCTTCCACATCCGGATCTCCTGCTCGAAGCGGCCGGCTGTCTGCGGAGCCCCTTGGACCATCAGGTAGCGCCCGACCTGGTCGAAGTCGTTGCACAGGCCGTCGGGGAAGCGCGTCGACGCGGAGTTCAAGAGCAGGCGCGGCGTCTCGATGGAGTAGCCGGCGACGGCCACCATCCGGGCCCGCTGGAACCTCTGTATGCCGCCGCGCACATAGTGCACCCCGGTGGCCCTCCCGCTATCCCGTTCGACCTCGACACGGGTCACCATCGAGTCGGCCCTGACCTCCGCTCCGTGGGCGAGCGCGTCGGGAATGTGGGTGATGAGCGGCGAGGCCTTGGCGTTGACCTTGCAGCCCTGGAGGCAGAAGCCGCGGTAAATGCAGTGCGAGCGGTGCCCGAACCGGCCGTTGGCGATGGCGACGGGGCCCACCTTCGTCGTCACGCCGCTGGCGAGGGCGCCGCGCTGGAACACCTCGCCGTTGCCCGAGACCGGGTGCGGCCGGTGGGGGTAGGTGTGGGGGTCACCCCAGGGCCACGCCTGCCCGGCCACGGGCAGCTCCGCCTCGATGTCCTCGTAGTAGGGGCGCAGCTGCGCGTAGTCGATCGGCCAGTCCACACCGACCCCGTCGAGAGTCAGGGTATGGAAGTCGCTGGGATGGAAGCGCGGAGCGTAGCCCGCGTAGTGCACCATCGAACCGCCGACCCCGCGCCCCGAGTTGTTGGCCCCCAACGGCACCGGGTCCTGGCCGGCAATGACCCGCGGCTCGGTCCAGTACAGGTGGTGGGAGCCGGCCTCGTCGCTGACCCAGTCGGTTTCGGGGTCCCAGAACGGCCCGGCGTCCATGGCCACCACGGACCAGCCGTGCCGGGTGAGCCGCTGGGTCAGCGTGGAGCCGCCGGCCCCGCACCCCACCACGACGAGGTCCACCTCGTCGCTGTCCTCGAAGCGGCGCATGTCCGCGCGGAGCTGGTGTGCGGTCCCCGGTCGCTCTGGAAGGAGCCACGCCGACTCGTTCCGCTCACGCACCGCGCTCACGATGTCCATCCGCGCACGTAGTCGGTGGGTCGGGCATCGGGCACCTCGAACGGTTCGAGTCGGTCGACCCCCATGTTCTTGTATCCACGCGGATAGGCAGGACCGTCGAACCCGATCTCGTTCCAAGCCCACGGGTGGGAGTAGAAGGCGGTGCACGCATAGCGCGTCCACAGGCTCCACACGCGCGCCGCCACCATCCCGTGCCAGTCCTCATCGCCCAGCCGCTGCACCGCGTCGAGGACCGCCGCCTGGTGCTTCCACTCGGCCCCGGCAAAAGGGCTCTGGACGACCCGTTCGGCGTCCTCGTCCAGCCATGCGAGGCTCTGCCGCCAAATCAGGTGGTCCTGCGGCATACCGTCGTAGTGCCAGCCGTCCGTCTGGTCCTCTGCCAGCCGGGCGTCAACCATCGCCACCACCGGGACCCGCGGTTCCTCCCGCTGGTCGAGCAGCTGGTCGAACAGAGCACCTGCGATGGCTTCCTCGGCCTGGGTGAAGAAGCGGATGGCGGGCTGCGGGCCAAGGCGGGCGTAGACGACCGACGTCGTGGTCTCGTCCCAGTGGCGGCTCTGGTCCAGCACGTCGAACCCGGGAAACCGCCCTCCTCCGTGCGCCGTGGCGAGGGGCAGCCGGTATGCCGGATGGGGCCGGTGGCTCATCGCTCCCTCCGGAGGATGGAGGCGAGCAGGCCCATGCCGCCGACCATCGTCACGAGCAGGGGCGCCAGCAGGGGCGGACCCATCTCCATGTTGTAGCGCCAGTTCGCCCAACCTCCGGGCTTCTGCCCGATGCCTCGGGCGTGAAGGTAGGTGCCCTGCAGGCCGTTCGCGACGATGACGGCCGATGCCAACGGCAGAGCCGTCTTGGCGGCACGCTCGCTGAACAAACCCGCGATCCCCGCCGCGGCTCCGACCGGTCCGAGAACCACCGGAAGCCACATCAGCCGGTTGCCGAAGCTGGCCTTATCGTGCTCGAAGTAGATCTCGGCCGCGGTCACGAGGGCACCCACGGCGGTAAGCCCCGAGAGGCTGCGTTCGAAGTGGCCGGTCCGGACGTTGCGGACGAGGTGGTCGATCCCATGAACGGCACTAGACCGCGCAGCTGTGGTGGTTGACACAGTCTTCTCGCTTTCTTGGTGGGACCTAGTGGGAACGTGGTTCGGGCTTCCCAGGTTTCACCGGCTCATGTATCAGCTCAATGATTGCACCGAAGCAACGAACGCTTCAAGGATGATGACAGAATTCCGCACCATGCACCATCGCAAGCATTAATTAGGCGCAACTGATGGCATACTCACAGCATGATCGCCAAGGGAACGGACACTGAAGACCTGGGCCGGCAGGTGGACGCCGTCGTGCGAGCGTCGCGAGTGCTTGTCGGGGTGGTAGCACGGTCGGTCGCCGAGGTGGAGGACCTCGTCTCGCTGCCGCAGTTCCGGGTCCTGGTCGTCATCGCGAGCAGGGGGTCTGTCAACCTGGGTGAGGTTGCCGAGGGTCTGGGTGTCCACCCCTCCAACGCCACGCGCACCGTCGACAAGCTCGTGGTCGCCGGGCTTGTCCAACGTAGCGATGATCCTGCGGACCGTCGCTATCTGGCGCTGAACCTGACGTCGCGGGGGCACGATGTCGTCGAACGGGTGATGAATCACCGACGTTCGTCCATCGCCGTGGTGATGGACAACATGGCGCCCTCTCGCCGACGCACGTTGGCTTCCGTGTTGGGGGCCTTCGCCGAGGCGGCCGGCGAGCAGGCGGGCGATGAGGAGGCTTACCTGCTGGGCCTGCCCTCCTGATCCGGTGCTGATCCAGGTCCGTTGGCCCCGTGGTGCTGCCGGACGTCACGGATCGCCCGCTGTCCACGGGCATTCAGCTCACGCCTGGCCAGCAGACCGCCGGTCTCGGGCACGGCCCGGGGTGTGACGTTGGCGAGGGCCCGAGGGCGGCGGCGCGAGGTGTCTCGCTCACCGGCCGCGCGGTGTGGTGGTCCCGCTCACGCTGAAGAGGGCCGCCACCACCGAATCAGCCAGCGCGAGCCGGCGCCGGCCGGCGTCGGTCACCGCAAGAGCGATCATGCTGGCGGAGTGCAGCGCGTCCAACCACCGGCCGAGGCGCCGGACCACGGCTCGGTCGGTCCTCATGACAACAAGGGCCTGCACCATATGACGGACACCCAGGACGCGGGCCGTTACGCGGGCCCTGCCGTCAAGCGGCATACCGGTGAGCGCGTGCGCCAGGCGCTCCGGGGCGACGAGCAGCGCGGTGCCGTAGGCCAGGCGCATTGCGTCGCAGGGTCTCATCGGCGGCCCGCCCGCGCTGCGGCCAGGCCGAGCCCGGCGAGGGCGGCAAGGCCGCCGCCCAGCAGGCCGTGATGGTGGGAGGCCCACAGCTGCGGGCTGCGGTTGGTCGATCGGTCGTCGAAGCGACCGTGGGCGCCGTAGTCCTGTGCGTCGTCGGCGGGTTCCCACAGGTTGACCGGGGCGTCGTCGGGTTGTGGCTCGCTGGACTGTTGAGAGCCGAACCCGGTGCGGGCCAAGTAGCGGTCCAGCAGGCCCGGTGCGACGGCGTTTGCGCAAAGCGTCAGGGCGGTGCTGGCTCCCACCCAGTACTCCCGGCGACCCGGGTGGTCCGCAGCGTACAGCACAGCCCTGGCGGCCACTTCCGGCTGGTAGATCGGCGGGACCGGCTGGGCGCGATGGGGGAGCCGGGAGAGGACCCAGGAGAACTGCGGGGTGTTCACCGCCGGCATCTGCACCATGGTCACCTGGACCGGGCTCTTCTCGTGTAGCAGCTCGCAGCGCAGGGCCTCGTGGAAGCCCTGGATGGCGTGCTTGGCGCCGCAGTAACCGGTCTGCAAGGGGATCCCGCGGTACGCCAGCGCCGAGCCGACGTGGACGATGGTGCCGTGCCCGCGGGTCGTCATCGGTTTCAGGACGGCCATCGTGGCATAGACGTAGCCGAGATAGGTGACCTCGGTGAGCCTCTTGAACTCCGCCGGAGTGATGTCCTGGAAGCGGCTGAAGACCGACGAGAACGCGACGTTGACCCAGACGTCGATCGGTCCGAGCTGCTCCTCGACCTGGGCGACCGCGCGCTCCACCTGGTCGGAGTCGGCCACGTCGGTGGGTACGGCCAGGGCCTCGCCACCGCCGGCCCTGATCTCAGCGACTGCCCCGTCGAGCCCGGCCGCCCCTCGCGCCAATAGCGCCACCTTCGCGCCGCGAGCTGCGAACGCGACGGCGGTAGCGCGTCCGATGCCGCCGGTTGCTCCGGTAACGACGACGACCTGTGGGTGCTGTCCTGTCATGGGTTGCCTCGACTCGTCTCGGTGTGGCGCAGGTGCTTAGGTCATGGGTTCGGTGGTGGGCTCTGCCAGCCGCTTGGCTGACTCAATAAGCAGAGCATGCACGAAGGCCTGGGGATAGTTCCCGCGTAGCTGGCGCTGCTCGATGTCGTACTCCTCGGTGAACAGCCCAGGCGAGCCGCAAGCGGCCCGGTTGCGCTCGAACCAGCGCATCGCCTCGGTGTGCCGGCCCTGCTGGTGTACCGCCATCGCCATGTGGAACCCGCTGAGGAGGAAAGCGCCCTCGGCCTGGTTAAGTGCTCTAGAGTCCTGGCGGAATCGGTACACGTACCCCTGGCGGCCCAGCTCGTGGCGAACGGCGTCGAGCGTGGCCACGCTGCGTGCGTGCGGCCGAGATCACCGTCGACGCGATCAGCGCCCGCTGGCTTGAGCCGGACGCCGGCATCTGGGAGCTCCCGCCAAGTCACTGGACCCACTCCCGGCTGACCTGCGTCGCAGGGCTGCGAGCCATCGCGAAGGTGGCGCCAGCCACCCAAGGATCCTCGTGGAGCGGTCTAGCCGACAGCATTATGGCGGAAACCGCCTCG
>JAABUV010008086.1_pt1 | contig 10767 bp, 11 predicted proteins | sample 5559971 | NCBI WGS metagenome assembly JAABUV01 (sample SAMN10711881, study PRJNA513362) | rock metagenome | isolation source: Antarctica rocks | place: Antarctica: Victoria Land, Knobhead nord | collected 2015-12-19
GTGCGCGGCCGATCGGAGAGCGCATGCTGCTGGTCTGCGTGCTCGACGGTGTTCAGGACCAGCTGCAACTCCCTCGAGTCGCGGCCGAGCGAGGCCAGCAGCGGGTGCCGCGCTGCTGCGACGGTGGGGTCCTGCCGGCGGGTGGCGCGAGGTTGCTCGGCCTGCAACCGCTCCCACAACGTGGGCGACGGGTGCGGCAGCCAGAGATGGACCTCTCGGTGCACGGCCAGGGCGCTGAGAAGCTCGAGTTGGCTGTGTGGCAACCGGGTCGGCCCGAAGAGCGACAGCCGCTCCGGCAACTGCACGGCTTCCGGATTGCTCCTCAACTCGACGGCCGCAACCGCCCGCCGCTCGATCGGGTCGAGACCTCCGATCCGGTCGCGGACCAGCCGCCACAGCTGCGCTTGCCAGGCCAGATCATCCGGCAACGGCGCGCCGAAACCGTCGGTGTCCAGTCCCTGCGCCCAATCCGCGAGCAGCGCGGGTCTGTTGCCGGCATAGAGGTCGAACAGCCCGGCTAGCCGGCGTGCCACCGCGTAGCGGCGGCCCTGGCGGGAGGCCTGTTCCTCCGCGGGAGCACCGACCCCGAGATGGCGGCCGAGGGTCTCGCACCACTTCTGGCCGCCGCACTCGTCGATCACCTCGAGCAGCGGCCACACCAGAGCGTCGGGCGCCCATGGATCGACGTGCCGAGCCGGCCCGTGGATGACCTCGTTGAGCAGAGCGGCCGGCGAAGGGAACCGCACGCCGGCGCAGATCCCGTCGTCGCGGCCATCCCGCCGCCCCAGCCGATGCGAGAGCTGCTGGGTGAGCCACCGTTCGACACCGCGCGCGGGCACCGCCACGACCTCCTCAGCGAACACGTCGACCAGCGGCGTGGCAAGCAGCTCGGCGAGGGCGGTGGCGAGCACGTCCGACCGCTGGGCCCGATGCAGCACAAGCGTCATCAGGTCCCCCCGCCGAATTCGTCCCCTTGATGCATACCCCTACCCTGTCAGACGTCACCGACAGCGTCAGCGGGCTCTCCACACTGCTGCCCGCGATGTGTCCGTTCGGCGGCGTGGACGGTTCGTCGCCCTTCGGCGGTGGCTGGCCCACCGGACAGCACGGCAGATGCGGGTCAACCACGACTGTCGCCGCCGCGGCGGCACCGAAGGACCACGAAGGTTGGTCGACCGGCTGGTCAGAGCGAATACGCTCCGGCATCGAGGTCCTCGATGAGCGTCGGGCCAGCGGGGGTCCACCCGAAGAGCTCTTGGGTCACGGTGCTGGTCGCCGTCAGGTCCATGGCGAAGAAGGTACCTATCCACCCGAAGTGGTCTTGGACATCGGCAGGCTTGATCGAGGTGACGGGCAGGTCGAACGCGCGGCCGATCGCTGCGGCGATGTCGCGAGTCGGAATGCCGTCTTCGGCGACGGCATGCAACCGCGCGCCCGCCGCAGCATTCTCGAGCCCAAGCGCAACAAGGCGTCCGGCATCGGAGCGGTGGACCGCGGACCATTTGTTGCTCCCGTCCCCGGGGTAGCCGGAGACGCCTTTCCGGCGGGCGATTGCTGCGATCGCGGCGATGAACCCGTGGTCACCGGTTCCGTGCACGGTCGGTGCGAAGCGCAGGCTCACCGTCTGCACGCCTCGGTCGACGAATTCGAGCGCGAGATTCTCGCTCCCGCCTCGTGGCGACTCCGGGCCGTGGAACGGGGACGCGTCGTCCTCGGTGGCGGCTCTGTCCTGGGCGAGGGCGGCGACCCCTGACGCGAGCAGGAACCGGCGGTCACTGCCAACCAGTACGTCGCCGATGGTCTGGACTGCGGCCCGTTCGGCCGCGTTCGAGGCGGCCGGGTTCGACCAGTCGTGCTTGTTCGCGAGATGAATGACCGCTTCGGCGGCCTCAGCGCCCGCGCGGAGGCTCGCGAGGTCGTCCAGATCTCCCCGACGGACGCGGACGCCCTTGGCTTCCAGGGCAGCGGCGGAAGCGTCGGACCTGGCAAGCCCGGTCACTTCGTGGCCGGCGGAGAGCAGTTCGTCAACGGCTGCGGAGCCGATCCATCCGGAAGCTCCGGTCACAAAAACTCGCATTTCGGTTCTCCTTTGATTCAGCAGGGAGTGACTGATGTCAGCAACAGACATCACAGTACACGCTAACGACAGCAGCTGACATCACTACACTGAAGAACATGGTGCGTTGGGAGCCGGGTGCACAGAGACGCCTTCAAGCGGCGGCGCTCGAGCTGTTCGCCACTCGCGGCTACGAGCAGACGACAGCAGCGGAGATCGCGGCGGCCGTCGGTCTGACCGAGCGCACGTTCTTCCGCCACTTCAGTGACAAGCGCGAAGTCCTGTTCTACGGGCAGGACCAGTTCGTCCAGATGTTCCTCGACGGCGTCGACGCCGCACCACCGGAGGCATCTCCACTCGCGGTCATCGCCTCTGCCTTGCAGGCTGCGGCTTCGTTCTTCCCGGACGAGCGCCGGCCGCTCTCCCGGACCCGACAATCGGTCATCGACCAGAACCCCGCGCTGCAGGAACGCGAACTGCACAAACTCGCCGGCCTCGCCACCACGGTCGCCGCTGCTCTACGCGGCCGGGGCGTCAGTGAACCCTGCGCCACACTAGCCGCGGAATCCGGCGCCACCGTATTCGGAATCGCGTTCGCGCAATGGATCCGCCAGGGCGAGAAGCGATCCCTCGACGACATCGCGGCGGGCGTGCTCCTCGAACTGCAGAATTTAACAGCGGCAAGCGTGGGGCCCACGGCGTGAAGCAAGGATTCGCGGCGTCGGTCACTCCGCCCGACCGTCGGTGCGGGCTTGGCGGTAGGCCCGTCGCTCCGCGCGCTTGTCGTACCTCGGGGAGTCCTCCGGTGTTTCCTGGCCCGAGAGCGCGGCGCTCAACGGCCCGCTGACCGCCCACCACTTCACGTCGTTGGTGGGAGCCGCTTCTGTGCGTATTGCCCCGGGTTGACTGCACGACCGGTGCGATCAAAAGGGCCGGACCATTCATGGAACAACTCGATCAACTCCGGCGGCCTCACCACTTCGAATTCGGCGTTCAGCGAACCGACGGCCATGACCGGCCACTCCAGAGATCCGGCTTTCATCGTCATCCGGCATTTCTCCGGTCCGATCTCCTCGAGCGTCGCCCACCGCCCGACCTGCGCTCGCGCCCTTTCAGCAGACATGGCGACGATCATCTCTACCTCGACCACCGAGCGCAGATCACCGATTCCGTCTCGGACGAACGACGCTGCATCCTGCGCAGGCAATTCCCGCCGCCGAAATCGCGCGCCGGTGCGCCGAGGGCCAGTAAGCCGGTCCATTCGAAAGCTGCGCCAATCGTTTCGGTCATTGTCGTAGGCGACCAGGTACCAGCGACCGGTCAGCGACACCAGCCGCAGCGGCTCGACCAGCCGTTCCGTCCGGTTTCCAGCAGCGGACACGTAGTCGAATCGCACTCGCTCCACGTCCCGGCATGCCAGCGCGACGGTGACCAACGTTTCCGGGTCCATTGGTGCGCCCTGGGTTGAGGACCACCCCGAGACGTCGGTGGTGGAACGTAGTGCGTCGACCCGCGTGCGCAGCCGCGCCGGCATCACCTGGGACAACTTCGCCAGTGCCCGCAAGGACGACTCTGCAACTCCAGCAACAGACCCCAGCGAAGCTGTGTGCAGCGCAACAGCAAGGCCCACCGCCTCGTCGTCGTCCAGCAGCAATGGCGGCATCGCAGCACCGGCCTCGAGCTGATATCCACCGTCGACGCCGCGATTCGCGAGCACCGGATATCCGAGCCCGCGAAGCCGATCGATGTCCCGCCGGAGCGTGCGGACCGAGACCTCAAGGCTCGCAGCCAACTCGTTACCGGGCCAGTACCGATGATTTTGTAGCAGCGACAGCAGTCGCAAGGTGCGAGAACTGGTGGTCGCCACATTTTCCAGTGTGGCAGCAATTCAGGACAGAAACTGGCACCTATCGGTTCTAGGCTCATCGAGCAGGTTCAATTCAGCGCAACGAAAGGACGTTTCCATGACCACAGTCACCACCGCCGTCACCGGCGAGCGTGCAGATCTACTGGAGCTGCTCGGCGCTCGTCGCCAGTTCTTACGCTTTGCCGCACGCGACCTGACCGACGAGCAGGCAGCATCCGCCCCAACGGCCAGCGAGCTGAGCGTCGGGGGGCTGATCAAGCACGTCAGCCGAACCGAGGCAGCCTGGGTGCAGTTCATCCTCGGTGACGGGTCGTCGCTCGCCGGTGGAAAGGATTGGAGCGACTGGACCGAAGAGGACTGGGCCGCACGAACTGCGGAGTTCCAGTTGCTGCCGGGCGAGACCCTGGCCGGCGTGCTGGACGACTACGCGGACGTGGCGCGACGCACCGACGAACTGGTCGCTACTCTGCCGGACCTGAACGTTTCACAACAACTGCCGCAGGCGCCGTGGTTCGAACCGGGCGCCCGCCGATCCGCCCGCGCAGTTTTCCTGCACATCGCCTGCGAGACCGCCCAGCATGCCGGACACGCCGACCTCATTCGCGAGACCATCGACGGCGCTAAATCCATGGGTTGACCGTCTCGCTCGGCCGAGGGCGCCGTCAACCGGTTGGGTTCGCGATGGTCCCGGTCGGCGGCGCGACCGGCGGGGCCACCTCGTACTTGCCATCGTCGTCTTTGACCGTCAAAGTTACTGCCCGCGGGGAGCCGTCGAGCGTCAGCGTGCATGTGAAGGTCGTTCCGGTGATAACCGGTTGATTAGCAGGACAGCTGACGCCGGAAATCGCTGTCAGCCCATAGCCATCCGGTGGGTAATGGGTCAGAATCTTCGTGACCCCCGTCTCGACCTTCGAATGGTCAAAGACCTTGCGACTCAGGATCGGTGAGGGGCGCGGGGCGGTCGTCGCCGTCGCCGCGGCCGGAAGCTGCGCCGATCCGGCTGTTTCAGTTGCGCAACCGGACACGCCACCGGATATCAAGATTGCTGATACGCACCATGCGGTGGCCCACAGCCGCTTCATCCGGTCCCCCGCTTTTCGGCACGTCGGACGAACCGGACTCGACCCGTTTCGAATCCGTGTGGCTCATCTTTCATTCCCAGGATTGTGCTCCACATTTGTTGGCCGGACTGCATCAACTTCGACGTCGGCGGGCGCCGAGTCGGTAGCCGATTCCGGCGGCCAGCGACGCCAGGCCGATGACCGACACCGCCAGACCCCAGGTTCGCAGCGGGCCGAGGTAGATTCCCGCCGTTCGGGGCGCGGCCTCGTCGAGCAGCGTGTATGCCGTCCATCCGAACGATGTCTGCGAAGGAATAGGCTGCGGAGTCGCGGAAGTCAGCACCAGAACCACGCCGACCGCCATCAGCAGTGCCCCGGCGATGACGACCGCGTACCTCCCTGTTGCCGGACCCAAGGCGAAGGACTGGATGCTCATCCAGCTACCTTCTCATCGCCGGCCGGTCGAGTCGCCCACGGCTGCCATCTTTGCTCAGGGAGTGATCTCAAGGTCCGACGAATGTGCGTCCGCTCGGTGCGGCTCATGTGGTGGCGGGTGTAGGAATTTGCTCCGTTTCCCCAATCGTTCCCCCAGATGCGCATGCTCGCATTCCCGCCTGCGACAGCTTCCACGAAGCAGCCGGCGGCCACGGCGAAAACTTTCTCCTCCATCTGGTCGGCGAGACTCCCGACGTCTTCATCGCAGGCATCGCAACCGCAAGTGGGGAAGCTGAATTCACTCAGCAGCCCAGCGGCCACCCGCACACCCGGATAGGCCGTGAAGGCGAAAGCAACGGGTGCGCCGGTCGCTTGCCTCGGCTGCAACAGCACGGTCTCCACGATGTCAGCCGACCCGAAGAATCGATTCGTCATGGAGCCGGGGCCGCCGTCGGTGCGGTCGACGTCAAACTTCTGCGCGAGGTGGAATATCAATGCTCGGGCAACGGCGTGTAGCGGGCGAAATCGCTCCGGATGACGTACGACTGAGTACGAATCATCCGCCGGCGAGCCCGGTATCCAGCGCGAACCATACGGAATGACACTGCCGTTCGGGTCCCGAAATATCAGCCGCGGGAGTTCCGGTCGGCGATATGTGTCCATTCCCTAACGGTACGGCGTGATCGCCAGATCTCGCTCGACATTTTTGTTTCGGCTCGGCCTGGCTGATTCGTCGGGTCGGTGATACTACTGCTACCGCCACAATGAAGTGTGGCTGGCCGCCCTTAACAACTTGTATGAGTTGAGCCGTTGTAGGGCTTAGCGCCATCCATGCGCCAGGTTCCGTCGCTTTGTTGGACCATGCTGAAGACAAGGGTCCAGTTGTCACAGGTGTCGCCGTCGGGGCCGTTCTGGGAAGTCTGCAAACTGTTGAATGCCAGATCAACTGACACTGTGTTGGCGTCGACCAGTCGAGAGCCCAAGATGGTGATCGCGGAATCATAGGTCGTCGACACGCCGTTCGCAAACCCCTCATAGTCGGCGGGCGATTGACGGCTCGGTGCTAGAACGCTGTAGGCAGCAGCATAGTCTCCGGCATTAATTCCATTGAAGTACCGATTGATCTGAGCGCCACTGAGCGAACCCGGGGGCGGGGCCGGGATGTTGGCCTGTTGCTGCGACGGTCCCAATGGGTTTTGGCAGTTGGCTGGCGGCTGCGGAGCCGGTGCCGCTGCCCACTGGCGGTCAGCAGCGCTGGCCTGGTCGGCCGGTACGGCATAGGCGATGCCGTTGGCATTCGTGAGCAGGGCGTCCACCAAGCCGACCACGGATCCGTCAGAGGCGATGAGTGGTCCCCCGCTGTTTCCTGGATTCAAGGGAGTGTCCGTCTGGAGAAGGCCGGTACGAGTCGTTCCTTCAATTGAGATCTCGCGGTTCAAGCCGCTGATGTCGCCGTGGGTGAGGGTAATTGGGCCACCAATGGGGAATCCGATGGCCGCGACGGGGTCACCGACACTCGCTGCGACCGTGGAGAAATGGAATTGATAGCCCGTCAGCGGCTGGTCGGCGCGTACCAGTGCTAAATCATGGGCGGGGTCGGCGCCGATGACAGTTCCAGTGGTGCGCTGACTCCCATTGATGAGGCTGACCACCGCTGACTGCGCAACCACGTGATCAACCGTCGCGACCAGCGTTGGGGACAGCAGGAATCCGGTACCAACCCCGGAGTTGCTGCAGCTTATTGTCTCGATACGAATGACGCCGGATTGCTGCTTCTTGTAAATAGCGGCGATATCCATTGTCGCTGTTGGAGTGGCTGTCGGCGTAGGAATTACGGTCTTGGTCACCGCGGTGACGGCTTGGTGGCTGCTCGGCGGTATCGTCACGGTCTTCACCGCCACCCCGGCGGTTTGGTGGCTGGACGGCGGCGGGACCGTCACGGTCTTGACCACCGGGCTAACGGCTTTGAGGCTGGAAGCCGTGCTGGCGGATGGGGCAGCTGGCGCGGTGGCCGCGGCGTGGCTCGCAAGTGGCGGAACGGGGGCGGCGACCCCCGGATTCGGTCCCGAACCGCGATTGAGCAGCAAAATGCCGATCGCGGCTACGGTGATCACCAAGACCACGGCCGCAACCACGCTGAGCAGAGCAGCGCGACTCCGTCGGCCGGGTACATATGGGGCAGGGATCGATTGTGTTTGTGCCGGACTCCACGCGGCTGGCCCAACGCCGGGCTGCGTCGTTGCCGGTACTGGAAGCCGCGCTCCGCACCGCGAGCAAAACATTGACTGAGCTTCGGTGACACCCCCACATCGGCTGCAATACACGCCGACCCCCTCCCTTTGGACAGATGGTAGCCCAGAAGCGTTAATTCCGCGCAGCGAATAAGCCCCCTGATGACGCCCGGCCACCTCGGCGGCCCCGACGAGCTATGAAAAGTGAGCCAGCATGATCATGTCGGACCGGCTGTGCGTCGGCAAAATCGCAGGGAATCGTCGTGTCAGCGGGTGGGCTGCGGGGTTTCCTGCCCGGCTACCAGCGACGCGCGCCACTCCCCCACATTCACATTCGCGTCCGAGGTGGCCTTCAACGGAATGTCCCCCCGCTGACCGTTCGTCGCCACCCAATGCAACGTCCAATGCGCCACCGTCATGACATGCCAGGACCGCGCACCACCGGTCCGCTCAGCCGTCGACCGCCACTGATAGGTGTAACCGCACAGCGGCACCACCGCCGGATCCACCACAGCCGGCGGCTCCACACCCCGCTTCTCACACGTGAAAGTTGACACCCTCGCACCCCCAGCCTGACCCGGATCGTCGACCGGCTCGCCCATCGACCAATCCGTCGACGTCAACGACGCAGAAGCCGTCACAGTCAACCCACCCGCGCTCACCGAAACAGTCCGAGCCGGCTGATCATCCACCCACAACCACACCGGCACCTTCACCGCTATCCGATCCTGCCGCGGACCCACATGAACCACCGGAGCAGGCACCTTGATCTGCGCCGCAGCCGACTGCGCCAACTCCACCGGATCAGGCGCCGGAGCCACCGGCGGAGCGCCATTCGCCGACCAAACCTCATGATTGACCCATCGCAAACCGTCAGGCAAGCCCGGAACTAAGGAGCTGACGGGACATTTGGCCGTATACAGGGTTCCGGCCGCCGGGTCGTGACCGGCTGCACGTGCCGCGTCCGCCGAATTCGCCACGTAAAAGCACTGGTCTACCCGGGTATTGTTGTCGTCAACGGCTTGCGTGCTGGATATTACATGGGGACTCTCGATCTTGTCTTGCACCGTCCGCCCCCGCACAACCACCAAGGCACTTGAACCGCTCGTTTGACCCGCGTCTACCACCACGTCGGGCGGCTTGCTAACAACCGCACCAATTCCCGGTAATTCCAGTTGAGGAATTGCATTCGCCGGCGTGTTACTGCGGAGTGCGATAATTGCCAATGCGGAATAGAGGACGAAGCGACTCGCTGCTAGCACTGCGTATCCTTCAAAAAAGTTAAGCCCGTCACTCTCCACGTTCCATCCTTCTGTCGCTCAAACGACCCTCGAACGTTTGACCTTGGAACCCCAACTGTCAGCTTCTCGCTGCCTTTCACCTTAAGCCGTCCAGCCTTGCTGAGATCGATGCAATCGCCCATGATCGCCACGCGGTCGCCCGCGACGGGTGGGCCCCAATACGGCCTATGCGTCACCGTTCCGTAATTGTCCCAGCCGTTCGCGTCAAAGGTCCTCGACTGCGCCAATACGTTACTTACCACCGGATCTACTGCCACGGCTCGGAGAAGGGATTGCCTCTTCGTTTTCGGCGCCTTAACTATGCCTTCCACAACTCCCCAACTGACCCAGGTGGCCTGTATTTCGCTTCGATCTCCGATCTCTTCTGAAGATAGCCCGCTGGTCTGTGCGGTGGGGACACTGGCCTCCGCCCGGCTGGTGGCAGTCGTCCGGCTTGATACAGCGGTCGACGACTTGACGCTCGCGCCCGACTTGCTCGTCACGCTCGTGACGCTCGTCGTCGTCAGCGTGGTCTTGGAGGGCGCGCTCGTTGCGGTGGAAGACGTGACTGTCGGGGACACGGACACACTGCGCGACGATGCATTCGGAGCAGTCGATGCGCTTATAGAGGTAGCCCCAGACGAACTGGCGGAGGCAGCGGATGAACTGAAAGAAGCAAGAACCGGCGACACCATCGACGCCCCTGGCGTCAGCGACGAAGCCGAGGTGCCCTGACTACCTGTGGTCGACGTGCACCCCGCCAGAGCAGTCGCAGCAACCATCACCAGCCCCAACATCGCGCTACGCCGCATCGAACATCCCCCTGAATCGGATCCAACAGCACCGACAACTGCGCTCACCATACGGGGAGCAACGCGGCTTGACCTGCGGCGATCCCCAGAGAGCCGGAGCGAACAGCTACCCGCGCGACGATCACCCATTGGCGCGGCGCGGAACGCCCAACGAACCCGAAGCGACGACTCGACCATTCAATCGAGCCGATAGAGCCTGCTCAACAGTCCGACGATGTTGTCCGTGACGTCCGGCTTCTCGTCCCGCCACCACGCAAGGTGCACAGGAACCGAAGGCGCGTCCCGCACCAGTCGGTACACCACCCCGGGACGAGGGTATTGCCAAACGGTCGCCTCCGGAGTCATTCCGACCGCCTCCCCTGCGCTGATCAGGGTCAGCCAGTCGTCGATGTCCACGGTGTCGATCACCACGCCCGGTCGAGCGTCCGGCGGCCACAGATCGAGGGTCGTCGTGCCGGTTCGCCGATCCGCCGCGAGCGGACGAGTGGCCAGATCCGCAAGGCGAACAAACCGCCTCTTGGCCCAGGGATCGTCCGCGGCCATGACGCAATACCGCCGTTCCGTACCGACGATCGCCCAATCGAATCGGCGGGCATCGGGCTCACTGCGAAGAAGCGCCAGGTCGCAGACGCCGTCGGCCAGTCCCGCCGTCGGCGAATTGGTCCGTACCAACACCAACTCGACACCCGAGTGCTGGGCATGCCACTCCCGCTGGAACGCCACCGTGTGCCTGCCTACTGCCGACCACGCATACCCGAGCCGGACCCGGTGGCGTCCGGACCTGGCCTCCTGCACCAGATTGTCCAACTCCGCCATCAGCCGCCGAGCGTCCGCCGCCACCCGAGCACCGGTCGCCGTCAGCGAGACCGCCCTGGTGGTGCGGCGCACCAGCCGGACGCCCAATTCGGACTCCAACGCCGCCAAGGTGCGGGACACCGCAGCCTGCGAGACGCCGAGCTCGATGGCAGCGTCGGTGAATGTGCCCTCGTCCGCGATCGCCAGCAGGCAGCGCAGTTGTCGGATCT
>JAABUV010008088.1_pt1 | contig 10765 bp, 8 predicted proteins | sample 5559971 | NCBI WGS metagenome assembly JAABUV01 (sample SAMN10711881, study PRJNA513362) | rock metagenome | isolation source: Antarctica rocks | place: Antarctica: Victoria Land, Knobhead nord | collected 2015-12-19
CCAAACTGCCCTAATTGGGTAGCTAATGCTGCGTCCGTAAGCACCCCGTTACGGTTCGCTGCCAGTAAAGCCACCACGGGTGATACCGGAAGATAACCCGAAAGCAGGTCGCTATCATAGGCTCCCCGGTTAAAAAGCGATTGCTCCAGCGCAATAAAATCTTTACTGGCTAAAAAATTCTTATTATAGTACAGATCCGGCTCGTTTCCGATGGTTATGCCGGAGTTCAGGACAATCGCTAATTTTTGATTCCGTTGTCCCTTCTTCGTCGTTAATACAATAACGCCGTTACCGGAACGCACTCCCCAGATGGAAGCTGCTGCCGCATCTTTTAGTACAGTGATCTCTTCAATATCATTTGGGTTAATATTACTAATATCACCATCATAAGGGAATCCGTCAACAACAATCAACGGCTGGTCATTGGCAAATAAAGTATTGTGGCCACGAATGCTGATATCTACCTGGCCTACAGCACCGTTTACCGTATTGCGATTAAACAGCAGGCCCGGAACTACCCCTTCCAGCCTGCTTAGAACGTCCGTGCTGACCCTTCGGTTCAGTAACTGATTGTCTACTTTGGCAAACGAGCCCGTTGCTCGTTCTTTAGGAAGCGTTTGGTAGCCGGTAGATACCGTTACTTCTTTCAATACACCTACGTCCTGCTTCAACCGGATAACAAATGGGCCTGGATTCAAGCGGTCAAAGTGTATCGTGGTTGAACGGTAACCTATAAAAGTGATGACCAGGACGCCGCTGCCATCGCTGGTAACCAATTGAAATTTGCCGTTCTGGTCGGTCACTACCCCTTCGCCTGTACGCTGGCTTTTTACCGTCGCACCGGACAAGAAACTGCCATCCGCATCGCTGACCACTATACCCTTTAATAGAAGTGGTTGCGGAGACTGTGCTTTTAGCTGATTAGTAAGGATCAGGGATAGGAAGAAAATAAAAAAGATCGGAATTTTCTGTTTCACAGGGAATCGCTTTGGACATAGCATTCCCATTAAGCTGTTTTTTGCTTTCATTAGGGGTTTTAAGAGAAGCGTTACAAATTGGATGGAAAAGGAAGTTCTGGCCTTAAACAGGCAGCAACTTTATAGAAGATCAGGAGGAAATCATTCGGGAGGAGAAATAAGCAGTAACCAGGACAGGACTTGGGACTTATCCATGAATATGCCCCTTTCCCGCCCGGCTCGCTGCTTTTCTTAGCGGTAACCCATTGTAACATTTTGATTTTAAACCTGATAAATTAACAATTTCAAAATTGTTTAACTCGGTAAAAGTTAAGTATGAATATATAGGCAGAAAAGTATTAGCTTGAGCTGCCTTCAGCGTGCATTTTTGAATAGCAACAGCTATATGCGAGCTATTTACTATTAAAGTAAACTGCCGAAAATTTTTTTGGGCTTCACAGAAAGATACCATAGGAAACGTCCATTATTACAAACAAATAATCATTTTAACTAATGACCTAAGTAACCTAATTTTCCCTACTAAGTGAAAATTAATCCGTTGACTTTTACTATGATATAATTGATTTTTACTACCTTTAAAACATAATTTTCAGGCGATGGAAGAAACAGTTTTTCAAAAAAAGGTCTTGCATATTGGACAAAAAATTGAGCGGATAAGGGTATTTCGGGGTATCAAACAGGAATATTTGGCTTCAAAGCTTGGCGTTTCTCAACAAATCATTTCAAAAATTGAGCAGCAAGCTGATATTGAGGAAGAATTACTAAATCAGATTGCAGAAGTGCTAGGGGTTACACCGGATGTCATCAAAAATTTTGATGAAGAAAGGGTGACTTATAATATTAATAACATGAATGATATCCATGATATTGAAATAAAAGATAATGCTTCAAGTAATTTTATTAACCAACAATTTAATCCGGTTGAAAAAATTATTGAATTATACGAAAGACTCTTAGAAAGCGAACGTGAAAAACTATCAATTTTAGATAGACAAAACGCTACTAAACAAGACTAATTTTAGCTAACCTCGATTGGTGGTATGAATTAATATAAAGATAATGATTAACAATAAACCTTTAAACATTGGAAAAAAAATAGAACGTGTTCGCAAGTTACGGGGTTTGACCCAAGAAGAAATCGGAGCCGGATTAGATATATCAAAACAAGCAGTTTCTAAATTGGAACAAAGTGAAACAATTGATGATAAAAGACTAATCCAAATTGCTGCGGTTTTAGGCGTTACTTTGGATGGCTTAAAGAATTTTAAAGAAGAAATGGTTCTCTATAATACTGCTAATTTTTATGAGGGAAGTTCCGTAACTAATTCATCAATTAACACTAATGAATGTACCTTGAATAATAATCCCGTGGAAAAAATTATTGAACTTTATGAGAACTTATTGAAAAGTGAACGCGAGAAAGTTCAAATCTTGCTCAATAAAAAAGGTTGAAACTATCGTAAAGCCTATTTCTCTTATACTATTGGTAAATCCCCTTTTGGTTCGAACCCAGTCTGCTGAGCCAGAGTGGGCAAGCACGTAAAACGGTCGCTTGCCCTTCTTTTTTTACTTCGTAACTCATTGTTGATCAAGTAAATAAAAGAATATAATTCAGCTACATGAGTGGTTCGATGTTGCAATTCTTCAAAAGTGAATTTTTGGGGGTACATCGAACCAACCAATTCTCTTTTTTGCGAAGTTGTTGATTCTGAATACATTATATCAAGCCGGGTCAGCTTTTCGATTGCTTTAACGACTATGGGAACGATGTCTTCTTTTTGCTTTTTAGCAATGATTGTGTCAGCAAGCTTTACTTCTAATACCTCAAGCTTATGCTCGGTCTCACTTTTGATGGTTTTGTAATCACTTCCGTCTATATCCCCGTTTAGCAATAACTTCCTTGCGCGGGAAAGCTTTTCGTTAAGGTTATTGATCTCTTTAAGAAGTTCTGAACGGTTATCCTTTTGATTGTTCTGATTGTTGTAGGTATCAGTTATTACCATAGTAAATAACTCCGCATGATCAGGGCTGATAATAAACTGCTTTAGTTGATCTTCAAATAGCTTATTGACATCCTCAGCTTTATACCTGCAACCGCAGGCAGATGAACAATGGTAATAATAGTAATATCCTTTTCTGCCTAAAAAAGAGTTCGACCATTGGATTCAACTTTCGCTTGATTTTAATCCTCAAGCTAAGGCCTCGAAAAAGAAGTAGTCGAGCGATTACTGTTGTAATTATAAAATTTGAGATTATAAGGAAAATCGTTTCCCCGCTTGGGTTATATTATACTGAACTTTATCGAATTTCCGCTTTAATTTCATTTGGTCCAATAATCGGAGCGATGTAAGCGAATGATCGTGTGTTTCTACCAGTCACTGCCCATTCTGGGGACGATGATTGACTACTTTATTAACGCTACACTTGTCCCGAGGCTGGGCTCGAACCGATACAAACCAATTAACTTATCTGTGATCGTATTAGAGCAATTGCCTTGATATTTTCCATTAAATGGTTCGAAAAAAGTCCAATAGGGTTCGCATATATCAAGAGATCCCTATTGGACTTTTTTCGAACCATTTTCTATTGGAAGTGCAGCAAATCGCGTCGCTATTAACAATTCAAATATAGATTCGCTTAGTTGGTTCAAGCCCATTTAGGGGACAGAAATATTCTGACAAGGATATCGCTATTCGCATGCTCAGACCGTGCGTTTTTCGAACCACTTTTTGGATAATTTAAGGCTTTTTACCACTTCTGATAATTACAATAATGAACGGATTTCAAGGGCATAACCGGGTTTGAGTAATCTGAAGTTGTTGCAGGCGTTAATGATCAGTGTAGTCACTGACTCTTTTTTAACGGGCAGACTGCCGGTATACGCTTTATGTATTCTATTGCTCTTTCAAGTATTTCATCTTTTCCTTGCAGTTCGCCTGCAATTGTCGGCGTAACGCTAATATCAATTTTCACCCCCGACTCCTGGTTAGGAGTGCCGTCGGGGTAATAGACAGCAAACCCGGAATAATGACCCGCGTAACCGCCAGGTAACAAAACAGTATTAGAAACTCCGTTTGCGCCAACGGTTTGAGTTCCGATTGTGACGGCATTTAAAACTTTTTGCCACGAAATAATGTTGGTTTCTGCCTGGCTTCCGTTGCCGGATGCACAAAGAATTATAAAACGTTTGCCTTTGGATATCTCCGTTTTAATTTTAGAAGATATGGGTGAAACGGTTTCAGGTTCGAGTGTAACGGCATTTCTCGATGCCAGCGGATGAGTAACCTCGGGAAAAGCATTAATACAAACCGTGTCCGTTTTAGTCATAAAAGGCGATGCTATAGTTTTTACAATATCATCATCCTTAGGATACCCTCTGGCATCAATGATGATGTATTTTTGGTTCTTCAAGGCTTGCCAGACACTATCTACCTGGTTGCTATAAATGCTGTTTACTCTTATATAACCCGTACTATCATTAATGACACTCCAAAATGGTTTACTTACCAGAGGATAGTAAACTTTGCTAAACTCTTTAAAGTAAACATCGGCGGAAACCGGAGTTATTTCAACTTCATGTTCCTCTTTATTTCTAACGAACTTTATTTTAAATGGCTGTGAGCCTGCCCTGCTAACTAATTGGACTTTATGTAATACCCGATAGTAGTTTGCGTCATTAGTGGAATCCATATATTTTGCCCAACTATGGTACAACCTGTTAATAGGTACACCATCCATTTCTGTGATGATGTCTCCAACCTTTAGCTGTTCTGTTTGTACAGATAGCAAAGGGTTTTTAACAAGGCTTACAATCACGGTTTTACCTTCTAAGTATTCGACACAGAATGGCGTATAAAAATCATTTATACCCTGCGGTGGAACAATGCTATAATTTAAAGTAACTTCAGCATGCCCATCATTAAGTCTCGACAACATTTCGCGAAGCTGCCAGTAATAAGCTTTATAATCCTGTGCAAAAATAAAACGCGGAATAAAGTAAGTAAGTGCCTCGTCCCATGATCCGCTTATCAATTTTTTATTGGGGCAGAAGTAATTGATCACATTCCAAAAATTGAATAATCCTAGGACCCTTAAATCCATTTGAGGATACAAACTCTCCGCATAAGCTTTTTGAGGTAGCCGGATAACAACACTATTAAGCGGCCTTTTTACAATAGAGAAAGCTGGTTTTCGGAATAACAATCCAGCCTTCTGTATCAATTCCGTTTGCGATAAATGGTTAACAATAAGATCCGGCTCCGACCCAGCGGTACCATCTTCATAGACACGCTCAGCTACTTTTACTTTCAACGTGATATTATCGCTTAGATTCATTTGATAATAGTCACCAGATAAATAATCCGGTACCGGGCCATCAAATATAAGGTAACATCCATTTCTGTTTCTTAGCGCAAGTAATGCCTTCAGTGTGTTAGGGTTATCAAATCGATTGACAATAAAACAGAACTTTTTATTGCCATACAACGGCTTTGGCCGGGAAAGAACGTAAGCTCCCTGCGAGGTATTTTTATATCCGAATCGTTCCTGGTACCAATAATTCTGATCCCCCTCTCGTTCTGATGACGGAATAACGTCCAGATCATCTGGGAAGTCCTGACGAAGCATGGCGTGGTAGTAAACTGTCCTTATTGTTGGCAGAACCAGTGTTTTGCTGACGACAGCAGCAATCAAAGGTTGCACCAAGCTTTGATATTGCTTCAGGCCAAGCTCATCGTTTGAGCTTGAATTCCTTAAATCTATAATGATGCGTTGTTTTTTTAAAACTGGAGCCGTAAGGAAAGAGTCCAGGGTTGCTCTTTTGCTAAAAAGACTTTGTGATAAAGCTAAATAGCTGCCATCTTTAGTGTCAAAACTACTAGCTGATGGTTGATAATGATATTCCCCACCGCTCGCCTTATTCGCTAAAATTCTGCTGCCTGGATCATGCAGCATAGCAAGTATTCCATTTATCGCAACCAAATAATTCTGCTTTGTTGGGCTTATAAGTAAAGAATGTATGTTATGTAACACCAATTGATCCGGATCAAAGCTGCCTTTTAAAATTTCCGGATGAAAATATTTAATGACACCCCAGAGTTTTCCTATGTCAGCAATTCGAGATATGGCATTGCTATCCCAGATATTAGCATCGTGCTTTTCAAACATGCTGCTATCTGTAGGAATCGGACTTTGAGCCCAGCTATTAAAAGAGAATAGTATAATTACAAGGATCAATTTTAATCGGTATCGCATAATAAATATTTATGGATGCAAAGTAAATTGAATAGATGGCTTTAAATTGTATAAATCATGCAAGCGGGCTATTTGTAATCCAGACCAGTTTTTCCTGTTCAACCTTTATTTGATCAGAGAGGTTAGATGGAATGTTACCGGTATTTTTCTTAAAGTTCTTAATAAAATGTGACTGGTCGTAAAAGTCTGCGATGTAGGTCAGTTCTGTTAGGTTGTGATATTTATGATCTAACAGATTACTTAGCGTATACCTAAACCTGACGGTTTGAATATATTCCTTGGGACTCTGACCTACATATGTATTAAAGTATCTGAATATTGTTGAAGCATTTAGACGTAACATACCGGCCAGCTCATTTAATGATATGCTTCCTTTTTTATCAGTAATAGCAGTTAGTGCCATGTTTAACCTGCTATCTACGTCAGAACCTATAATATAGCTCAGTAGGAACGACTCTAAAATCTGGGCTTTCTCATTCGGGTCTGGCGTATCAAAGACGAGTGTCAATAGCGTGCTATCCTGGAAAATCATTTTGAATACATCTTGCGTATTCATTAACATCTTGTAAGGAACCCTGGTAAATGCCCTTAATCCAGAAGGATGGAAAAGAATGCAGAACTGCTCTAATGCCGATTTGATCTCCACCTCAAAAGGCCGGGTATGAAAACCAAATAACCGGCTTACGTACCCATGTTCGCTTTTATCAATAAAACAGCTATTTTGTATGTTATTTCTTACATATTCAACGTGATTCTGATTGTATACACTTAGGCAAAGATTCGTGTTTGGAAAAGTACGATACTTGAAATTGATGCCATTCTCATGCTTAAAAAATATAAAATATTGTATGTATTCTTGTAACGCCAGACTTTTTACAGGGATTATGGTTGTATGCATGGTAAAATTTGATGCCAATTAAACAAAAATATAACAACAACAATTTTAGGAGGGGTTACATTACAGGTAGTTATGCGCTCAGGCGATAAAAAAAATGAGGTTTGAACCAACGCATAAAAGATGGGTAGTCGAGCGGACTTTTTCCTGATCCCGCAACGACAGAAGGTTGTGCAGGAACTATGAACTGCTACTCGAAACCTCAGAAGAAATGGTCAAACTCTCTGCTATATAATTATTATTGAACAAAATTTAAACAGGCTCTAAATTTACTTGATAAAAGTTTGAGCAGCTTTTAGCCTCGTATTTAAATGATTTGATGATCGTTGCAGTTTAACTTTTGCTTTTACCGGGCCGATTACATTTGATACTTCAATACCCAAAATGATTTTTACCTGATAAAGTAAGGCTGTTTGAGCGAAAAAGATTTTTATAAAATAGAGCGGCGTTATCCCAAGGTAAATAATAAATGATGGTGCCAGCCTTTTGGTACTTGAGTCGAAATAAAATATACAAGATGAGAATTTATTTAAAAAACCAAAAAAGCCTTCAAAATCAATGACTTTGAAGGCTTCTAAATTTTCCGTGAACCCTATTGGACTTTTTTCGAACCAATTTCTAGAAAATTTAAAGTTTTTGGCTAACATTTAATCAGGGGTTCGATTCCCCTACGGGCTCCTTATAAGCGTCAATCTTATTGGTTCGCACCGTTATAAGTATAAACATGAATTTTAAAAGCAGCACAAACATTTGCGTTTTTTTAATAGCCAATGCTAAAGATTTTTTTTAATAATACGTTAAGTGAATGCAACAGAGCTTCTTAAATTCATTTATACATTCGTTGGCTCGATTACTCTATAATCAAATTGTTAGACTGTGAGGTAAGCTGCTTGTATGGATTATCTAAAAAAAGTTTCACGTAATCCGTTCCATCGACAGTAAAGCCCGGCGCATGTCCTTTATTGTGTATAATTAACAATTGACTATTAGGCATGTAACGTTTAATTAATCGGTTATAAAATGGCCTGCAGTCCGGGTCAATATCGCCGCCTGAGATCAATGCCGGAACTTTGGAGTAGACGGGTTGCTTTGCAATTTCAGGTTCGGGGTTTACTTGCCAACAGCTGCATATGGCATGGTTTACATTATTAAACCGGTACCCCGATAGCCATGGAAGCAGTCGATTCTGCTGTTTTTCTAATAACGGATCTGCATAGTCAATTTGTTCTGAACAGTAAACGGAATACCGCATGCCAAGAGAAATATTAGGGTCGCCGTCAAAATATCCGTCCAGCACTTCCCTGACATATTTATCGTAGTGGCCGCTGATCAGGTCAACAATTACACCCGGCACAGTTTTAACTTGCTGTGAATTCAATCGGTTGATGACGGCATCAAGCAGTTCATTTTTAGTGTAGGTTACATCTGTATTTTTATTACTCCCCTTTTCCCTGTAGGAAACGGTAAATTTTTTGCCGGTGATTGCTGTAAAGTACTGATGAAATTTTGACCTCAGATCTTTATATTGAACAGCTGAAGAATCTACATCGCAATTATGAAATACCTGGTCGAGTGCCTCATTAGTATTTAACAACGCGTGTTCTTCAAAATTTACATAACCGGGAAGTGGTGAGTTTAAAATTAAGGTTCGGACGCCTTCCGGATGATTGCGGGCCATCGTAAGCATAAGGCCTCCGCTATAAGATATGCCTACAAGGTTGAGTGAATCAATGTTTAGCGCTAATCTCAGGTCGTTCAGATCTTCTGCGCTTTCAATGGTATTATAAGCTGATAGGTCGATACCTTGCCGGACAAAGCGGTTTCTGCATTGTTTAACTGCCGCCAATATCAAGCTGTCCCTATTTTTTCCTTCCAGGTAGCTTCGTTTAATAGCTGAATCAACTTCCATACAATCGAGGCAGGGTTTCGCCCTTTTGGTACCGCGCTGATCAAATGCGATAAAACCGCCAAACTTTAAAAAACTGGAATTATAGCTTATGCTATCAATATTTTGCGTTGTGCTATAGCCAGGGCCGCCCGTGCTGTAAAGCGTAATATTTTTACGGGGATCCTGCTCCGGTTTCCGTATAAATATAAATGGAATCTTTATTTTCCTTCCCAATGGTTTATTCCGGTTTTCGGGTACAACAAGGTAACCAGTTTTTAAAATTAGTCGCGCGTCTGCTTTAACTAGGCCGGGGTAAGGTACTATAACAGTTTTATACTTTTGACTATATAAATTATGACTTATGATAGTACCAAGAAATAAGATGATAAAAAATGTTTTCATTTACGCTGTTTGCCATCAAAGAAAAGAATTCATACGCCAGCTCTAAAGTAAAAAACGGACAATTTATAATTGATGCTTCTTCAGGCTTTTGCCCGTAAAATTAACAATAGCTTTATGGAAATGGCTCAAATCATAATAGCCATAATCAAACGGGTTAAAGTTTTCGTTATCATTTATAAACGCCGTTAATGCCGTTCTTCCCCGCAAAATTGAGAAGTAGTTCTTAGGTGGAATACCGATTACCCTGTTAAAATAACGATTGAGCGTTTTTGACGTGATGAATTGCTTTTCGGCAAGTTTGGAGGTGTTTAACTGCATCCCAAAAGCTTGGTATTCACCAATTGAATTGTTAACAACGCCCAAATAGTGGTCCTGGTTACGTGGTTTTCTGCACGCTGCTAACAGGTAGGATTCAATAATTTTTACCCTTTCTTCAAAACTTCCATGTTGTTTTATGTTTTGGAGTAATTGCCAGGGCAAGATTAGGTTGAGATTAATGATCTTGTCAATAATTGGAACCTGATTAATGTTCAATATAGCCTCTAAACCCCCTGGATTAAATTTAACCGTGAATATATTATCGGTAGGTAGCTTATGCCTTATTACATCCTCGTTTCTTAATATCAAAATATCTTCATCCTTTTCTATAGGATAACGGGTATCCTTTAAATCGATATAATAAAGTGTTCCAAGGTTAATATAAAAAGTAGGCGTCCAGCTGGGAAACATTTTCACTGACGAAAATTCGCCTTTTAGTTGCTGAACGGATTGATCTAAAATAGATTGGGAATAGAATTCAATGTAATTAGCCAGTTCTTCGCAAGGTTTGCTGAACTGATAGATCTTACGAATATTCTGAAATATTTCAACCACGTTAAATTACCCTTAATGGTACTGGTAAATTTAACTCATTAAATGTAATTCGAGATGTAAGACAAAGCAAGTTCTTAAATATTCAAATGGTTTTAAAAAAACTCTGTTATGTGCTATCCATAGAATACAACCTACTTATTGTTAAATACAAATTCGTGGTGGTTAACTACGGACGGCTTTTTCTTCTTTCGTCTTACCAATTAGCCCGTAGGGGAAAGCTATCGAACCCCTTTCTTGATAATTTACGATTATTAACCTCCTGAAAAGCTTGGTTCGAGTCCTGCTCGGGCTCCGCAATCTCATCTTCGCTTTTACTTACCCGCCAATGTGCTAATGAAGCTAATTTTCGTGGATCGGTTTCGCCTGCAATAATAGCCTCAATAATAGCCCTGCCTGATTGACCGACTATATCTCTGATGGCTACATCTAATCTTATATTGCTAAGACGAAGTGCCTTTTGCATTTTTTTAATGTAAT
>JAABUV010008090.1_pt1 | contig 10762 bp, 12 predicted proteins | sample 5559971 | NCBI WGS metagenome assembly JAABUV01 (sample SAMN10711881, study PRJNA513362) | rock metagenome | isolation source: Antarctica rocks | place: Antarctica: Victoria Land, Knobhead nord | collected 2015-12-19
GCCGGATGTGCTCCAGACCGAGCTGGTCCGGCGATCGGTGAAAGTGCCGGGCAAAGTGCTCGACGGTGCGGATGTAAGCGCGAATGGTGGACGGAGCGTAGTTGCGGCGCTCCAACTCTTCAAGCATAATCTGGCGCAAATGGGTCACAGAGAATCCTCCTTCTCTGCGACAAACGCTAGATCAAAATCACCGCCGCCAGCCCAGCGCACGCGCATGCGTCCGCCGCGAAGCGGCTTCGTTCAAGTCTGCTTCTCGGAAGTGATGTTGATGAATGTGCTCGCGGCTTAGGCTAGTCGACAGCGGGCCACAGCGCAATATAGTGTCGTATTCTGGGTTCAAATGCACACTTCCGAAATTCTCTCAGCCATCGATGAAGAGATCTCCCTATTGACTCAAGTCAGAAGCTTGCTGGGCGGACTCGATCCAGCCGTTGTCGTTGCCGGGCGCCATAAGCCCGATATCGCCCCGAGACGTGGCCGGCCGAAGGGTTCCAAGAACAAAAGGGCCAGCTTCAGCCCCAGCGAGCTCGGCGCGCCTAAGCGACGGGCGATGAGTCCAGAAGCGAAGGCGAGGATCGCGGCTGCGCAGCGGGCACGTTGGGCACGGCAGCACGCCGAAGTAGGGATGCTGAAAGCCCCGAAGAAGCCGACTGCTGGTACGACCGCTCGCGTCGGTCCTCCCGCCAGGAGTTCGTCCAAAGCTACGCCCGCGCCAAAACACCGATCCGCTACCAGAAGCGCTGGCGCGAAGTCTGCACCTCCCAAGAAGCCGAACCCAGTTAGAGCACCGGTGAAACCGGCCACTCCGAGCAGGACTCGCGTTGCGCCGAAGAAGACTGCCTCGAAGGTTGCGGCTGGGTCAAAGGCCGTGAAACGTACTGCTTTGAAGAACCAGCAGCCAAAAACGATTCGGGCCCGGACTTCGCCTAGGAAGACGCCCGTTTCGAGCAAAGCAATTTCCGAGTCGGAGACTCCGTCCGGCAGCACGGCTGAGTCTTCGGCTTCAGCGGAATAGCAGACGACCATCGGGAGCCTGAGGTCTGCAGAGCTCGTGTCGGCAGGTTCCCGTCAGCCCACGCGCGATGCGGGTTTTCGTTGGGTATCGAGGGATGGGTATTCCTGGAAGAACCCTGAAGTTTCGGTTCCGCGAGGCGGAGCGGTGTTTTGCTCAGTTGGTGCAATTTAGGAAAACACTTGCGGTGAACGGGTAATCTGACGCCAGTATCAAGGCCGAATCGCTCTCATTCCACACTGCGCTGCCAAGGCGCTTGTTTATGACCAGTCCATGGATGACGGGGAGCAGCTTCACCCCCTGAACTGCAGAGATGAAGTCCTGCGAGTCGCCCGTGATGGTATACAGGTCGGTTTCTTCACCTGTTTGCGTGACGTCGTGATGGGCTGTAACCCGGAGAAAATGGCCGGCACGAACGACGGTGAAATAGGTCTTTCCCTGGGCTGGCTTCCGCCTCCAGATGCCCGTTCTTCTCGCCAATAGACGTACCTGCTATGGCTCGGCAATCAAGCGGTTTCGTCAGCTTTACCCTATGTTGTGTCGGCAGAGCGAACGTCTGCGGCGGTGCCGCTGCGAGTGCCGAAGTCGAAATCATCAAGCTCTAAGCACACACTTGGCATCTCTGGACGACTGTTGTGGACATTGGCTCTGTTCTAACACAAGGGATCCGTCAGCCTTGACCGGCGATATGAGTCGCTCAACTGATTGGGGGAGGTTGTCAGGGTAGACTCGGTCTACGCCGATGCGTCTATTCGTTGCGGTCACTGACAGTGATTGGTTCAATCTTCACGCCTCGAAGTTCCAAGTCGAGGAGGTCAACTTTTGGCGCCCTTCGCCGGTCGCTACTTTTAGAGCTCTCCAGCCGGCCGAGCTGTTGCTTTTCAAGCTCCATGCCCCGGAGAACTTCATAGCGGGCGGCGGCTTCTTCACCAAGTTTCTGCAGCTGCCAGTCAACCTTGCCTGGGCGTCATTCCGTGAGGCGAATGGAGTCGCGAGTTTGAAGGAGATGCGAGACCGAATCGCATACTATCGTCGGACTCCAATCGGGCCTGGAGAAAACCCTCAGATCGGTTGCATTATGCTCGGCGAGCCGTTCTTCTGGCCCCGAGAGGCCTGGATTCCATCCCCGTCCGATTTCAAGCTCAATACCGTGCAGGGCAAAGGCTACGATTCAGAGATTGGCACCGGCAGGATGCTATGGGACGCGGTCGTTGAGCGTCTCATGCGTCTCAGACCAGCGGCTCTTGAGGCAGGTACAGCAGCCTTAGCCGCAGTGGAGTCGAACGGCTTCGGAAAGCCTCAAGTCGTCCTGCCCCGACTAGGGCAGGGTTTGTTTCGCGTTCTACTCACGGATACCTACGGAAGGCGATGCTCGCTCACGGGAGAAAGAACGCTCCCGGTGCTTGAGGCGGCACATATCAAGCCGTATTCAGTAGTTCAAAGACACGAAATTTCAAACGGTCTTCTAATGAGGAGCGATCTCCATCGGCTCTTCGATCAGGGATATATGACTGTGGATCCCCAGGAGCGCCGTGTTGTCGTGAGCGGACGCATCCGCGAGGAGTTCGAGAACGGAAAGGACTACTACAAGCTTGAAGGACAAGTGGTTCGGGAGCCGAGCCAAGCTTGGGCAAGGCCAACCTCCGAGAATCTTGAGTTTCACGCCTATAACGTCTTCCACTGATTTCCAGAGGATCGGCTTCGTTTAGAAGCTTCTGTCGATCCTGGACGCCTCATAGAAAAATCGTGTCGGGTTGTCCCTGGTACTATGCCTTGGGCAGATGCAGACGCTGGCTTGAGGAGTTGGTTGTAGATGCGCTTCCGGTGGGTCAATCAGAATCAGACACACCGACAGGAGATCGGCGGCGGCTACCTGTGGTCGCCCAAGCGCAACTCCAATGGCGCTCGAAACCCGTTTTACGAGTTCATGCGAGAAGTCGCACCCGGCGATCTTGTGTTCTCGTTTGTCGACACACGGATCATTGCTGTCGGAATCGTCAGGTCGTACTGCTACGAAAGTCCGAAGCCTATCGAGTTCGGCGTCATCGGCATGAATTGGGAGCAGATCGGGTGGCGAGTTCGAGTCGACTTCACGGTCCTCCAATCCAGGATTCGCCCGAAGGAGCATATCGGGCTTCTTCTCCCCACTTTCCCAGCGCGGTACTCACCATTGCAGGGTTCCGGGGACGGCAAGCAGTCGGTCTATCTAGCAGCTGTTCCCGAACTGATGGCTCATGCTCTTATCGGTCTCATTGGAAGGGAAGCGGAGGCGCTAACCGCCGCGGCCGCCCAGGCTCTCCCCTTTGATAATCAACGCCCGGAGACGGCGGACCTTGAGGTCTGGGAACACCATATTGAGCAGACGCTTGAAGCTCAGGCGGATCTGGCCGAAACGGACCGTGAGACGTTGATCATCGCTCGCCGTGGTCAAGGGCTCTATAAGCAGCGTGTTATGCAGATCGAAACCCGCTGCCGCATAACGCAAGTGGATAATCCGGCCCATCTACGTGCAAGTCACTGCAAGCCTTGGCGCGATTCCGACAACGAAGAGCGTCTTGACGGTGAGAACGGATTGCTCTTGACGCCTACGATAGATCACTTGTTTGATCGCGGGTTCATCAGCTTCGAGAATACCGGACGGCTGATCATCTCTCCGGTTGCACATCGTTCCTCCCTGAACCGAATGGGCGTCGACACGGACCAGGTCGTCAACGTGGGTGCCTTCAGCCAAGGACAGCGTCGCTACCTTGACTATCACCGGGGTTCTGTTCTCCTCCAAGCCGCTCAATAGTCTGGAACGGCGCCTTTCGTCTCGCTTCTCGGGTTCGGTGGGGGTTGAGCAGGGGAGCGCGGACCGAACTCGCTCCCTTTCTCAATGCGATCGACAGCCTGGGCTTCGGCGTAGGTGTTTGTGGTCGTGAAGCGGTAGCTAAGTTGTTGATGAATGTAGACCCTCGTCAGAGCATCGAGAGAGAGTTCTCCTGCGGAGATGCACCTGATCTGCTCCGGCGACAAAGTTGGGAGGACGAGGCGGTCGCAAACGTAGACGGCAAACTGATCACCGGAGCGCCGGCCTGCTCGGTGACTATCAAGACGATCGAGCAGACCACGCTTTTTCTTGTGTTCCGCATTCAGATCCAATCCACGTCCTGCGATGCCTACATAGAGGAACTCGGCTTGGCGCCAGATCGTATAAATACCAGGTTTGGCCAACGGCAAGCTTCCGTGCAGACGTTCACTGAATGGGTATGCCGTCCCCGTGGTGAGGATCTGAACGATCGCAAGTGGAACGTCCCCATGCATCTGCGGCTGCGATAGAGAGCTTACGCCGCTCATTGGACGGGATCCTGCTCTTCGATCCACTCTGCCAGCTTGCGCTGGAGTTCTTCTTTGCTGGGCAGATAGAGCTGATACTCCCGTGCATGAATGTTGGCGTCTTTGGGAAGGGTGATCTCAACCAAAGCCTTGTTCTGCTTTTTGCAGAGCACAATGCCAACGGTCGAGTGCTCGCCATCGGTCTTCACGAAGCGGTCGAAGTAGTTGACGTACATCTGCATCTGGCCGAGGTCCTGGTGGGTCAGCTTGCCGATCTTCAGGTCAATGAGCACGTAGCAACGGAGAAGGCGGTTGTAGAGGACCAGGTCAATGAAGAAATGCTCTTCGTCGAAGGTGAACCGCTTCTGTCGAGCCTCGAAGAGAAATCCCTTGCCGAGTTCAAGAAGGAATCGCTCAACGTGGGTGACGATCGCCGACTCCAGGTCCGACTCGGAGTAGCTGGCCCTCTCCGCCAAACCGAGAAACTCGAGGACATACGGCTCTTTGAGGAGATCTTCAGGCTTTGAGACCTGATGCCCCTGTTGAGTCAGGTTTCCGATGGATTCGCGATCACGGGTAAGCGCAAGCCGCTCAAACAGACCCGCGTTGTATTGGCGCTTGAGCTCCCGCAAGGCCCATCCCTGCTGGGCAGCCTCGATCTCGTAGAAGCGGCGCTCCTGGTCATTGAGCCCCAGCAGGAACACATAATGGGACCAGCTGAGGGAGAAAGGGGCGCTCACCCCTCCATCATTGGATTTCCCAGACTGCGTCTGGGAGATTGGCCGAAGTGCTGGAGTGTCAGGGAAGTCAGATATCCCAGACGGTGTCTGGGATATCTGAGGCCTACGGTCGGAATAAGCAAGGTAAAACCGACGCATGTACTCGAGATTGCTTCTCGAGAAGCCCGCGCCGAACTCTGCTGTGAGCCGGGCGGATAAATCCTTCAGGATCTCTTTCCCGTATTCAGCACGATCCGAACCATGCTGCTCCTGTTCCACGATTCGTCTGCCAATCTCGAAGTTGGTTTGGACCTGAAGAAGGTCCACACCCCGAGCAATCGTCTGCCGGACTGAGAGGATGAGTGAGCGTACGTCATCGAAAAGAACCGTGGAAGCAGGCAAGCCTTTCATCATCGGAAGTATATGGTGAGGACCTGAAACTCACGAGCCTGCTCGACCGAGGGTTTCGAAAAGCCTAGGGCTGCCTCGCTCATACGGTTCGCTACGAGGGGCATGCCTCTCACGGAACCGGCGGTACCGGTCAAGAAGGGACGCCGGTCCGCGGGCTCGGAGAAAAACGATGTTTCCTTCGAACCGTTTCTCCTCGATGACCGCTCCGGCTTCGAGCGAGGCGAGGATGGAGCCTTCGGATTGCGGAAGCCGAAAGCTGGATGTGACGAGCGGGTCGCGCATGAGTGCGGCATCGATGGCGATCAGCAGTTGTTCAAGACCGGTGCGCTGAAGTGAGGAGACGCAAATACCGTCCCGATCGCTTGGAAGTGGAGCATGTTCCTGGGTGGGGACGAGATCGATTTTGTTCAAGATCTGGATGACGGGCTTGGTCGAGACTGCAAGCTCGACTAGCACCTTCTCAACCTGAGCTTTCTGCTCTTCGCGCACAGGGCTGGCAGCGTCCTGGACGTGGAGAAGAATTTCAGCCCGCTCCACCTCCTCGAGGGTTGCGCGGAAGCTCGTAACGAGTGTGTGGGGAAGGTTGCGGATGAAGCCGACCGTGTCCGAGAGCAGGATCTTGCGGCGGGAAGGAAGCTGCAATTGCCGAAGCTTGGGATCAAGAGTAGCGAACATGCGGGCGGATTCGAGCACGCCCGCCTCCGTGAGGGCATTGAAGAGGGTGCTCTTTCCGGCATTTGTGTAGCCCACAAGGGCGACCACGGGGACCGGAACTGCCTCGCGGCGCTGCCGTTGTTGGTGGCGGATGCGACGGACGGCGTCGAGATGGGTCTTGATCTGATCGATGCGCAGATTAATCTTGCGGCGATCGGTCTCGAGCTGGGTTTCGCCCGGGCCGCGGGTTCCGATGCCGCCGCCAAGCTGCGACATGGCGCGTCCCCGGCCGGCGAGGCGGGGCAACTGATATTCGAGTTGCGCAAGCTCTACCTGCAGCTGGCCTTCGCGGGTCTTGGCGTGGCGAGCGAAGATGTCGAGGATGAGCTGCGAACGGTCGATGACATGGCAGGATAGCCGGGCCTCGATGTTCCGGAGCTGCGACGGGGTGAGGTCATGGTCGAAAAGAACAAGCGACGCGTTGGTGCTGGCCACAACGCTGACGATCTCGTCGAGTTTGCCCTGGCCGACGAGGCTGGAGGGATCGGGCCTCTGGCGCCGCTGGACGAGAGTGGCGGCAATGGTCGCACCCGCTGAGCGGGCGAGCTCCTCGAACTCTGCACGGCTCGCGTCGAAATCGAGGGCGGAGACCGCGTCGCTCGGGGGGACGTCTTCTTCTCCGGCCATGGCCGCAGCCGCAGTGCGGGCAAGTCGAGCGGCTGCAGTAAGCCGCTTGCGCTTACGGAGCTCCCCTGTGAACTCGACCACGACAATAACGGCAAGTTCCTGCTGGGTTTGTGAGGTGCGGAGTTCGCGCGCGAGCAGTGCCGCATCCTGGGCGGCACTTGCTTCCACAAGACTACGCCGGACAGTCTTTTCCCGGCTCCGGCGTGATTTCGCTGGCTCCGGAGTGGCTTCAAGCGGAGCCTTTTTGCTGGTCAAGTTCGTCTCGATGTCGGGCCCGGTATGCGCCCACTGTCCTGATCATACTGGTGCTTAGCCTAAGTAACCGGGGCCGCGTGACACTCGGAAGGGTTGAAGCTGGCACCTCGTTCTGGGACCTTCCGGCCGGCACATCTCGGGTTCGGTGCTCGGCTGGGCTCGGTCACTCCAGAGCAGCATTGCCGGCCAGGAGCGCCCCAAACAGCTCTTGCAATCGGATTGCCCCTCTATCCCCGGCAATGCGGTTTGTCATGGGTTTATTACCTCGCCAAAAATGCACACCTTTCGGCTCAGGGCGAAGCTAATCCAACGTGCGCAACGACTTCCAGTCTATGCGTCAAAACACAATCCGCTCCACCTCATCGAGTGCGACAGTATCATCCCGCCGATCATAGAGGCCGGTCGTTCGTGGGCTTTCATGCCCCGCCATTTGCTGCGCAATTTCGAGCTTGCCGCCATTCTTCAGGTACGTCGTGATGCGCTGTATTGGCTCGCGAGCTTCTGCCCGGCTCCTGTAGCTCGAGCCGAAGGGCGGCGATGTCCAATTTGGGATTCGCTACATCCTGCATTCGTAGTGGATCGTCTGAATCCTGTAATGCTTCGATGGGCACCAGCTCAAAGACGACCGCCTTTCGCTCCACTCCGACTGGGCCTAATGTGGTTTCCGACGCAAACGAATTGGCCAACGTACTGCACAAACGCCTTCCGGACATATTTGAAGAGGTGACGATCTTAATAGGCTTGCCTCTTTGGAACTTCTTCACTTTCTTCTTGACCTTTGCAGTCGAAGCCGCGCAGAATCCAGTCCGGCCCAAATCTGCAACCTGAGGAACCCCATGAGACAGCTCTCGTTGTTATCTGCGTCGGTTCTTGTTTTGGGGGTGCTCGCCACTCTGATGCTCATCAACAGCCCTGCACACGCAGATACTTACCGGATCTACAACATCGGAAGGGGAAACTCCGAATCCAGCTACGGCTTGACCGATTCAGGAGTGGCAGTTCTCCAAGGAGGGGAACACTGCACAGGTCTCACCATCCCCACGTGCTACTCGTAAGCGTGTGGTGTTGGCCGCTGCCTTTGCGACGGTGATGTGAGGGGTGCGAGATAAGTATCCACATAAAGTTATGTGGATACATATTTAGTGACTGCATGTATGGGTGGGGAGTGCGACGTTCCAGGGCAGGAGTTCGGCGATACGGTTGATGGGGTGGTCGGCGATGCGTTCGAGGACGTGGTGGAGATAGAGCTCCGGGTCGTGGCCGTTGAGCTTGGCCGTGCCGAGCAGGGAGTAGATGGCGGCGGCGCGTTCTCCGCCGGCGTTGGAACCGGCGAAAAGGAAGTTCTTGCGGCCGAGGGCGACCACGCGCAGAGCGCGTTCAGCGGCGTTGTTGTCGATCTCGAGTTCGCCGTCGTCGACGAAGCGCGTCAGGGCGGTCCAGCGTGAGAGGGCGTAGCGGATCGCCGCCGCGGTGTCGGACTTGCGGGAGAGCTTTGCGAGGGTGAGTTCGAGCCAGCTTCGGAGGCTGTCGAGCAGAGGCTGCGCCTGCGCCTGGCGGATGGACATCCTGATCTCCGGCGTGCTGCCGCGGATCTCGGCTTCGATGGCGTAGAGCGCGGCGATGCGCTCGATTGCTTCGGTCGTGGTGGGCGAGGCGTGCACGATATGAATCTCGTGGAATTTGCGGCGGGCATGGGCCCAGCAGGCGACTTCGAGGATCTTGCCTCCTTCGTAAAGTGGATGGAAGCCGGCGTACGCGTCGGCCTGGAGGGCTCCCCGGTAGAGCTTCAGATGTCCCTGCGGATGCTCCCCGCGGCGGTCGGGCGAGTAGGCGAACCAGACGGCGGGTCGCGTCGGATCGGCGCACGGGCGGCTGTCCCGCACATAAGTCCAGAGCCTGCCCGTCTTCGTGCGTCCGCTGCCGGGCGCAAGCACCGGAACCGGCGTGTCGTCAGCGTGCAGCTTGGTCGTGGCCATCACGTGGGCGCGAACGGCTTCCACCAGCGGCGCAAGCAGATCGCTTGTGGCGCCGACCCAGCCGGCGAGCGTGGAGCGGTCGAGGTCGACGCCCTCGCGGCTGTAGATCTCCGACTGACGATAAAGAGGCAGCGAGTCGGCGTACTTGGCGACCAGCACATGGGCGAGCAAGCCGGGACCGGCGAGGCCGCGGTCGATGGGCCGGGACGGCGCGGGAGCCTGCACGATCCGGTCGCAGCCGTCGCAGCTCAGCTTTGGACGAACATGACGGATCACCTTGAAGCAGGCCCGCACGTACTCCAGCATCTCGGCGACATCCTCGCCCAGCTCGCGCAGCCGCCCGCCGCAGTCGGGGCATGTGGTGTGATCGGGCAAATGCGTGTGGATCTCGCGCGGAAGATGCTCCGGCAGCGGCCGACGAAACGGCTTCGCGGCCGCCGGACGTTCCGCTGGAAGAGTCGCTCGTTTCTCTTCGATGGCCTCGGCCGCGCCGAGCTCTTCAAGCTGGAGCTCCAGTTGTTCGATCTGGCGCAGCACCTTCTCGCTCCTGGCTCCGAAGAGCATCCGCTGCAGCTTGTCGATCAACAGCTTCAGCCGCTCGATCTCGGTCGCCCGCGAGCTCAGAGTCGCAATCAAGCTCTCATGCTGTGCCTTATAGTGATCCTGCTGCGCCAGGATCATCGCCTTCAACGCCGCCGAATCGAGGCTGTCAAGATCGGCAAGAGCGGCGGCGAACATGAGCGAAGTATGACACGGAAAGTCTCCGCTTAACAGAAGAGAAGCCGCATGAACACTGGGCGGAACCTCAAACACTCAACTGCGGTTGCGCCGTCCGGATGGGGGCTCTCCAATCAATCCCTTCAAGCAGCATCGACAGCTGCGCGCGGCTCAACGATACCGATCCGCTCGTTGCCTGCGGCCAGATAAAGCGTCCTCGTTCGAGCCGCTTGGCCAGCAGACACAGCCCATCGCCATCGAACCAGAGCACCTTCACGATGTCACCACGCCGCCCGCGAAAGACGAAGACGTGGCCCGAGAGCGGCTACTGTTCGAGTATCGTCTGGACCTGGGCGCTCAACCCCTGAAAGCCGCGGCGCATGTCCGTCACGCCCGCTGCGAGCCAGATCCGCGTCCCCGCCGGAACGTCAATCATGAGCGCAGACTCTTCAGCACCGCGCGAACCAGCGCCGGATCAACAGCGCCTTCCAGGCTGACGCGAATCCCCTTGCGCAACTCGATGTGAATCGAACCGGCAGCCGCTACCGGCGGTGGCACCGCCGTCTCCCCACAGTCCAGCTTCGCCGGCGCCACATCGTCGGTGACGCTGACCGGCAACAGCTTCACCGCGTTCTTCGACCCAACGCCGAGCAGCCCGCTCTGGTACAAACGCCGCCACTGAAAGACCTGGTTCGCGTTCACCCCATACCGCTGCGCCACCCGTGCCACCGAAGACCCCGCCACAAGCGTCTCCTCCACAATCCGCCTACGCTCCTCCGCACTCCGCCGCCGACGCCGAGAAACCGCCCCCACCCCACCGCTTAGCTCAACATCCACCATCCCCACATCATCACGACAGAACGACACGCTGTACACACGGCGAAGACCGGCTTTCAATTACCCACAAGTTGATGCGGCCTTTGGCGTTAGGCTGTGTACTGTTCAGAGTCGGGATCGACTCAGGCACTATTAATTGCTGGCGGCCGATGATGGACTGCCGATATGAAGCTACCGCA
>JAABUV010008091.1_pt1 | contig 10760 bp, 10 predicted proteins | sample 5559971 | NCBI WGS metagenome assembly JAABUV01 (sample SAMN10711881, study PRJNA513362) | rock metagenome | isolation source: Antarctica rocks | place: Antarctica: Victoria Land, Knobhead nord | collected 2015-12-19
AGGTGGCCCAGCCGGGCCTCGTCCGGCGCCCAGGCGCGGTCGAACTCCTGGCGGAACCGGCCGCCGACGCCTTGGATGGCAAGGCGCAGCGGCTTGCCCCGGACCGCGGCGAACCCCTTGATGCGCAGCACCTTATGCCGCTCGGCAATGCTTTTCAGCCGGCCGATCAGCGCGTCGGGGGCGTCGGTTTCGGGTATTGCCACGACGAAACTCTCGAAGTCGTCGTGCTCGTGCGCGCCGTCCTCGGCGTCGTGGTGGGACGGGCGTGCCGCAAGGTCGTCCTCCGCCGCGGCGTGCAGGCCCAGCAGCACCGCCGGATCGACCCGGCCCTCATGCGCCGCCACCGTCCGCACCGCGCGCGGCAGCCCGGCGGCGACCGCTGCCCGCACCTGCGCCAGCGTATCGGCGTCTAGCAGGTCGGCCTTGTTCAGCACCACGAGGTCTGCCGACTGAAGTTGGTCCTCGAACACTTCTGCCAGCGGGTTGTCGTGGTCGAGGCCGGGATCGGCCAGGCGCTGCGCGGCAACGGCAGCCGGATCGTCGGCGAAGCGGCCGGCGGCGACTGCGGGGCCGTCGACCACGGCGATCACGCCATCCACGGTGACTCGGGAGCGGATGCTGGGCCAGCCGAACGCCTTGAGCAGCGGCTTCGGCAGCGCTAGGCCGGAGGTCTCGATCACGATATGCTCCGGCGGGTCGGCGCGGTTCAGCAACGCCTCCATGGCCGGCAGGAACTCGTCGGCGACGGTGCAGCACAGGCAGCCGTTCGCCAGCTCGACGATATCGGCCTCCTCGCAGGCGGGGATGCCGCAGCCGCGCAGCAGGTCCGCATCGACGCCGACCGAGCCGAACTCGTTGACGATGATGGCCAGGCGTCGGCCGCCGGCGTGTTCGATCAGGTGGCGGAGCAGCGTCGTCTTGCCAGCGCCGAGGAAGCCGGTGATGACCGTCGCCGGAATCTTTCTGGTGACGACCGTCGCCGGGATTTTCCGGGTGTTCATGCCGCGCGCCCTTGGGTGAGGTCCGGCATGCGGCCCAACACGACGCGGGCGAGCGACGCCGGGCGGCGGGACGGCAGCACCGTGCCGGTGTTGGAGCGCGCGTAGGTCTCGGCGTAGTTCAGCAGGTCCGCCGCCATGCCGGGTTCGAGCCGGCCGAGCAGATAGGTCCACTTGCCCGGCGCCGAGATCGCCGCGGCGCAGCCGTGGTCGCAACTGGACAGGCAAACCACCTCTTTCAAGGCGACGGCGGGCGCCTGCGCATCGAGCAGGGCCGCAACCGCGTCAAGCATGATTTGGCCCGGCCGCGGGTCGCTGTCCGCCAGTTTCTGCCCCGCGCGGCAGGTCGTGCAAACGTGGAGCGTAGGAATTTGTGTCTCGGTCAAGGCAGTCTCCGGTGCGTCGCAGGAAAGCACGGGATGCCGAGCGCCTGCGGGGGCATGGCTCCGCAGGTCGATGCCAATGGACGTGCCACTGGCCATCGCCGCCGCCGAGGCACCCCGCCCGGCCGCGCGTCGTAGTTGAGGCGCGCAGCCTTCGGCTGCTTACCTCAGAGATGGCAGGTCTCCTGGCTCGCGGATCTGGTCCCAACTGGGACCGCGCCATCCGCCTACCTTCCCGGGGTTCTTGCCCAGTAGCACGCGACGAACAGCTCACCGCTTACAGTTGCGGGGGCAGCCGCGGCATTGCACCGCGTTCCCTTTTAACCCGTCCTCCGGAAAAACACCGGATGGCGGGACCATCCATTGTGCAGTATGTCCCGCGCCTTGTCCTGTCAATCAAATGCTCTGGCGAATGTTCCAGCCCCCTCCCGATTGACCCTCGTGCTGGGCGGCGCGCGGTCGGGTAAAAGCCGCTTTGCCGAGGAGCTGGTGGCGCGTTGCCCGGCGCCTTGGGTGTATATCGCGACGGCGCAGGCGTTCGACGACGAGATGCGGGCACGGATCGCCGAGCACCGGGCGCGGCGCGCAACAGGATGGCGCACAACAGAAGCGCCGACCGACCTCCCAGCCGCGCTGCGCCATGCCGGCGATACGCCGGTGCTGGTCGACTGCCTGACACTTTGGCTCACCAACCTGATGCTGGGCGACGCAGACCTGGAGGCCGCGGCGGCGGCGCTGGACGCTGCCTTGGAACGGACTGCCCCGACAGTGCTGGTGTCGAACGAGGTCGGCCTTGGCATCGTGCCCGACAACGCGCTTGCCCGGCGCTTCCGCGACGAGGCCGGCCGGCTGCACCAGCGCATAGCCGCCCGCGCGGGCCGGGTGGTGTTCATGGTGGCGGGGCTGCCGCTGTTCGTGAAAGGGACCAAGGATGAGTGACGCGGAGCGCCATGCCGCCAAGATGGCCAAGCGCAAGGCCGCGCAGGACGCTGAGGTCGCGGGCAAGACATTGGAAAAGGGCCTGCTGATGGTCCACACCGGCTCAGGCAAGGGCAAGAGCACCGCCGCGTTCGGATTGCTGCTGCGCATGGTCGGGCGCGGGCGGCGCGCGGGGGTGGTGCAGTTCATCAAGGGCGCCTGGAGCACCGGGGAGCGCGACGCCCTGGCCCGGTTCGACGATTTGGTCGAGTGGCACACCATGGGCGAAGGCTTCACCTGGGAAACCCAGGATCGCGACCGCGATATCGCCGCGTGCCGCCGCGCCTGGGACCAGGCGGTGGCGATGATGCAGCAGCCGGGCCTGTCGCTGCTGGTGCTGGACGAGCTGAACATCGCGTTGCGCTACGACTACCTGGCCGAGGCGGAGGTGCTGGCGGCGCTGGCGGCACGGCCTTCGGGGCTGCACGTCGTCGTCACCGGCCGCAACGCCCGCCCGGCCCTGATCGCCGCCGCCGACCTCGTGACCGAGATGACACTGGTAAAACACCACTTTGCGGCTGGGGTGAAGGCGCAGGAGGGCATCGAGTTCTGACGGCATCACCATGGTAGCGCGGGCCATAATGCTACAGGGCACCGGGTCGAGCGTCGGCAAGTCGCTGCTGGTGGCCGGGCTGGCGCGGGCGTGCCTGCGCCGCGGGATCGCCGTGCGGCCGTTCAAGCCGCAGAACATGTCGAACAACGCCGCCGTGACGCCGGACGGCGGCGAGATCGGCCGGGCGCAGGCGTTGCAGGCGCGGGCGGCCGGCGTGCCCCTGTCGGTCCACATGAACCCCGTGCTGCTGAAGCCGCAGAGCGAAACCGGGTCGCAGGTCGTCGTGCAGGGCCGCGTCCATGCTACCGTCCGCGCCCGCGAGTACCAAGCGATGAAGCCGTCCCTCATGCCCTTCGTGCTCGACAGTTTTTCCCGATTGGCCGCTGAGTGCGACCTGGTGCTGGTGGAGGGGGCCGGCAGCGCGTCGGAGGTCAACCTGCGCGGCGCGGACATCGCCAACATGGGGTTCGCCCGCGCCACCTCGACGCCCGTGGTGGTGGTGGGCGACATCGACCGCGGCGGCGTCATCGCGAGCCTTGTCGGCACCCATGCCGTGCTGGACCCGGCCGACGCCCGCATGGTCCGCGGCTTCATCGTCAACCGGATGCGCGGCGACCTCAGCCTGTTCGACGCCGGCATGGCGCTTATCGCCGCGCGGACCGGCTGGGCGGCGCTCGGCCTCGTGCCGCACTTCGCCGGGGCCTCCCGCCTGCCGGCGGAGGACGCGGCGGACCTGGCCCAAGGCGAGCGGCGTCCGGGCGCCGCGCTGCGGATCGCCGTCCCCGTGCTGCCACGCATCGCCAACTTCGACGACCTGGACCCGCTGGGCGCCGAGCCGGACGTGGACCTGGCGCTGGTTCCGCTCGGCACGCCGCTGCCGGTTTGCGACCTGGTGATCCTGCCGGGGTCGAAGGCGACGGTTGCCGACCTCGCGGACCTTCGGGCGACGGGATGGGACATCGACCTGTTGGCGCACCACCGGCGCGGCGGGCGGATTTTTGGGCTGTGCGGCGGATACCAGATGCTCGGCCGGTGGATCGACGACCCCACGGGGATTGAGGGGCCGCCGGGCCGGGTCGAGGGACTTGGGTTGCTGGATGTCGAGACCGTGCTGAGCCCTGGAAAGCGGCTGGCAGCGGCGGCGGGCCATTCTGCTGACGGCACAGGCTTCCGCGGCTACGAGATGCACATGGGCCGCACCACCGGCCCGGCCACCGCCCGTCCGTTGCTGCACCTGGCGGATGGACGCCCGGATGGAGCCTGCTCGCCGAATGGTTTGGTGCTGGGCACCTACGTGCACGGCCTGTTTGCCGACGACGCGCAGCGTGGCGCGTGGCTGCGGCGCTGGGGCGCAGCACCTTCGGCCCACCGCCATGACGAAGCCGTCGAACAGGCGCTGGACCAGCTCGCGCAGCACCTGGAGCGGCATGTCGACGTGGACCGGCTGCTCAGCCTCGCAGCGTAGCGGCCCATAGCAGCAGCGCCGCCGCGGCCTGCAACGCGCAGGCCGTGCGGTAAAGCGCCAGCGCCCGGTCGAGGTCGCGGGGTTCGGCGCCGGCCCGGCCCTCGCCCATCCAGGCATCGTCCACCCGCACGTTGCCGTACCAACGCGGCCCGGCGAGCCGCAGGCCGAGCGCCCCGGCCATCGCGGCCTCGGGCCAGCCCGCGTTCGGCGAGCGGTGCCGCCCGGCATTGCGCCAGACCGCCCGCAGCGCGCCGCGTGCCGATGCGCCAGGGTGCAGGGACGCGGCCAGCACGAGCCAAGCGGCGGCGAGCCGGGAGGCCGGAAGGTTGATCAAGTCGTCCAGCCGGGCCGACGCCCAGCCGAACGCGCGGTGCCGAGGCGTCAGGTGCCCGATCATGCTGTCGGCGGTGTTGACGGCTTTGTAGGCGGCGATCCCCGGCAGGCCGAGCAGCGCGCACCAGAGCGCCGGGGCGACGACGCCATCGGAGAAGTTCTCGGCCAGGCTCTCGATGGCGGCGCGCAGCACGGCGGCCTCGTCCAACGTCTCGGGATTGCGCCCGACGATATGGGCGACGGCGGCGCGGCCGGCGGGCAGGCCGCCTTGACGCAGGGCTTTTCCCACTGCGGCGACAAAGCTCCACAAGCTCCGCTGCGCCAGGAGCGTGCTGGCGGCAGCGGCGGCCAGCAGCAGCGACAACGTTGGGGGCAAAGCGGCGAAGAGCGCAGCCTGCATAGCCGCAGCGGTCCCCATGCTGACGGCAAGCAGCAAGAATACGGCAGCCACGCCCCTGCGTCGGCGTGCGGCATTGTCCAACGTGTCCCGGTTCCAGGCCCGGTCGAGCCGGCTGATGAGCGCGCCCACCCAAATCACGGGATGCCCAATGGCACGGACCCACGCTTCGGGGTATCCCGTGGCCGCCTCCAAAACCAGGGCGCAGGCGATCAGGCCCAGGTTAGATGGGGAGGGCACCGGGCAGGAGCTAGCATGGCGGACGGGGATTTGGCGATTGCGCATGGCGGCGGGCTGATCGCCGCGCGGGCGCGCTTCCCAGGTGCGCCGGAGCCATGGATCGACCTTTCGACCGGGATCAACGCCGTGCCCTATCCGGTCCCGCCTTTGTCGCCTGCGGCATACCACCGCTTGCCGGAGCCTGAGCAGGTGCGGCGGCTGGAGATGGCCGCCGCCCGCGCGTATGGCGCCGCCGATCCCGCCATGGTCGCCGCAGCGCCCGGCACGCAAATCCTGATCAGCCTGCTGCCACGCTTGCTGCCGTGCGCCAGCGTCGCCATTGTCGGCCCGACCTACGCCGAACACGCGGCGTCGTGGGCGGCGTGCGGCAGCGCGGTTCGGATCGTCGACGACATCCAAGCCATCGGCGCGGAACGCGGCGTGGTGCTATGCAACCCCAACAACCCCGATGGACGGCGCTTTCGGGACGCCGACTTGGTGCAACTGGCCGGGCGGCTCGACCTTCTGGTGGTGGACGAGGCGTTTGCCGACCTGGAGGAGCCTGGCCTCAGCCTTGCGCCCATGCTGCCGGGCAACGCGGTCGTGCTGCGGTCGTTTGGCAAAACCTACGGCTTGGCGGGGCTGCGCCTTGGGTTTGCGGTCGCGGCGCCAGCGTTGGCCCGGATGATCCGCGCGGCGCTGGGGCCATGGGCAGTGAGCGGGGCCGCGGTCGAGATCGGCACGGCGGCGCTCGCGAACACCGCTTGGCTTGCCGGTGCGCGCCGGCGCCTGACGCATGACGTGCCGCGGCTCGATGCCATGCTGGCAAAAGCGGCAATGCGGGTGGTCGGCGGAACAAAGCTGTACCGCCTGGCGCACACGCCCGACGCGATGGCGACGTTCAACCGGCTCGGGCGTGCCGGCATCTTAGCGCGCCGGTTCGAGGCGGAGCCGGCCTGGCTGCGGCTCGGCATCCCCGGCGGCGAATGGGACCGCATCGAAGCCGCGCTGACCCGGCCGGCCTCTTGACTGGGACCAGCCGGCGCTGGGCCTCAGCGCTCGGACATGCTCGTGATGATGCGGTCGACCATGCCGTAGGCGATCGCCTCCTCGGCGCTCATCCAGTAGTTGCGGTCGGTGTCGCGCACCACCCGCTCCATGCTCTGCCCGGTCTCATGCGCGATGATGCGGTTGATCCGCTCGCGCATCTTGATGATCTCCCGCGCCTCGATGTCGATGTCGGTCGCCGGGCCGCGCACGCCGCCCATCGGCTGGTGCAGCAGGAAGCGCGTGTTGGGCAGGCACAGCCGCCGCTCCTTCGCGCCGGCCAGGAAGATCAACGCCCCGGCGCTGGCAACCCAGCCGGTGCCGATCACCCGCACCGGGGCCACGGTGTCGACAAAGCGGATCATGTCGTGGATGGTGTCGCCGCTCTCGACGTGGCCGCCGGGCGAGTTCACGTAGACGTCGATCGGCTTCGACGAGTCGCTCGCCAACGCCAGCAGCCGCCCGGTCACGTCGCGGGCCACCTTGTCGTTGATGGCGCCGAACACGAGCACCTTGCGCGTGTTGAACAGCCGGGTCTCAAGCTCGTTGATCGGCGACGACAGCGTCTTGTTGTCGTCGGGTTCCCGCTGGTCGGGGCCCTGCGGCTCCGGGACTTCGGGGTCTTCGTCGTCGGCGCGGGGCGCGGTGCGGTTGGAATATGCCAAGGTGAGCTCCTAGGGTGGATGGGGCTTATATAGGTTGCGGAGCCGCTGCGGCCAACGCAAGCTAGCCAAACGCCCGGACCCGGATCGTGCCGTCGATCGCGCACAGCCCCGCCATCACCGCCTCATGGACATCCAGCCGGCGGTCCACGTCGACCATGACGTAGCCCAGCCCGCCGTCGGTTTGCAGCAACTGCGACGACACGTTCAGCTCGCGCCGGCTGAACAGGGCGTTGATCTGGCCGAGCACGCCGGGCACGTTGCGGTGGACATGCAGGTAGCGCGCCTGGCCCGGCACCCGCGGCTGCTCGACGTGCGGGAAGTTCACCGCGCCGCCGGTCGAGCCGGAGTCGAGGAAATCCAGCAGCTTGAGCGCGACCTCCTCGCCGATGCGCTCCTGCGCCTCCTCGGTCGAGCCGCCGATGTGCGGGGTCAGGATCACGTTGAGCAGGCCCTGCAACGGGGAGGCGAACGCCTCGCCGGCCGACTTCGGCTCGATCGGGAACACGTCCACCGCGGCGCCGGCCAAATGCCCGGATTGCAGCGCCGCCGCCAGCGCGTCGATGTCCACCACCCGGCCGCGGGAGTTGTTGATGAGGTAGGCGCCGCGGCGCATCGTGGCGATCTCGTCCGCGCCGATCATGCCGCGGGTTGCCGGGGTGTCGGGCACGTGCAGGCTCACGACGTCGCTGCCGTGCAGCAGGGCCTGCAAGGTGGCGACCGACTCGGTGTTGCCGTGGCGCAGCTTGTTGGTGCGGTCGAAGTAGATCACCCGCATGCCCATCGCCTCCGCAAGGGTCGAGAGCTGGCTGCCGATGTTGCCGTAGCCGACGATGCCGAGCACCTTGCCGCGCACCTCGAAGCTGCCCATGGCCGACTTGTCCCAGCCGCCGCGGTGCGCCTCGACGGAGCGCGGGGTGATGCGGCGGAGCAGCATCACGATCTCGCCGATGGTCAGCTCGGCGACGCTGCGGGTGTTGCTGAACGGCGCGTTGAACACGGGGATGCCGAGGCCGCGCGCCGCTTGCAGCTCCACTTGGTCGGTGCCGATGCAGAAGCAGCCGACGGTCATCAGCGGCCCGACGCCGGCCAGCACGTCCGCCGAAAGCTGCGTCCGGCTGCGTATGCCCACCGCATGCGCCCCGCGCACGGCGTCGATCAGGGCTTGTCCCTCCAGCGCCTTGGTGTAGTGCCGCACGTCGGTGTAGCCCGCCGCGTCGAACAGGGCGACGGCGCTGGCGCTGATGCCCTCCAGCAGCACGATGCGGGTCTCCTCGCGGCTGAAGGGGGCGTTGGGTTGCAAGGCGGGCATGATGTCTGATCCTTTGTGGCGCGCTCCGCAGGGTCTGAGGGGCGACCGAACGGAAAACCTATTTGGGGGTGATTTGCCCGTTCGTCCCTGTAGTAGGTTGGGTTTGGGCGCGGAACCGAACTTCCGGCAGCTTGCGACGCCGGAGGAATTGGGCCTGATCGCTGATGCAGGCCTGAGCGGCTAGGTCAAGTCGCAGAGGTTGTCGCAAGCCGCCGCTGTTCTGCGACAGACTTCTGTAGCGCCGAAAACGCCTGAGTTGGCTGGGTTTATGCTCTCGCCGAAGAAGTCAGGCGCCGAAGAAGTCAGGCGCCGAAGAAGTCAGGGGTTCCGCGACACAGGCCGCCGAGTTTCGCCTGACCGATCCACAACCATTTGGCCCTTGCAGGAATGGCTGCCATAGGTCTTTATTCCTTTACATGTCTCGCCTGAGAACATATAAGGAACTAAGACGGTGGGAGGTGCGTGTGGCATGCATGACGGCTGGACCTATCAAGGCCGCCAATACCACATGTGGTTCGGCCATGGTACCAAGCCCACTGATGGCTCACCGGCGGCTGACGCCAAGCCTGACCTCGGCTCGATCGATGAGCGGGTCCATAACTTGGGCCATACGTTGGTGGCTGGGTTTCCAGCATCGAAGCGGCATCACGCGGCGGCGCGGCTTAATATGGAGGATCATGCTCGACTTGATCGGGTTATGGAAGCCGTGGTCCGGGCGATGCCGATGGGGCCGCGGGTGACAGCTTTGCGGGTGCTCGGCATGCATCCGGATGGGCGTGGGGTCGAAGCCTTCGTGGATGCTGGCCGCATCCTTGCCGCGGCGAAAACGCAGGCGGACCTACGCAATGCGACAGACAGGCTTGCCACGAGCGCGCAGGAGGTCGGGCTCGACCGATTCAAGCCATTCCTGCGTCAAGCCGACGATCATCTGACGCAGACAGGCGGGTTGCTGGCGCTGCTCCGTGACCTTCCAAAGCCAGCTCCGCCGGTGAGTAGCCCACCTGTAAGACCGCCCATTCCACTGCCCGGACAACTGGCGCCCTTCCTGCGTGGCGCACTTCGGAAGGCGGGGTGGTTGGGCCTTGCGGTCACTCTCTTGGACGCGCTGGTCCGTGCGAACCGGGAAGCGCAGATCAGGGCGGCAATCGAGCGCTTTCAGCTCGACCCCTCCAAGCCCGGCGATATGGCCGCGGCGCTCGCCTATGTGTGGGCCAGCGTCAACCGCTCCTTGCTGCTCGGGACGTCGCTGCCGGAGTCCGCGCAGGACACGGTCGCGGAACAGGTGATGCGGGCAGTGCGGAACGACCCGACGCTGCTGGATCGGGCGATGTCGGGGGATGCAGAGGCGCTGGGCGCGATCCGGTTGATCGTGCAGACCGTCGCATCGGGGCTGGCGATCGTCACGCGCAACGACGAGGAACGCCGGCTCGTCGCAAAGATGGTCGCCGAGGGGAAGAGCGGAGCCGAAATCCAAGCGGCTCTGGACGAGTTCCGCAAGCGTGCCGGGGTGCCCAGCCGCCTTGACTTGCCGAAGAATCCCGATGATCTGCTGAAGAGCGGTTGGATCGAGACAACACACCCAGCGGCGGTCGTAAGGGGTCATAGAGACTTCAAAAATCCGCAAACGGGCGAGAAGGTTGGGTTCGACAGAGGCAAACCTGGCGAACCAGGTTTTGAGGGACGAGACCACTATCACCGGGCGAATCCGAACGACACAAGCAAACGAGATTACTACCTCTACGTGCATGGAAACCCGGTGCCAAAAGGCAGCAAACGATCTCATATTATTCCAGGAGAGTCGTCATGAGTGCCTCGATCGATCTGACGCGCTTCAGCTTCCACGACTCCAACTTGATTGGAGCCTCTCACCACGGTTCGACGATCGTCCTCACCGTAGAATACTTCAATGACGATGATGTGGAAGCCTCGGTGCTCGCGACGATCAGTGGCATCGAGACCATTCTGCGCGACGATGTTCCCATCCAGGACTTCACGATGGAAACGCCTGAAGGAGAGATTTACCGCCTTAAACAAGAAGGCCAAGAAGTACTTTTGATCGTATTTTGGGATGAATATTCGCCCAAGTCACGCACCATGCGTGCATACAGAATGCTTGGGTCAGATGTTCGGCTGCAAGCCGAACCGAGTTGATTTCCTCGCCACCGGCTCAGGCTGAAGCTCTCTTGAATAGCTTTTCCGTTTCATTGCTCCTCAGATTCTTTGTGCCGCCGTTGCCTGAGTTTGCTGATTTTTGCTCTTGTCGAAGAAGTCCGCAGATATGCGGCGGGCATGGAGGTTAGGGGATCACGTCGCTGTCGGTGAACAGGGCCTGATAAAGTGTTGCCTCCGTTGCTCCGTCAGCGCGGTTCATCGCAATCGTCCGCGTTACGGTGTCGCGGTTCAGCAACTGGAA
>JAABUV010008093.1_pt1 | contig 10758 bp, 15 predicted proteins | sample 5559971 | NCBI WGS metagenome assembly JAABUV01 (sample SAMN10711881, study PRJNA513362) | rock metagenome | isolation source: Antarctica rocks | place: Antarctica: Victoria Land, Knobhead nord | collected 2015-12-19
AAGTATCATTTCTATTGGCTGTAATGAACGAGAACACGTATGCTACATATATCAATTTCCTCGAGCTGAAACTGGCACAGCAAAGCTGAAAGCCCAGTTTGATTCGTGAAGCTGCCTCCTATACCTCAATGATTAAGAGCACTCTTCTCCCTTACATTCTATTCTAGCTTTCTCTGTGAGCTCGATGGACTCATCGATGTTTAGTTATAATATCTCTCGACCTTATCCTTTTCGATGGTTTACACCTGTCGTTTTCGTGGGCGGTGCTATCGCACTGGTGCTTTTCTCACTCCTAAATCTCGTATCAACAGGCTATTATCAGAGGTAAAACTCGACCCTAGCTGTTGAATCCACAATTCTTGTTTTAATACATTGCAGTGTCGAATATGTCACGGACCCGAATTCTACAATCTCTAAAGCAGGATGGGTGAATCGTTGGCCCTCATATTTCACAAGCGGAATCAAGCCATCTTGTCAAGCACAGGATGTTCAAGTCAATACCAGTATTTCTCTTAGCAGTACTATTGAAGTTTTGGGACTAATTGAGTCTAGGATTCTTCACGAACCAAACTGCGCTCACCTATACCCTTACAGGGGTCTGGACAATTTCAGATGGGCCCAATCTGGTTGTCTCACCAGCTCTTACCTATCTGAATAATCCGATACAGAATTGTCAAATCAGCAATATTAACATTGAGTTAGAGTCAGAGGACCGCTCATCAACCCAATACGGCTGGGATGCATGGGGCGAGTCTCTTCAGGTATGTGGCCTCCCGGGAACCGGATGATCAGGTCTTGATATCGACAGGCATTTATTACCTGCAGCACTCAGAGCGATGATGGAAAAATTTTCTTCAATCTTACCTCGGAATACGATTTCGTACCTTCCACAGCTCAATTTCCGACCCGGAATTATAGCACGCAAGTTGGACTATTTAGTTTCATTACCAGAGATGCGACAACCAAGGCGAGTCTTTGGTGGGGTGAATCGCTGCTGTAAGATCTGCTATTCCGATATCTAATTGAAGTCGGAATTAAAAGTGTTCAGATCTCAATATTGGGCACTTGTTGCGCTTGAGATGCAATCGATTCGTGAACAGACGAATAATAACTTGAGGAAGGGTACAATACGTAGGCGCTTGCCTATACTATGTCGAATAGCAGATCATTGACGGAGTTCGCAACTCAGACTTCTCACGACCTAACGCTAGCAGTCTCATTCAAGACATCACTGACCTCGGCTTCTGGAATGTCGACTACCGCTTTATTACAAACACTGTGGTAGACAGTGGAATAAGCGTTCTCTTCCCAAAGATCAACCCATATGAGCCGACCGTATCCAACCTGGCATCTAACAACGCTTCTCCGAACGTCTGGCTCGCCTCAGACGGCCTGGCCAAATCCTTTTACTCTACAATCATGACAGATCTAGGTCAGACCACTGCCACGCCCAACATTCTTCTCAACGCAACCGTCCTGCAATACTTTACCCAGAATTTCACCTACATGCAAAAGGATATTGTGAATGCAGTGCCTGGTCCAGCAAAAGACAGCTACGAGGCCCTGAAGGACCAAACGGGTGCTTTGAACGCGTCCGCCGCAGTAATATCTACAAAATATTTGTGCCAAGTACCGAGACGGAAATCGATGGGGACGCTGTTCGTGTCTATCTTAGTAGCAGATCTTGTGTTCATGCAAGCGCTCTGGAAGATCTTGAACCTTTGCTCAGGGGCCTGGCTCACTCATAAAGATCCGGAAGGTAAAACGAGAATTCTACCCTTCTCTGGTGATGCCTTGAAACGGCTAACACTGGCGATATTAGCGGATCATTGCTCTGGGTGTGCGAAGCAGACAAGCATTGCTCTTGTATCGCTCGGCGCCTCAAAACCTGAAGAAGAGGTTCGTCTCTCATCTGAAGCAAGTGTCGACAAAGAGTACACGGTCTGGCCCAATTGATGCAACCTCGGTCGTAAAAGGTGCGACATCAAACCAGTCACCCTCGCGCGGAACGCTCATGAGTTGCTGGAACGACTTAAGCTTCTCAGGATACTGCCTCACCCATGGAAAGAAGTCGAGATCTGTACTGTTGGCCGTTTGCCACGCACATTTGCCTTCCGAAGGATTCTGATACTTCGTTTCTTGCAGAAAATCGGGGAGGGCCTGGTAGGCTGGCCCACCAATGTTAAAGCTTCACCCATCAGTGAGACTTCTATCTGATCCACAGATGTGACTTACATATAGTTTATGCTACCCTCTATACTCGGCACTGCCAAAGCCTTGGAGGCGTTGTTACCGGTAAAATGGTCTTTGCTGGTTTCTACAACCATGCGAATTGACGCTAGATATCGCATAATTCGGCCTAGGAGCAATGGGTCGGCCCCAGACGGCTCTGCAAGATTCTCCACGCTGAGAGGTATGTCGCTCTCTGAAAGTGCCTTAAAAACCCCGAGATCGCAACCAGCGCGGACAGCGGCAACTTCGAGGTACTTCCACAGTAGGCGGTTAGAATATCAACATATTTATCAAAGTTAATAAAATCAAAGTTCTTCTTTTTCTTTTTCTAATCTGACTAGAGCTTGAATGAGATGTGTATGTAGAAGATAAAAGTGTATATGTAGGAAAAGAGGGTGTAAGCCACGCTCGTGGCTCTGAGCGCGTACTAGACCGGACGTGTGGTCGCTGGTTGAGAAGAATAGTGTCTACGAATTGTCGTGGTATGTGCATGAAGTGCTATTTCGATGTCTATCTAGTATACTCTCTCAGGCTTAAATATCTTTGCTCGAACAGGCCGGGTTTTGAAAACTGAAAAGTTCGGTTACTGTTCTGCTACCTCGTTTCTCCATCTTCCCGAGACGTTCTTCTAGTAAGCTGCGATTGGAACCTGCTCTGCCTTCGGCTCCTCCGTCGGCTCCTCCTCTTTCGGCTTCTCGCCTGTCAGCAAGGCAAGCACGTCAACCTCAGGACGCTTAGCCTGAGCTGGCGGAGGCGTAGCGAGACCCAAAGCCCCCCTCTTCAAGTTTGGCACCATCCCGTCAATAGTATCGGTATTGAAGTTATCAATATTAATGGTGTCCTCCGATCGTATCATCTGCCTAGCCCGGATGGTATTCAAGATGCGAAGTTCATCCGCAGAAAGGGATGCTTCGAGGTCTACGCCTTGTTTTGTTTTCGCCTGGGCTGAGCCAGAGTCGTTGATGCTGATACCCTCCACCTTTCGGAGGACAGCTTCACGTTCTTCGCGGGCTGCGGGTTGAAATGCACTGAAACAGAAGTCGACAGTCTTGGAAATCTCGTTTTGAGTGAGTTTTCGGCTCGTATCAACTGTTCCCTGAATGACTAGAAGCATGTTAATAATACAGTCACGTCGAGAATACTAGAAAAGAGGACGTACTTGGTCTGAAAAATGCGAAGGCTCTGTCAAAGCCGTCCTCATCCCAGTCACTTAAGACGGGCTCGTCCTGTTGTCTGATTTGCTTAAGGGCGCTCAAAACTACAAGCAGGAATCGAGAATATCCTTCTGCAACTTTATTCGAATGCCATTTCGCGGCAGTCTGCTCATCACAGTCACTTCTTCGAGACGCGCTGATTGTCACGGCAGCCGAAAGAGCACTCGCAAGCGCTAGATGAACTCCAGAGGAGAAGAATGGGTCAATGAAGCATCCTGCGTCGCCGACAATTCGCACGTACGGGCTGGCATAGGTGGAGGCGCTGTAGGACCAATCTGATGCAGCCTTGATGTCTGAGACGAGCTCGGCCTCGGAAAGAAGGTTAAAGATGCCAGGTGTGAGCTTGAGAGACTCTAGATAGAAGTCGCGACTAGACGGAGAGCCCATTGCTTTCTTCCTGGAGGTGGCGACCTCTTGATTCATGACGACTCCGATGGATCTAGAACCATTGTGTAAGGGAATACTCCAGACCCAGCCACTCGCATCTGACCTAAATGCATTAGCTTCATTCAAACTATGAGTCAAATTTGATGATGAAGTACCCTGTAACGCCTCGAAATAGGGCTGGCCCAGCTTGTGTGTACCCACACCATAATCACTAGCCCCTTTCCAATAGCCCCAGCTTGCAACGTTTTTTAATCCTTGATTATACCTGCGATTTTTCAGGTACTTAGTGCTTATCAAGCCTGCTCGTCCACTCGCGTCTACGATATATTCAAATCTAATCACGCCAGAGCTGCCATCTTTCCATGACCAATTAGCGGAGACCGGTCGTGCAATGACCTCGGAATTCGTAGTGTCATTCTCGCCGTCCAGAGGCACGAAATCGATTGTCTTGACTTTAACGCCATCAAAGATCTTCGCACCACTCTTGCCTGCATGCCTAAACATGAGATCATCCGCTTCGGAGCGAACAACGTTCCATGCGTAGCCTTCGGGTCCGCCCGCCGCGACGAAGTCAGTGTCTACTTACGGGTAAGTGACCAATGAGGAATCTTTGAAGGTGAAGGGCCCAACTTACAAACCTCAGGGTTCGCATTGAGTTTGAACGCTGCACCTTTCTGTCAGGGGGGTTTCAGTGTCAGGAATCCTGGATAATTTTGGGCTACGGAAGCTTACCTTCTTGGCGAATCCATAGCTGTCAAATGCGGAATCCAGGTCAATGAAACGTAGGAAGTGGCGCATCGATGGGAGCATACTCTCGCCGACATGGTATCTGGCAATGTCAGGTCATACTCATCCGTCACCTAATATGTGAAAGGCAGGAGCATGACATTCGTAAAGCAGAGGTAAAATTCCGGGGTATCGTTTCACGGGAACCTCGTCTTCGCCCCAATTGCGTACATGATTATGTGTCCTTCCTCCTCAGACTCGTATTTTGTGTCTGAATCATCGGAGATCGCTAGGGGCATTCCACAATAATTGACCTCGAGGAACGGAACACCAGTGCTAGGTATGAATAGAGAATGAATAGGATGGGCGAATGACCAACAAACACGAGCAGAAGAACAGCAATCAAAGAAGAGTCACAGTGACCCACCTGGGAAATACATCTGCCTCCAACAGGACAGTACTGATGCCCTCACGTGCCAGCGCTGCAGCTGTATATGAACCCCCTGGGCCACCACCTACCACCAGTACGGTACATTCGTCCGGAATAGACATGTTTCTTCGCTTGGCAACTTAGGACGCCGGCCTGGAGTGCGATATGTTTCAAGGATGACGGGAGCAGACAGGAGTATAACAGACACGACAGGAGTATGACCTCGACGATACAGTCAATATATGCGTCTCTCAAACCTATAGATCGAATCCTCTGACCAAATGTCGACGGCGAATTCCGGACACCGACGTTGCATAAGACGAGAGCCACAAAGATCGAAGATCGTATTACCCGAGGCTCCGCCCCCACAGGTTTGCAGGCGGAATCCGGGGACATGGAACAGGTCGTCAGCACAAGACGCGAGAAGGGTTTGAAAGACGTCGAACACAGTTCCTGCGGTTGATGCTTGTCGATCCGCACCGGACTCCGAGGGGACTGTGACCTCTGTCGCGCTAGGTACCAGGTGCCAGATCAACCTTAACTCCAAATGCATGTTTGAGAGGCATGTAGGCCTCCAACCAATATATGTGCGCTGACTCACCGCCTCATGTTGTGCGCCTGAGGCACTGAAGTAGATCAGCTTGGCCTTCCTTGGTCCTCCGCACACTCGCATGTACATCGGCTTTTGCAATTTGCACCGAAACACCGAGACCACTTCAATATCAACAAACCAGCGTACATAGTACTTTCTGCGAACTTGGGACGTCCAGCGCACTCAATTTTTGCGCTTTAACTCAGATACCTCCAACACGTTCTAAAAATTTCAATCTTCCCTGCGCAACAATGGCCGAATCCAACTCTCAGTTTACTTACACTGACAATGATTCGGAGGAGATTCCACGAGATATAAGAATGAGCGGTGACCAGCAGTCGAAGGAAGTCTCTACCGCCGCGCTTCAAGATGCAGAAAAGGCCGAGAAGCCACCACCCAATCCTTTTCCTGAAGGTGGTGCAAAAGCATGGCTCACGGTTGCTGGGGCTTCTGCTTGTCTCTTCGTATCCTTTGGCTGGGTCAATTGTGCTGGAGTCTTCCAGGATTATTATCAAACAAACCAGCTCAAAGAGTACAGCGCGTCTGCTATCTCTTGGATTCCCGCCCTACAAAGTAGGTGATTCTTATTGTGATGTCGATTTTCCTGACGATGCTAGTTTTCTTCATGCTCTTTGGTGGAGCATTCGTTGGCAAAATCTTTGATGACTATGGGCCCCGCTCCCTTTTATTGGGCGGCACCTTTCTTCATGTCTTCGGCTTGATGATGACCAGCATTTCAAAGAAATACTATCAAATCCTACTCAGCCAAGCCATCTGCTCTGCTATTGGAGCATCTATGGTATTCTATCCCGCATTTACATGTGTAAGTTCCAACGGATTACTCGGTTTACTTGCCGCTCTAATTTTCTAGGTATCGACTTGGTTCTTTGAGAAACGAGGCGCTGCTCTCGGCCTCGTCGTTGCTGGGTCGTCTCTAGGCGGCGTCATTTTCCCCATCATGGTTATTCATTTGATTCCTGAGGTCGGCTTCGGCTGGGCAGTGCGCACATGTGCTTTCCTGATATTGGCACTGCTCATTTTCGCAAATCTAACCGTGCGCTCTCGAATTGCCCCAACGAAGCGTCCACTCAGCCTAATGGCTTTCATCCGTCCTCTGAAGGAGCTGAATTTCTCGCTTTTGACCGGGGCCATCTTCTTCTTCTACTGTCAGTCAGGTTTTGCCTAGCTTCCTTACAGCAACTAATTGTCATAGGGGGCATGTTCATACCTTTCACCTTCATCGTCGTGGAAGCACGCTCGCACGGTATGTCTCAGCGTCTTGCTCCTTATCTTGTACCGATTTTGAATGGGGCAAGGTCAGTGCTCTACCCCATTAAGCTAGCACCCAGCGTAGACTAATTTTGCCCAGCATAATTGGACGCACAGTTCCTAATGCTCTTGCCGACAAGGTTGGCCGCTTCAATATGATGATCCTTATGAGCTGTTTCACGACCATTCTCATCCTCGCATTGTGGCTACCAGCAACCGGTAATGCTCCCATTATCGTCTTTGCCGCGCTTTTCGGCATCGGTTCAGGTGCTGGCATTGGCCTCACTCCGGCGCTCTGCGCACAACTTTCGCCCATCACGGAAATCGGCGTTCGCACCGGTACTATCTTCTCAATTTCAGCTTTCGCAGCATTGACCGGCTCACCAATTGGAGGTCAGATCATCGCTGACAGCCATGGCTCGTTCCGAAATGCCATAGTCTTTGGTGGTGTGAGCTGTGCCATTGGCACGGCTCTTTTTATCGTAACGAGGATTAAGCTTGCTGGCGTTAAGATGACGAAGATTTGAGCAGGTTAACCAGAAAGAGCTGTACCAAATCGCAGAGCGCATTCAAGAAAGAAGCTGTAGGCGTTGTGACTGGGTTGGGGCGGTACAATCGCCCGGCGAGGACCTCTACGGTGACTTCGCTGTCGCCATGTCGCTCTCCCTGCAGCTGTCCCTCTCCCTGTACGCTGTGGGATAGGTGTGATTACTTGGTCTGGGCCGCCCCGGTTAGCGGCCCACATATACGTCTGCGACTGTCGTTCAGCATTAGACGTTGTCCCCTGTTTCCCATGCTCTTGCTATTATTTCAATAGCTATAAGTCTCTAAACCGAATACAATGCCAGATATGCTGATAGAACTGATAAAAACTGTTAGAGTAGGTACGTACTAGTATCTACAGTAGTCTAAATAGCTCTATGTATGCGACGATAAGCGAAAAGGGAAACCATGGTATATGATTAGGAAACGCAGTCTAAGGTAGAGTATGCAACAGATAGTCACACAACCATAGGGCTATGCTACTCGACGACATGTTAAGGTATGAGAGATGAGGGAATACGGCTAGACTACATGAGGTGTCAGTTCTTTGTTCTCGACGCTGATGCTTTGATTTGACAAATCCCTTACGATCTCTTTTCTCTTCCATAATTAGTCCACACGTACAAGCTACATATACTGTGACTGCTTACCTTAGAGTCTCACATTGCCACCCAACTCTCTAGACTAAGTCTACCTGTTGAGCAGGCCCAGAACGTACCCCTTCGAAACCAGGGGTGTCGTATCTTGCTGCTGAATCTTACGCAAAAGCTCACTGGTGCAGGGGTGAGCATGACTGCGGAAGCGTCTTCTGACTTCGGCAGGTATTGCCAGGCACATCAACGCAAAGAGCCAATGTCAGCTCATACCTTACTCTTGCTAATTTAGCTGACATTCCGTCGGCATACCTATGTGAAGCGCATCTGCAGATCGGATTCCGGGCCATGTGGCCTCAACAAGCCCACGATACCGGGTGCCAGGGAAGTATTGGGCTACATTTAGGCTAAATATAGCAACTTCGTACAAAGCATAGAGCTGTAAGGGACTCCGTAAGCCTGGGTGACAAGATCCTGCGACTAGGGCCAAAATACAGCCATCCTGTCTAGAGCTGTGCCGTTGTAATTGTATAGGGCTATAGGAATTAGCACTGGTAACTATGTACGTATAAGTATATACTAATAGCCACATACTAGAGTAAGTCTGCTAGCAGCTCAACCTGCCACCGTAATCGAGTTGTTGAACACTTTCAAGATGGCTTTGGACCCGATCAAAATCAACCAGTGTATTTGGAAGGACTATCTCTCTACCCAGGAAGCAAGGCTTCCTTGTCTTACTGACGTCGAAGATGTTACGAGCAGGGTTATTAGGATAACGGGAGGTAACCCAGGTGCAATGCAACTGCAAGGAACTAATAACTACCTTGTCGGCAATGGTAAATCAAGGATTCTTATCGACACTGGCCAGGTAAGCAGTGTTCCTGTGCAAAAAGGCTCGATTGTTAAATGAACAAGGACAATCGCAATAACAATCTTTGATAGGGAATCCCCATATGGGCTGAAAACTTGACTAAGCTCCTCAGAGGCCGAGACCTAGACATCTCCCACGTCCTCTTGACTCACTGGCACGGTGATCACACTGAGGGCGTTCCAGATCTGATTTCGTATAACCCCGAATTCGCTTCACGTATCTACAAAAACCAGCCCGACCGTGGCCAACAACCAATTGAAGACGGACAATTTTTCCGGACAGAGGGCGCACCGTCAGGGCAGTCTTCACACCCGGCCACGCGGTCGACCACATGTGCTTTGTGTTGGAGGAGGAGAACGCGCTCTTCACAGGCGACAATGTCCTGGGCCACGGCTACAGCGTCTCTGAAGACCTCGGCGCATACACGAACAGCTTAGACTACATGGACGACCAACACTGCGCAGTCGGCTACCCAGCTCACGGGATAAAGATCGAAGACCTACCTCGGAAGATCAAGCAATATATTCGGCACAAGAAGACCCGTGAAAGGCAGATATTCTCATTGCTTGTGAGGACCAAGGCGAAAGTGGTCAATGCTGGCCAGAGCGGCAAAGGTAGCTTGACGACCCGAGAGCTTGTGTACTCCCTTCACGGCGACGTGTCGGATGATATGTTTGAGATGGCACTCGAGCCGTTCACGACCGAAGTGTTGTGGAAGTTGGCCGAGGATCGCAAGGTTGGTTTTGAGCTGGTCAAAGGCAAGAGGCGGTGGTTTCTAAATGAGCGCACATGGAAGCTTGAGTCGCTCAAACATTGATAAAGACGCATAGACTTACTAGTAGACTCGGACATTGTAGTAGACATTGGCGACGATGTCGATGATTCAAATACAAGTTAGAATATTAGTTCCCATGGATAAAGCCACGTATAATCGATTAAAATACCTTAATTAGCATCTTAATTATTAACGCCTTAGATCATTAAAACGTTTAACGCATTTCGATTAATTGCTTCTATAATCTATTCATTTAAATATCAATAGATTACAAGACGTAAATATTTAAAGATATAAGATAATTCTATATCAAATCTGCGATACTCACATGGCACTTTTAGCGTATGCAGAAAGCTATGAATTCCTTGGCATCGCAATTGTCGCGTCCCCCCCCAAATTTACTATTGAATTCAGACATTCTTGACATTCTCAAACCTTCAACGCTCTATTGAAAAATCAATAGAAAAATCAAACCGATAAATTTGAAGCTGTTCAAACCTTTCACAGCTGACATTCTTTTAGCTATGATAGGTTCACTGACTTCGACTCTTCGCTCGAAGTGTTAGGGGCCAGCATAGAGCGAGTCATATGGGTGTCATTTAACTAATAGATAAATACTAAGGAAGGAAAGTATCTACAGGAAAGAACTCGCTGTTATATGTGTGTGCCCTAGCCCTGTGCTAGGCCCGAAGGGGTTGGCGCCTTACACATATGAAGCAGAGTCTCGATGACAACATGGCTAGGTCAGGCTCCCGCTAGGCCCGATTAGGATGGAACCAGGCGAAGGCTAGGCGAAGGATAGGCGAAGGCTAGGATCGTAACACGAAGATACTACGTCTTCTGCTTTTACATTGAATTCTCTTCGTCATCGTCGAAGAGATTCACTGTCATCGTAACATCGTTTATACTATGCAAGAGAATCTCTTCATGTATGACTCTTTCTTTAAATCTCAGTTTCGTTCAAAGAGCGTTCCTCGAAAGGTCTTTCCAGCAGCTGAAACTCCCTAATTACATATCTGAAGCAACAGTCATGAGCCATGCAGAAAGAGATGATGTGATTTCTATGAAAAGAGTGAGGTATACATGTTCATCAGTTCACGATATCGAGAATTCTGAAGAAGAGACA
>JAABUV010008096.1_pt1 | contig 10756 bp, 9 predicted proteins | sample 5559971 | NCBI WGS metagenome assembly JAABUV01 (sample SAMN10711881, study PRJNA513362) | rock metagenome | isolation source: Antarctica rocks | place: Antarctica: Victoria Land, Knobhead nord | collected 2015-12-19
AGGCGGGGCCGTCGCTGGCGCCTGCGCGCCCTGTGTCGCCTCCCGATTTGGATATCGTCATTCCCGCGCGGGACGAGGCCGAGGGCATCGGCGACGCCCTGCGCTCGCTGCTGGCGCAGGACTACGCCGGGCGGCTGCGCATCATCCTGGTCGACGACGGCAGCACCGATGGGACCGGCGCGATTGCACGGTCCCTGGACGATCCGCGCCTGGTCGTGCTCGACGGCAAGCCGCGTCCGCCGGGCTGGAGCGGCAAGCTTTGGGCGGTGTCGCAGGGTGTCGCCCACACGGCCGCCGAGTTGGTCCTGCTGGCCGACGCCGATATCGTGCATGAACCCGCGCACGCCTCGACCCTGGTGGCCAAAGCCGAGCGGGACGGCCTCGACCTGGTGTCCGAAATGGTCGAGCTGCGCTGCGCCACGTTGGCGGAACGCGCGCTGGTGCCGGCTTTCGTGTTCTTCTTCCAGCTCCTGTATCCCTTCGCCTGGGTGAACGACCCGATGCGCGCCACCGCGGCGGCGGCCGGCGGCACCGTTTTGCTGCGCCGCCGCGCCCTGGACCGCATCGGCGGGATCGAGGCCGTGCGCGGCGCGCTGATCGACGACGTGGCCCTGGCTGCCGCGGTGAAGTGCTCCGGACGCATCTGGCTCGGCCACAGCCGGCTGGCGCGCAGCGTGCGGCCCTACCCCGGCGCCGGCGACATCTGGCGCATGGTGGCGCGGACCGCCTATGTCCAGTTGCGCTTCTCGCCCGTGATCCTGCTCGGAACCGTGCTCGGCTTGGCGCTGGTGTGGCTGGCGCCGCCGTTGTTGGCGCTGTTCGCGCATGGCGCGGCGCGGGTGATGGGCGCGCTGGCCTGGGCCGGGTCGGCGGCGTCGTTCCTGCCCACGCTGCGCCGGTTCCGCCAATCACCGCTTTGGGCGCTGGCCCTGCCCGCCATCGCCTGCTTCTATTTGGCCGCCACGGTCGGCTCCGCCGTCGACCACCACCGCGGCCGTGGCGTCGTTTGGAAGCGCCGCGCCTACCAGGGGACCGGCGCGTGACCGAAACGCTCGCTTCCGTCGAGAGCTGGTCCGGCAAGGACCGTGGCGACGAGAACTTCCCCGTCGGCTCCGCCCTGATCCGCCCGGCGCTGCGCCCGCATGTCCACGCCTTCTACGCCTTCGCCCGCAACGCCGACGACATCGCCGACAGCCCTGCGCTGGCGGCTGGCGACAAGATCGCCCGCCTCGACCGCATGGAGGCCGTGCTGCTCGGACGCGCCGACGGCGGCTCCCCGAGCGGCACGGCGCTCCGCGCCAGCCTGGCGCAAACCGGCGTGACGCCGCGACACGCCCAGGACCTGCTGGCCGCGTTCCGCCAGGACGCGACCAAACGGCGCTACGCCAGTTGGGCCGAGCTGCACGACTACTGCCGCCTGTCCGCCATGCCGGTCGGCCGCCACGTGCTGGACCTGCACGGCGAGGACCCGGCGACCCACGCGCCCTCCGACCCGCTCTGCGCCGCATTGCAAGTGCTGAACCATTTACAGGACGGCGCCAAGGACTTGGCTGCGCTTGACCGCTGCTATCTGCCCGGCGACATGCTGGCCGCAGCCGGGGCGGGCGTCGCGGACCTTGCTGGCGCGGCCGAGACGCCGGGCCTGCGCGCCGTGTTCACCCGACTGCTCGACCATGTGGATCAACTGAACGACGAGGCCGCCGCCCTGCCCCGCAGCACTCGGGACCGCCGCCTGCGCCTGGAGGTTGCAGTCATCCTCGGGCTGTCCCGCCGCCTGGCGCAGCGCCTCCGCCAGGGCGACCCGGTTGCCACACGGGTCAAGCTGCGGAAGGCCGACGTCGCCGGCAGCCTGCTTGCCGCGTTGCGATGGGCGGCATGACTCCGCTCGGCGCCACGGCAGCGGACCTGCGGGAGGTCGAGGCGCTGGTGCTGCGCGCCGGCACCTCGTTCTACCGCGGCATGAAGGTGCTGGCGGCGGACCGGCGCGCGGCGATGTACGCGATCTACGCCTTTTGCCGCATCGTCGACGACGTGGCGGACGAGCCGGGTCCGCTGCCAGACAAGATCGCCGGCCTCGCCGCCTGGCGCGCCCGCGTCACGGGGCTGTACGCCGGCCGTGCCGAGGACGCCGTGACCCGCGTGCTGCTGCCCGCCATCCAGCGCTACGCCCTGCGCCAGGACGACTTCATCGCCGTGATCGACGGCATGCAGATGGACGCGGAAACCGTCATCGTCGCCCCGCCGTTGGCCGAACTCGACCTGTACTGCGACCGGGTTGCCGCCGCGGTCGGCCGCCTGTCGGTGCGCGCATTCGGCGACGCCTCGCCCGACGCCGATGCCGTCGCCTGGCACCTGGGCCGGGCGCTGCAACTGACCAACATCCTGCGGGACATTGCGGAGGACGCCGGGCGCGGCCGGCTCTATTTGCCGCGGGAATGGCTGCGCGACGCCGGCGTGCCCGCCGACCCAGCCACCGCATGCAGCCATCCGGGCCTTCCCGCCGTCTGCGCCCGCGTAGCCGAGGACGCGCATCGTCATTTTACCCAGGCCCACGCCGCCATGCGCCGCTGCAAGCCCGGCGCCATGCGCCCGGCCCGGCTGATGGGCGCGTCCTACAACGCCCTGCTGCACCGGCTGGAGCGTCGCGGTTGGGACACACTCGACGAACCCGTACGCGTGCCGAAGTGGCAAAAGGCCCTGATCGCCCTCAAGTACGCCGTATGATCCCCACTCCAGCGCATGTTCATGTCATCGGCGCTGGCCTCGCCGGCCTGTCCGCCGCCATGGAACTGGTCGCCCGCGGTGTCCGCGTCACGCTGCATGAGGCCGGACCCGCCGCCGGGGGCCGCTGTCGGTCCTACTTCGACCGCGAGCTTGGCTGCCGGCTGGACAACGGCAACCACCTGCTGCTGTCGGGCAACCGCGACGCCTACGCCTTCCTGGACCGCATCGGCACCCGCGACACCATGACCGGCCCCGGCACGCCGGTGTTCCCCTTCATGGACCTTGCCACCGGAGAGCGCTGGACCGTCCGCCCGAACCAGGGCCGCATGCCATGGTGGCTGCTCAGCCGCCGCCGCCGGGTGCCCGGCGCGGGGCTGCGCGAGTTCCTGCCTGTACTAATGCTCCGGCGCCGTGGCCCGGATGCCACAGTGGCCGGCACGTTGCGGGCGGGCGAGTTGTACCGACGCCTGCTGGAACCGCTCGCGGTCGCTGCATTGAACACCCCGCCCGAAACCGCGAGCGCCGCACTGCTGGGCGCCGTGATGGAGGAAAGCCTGGCGCTCGGCGGCGGCGCCTGTATCCCGGCCTATCCGCGCGACGGGCTGTCCGAAAGCTTCATCGACCCGGCCGTTGCCTGGCTCGCCTGGCACGGCGCCGACGTGCTGCTAGGCCACTGCATCGGCAACCTTGGCTTCGCCGCCGGCCGCGTCACCGCCATAGGCAACCGCCCGGTGGCCAACGACGAAGCCGTTATTGTCGCCACCCCAGCACCGGTCGCCGCGGCGTTGGTGCCGGATTTGCAGGTGCCGGACCGCTTCGAGGCCATCCTGAACGTGCATTTCCGCTGCGACGCCGACCCCGGCGAGGCCGGGTTCACCGGGCTGATCGGCGGCACGGCCGAGTGGGTGTTCGTGAAGCCCGGCGTCGTCAGCACCACCATCAGCGCCGGCAACCGCCGGGTGGACGCGCCCGCGGCCGAACTCGCCGCCGAGGTCTGGCACGACGTCCGCGCCGTGCTCCGCCTGCCGAACCCGATGCCGGCCTGGCGCGTGGTGAAGGAGAAGCGCGCGACCTTCGCCGCGACGCCAGACCAGGACCGCAAGCGTCCCCCCGCCCGCACCCGCTGGCCGAACCTGGCGCTGGCCGGCGATTGGACCGCCACCGGCTTGCCTGCAACAATTGAAGGTGCCATCAGATCAGGTTGCAGTGCAGCATCGACCCTCCTGACCGTGTGACAGAAGCAGATTACAGCCCTATGCCGAGTGATACCCTGACCCGTCCCGCCAGCCTCCAGCTCGGTGGCGACGCCCTTGAGCACGCCATCACCCGCGCCGCCTCAGCACTCGGCGCCCGCCAGAAGCCCGATGGGCACTGGGTGTTCGAGCTAGAGGCCGACGCGACGATCCCCGCTGAGTACGTGCTGCTCGAACACTACCTCGACCGCATCGATGCGCCGTTGCAGGCGAAGATCGGCGCCTACCTCCGCCGCATCCAGGGCGCGCACGGCGGCTGGCCGCTGTTCCACGACGGACCGTTCGACCTGTCGGCCAGCGTGAAGGCCTACTACGCGCTGAAGGCGATCGGGGACCTGCCCAGCGCGCCGCACATGGCCCGTGCCCGCGCCGCCATCCTCGCCGCCGGCGGGGCGGAGCGCACCAACGTGTTCACTCGCGTCCAGCTCGCCCTGTTCGGGCAGGTGCCCTGGCGCGCCGTGCCGGTCATGCCGGTCGAGATCATGCACCTGCCGCAGTGGTTCTTCTTCCACCTGTCAAAGGTGTCGTATTGGTCCCGCACGGTCCTCGTGCCGCTACTGGTGCTCATGGCGCTGCACCCCCGCGCCCGCAACCCGCGCGGCGTTGTGATCCCGGAGCTGTTCCGCACCCCGCCGGACGAGGTGCGCGATTGGATTCGCGGGCCCTACCGTTCCGCTTGGGGCCACTTGTTCAAGGTCGTCGACAGCGTCGTCCGCGTCGTCGAGCCGGCTTTCCCGGACGGGATACGCCAACGCGCCATCGAGGACGCCGTCGCCTTCATCACGGAACGCCTCAACGGCGAGGACGGCCTGGGCGCCATCTACCCCGCCATGGCCAACACCGTCATGATGTTCGACGCCCTGGGCCACGGCCTTGACCACTCCGACGCCGCGATCGCCTGGCGTGCCGTGCAGAAGCTGCTGATCGTGACGGACACCGAAGCTTACTGCCAGCCGTGCCTGTCGCCGATCTGGGACACGAGCCTCGCCGGCCACGCGGTCGCCGAGGCCGACGGCGCCGCGACCCCCAGCATCGACGCCGCCTGCGCCTGGCTGGTCGAGCGGCAGGTGACGGAGCTGCGCGGCGACTGGGCGCTGTCCCGGCCCGACGTGCCGCCCGGCGGCTGGGCGTTCCAGTATGAGAACGCGCACTACCCCGACGTGGACGACACCGCCGTCGTCGGCATGCTGCTGCACCGCAACGGCGACCCGGCCCACACCGAGAGCGTGATGCGCGCCCGCGACTGGATTCTGGGCATGCAGAGCAGCAACGGCGGCTGGGGCGCCTTCGACGCCGACAACACGCACGACTTCCTGAACTACATCCCGTTCGCCGACCACGGCGCGCTGCTGGACCCGCCGACCGCCGACGTGACCGCGCGCTGCGTGTCGTTCCTGGCGCAACTTGGCCACGGCGCGGACGAGCCGGCCATGGCCCGCGCCATCGCCTACCTGCGCGCCGACCAGGAGCCGGACGGCAGTTGGTTCGGCCGCTGGGGCACCAACTACATCTATGGCACCTGGTCCGTGCTGTGCGCGCTGAACGCCGCCGGGCTGCCGCACGACGACCCGGCCATCCAGCGCGCCCGCAGGTGGCTGCTGGCCCGGCAGCGCGACGACGGCGGCTGGGGCGAGGACGAAGAGAGCTACGCCGCCGGCCCGCCCGGCCGCTACCGCACCAGCACGCCGTCGCAGACTGCCTGGGCCATGCTGGGCCTGATGGCCGCGGGCGAAACCGGGCCGGCCGTCGCCCGCGCCGCGGAGCACCTGGCCAGCAGCCAGCGGGAGGACGGCGAGTGGGACGAGCTGCCCTACACCGCCGTGGGGTTCCCCCGTGTGTTCTACCTGCGCTACCACGGCTACCGCCTGTTTTTTCCGTTGCTGGCGCTGGCGCGGTTCCGCAATTTGCAGCGCGGCAACAGCCGCCGGGTGACGTTCGGTTTCTAAGTGGGCGGTTTCTGACCGCGTCGGCGTCGGCGTTGTTGTGGGCCTGGAGGCCGAGGCACGGCTCGCCCGACGCCTTGGAGTCCCGGTCGAGATAGGCGGCGGCCACGCTGAGGGCGCCGCCGCCGCTGCGGCCCAGCTCGCCGCGCAAGGCGTTTCCGGCCTTGTGAGCTTCGGCCTCGCTGGCGGCCTCGACCCGGCGCTGGCCCCTGGCGCAATCCTGGTGCCGCGCGCCGTCCTGCTCGACGCTGGCCAGTGGGACGCCGATCCCGCGCTGATGGATCGCCTGGGCGGCCCGACTCCGGGGACGCTCTACGGCGGCGGCCAAATTGTCGCCACGGCCCGCGACAAAGCGGCGCTGCACGCGCGCACCGGCGCGGTTGCGGTCGACTTGGAGAGCGCCGCCGTGGCGGACGTGGCCCGGCAGCACGGATTGCCGTTCGCGGTGCTGCGCGCGGTTTGCGACCCGGCAACGCGCGGCCTGCCGCGTGCCGCGCTGGTGGCGCTCGACGCCGCCGGGCGAATCGACGCATGGCGCGTGGGGATTGCGGTGCTGGCCCGGCCCTGGGAGGTTCCGGCGCTGGTCCGGCTCGCCCGCGACGCGGCACGCGCCCGCCACACGCTCGTCACTCGCGTGCGGACGCTTGGTCGGCTATAGCCGCGGCCATGGATGAATTGAAACCTGCCCGCAACTATCCCGCGATGTCCGATCCTCAAAAGCAGCCGCGCTATGCGGGCATCCCGACGTTCTTCCGAACGCCGCACACCCAGGACCTTGCGGCGGCCGACATCGGCCTGATCGGCGTCCCGTTTGACGGCGGCGTCACCAACCGCCCCGGCGCCCGGCACGGCCCGCGCGAGGTCCGCAACCAGTCGAGCCTGCTGCGCCCCATCAACACCGCGACCGGCGCGCAGCCGTTCGACGACCTCCGCGTCCGCGACCTCGGCGATTGCTGGATCGAGGACCCCTACAGCCTGCCCGCCGCACTGAGCGAGATCGAGTCGTTCTACCGCCGGGTCGTGGCCGCGGGCGTGACCCCGGTCAGCGTGGGCGGCGACCACTCCATCGCCTGGCCGATCCTGCGCGCCGTCGCAGCCAATGGTCCCATCGGCATGGTCCACATCGACGCGCACGGCGACACCGGCGACGACTACATGGGCTCGCGCATCCACCACGGCACGCCGTTCCGCCGGGCGGTGGAGGACGGGCTGCTTGACCCGGCCCGCGTCATCCAGATTGGCCTGCGCGGCACCAGCACCGTGCCCGGCAGCCTCTGGGAGTTCAGCGAAAGCAGCGGCATGCGCGTCATGCCGATGGACGAGCTGCACGACCGCGGCTGGCGCTGGGCCGTGGAGGAGGCGCGCCGGGTGGTCGGCGCCGGACCGTGCTACCTGTCGTTCGACATCGACAGCCTCGACCCGGTTTGGGCGCCGGGCACCGGCACGCCCGAGGCCGGCGGCCTGACGATGATCGAGGCGCAGCGCATCGTCCGCGGCCTGATGGGCCTGGATGTGGTGGCGGCGGACGTGGTCGAGGTCTCGCCGCCGTTCGACATGGGGGGCATCACCGCATTCCACGGTGCGTCCATGCTGTTCGAGGTGCTGTGCGTGGTAGCCGCCGCGCGGGTGGCACGCGCCCGGTAGCATCGACGACGATGCGTTGGTTGAAAAGCCAACTTGATTCGGTCATTGTTCGGAATGTTTTGAGGGAGATGCTGGATGACGCCGCAGCCCCTGCCGTCGATGTTCGACTTGACGCCGCTGAACGAGGGGTACCGTGCCGACCCGCACGCCATACTCGATGACTTGCGGACGCGCTGCCCCGTGCACCACGACGAAACCTCGGGCAACTTCATCCTGACCCGTTACGCCGACGTTCGAAAGCTCGTCACGGACCGTGCCATGTGGCGCAATCCGGGGCGTGCCGGGGAGGCGGCGCACCAAACAAGGCACCAGGTGGAGAGCCACGTCGATGGGTTCTCGTCCACCGAGACCACCAGCATCCTGTTCCTGGATGATCCCGACCACCAACGCATCCGGCGACCGCTCAACCGGGCATTTTACGCGCGCATCGCTAAGTTCCGCCCCTCGGTTGAGCGCATTGTCGACGAGACGCTGGACCGCATCGACCCTGCCGCGCCGTTCGACCTGATGGCGGCGTTCTGCCTGCCGATCCCCATAGACGCAATCGCGTCCATCCTGGGTGTCGACCGCAGCATGCTCAACGACTTCCGCACATGGTCCGAGGGCGTAATCCACTCCTTGAACCCGTACCGGACCGCGGAACAGACGGCGGAGATGCAGCGGTGCGACGCGGCGCTGTCAGCCTACTTCACGGCAGCCATCGCCGTACGGCAGGCCGCACCGGATGACGACCTGATTTCCGACATGACGCGGCTGCAATCCGAGGGCACGCAGGTCAGCGACGCAGAGCTGCGGATCAACCTCAGCGCGCTCCTTATTGGCGGGAATCTCACGACCACCGACCTCATCGGCAATGCGGCCCGCCTGCTGATCTTGCATCCCGGTGAGCTCGCCAAGCTGCGTTCCGACCCGAGCCTGATCGCCTCGGCCGTCGAGGAGACCCTGCGCTACGAGCCGCCCGTCGACATCACCGGCCGAATAACGCCGGCGGAAATGGTAGATCGGTGGCGTCGCCGTCAGCCCGGCCCAAAGCCTGACCCTGTGCCTGCGCGCAGCCAACCGTGATCCGGATGCGTTCGAAGATCCGCAAGCCTTCGTCATTGACCGCCGCCGCGAGCCGCACATGGCGTTCGGCGGTGGCGCGCATATCTGCATCGGCGCGCCCTTGGCCCGGCTTGAGGCGCAAGCGGCGTTGGCGAAGCTGTTTGAGCGGTTCCCTAATCTAAGGCTGGCCGATCCGGATGGGACGCCCGAATGGCGCACCTTGCCATTTTTTCGGGGACTGGAGCGCCTTATGGTGATCGCCTAGGCCCTCATCGCCCCAACCCCACGCGCTTTGACAAGCTTGTGCGAGGGGCACAGGTGGAGGCGCCGCACGAGAACAGGGTGCGGCCCCTCCAGCCAGGATCAAGCTTCAGCCTAATCAGCGGCGTCCGCGACCTGCGGCTTGCCCAATGGTTTATGCTTCAGCTCGGCCATCTTCTCCTGCACGTGCCGGCTGAACATGTACTCGGCCGGACGCTGGCCCGCGAGGTCGATCTCAGGCGCCATCGGCCCGGCCAGCTTTGGGCCGCGCAGCGCCGTCACCATCGTCTTGAGCGGCGACTTCACCGCGTCCATCACCGCCGTGCTCTCATAGCCCGAATGCACCATGCAGTCCGCGCACTTCTCGTAGTTGCCGGTGCCATACTTATCCCAGTCCGTGCTGTCCATCAGCTCGGCGAACGTTTTGGCGTAACCCTCGCCCAGCAAGTAGCATGGGCGCTGCCAGCCGAACACGTTGCGGGTCGGCTTGCCCCAGGGCGAGCATTGGTAGTTCTCGTTGCCGGCGAGGAAGCTCATGAACAGCGGCGACTGGGTGAACTTCCAGTTCTTGCCCTTGCCATAGGTCAGGATGTCGCGGAACAACTGCTTGGTCTTCTGGCGCGACAGGAAATGCGCCTGGTCCGGCGCCCGCTCATACGCATAGCCCGGCGAGGTCATGATCCCGTCCACGCCCATCGCCATCACGTCGTCGAAGAACTTGCCGACGCGCTCCGGCTCGGCGCCATCGAACAGGGTGCAGTTGATGCTGACCCGGAAGCCGCGGCGCTTGGCCTCCTTGATGGCGGCCACCGCCCGGTCGTATGTCCCGGCCTGGCTGACGGAGCGGTCGTGCACCTCGCGGTCGCCGTCGAGGTGAACATCCCATGAGAAGTCGGGATGCGGCTTGTACTGGTCCATCTTCTTCTCAAGCAGCAGCGCGTTCGTGCAGAGATAGATGAACTTCTTGCGCGCCAGCAGGCCCTCGACGATCTCGGGCATCTCCTTGTGCAGCAGCGGCTCGCCGCCCGCGATGGACACCACGGGCGCGCCGCACTCGTCCGCTGCCGCCAGCGCGTCCGCTACCGACAGCCGCTGGTTCAGGATCGCGGCGGGGTAGTCGATCTTGCCGCAACCAGAGCATGCGAGGTTGCAACGGAACAACGGCTCCAGCATCAACACGAGCGGATAGCGCTTGCGGCCCAACATGTGCTGCTTGACTACATAGGCGCCGACGCGCGCCACCTGCCTCATAGGAACAGACATTTATTAAAAACCCCCTCGGCCTAGCTTAATTCGGCCGGAAACTTGAACTTCACGTCTTCTGCGACGCCCGCCAGAGTGGACACGTCCACCTGGCGGAACCGCCGCAGCCCGTCCAGCACGCCCTGCACCAGCATTTCCGGCGCACTCGCGCCCGCTGTCAGGCCGACCGTCTCCACCCCAGCGAACCAATGGCGCTCCAAGGCCGAAGCGTCGTCGATCAGGTAGCTCGGCTTGCCCAGCTCTTGGCCGATCTCGCGCAGGCGGTTGGAGTTCGAGCTGTTCTTCGAGCCCACGACCAGGATCAGGTCCACCTGCTTCGCCAGGTCGTGCACCGCCTGTTGGCGGTTTTGCGTGGCATAGCAGATGTCGCGCACATCCGGACCTACGATAGACGGGAACCGGCCCTGCAATGCCGCGATGATGCCGCGGGTGTCGTCGACCGAAAGCGTCGTCTGCGTGATGTAGGCCAGGCGCCCTGCCGAGCCGACCTGCAGCGTCGCCACGTCCTCGACCGTCTGCACCAGATGAACCTTGCCGGGGATTTGCCCGATCGTGCCCTCGACCTCGGCGTGGCCGGCGTGGCCCACCAGCACGATCTCGCGGCTCTGCGCCGCGTAGCGCCGG
>JAABUV010008099.1_pt1 | contig 10755 bp, 14 predicted proteins | sample 5559971 | NCBI WGS metagenome assembly JAABUV01 (sample SAMN10711881, study PRJNA513362) | rock metagenome | isolation source: Antarctica rocks | place: Antarctica: Victoria Land, Knobhead nord | collected 2015-12-19
GCAGCGTGCGCCAGGCAAACGCATGACCACGTCAGCGCTGCCGGCCCATGCCGCCCACCCAGCAGAGGTGACGGGTTGGCCCTGTTTGCAGTCACCAGCAGCGCACTCCCATGAGCTCGGCCACCACGTTTCAGGCCGCGCCCCGGGCGCCTGGCCAGCTGAGCGGCCGCACAGCGCACGCCGCTCAGCGGCAGCGGCCCGTCCGGCGATTTGGCAGGGGCAGGGGTCAGCATCTCCGGGAGATCGGCGCGCTTTGAATATGGCCAGGAGGGACCGCGTGCCGCGCACCAGGCAGTTGGCCAGCTCCATGGCCGCGCCGCGCACGCCGGAAGGCAGCGGCGCCAGGCCGGCCGCGCCCGCGTCCAGGAACAGCAGCTCCTCCAGCCGGTCGTCCAGCACGGCCGCCTTGGCCGCCACGTACGCGCCCGCCAGCCGGCCCTCCACCTGTGTGCAATGCCATGAGCTCAGGTTTACGTTCATCAGCACGGCCGCTTTGGACCGCCACGTACGCGTCCGCCAGCCGGCCCTCCACCTGCCGCCGCCGAGCGCCGCAGCCGTCAGCAGCCAGGCAGTGCCGGGGTAGGTATAGGGTCAGGTCAGGTATGCAGCGCGCGGCGGGGCAGGGTGGGGACTGCGCACCTCCTGCAGGTCCGCAGCGCACTCCTCCGCCATGGTGGCGCACTCCTGTGCAGCGCCGTCCGCCTCCAGCAGCGCGCCAAACCTGCCCCGCTCGCCGCGGCGTCAGGCGCCGGCAGAGGGCTCGCACTGCTGGCAGCCGCGGCGCCGTCACGCACAGGCTCAGTGCTGCCGCGTGCATCCCAGGGCATCACGCTGTCGCTGGGTGCTGCCGCCGCCCCTTGCCGCCGTCAGCCACCCGCGCTGTGCGAGGGCGTTGCTTGGCCGCTGTGTCAGGACAGGCGCATGGGTCAGGTGAGGCGGCCGCGTGGTCACAGCTTGCACCTGTCCGACTGCAAGCACTGCGCCGCTGTCCTCGCGCGTCAGCACGCAGGGCAGCCGGTCGGGCGCAGCAAGCCCGCGGGGCAACCGCGTGCCCACGTCTGCCCGAAAGCAGCCTCAGCAGCTTCGCGCAGCGGGCTCTCGGCAGCCAGGCGCGCACTGTGCACCGTGCTCCCACTGGGAACACTGTCACGCGACAGTAGGCCGCGCAAGTCCTGTGGCCTGCGTCGACCAGGACGCGTCACTGCACTGCATCACGGAGCTGCCGCGACGCCCCGCGGCAGGCGCGGCGCACCGCGTCAGCAGGCCCGGCAGGACGGCGCCGCGCACGTGCGCGCAGTTGGACAGCAGCACGAGCAGCTTGCGGTCGGGCGTGGCGCCGTCGGCGCCGCCGCCGTTCGCGAGCGCGCGCAGCGCGCCGCCGCCGCCGCCGGCGCTGATGCTGTCGGCCAGCTGGTCGACCGCCGCGGCGAACAGCGTGAACGACTCGAACAGCGCCGCGCGCAGCGCGAGCGCGACGGGGCCTGCGCGCGCGCGCCGGCGCTGGCTTCTGGCACCCGCGCTGCCGATGTGCACCACTCCCAGCGCTAACATTCAATTACAACACCGCTAACGAAGAACTTGGGTTCACAGCCTCAAACCCAGCACCCAGCTCAACTCAAACCTGTTGCACTGTCCCGTTCTGCATCTCAGGATGCTGACCCTGTGCCCCTGGGTTTATCCCATCAGCACCACAGGCGCCGGCGCGCGCCCGTAATGTCGATCGGCGCGCCGCCAGGCGCGTCCGAGCGCGCAGCCTCGGCCGCCAGCGCCTCCACCAGCTCCAGGCCGCCCGCCAGCGCGCTCCGCAGCCGCGCGGGCGCGCCGCTCATTGGGTTGCCTGTCGGGGTCAGGGTCAGGGTCAGGTCCAGGGTCTCAATCGGCGTTGGCTTGACGCCGGCCCAACCCCCAGCTTGATACTCTGCTCGTGGCCTGTCCTATTGCGCGCAGGACCGCCTTTCAGAGGCGGGGCCAAGTTGTGTAGGAGCGCAGCGCCACCTCACTCGTTCAGCAGGAGAGCGCAGGCCCATGCCCACGGATGGTGCATCAGCGAAGCAGCCTGCCTGAAGGCCTGAGCCGGCTGGCAGGCCGGCCAGCGAGCATGCCGCAGAGCATGCCCAGCCAACATGCTGAGGTGTGCGGCTGCAGCTCGGTCTGTCTTCGCGCGGCATGCGCGCATGTCATTTCTTTTCTGGCCCGCAGGCGCGGCGCGGCGCGGCGCGGGCGCGCGCCCGCTTTGAGCGAGGCCGGCAGGACGACCCAGTCCTCCTCGTCGCCGAGCGCGGACACCAGGCGCGTGCGCTCGTCCGCCAGCTGCTGCACCGCCAGCGCGGCCGCCGCCTCCAGCACCTGCGCTACCCTAACCTGTCAGGGTCGGCGCGGGCCGGTGGCTGGGCTGTGGGCGGCCATTGGTCCCGTGTGTGGCTCGTGGTCGGCCAGGGTTACGTCAAGTAGACTGCCGGCACAGGTTGCGGCTCTGTATCGTGCTCGCCACACGCGCATGACGGCATTCTGCGCATGCGCATGAGGTACACATTCACGGAGCGCACCCTCATGCACCGCTGACAGGCAATCAGCTCGCTCGCCCAGAAGCCTGGCTCAGCCTGGGAAGGCAGCTCTGCCCTGCCGCGGCGCGCCTTGCGCAGGGCAGCAGTCGTGGCCGGCGGCCCGGCCGCGGAGCGCAGCGCGAGCAGGCCTGACGTGGCACGCCGCACGGCGCCCAGCAGCGCGGCGCGGCCGCCGCCCGCGCTCGAAATCTCGTGCAGCGCCTCCACCACGCTCGCGCTGCGCGGGCGTACCCTATAGGGTTGACCTCCAAGAATTGCACCTTTTGAATCCTAGGTGTCATAGTTGGGATACACTGCAGCACCTCCACGCGCTTGCGCAGCAGTAGGGGTGTACGAGCGTGAGCTGGCGGCCTGTAACAACGTGTCTGGCGCTGACACACTCATAAACTGTGCCAGCACAGTGTGTTGTGCAGCGTTCTCCACCACGCTCGCGCCGGAAAGGATTGCCAAGAACCTCCCTCATTATTGACCATCACTGTTGGGCTCCAGTCCAGTGGCTCAACATGCTGGCAAGCAGCCCCTCGCACTGCATGGTTTAGGCGCGCGCCAACGACTTACACAATCATAAAAGCAAATCTTGCGCATAGGCGGCCTCCGCGTGCACGCAACCTCAGTGTGCGCCGGTCAACGCACGCAGCGCGCTGCTGCCCTCTTCGCCACACGGGGAGGCGCGGGCGCCGGCGGCGCGCCGCAGCGCAGCCCGGGCGCACCTGTACTGCTCCAGGATGATGTCGACGAGCTGCCCGGCATCGTCGGCGCCCGCCTCGATGACCTCGCGCGCGTACGCAGAGATGTCCATCAGCATCGCCAGCTTGTCCTGCGCGCCAGGACCCAGCCTGAGCGCTACAGCCTCTTGCGAGCATGGCCCGCATTGCCCCAGCAAGCCCACACACCTTCGATGTCAACCAGCAGCACGTGGCACCTCGATCGTCGTCACGGGCCGCCGCAGCGAGTCCAAGGCATCCGAGGCACAGAGAGTCCCGGCGCTGCACGCCGGCCGAGTGATAGGGTGCGAGGGGGCTGGGGCGGGCGGCGGGCGCGGGCGCGCACGTGCAGCACGTGCCAGAGGTCGGGCAGGTGGCGCATGACGATGCCGGTCAGCTTGGACACGTAGCCCTCCCACAGCACCTCCATGTTCTCGCCCGGCACGGCCGCGGGCGGCGGCATGCTGCTCGCCGCGGGCTTCATCGCCAGGCTCGCCGCCGTGCCCTGCCGCGCGGCGGACTGGTCGCGCCCGCCCCAGTGCCGGTGCGGGCGCGCGCGGGCGCGTGACGCGCGCGGGACGGCCCCGTGCGCGGCGCCGAGTCCGTGAAGCCGTGGCGCGCAGCCAGGCCGGCAAGCTGTGCCTAGAATCATTCTTGCACAGCGGCGCATGTCTTCGCTGCGACTTGCCGCCCGCACCAGAGGCCTGTCGAGGCCAGGGCGCGCCAGCCGCGCGTCCGCAGGCGCGGCAGCTTGCGGCACGGGCGGCGGCTGGGGCACTGGCGCGCACTATTAGGTCTGCCAGCAGGGCGCGCCGACCGGCCCTGGCCGGGCAGAGCCGGGCGTGCGCCAGGCGGGCGCCCGCAGCCCCGCTCGGCCAGGCCCGAGCGGTCGTGGATGCCCGGCGGGGCCAGGGTGAGGGTAGGATTGGCGCACCAGATCCGCCGCCAGCGAGGGCACGGGCGGGAAGGCGGCCGCGGTGTCCTCCAGGCGCTGCAGCGCGGCCACGTGCTCCTCGGCTGCCGCGTCCATCAGCGCGTGCAGGTTCTGGTCCTGCGCGCGCGCCGGGGCGCTGTCGCGCTGCCTCGCCGCACCACTCGCACGTGCGGGCACCCCCACAGAGCTTCTATGCCTGGCTGTCTTGCGGCAGGAGACTGGCGGATCGGCAGACACAGAGTCGCGCCTGGCCCAGGCGTGCGCGCAATCTGCTCTGACCCTACTCCTTCGCCCAAAACCTGGCCCAGGCATGCGCGCACACCGCAGCTGAGCACACTTGTGACCGCGTGGCTGCAGCGGGGGCACGCGCGCGCGCGCGCGCGGCGCGCCTGCGCGTCCAGGTAGAGGCCGAGCGGGTCGGCGTCGGCGACGCAGCGCGCGCCGTCGGCCTGCAGCGTCAGCAGGTGCTTCACCGCCTCAATCGCCTCGCTCGGGCTGGTGGCCGCGTCGCGCAGCGCGCCCGACAGCCGCGCCGCCATCTCGTCCACCACCTGCGCGCGCGCGCAGCCGGCCCGTTATGGTCCCAGAGCGGCCAGCCGCGAAGCAGCCTGGCAGGGCGACACCGCTATGCAAATAGAGGCGCGCGTCGCGCCAACACCCAGCGCAACAGGCTCGGGCGCTGCCGCGCCTTTTCCACCTCCAGGAACAGGTTGTGCCACACGCCCTCCTTGGTCTGCGCTGCCACATCCGCCATCAGAGCGCGCGCCTTGCGGTACTCGCTGATGACCTGCGCGCGCGCGCGCAGAACGCTGGGTGCGTGCCGTTGTCTGCTGGCATGGTCATCAGGTGCAGGTTGTCCCGTTTGTTTCCAAGCGCTGCTGCAACTCCCGCTGCTGCTGGTACCCAGGGACGCACCCATCGTTCAGCGGCCTGCTGCCAACCTGCGCTCCGGGACACGCCCCGCACTGCCCGACCACGCCACCAGCGTCTCCACCCTGACCCGCCTTTCCTGCTGCAGGACTTCCTCACTGGGAGCGCGCATACACCTGCGCCTAGGGTTAGGGTGGGGCCGGCCACCTGCTCGTACAGGCCGCCCTCGGTGGCCTGGCGGATGCGCGTGGGCAGCCGGAACAGGTTCTCGTAGCGCTTGAGCAGCGCGAGCACGCCGCGGATGCGGTCGCTGGCGGACGCGCGCTCCAGCAGCGCGCCGAACGTGTGCCGCGCCTCCTTCTGCACCTGCGCCGCGGCGGGGAATACCCCGTGGTCGTGCCGCAAGCGCTGCTTGGCTGCTAGCCGCATTGGGCCGCCTTACCCTACCCCAAGCCTCGCGCGCGGCGCTGGCCGCCATTGTGCGCGCTGCTTGACCCGCACCCAGCGTAGCTCCAGCCTCATGGCGTGCGGCAGCGCGTGGCGCACAGGCGCGGTGCGCGGCGGTGCTGCGCGGCGCACGTCTGCGCAGGCTGCAAACTGCCGAGGGGGGCGTACCAGACAGCCTGCAATCCTAGAGCTCCCGGGCAAGCGCTGGCGCGCGCCAGGCTGGCACAGTGCCGCAGGGCCCGCAGGACCTCAGTGGCACCTCAACCCACGATGATTCCAATGGCGGCCATGTCAGATGGGTAGGGTTAGGGCGGGGCTCCGGCACCTCGTGGATGATGGCGACCATGTCGGACGTGGACACCGCGCCGCTGCCGCGCTGCAGGCCGCGCTCCGACTGCTGCAGGCGCACGTGGATGTCGTCGATTGTGCTGCGCGCCGCGCGCGCGCCGCGCGCTTGGCCATCGTGCTCGCGACCCTTGTGTGCTGTGCATGTTGGTAAGAGGCAGCAGCCAATGGAGCCCGAGCACGTCTGGTACTGCTCAGGGAGAAGCTCCTCAGCAGAGTGCCATCTGTGGGCAGGCTCCTAGCTGCTGTGCTCGAGCTGCAGCAAGGCCGTCGCAGAGTGCAGCATGTAGGCAACGAGCCGCGCATGACCTGCCGGCAGTATGCCAACCAGAAGCCGGGAAGAGCCCAGGTGCTTGGGGAGGGGCCTGAGGAGGGGACAGAACACAGATGCAGCCATGCAGGGCCGATGTGCATCTTAGGCATGGCCGGCACACCCAGAATAGGGTTCAGGTATATGGGTAGGGTAGGGTTAGGGCCGCGCGCGGGCGCGCGCGTCTTGCAGCTGATGAAGCGGTCAAAGTTCTCCTTGACCAGCGCCTTGAGCTGGCCCGTGCGCTCACTGAGCTCCAGGCGCAGGTTGCTCACGCCCGCGCGCAGCTCGACCAGGCTGGTGTCCTGCGCGGCGCCGGGGCGGGTCGGGCCGCGCGCGGAGGGGCGGAGCAGGGGTCGCGATACCAGGTTGCTGCCGCGGAGGGTGTGGGCCTGAGTGACGATGTAGTCTCAGCAAGGGCTGACAGAGTGCGCAGCGCTGCCTGCCCTGTAGTTCAGCAACACAGACTCTGCACAGCCGCTTCGCTCGCAGGCGTATGCGCCAGGGCTGCGAGGCAGGCACCAGGGCCGCGGTTGAGGGCCGCACCCCGTGCACCAGGCCCAGGTAGACGTCCGGGTCGAACGCCTCGCTGGCCGGCTGGACCTTGCTGCGCAGCTGGGCCATGCTGCTGCCGGCGTAGAGCGCGCCACGCCGCGACGCCCCCGGCACTAACGTCTCCATGGCGCCCGCGCCGCCGCGGTCCTTGCGCATCGCCACGATGTCATCCAGGCCCTGCGCACTGTCCTTGATCCTTGAGCCGTGCTCTGCCCTGCTGCGCCGAGCGGAACGGCACCCCATGCTGCAAGCGCGGCCCTGCGCTCAGCAGCGCATCGCCGCACATGCTCTGCGCGTCCACCTTTCCGGACCTGAAGAGGACCAGACAGCAGCGACCTGTGCAGCGCCGTGAAGCATTGGAACCCAAGCCCGCGCTGCCGCCCACGCATGCTCTTGCTTCAGCGCTGGCGTGGACGGCGTCACGTCACGACACGACAGGGCAGCTGCGGCCACCGCCTCGAGGCGCATGGACACGCATCCAGCCCTGCTCCTGCCCGTCCGGGGCGCATGCAGAGCCGCGCCTGCGCTTCTTCCATGCTGCGGCGCTTCGGGTTGAGCTGCGCGGCGGACTGGCGGAAGAGGTTGCGCCGCAGCGCCGCGCTGTCCATGCCCGTCTGCGCGCGCGCAGGCGCGCGGAGGGGTCAGGCCTGCTGGCAAGGGCCAGAGCCAGGGCTCGCCCGCTCGGAGGGCGCGCGCGGCGACAGGAGGACACGCTTTGAGCCCTGGCGCCCAGGGCTCCCAGGAGCTGGCTGTGCGGCGCTGGCTGGCTCCACACACGCTGCTGCCCAGACCTCACCCGAGCCTGCAGGTGCAGACGCCCTATGTGAGGCTAGGGAGGCTACCCTACCTTGACCATTGTGCGCAAAGGAGTGCAGGCCCGCCGCACCCGAGCTTGCGCCGCAGTAAGCTGCAGGAGTGTTTGCGTACAGGGCTGCGTGCATCAGCGCACTTGCAGCGTCGCTTGCGCAGTCTGCCGCGGCAGGAGGGCTTACCACCATGCTGGCGCGCGCGATGGAGCGCATGCGCCCGAGTGCCGGCTGCTTGGCCTCATTCCGCACCTGCCGCGGCGGTGCATGCGTCACGCGTGCGTCTGGAGCAGGGACGCATGCGTGGCGGCACTCACATGCTGACTGGAGTGTGGCGGAGGTCCGGGGTCGGCGCGCAATCGACTGCGCGGTGTCTCAGCAGCGCACGCTCCGGCGCCTCTACCAGGGCAACATGCATTATCAGACACCTGTAATGCAGCGCGTGGCATGCATGGTGCTCGGTGCCAGCACATGCTCGCGAGCAGTCCGTGCCCTTGCGGCAGCTGCCTATACATCTCGACGTCAGCGGGCAGCCACCTTCGCACCCAGCTTATGGACGTGCCTGCAAGAACTTGAGCATGACACTCCTTCAGCATGTTCGGGCTTGGCGCACATCGTCTGGCTAGGGTTAAGCAAGGTCCTGCTCACCAGCGCCAGGCCGCGCGGGTCGACGCGGCCGAGCCCGAGCGGGTCGGCGCTCTCGGCCTCCATGGCGGCCGCCTGCATCGCCAGCCGCGCACCGACCTCCAGGCTCTCCGTGGACGGCACGGCGGCGCACGCGATGTTGACCGCGATGCGCTCCAGCTCCGCCACGTCCACCTCCTCCCACGCCTGCGGCCCGTCAAAGAAGGCCTCCGCGTGGCTGGCCTCCTGCGCGGCGCCGAGACATGGGCTTGCTGTTTCAGAGCTGCTGCACTATCCTGTCTGCACCAGTTGCAGAGTCCCAAGCTGTATGCATTAGAGGCAAAGTGGAAATGTGGATGCTCCGCACTGCATCTTAACACACTAGCAGCAGACACGCAGGCGTAGCGACAGCAAGCACCCGGGAAGAGCATAATGCTCACTGACCTTCACTACATCTTGAAGACCGCAGATGCAACTGTGCGGCTCAGCGCGCACAGACAGTCAGTGTCTTGAAACAGAGACAAAAGGCTGCCTGGGGTGCTCAAAGTTGCCGGACCTGCAAAAGCGTTCGAACATGAACTGACACGCGCACTCTTCCGCATCAAGAGCGCTTCACAGTCTCACTGCATCTGGCCAGCACCAAGCCCCCGCATCTTGTCCAGGCTCACACCCGCCCAGACGTCTGCTCTGATGCCACATCCTCCTCCAGCTCCTCGTCAACATAGGCGTCCGGGTCATTGGCCCCCTCCTCCTCCTGCACCTGGGGCAGCAAGCGCGGCCGCGGCAGGGCAGAGCGGTCCAAGGTATTCCGCATTGGTGCACAGGCGCCCTGCTCGGCCTCATGGGGCGCGGGTATGTGCTTGGAAGTTGGGCAGTGCTGGCCTGAGGCGCGGCACCTGCATTGCCTACACCTTTTCGCCAGTACTCTGCACACTTACCACAGCTGCTTCGTTGTTGTTTGTGGTCTCCTCTACCAGGTCGCATCAGGCTTCCAAGCCCTTGAAATGTTACAAAGTTACATTCATGTGGCTCCACGCGCGTAATTGGGGCACTCTGCAAGACCTTGCCAGCATGTGCTGCCCATAACCCGCAGCCCGCTCCACACGTTGACATCTACCTAAAACAGACCGGGGAGCAGCTGTCTATGTGCGTGCTAAGAGCACGTCAGTGTACGAACTGTAGACAACGTGGCCTGCGGCACTCATGCTCCGTGCGCCCAAGCGGCAGGCCCGTGCAGACGCACACGCGGCCCCACCCGCACACTCACATCAGCCTTGCACTGCTTGCTTGCTCGTGCAATGACCCTGTGTGCTTATGCATGCAATATGTATTCATCGGCCCCATGTGGCCTGCCTGACCCTGCGGCACACAGAGTATCTCCCCACCGCAAGCTCCCAGCAATAGGGCTGCCTAGCCGGCACGCCCCGCAGGTCAGGCCCGGCCACTGCCTGCAGCACGCTAAAGCTCTCATGCAAGCGCGCTCAGCGGTGCATGCCCGCATCGGGCCCCCGCGCGACTCAGCCGCGCGGGCCAGCCAGACCCTTGCGGCGTGCGGGACCACGCGCAAGCGCGGCGATCCATGCACGCTCGCGCTCCTTGGCTGCCCTGTGAAGCGCCTCCGGCTGCTCCCCAGCGACGCCCGCAGCCCGACCGCCTCCTCTCCTCACGCAAAGCCCTGCAGCAGCAGTGATGAGCTGTGGAAGTTGCAGGCACTGGCAGCGGGAATGTTGCCTGTGCAGATATCGGGGCACTGCCAAGGCGCATGAGGGACATGCGGCCGGCCTCGGTTTGTTGAGCGCGCAGCGTGTCTGGGCGCCGCGCCTCCGCGGCGGCGCGTGCGTGCGCCTCCTGAGCGGCCTTGCGCGTGCCCTCCGCGTCGCTCGCAGCACAGCGGGCCTCGTCCGCGGCGCCGGTCGCCGCCGCGGCGTCGGCGCGCGGGGCGGCGCCCTCGGCCGCCCGCCCCGCGGCCGCTAGCTTGTCCTCCAGGTGGGCGCGCAGCGCGCGCTCGACCTGCGTCCCCCAGGCCCGCCTTGCCATTGCCAGGACGGACCTCAGCGCCCTCCACATGCTGCCTGGGTGGCGCTCGAGCCTCCGGCGGCCGCGCTGAGCGGGAGCGTGCGGCCTGAGCCTTTCACAGGCTCGGTGCTGCAAGGCTGCGGCGCCTTCACAAGTCAGGCGGGCCCGAATGGTGTGGTGGAGCAGGTCCAAGGCCGGTGTCCAAGGTAGGGTAATTTGGTCAAAAGGTAGGGTAATTGGGTCAAAAGCTGAGCCCAAGGCAGTGTGAACAAAATTTTTACGCACTGCGCATTGCGGCCCTGCTCGCGGCGCTGCGCGCGCTGCGCGGCAGCGCCGCGTCCGGGCCGGCCGCGCGCAGCTGCGGGGTGGCGTCAGGGTTTCAGCGCACCGCGAGGTCCTGCTCCAGGCGCTGCGCGCCCTGCGCGGCCGCGGCCGCGTCCAGGCCGGCCTTGCGCAGCTGCAGCTGCGCGGTCGCCAGCTGCGCGCGCGCGGCCTCCGCGGCCTCCTGCGCCGCGGCGCGCGCCGCGCGCAGCCGGCCCGCCTGCGCGGCGCGGGTTCAGGCGCCGGGGGCTGGCCGGAG
>JAABUV010008101.1_pt1 | contig 10753 bp, 11 predicted proteins | sample 5559971 | NCBI WGS metagenome assembly JAABUV01 (sample SAMN10711881, study PRJNA513362) | rock metagenome | isolation source: Antarctica rocks | place: Antarctica: Victoria Land, Knobhead nord | collected 2015-12-19
CGATCGCCGCGCCCGACATTTTTGCGTCGAACAGTGTGGCGACGGCGTGCGCTTCCTCGGTGGCGGTGAGGCCGTCGCGGACCAAACCGGTGACCGCCATCGTCCGGGCGGTCGCCTTCGCGGCGGCGAGGTCGGCGCGGACGATGCACGGCAGGGAAAGGCCGGCGGCTGCCGCTGCGGCCTGGCGGCGGTTCCCGTCCACCGCCACATGGGTCACCGTGTCGGGCCAGTCATAACCGGGGACCAGGGCGACCGGAACGACGATCAGCGGCACGAGCACGCCGACCTCGGCCACGGAGGCGGTCAGCTCCTTGATGCCCCGCGACGCGTCGCGGATGTTGTCCGGGTGCTGCGCCACCTGACCGGGGTCTAGCTCGACCACCACCACAGCGGCGGGCTGGTCCTGGGTCTGCTGGTCGGCGGTCGTCTGCTGGTGGGTGTCGGCGGCGTGGGCGTCGGTGTTCTCGGTGTGTTGGGTGGTGGGTGCGGTTGCGGTGCTCATGGAATGTTTGCCTTTCAAGGATTGGCGTCGGCGGGAAGTGGCGCGGGGGGCCGGGCGGCGCTTTTTCCGCCCGGCCCCGGTGGTTTCAGTGGCCGGTGAGGACACTGGTGCGGTGGGTGAATTGCAGGCGGTAGGCGGCGAGCTGACCGACCCAGTCGGGGGCGTCGGGGTCCAGTTCGCCGGGATGCGGGCGGACGGTGCCGATCAGGTCGGCAATAACGGTCAACTCATCGGCCGACCAATCCGGGGACACGGCCAGGGTCCAGGCGATGGCGTCCAACACCGCCGTGTCCAGCGGCGGCGCGGCAGGCTGCGCGGCGGTCGGTGCGGCGGTGGGTTGGGTGATCGGTGCGGCGGTCACCACTTCACCGGCTGCGGCTCGTCGGGGGTGCTGACGGTGGGCCAGCCGAGCCCGGCCAGCTCGTACAGCCCGGCACTGTTCGGGGTGAGGGTGGCGCAGTAGGTGGTACCGCCGTTGCTCAGGTGGAATACGCCGTCGGCCGCCGGGTGGATCTCCAGGCCGGGGGGTTCGGTGATGTCGGTGGCGTGGGCCAAAATTTCGTCGAGCACCTCCGGGGTGACCACCGGCGACAGCCGCCCGGCCCGTTGGGTGAACGCTGCCGCCTCGTAGCGGACCCACGGTTGCCGGGTCAGGTGAAACCACCCGGCCCGGCAGGTGGCGGCGCGGGCGATGGTGGCGACGGTTTCCCCGAAATCACCTGGGTGCAGGGTGAACGTCATCCGCACCGGGGTGGCCCTGGTCGCCGGGTGCTCCGGGGACACCCGCCAGATGGTGAACCGCTGCACGTGGGCGCGGGCCACGTCGGTGTAGTACGCCTGGGCGGCGGCGTGCAGCACCTCCGCGATCCGACCCGATTCGGTCGGCACGTCGATCACCAACTGTTCGGCGGTGATCAGGTCGGTGCCCTCAGTCGGCCAGCCGATCACGTCGTCCCACGCCTGAGCGGTGACAGCCACCGGCCACGGCAACCGGAACGCCGACGCCAACAGGCGCGGTACCTCGACCAGGGAGCGGTTCCCGATCGCGTCGGCCCGGCAGTACAGATCGAACCGGGGCACCTCGTGCAGCGGGGTGAACGCCGAACCCTCACCCTCGGCCACCGGAACGGGTGGGATGGTGGGGGCGGTCATGACTGGTCGCCTTCGGCGGCGCGGCGGGCGGCGACCAGGGCGTGCACGTCGGTGGTGAACTGCGCGAACTTGGCGGCGTTGAACCTGGCCGCTGGGATGCTCAGTACCTGCGTGGTGGTGCGGGCGGCGAACAGTGAGAACCGCTGGCAGAACATGCCGCCGTGTAGCCGGATGCTGCTTGCCGACAGGGTGGCGCGGTAGCACTTGGCGTCCTTGTGGTGCCAGATCGACAACTCGGCGGCGCCGAGGTAGTCACCATCGCCGCGCTGGGCCTGGCCGGGCAGCAGGTAGAACACATCGACCAACCGGCCGTTGCCGGCCGAGTGGGAGTGGTACGGCTGCGCGGCGGTCGCGGCGTACAGGTCCGCGACACTGACACCGGCCCCCACAGGCGCGGGCGTGGGGGTGTTGTTGCCGGGGGCGTGCTGAGTGGGGATCATGGGTGTTGCCTCTTTCATCCTTGGGAAGGTTGGGGAGTGCATCTGCTGGGCCAGGTGTCGATTACCTGGGCCAGCGACCGGGCGGACCAGGGAAGCTGCTCGGCTTTCCTGGCCCGCCACCTACTCGCTACAGCGCGGCGAGCATCTCGAACGCGCGGGCCTTCACGGTGGTCACCGTTCCGCCCGACGCGACCCGCTCCGCGCGGGCGGTGTCGGTGCCACCTGCCACCGGGGCGAAGTGGACTGGCAGGATGTAGCTATTCGAAACGTGCGGTATTCCCTGAGAACGAACCGATTCGACCTGCCGCAAGCCAGAAACCGAGGGCAATTCGAGGTGGCCGGTATCAGCGTCTGGAGGACGCTTGATCGAACTATGGCCGGCGGACGGCTTGAGCCAGTGCTTCGTCGGCCACGGCCAACTGTCCTTCTCGTTGGCGGATGGCAAGGTAGGCGGTCCAGTCTCGTTTCACGAGATCGCTCCACTTGACGGCCGTGTGGGGATGCAACCCCAAGAGCGGGCCGAGAACAGCTGACGGTAGTTGGCCGGCCAATGACATCAAGGCTGCAGTTCGAGTGGGTCGAACATCGATCCCGTAGCTGGCGAGCGTGGCTGTAAGGCCGATGCCGTCGCGGTGGCTTCCTGGATGCCGACCAGGAAACAACCACGTTGTAGCCGCGACTGATCGGCCGACAACGGAATCCGATCGGGCCTGGTCCCTGAGTTGGTTGACCATGCCGGCAAGAACCGGGGGCAGAAGCAGTGGATGCTTCGCCAGCGTCAAGTAGTACCGGTCGCCGTCCTGGCGGATATCAGAAGAGGTCAGGGCAACCGTGCGGGTAACCGGGTTCCCGTAGAGCAGCAGCAGGGCGGCGACGACCCGGATGCGCAGCGGCATCTGTTCATCTGCGTTCAGGCAGCGGCGTAAGTTCAGCCAGAGCTCATGTTCGGGGATTGGGTTGGGCTGGGCCACCCTTGTCGGCCGCGGCAGCCTGACGTCGCCGATGAGGTGATGGCGACGCAACCAGGTGATGAAGCCCCGCAACCTGAGGGGTTTTCCGCCGTCGTCGACGATGTAGAACTCTAGATCGGCCTGCGTGAGCTGGTCCAGAGTGCTGTCGCGACCGTCGATCCAGTTCAGCAAGTCCGCGGCGACGCGGATCTTTTGGCGCAGGTATCCGCCGGTGGCGCTGGTCGAGGGTCTGCCGTGTCGGCTTTGTCGCCGGCGGGCTCGTGCCATCACGTCCCATAGAGCGTAGGGGCGTAGCACGTTGGTGTGGTGGGCCGGACGACCGGCCATGGTGCGATCTATCCAAACCGTGACGCGCTCGAGATAGTCGTCCCGGTCGGGCAGCACCTCCGTGGTGACCAGCAGCGCCCGCAAAAATCGCCCGACAGCGGGACTGGAAGGTATGGCGTCCACGTCGGCGTGAGTGAGTGGTTGCCCCGTGGCGACAAGGTCAGCCAACGCGGCGCCTCCCTGCCCGGCGAGCCAACGTATGGTTCCTCGAGGATCGTCTGTATTGGCAAAGGCATTCTGGAGTAACTGGTATCGAGGATTTTCAGCGACTTTGAAGAGCCTGTCGATGCGGTTGATCAGGACTACGCGCGCGCACCGGCCGCCGGCGTAGGGACGACACGCTTGACCACAAACTGGACAGTCGTAGGTTCGAGGTGATCCGGCGCAGGTCGCGCAGATGGCTTTGCCGGCTTCATTTGTGCCGGTCAGCACCGCCCGGCGCCCGCAGTCCGAGCAGGGCTGGGGTCCGCCGACCGACCGCTCGTAGCAGCCGTGGCAGATTGGTCCAGCCGGCCAGCGCACGGCGATCCGTCGAAGCTTTCCGCAGCGGCAACAAGTCTCCTCGGACGACCGCTCGAGGAAGATGCATCTAGAACAGAGGCGCCGGCCATCCCGTCTGCGTCGACACTGTTTGACCAGGCCGCAGACCTCGCAGGAACCGATCTCAACCCGAGCGCACTCCTGGCAGATATCGGGGGAGGCATCGTTGGCGCGGCGCCCTACTCGCTTGGTCTTGCCGCAGATGCCGCAGACCCTCTCAGGCCGTCCGGCGCAATGTTCACACAGCGGTCCTCGATCAGCTCGGATATGCACCGGCCGGTTCTGCCCGCAGTCGGCGCAGGGTTGGGCATTAGCGTTCTGTGCACACGTCCAGCAGAGACGGCCGCCGGCAACACGACGGGGCAGATTGCGGTCTGTTCGTCCGCAGTGAAAGCAAGCCGGCATCTTAACGGATGTAACACCCTGCGCCGCAAGGTGCTTGATCAACCGAACCACAGAAGGCGGAACTTGATCGGCGCTCCCGGAGGTCAAAGCAAATGGATGCGAGGCGAGGTGATCGCGCAGCTCGCGTAACGGACGAGCATGCCCAGTCGCCTGGACAACCGCGGCGAATACGCCGCTGATCGGAAGCTCGGGAACCGCCGCCGCCACTAGCCGCACCGACTCATCCACCAGCTCCTGCTTCAGAGGGATCGCTCCGGTCACGCCGCGTCGTCCTCGTACTGAGTCATCGGTTGCTGCCTTGCGTCCGGCCGGTCAGGGCGCCGACTGCGGGCGGCGGATCGTGGTGCGCCGTGCTGGGTCGGGAGCTGCCTCGCCCGCCGCCGATCCAGACGCCTTCTTGACCTGCTCGTTCACGACCTCGGACTTGATCAGATCGTTCGGAGTGCAACTCAGGATGTCGCACAAGGCAACCAGAGTGTCCATACTCAGGCGCTGCGGCGGACGGGTGACCAGGCGAAAGACCTGCTCACGGGACAAGTGAACGCCGCGCTCAGCCAGTAAGGGCTGCAGATCAGAGGTGGCATACATGCCCTGCTCAGCCATCCGGAGCCGAAGTTGCCAGTCAAAGCCCATCCTGCGAATCATTGCGCTCCTTCTGTCCGGCTCCGAGGCTGCGACCACAAATCAGGCACCCGATCTCGGAGCACCTGGTTCAACAGACGATTGCGGTAATCGTCCGAAACGCCGCTGTAAATGGCCGTCGTACTGGCAGTAGCGTGCCCGCACTGATCCTGTACGAATTTCTCCGGATAATTGAACTCGATGAGGTGGGTGACATACGAATGCCGCAAGGAATGCAACTCCAAGGTCGGGTCCAAGCCAGCTGCCGTTCGAGCCGCGACGAACGCCTCATCCACGCTCCGGCGGCTCAGGCGGCTGCACCGCTCGGTAACCCACATGGCGGACAACGACCCGGGCGAGAACCTGGGTCGTATGTCCTCAACCCACTGCTGCAGCACCGGCACGATCCAGTCCATCTCCGGGACCGTCATCACCGTCCGTCGCTTCGGTGGCGACCCACGAGAAGCTTTCCCCCACCTGACGAAAACGGCCCCGTAGCGGCCAAATGACCCAACCTTGGGATTGTGACGCAGGTCCGACAAGTCGAGCCCCCAAGCCTCCCTCCGCCGCAACCCAAAGGCGTAGATCGTCTTCAGCAGTGCCGAGTCTCGCTGTGCGGCTAGGGCGCCTTTGCGTCCGGTCGCACGGATCTGTTCAACCCTGCCGTCCGCAGCGTCGAACAGCGCCTGCACTTCATCGTAAGTTAACGGCCGACGGCGAGGCTGGCCCTCGAACTCAACTTTGTGCGCAACCGTATTCCATTCATCCAACAGCTGACGGGGGGCCACGCCGAATCGGTCCTGGCAGATTTGCCGCCAGCCGTATTTGGCGTCCGTAACAAAGGCCAGGAATAGCCTAACCGACACCTGATAATTGCGCATGGTTGATGGCGCCAGCGGCCGCGACCCGGACTGTAGGCCGGCGAAAACGCCTCGACCTCCTCCGCCGACCATTGCCACGGGTATAAGTTGCAGAAGGTGGCCAGCCTGCGCACCACGCCCGCCCGCCCGGCAATCGTCGTCGCCTGGAGGACCCGCGACTGCTGTTGCCGCTGCCAGCCCTCCAACATCGCATTGAACACGGCTGCCTCCGGATCCAGCAGCACAACATTGTCCGCCAGCAGAAGCGCTGCGGGGCCGCGTGCGGGGCCGCCACCCTCATGTTGCATGCCATGCATCATAGCTGCACCTGGTTGACCTGTCGAGACTTCCTTCACGCCAGGCGAAAGCTATCGGGCGGGCCAGTGAGATGACGGCGATCAGCACCGCTGCACGCTCGATCACCCCATGTCGAATGTTGCATCAGATATCTATTCCGCTCACTTGTCCAGGTATTCGGTGATCGCCTGGTAACCAGCCCACCGGGTACCCCGGATGTTGGCGTTCGTCGGCGCATCGGCAAACAAACCGGTCAGCACATCGGCGCGGTTCGCGGTGATCGTCGCTGACCGCTTCGACCCGGACTCGGTGGTCCACAGCTTGCCGATGATCTGCGCGAACTGCGCATCGGTCAGCGACTGCTGAATCATCTGCTCGGCCTCACGCTCGAACACTTCCGCGTACTTGAACGTCAGGCCCAGGGCCTCGCGGGCCTGCGCGATGTTGCCCTTCGCGCCGGAGGTGTGCCGGATCGAGAATGAGGACTGCGCGCGGCGCAACGCCAGGGCCTGCGTGTTGGCGCACACCACCCGCACCGGCGACACCAACAACCGAAAAGCGCTGGTCCCGTCGTGCGAATTGAGCGCGATGAGGTACAGGTCGACCGGGTCGATACCGCCGATGTTCATCGTCCGGGGGAGCTTCATCGACAGGAACACCGACCGGCCACCCCGAAGCGATCCGGCCGTCTCGAAACAGGCTCCGCCTTCGTCCACCACCCGGTTGAGCAGGTCCGCGTGTTCCTCGTTCTGAATGACGGTGTAACCGCGACCCACCACACCCAACACATCGACGCTGCCGCTGACCGGGTTGGTGCGGACCGTGGCGAACTGATCCGGCACCGGCAACGCACCGAACACACCATCCTCCGACAGCACCGGCGCGGTCTGCAACGCCATCGTGCGGACATTCCAGCCGCCCAACCTCGCATGCGAAATCGCCTGCGCCGCATCGAATTCGGTGGGCAACACCGTACCCAACCGGTGCCACGCGTGCTGCCGAGCGGAGACGAACGACGCCGTACCGTCCGACCAGGTTTCCAGTTCGTGTGCCATGACTTGCTCTCCTTATCTCAGCCGGACCGCCCGGCCTGATAAGTCAATAATACTAGTCAAACGCCACGTTGTCAAGTGCAAAGTTAGCAGAAAGAAAGTTGTCAAATGACAAATTGCGCGTTATCGTTGTCAGATGCCTAGCCTTATGGACATGGAAACCATGCTTGGACCCGCTGAACTCGTGCGGCTACTCGGCGTCTCGCGTCAGAGGGTGACGCAGATGGCCGCCCGAGCCGACTTCCCACGGCCTCGTTTTGTCCTGACCATGGGCAGCATTTGGGCGCTGGTCGACGTCCAAGCTTGGGCAGACAAGCGGGGCCGCCCGCTGAACCTCGACGCGCTGACCACCGACGTCCAGGCCGGCGACGACTCGACCCCGTAGTGCAAACGAGGGAGCCCTAGTTCCGCGATGGCGTGGTGTTGCGGAGTCGGGGTCAGACGTCGGTGTTGTCGTTGATGTCGCGGACGTCTTTGACGGCACGTTCCCGGACGGCGCGGTCCTGGGCCAGGTCGCCGGCGATACCTCGTAGGTCGGCGGCCGGCGTGGTCCGCGCGGCCCACTGCGCCGCTTCGGCGGCCGGGTCAGGCAACCGTGCCGGGCGGAAGGAGTCGAACTCGTCCCAGGCCGACCAGATGTCGCGCCGCACCGCATCGGCCACCGCCCGGGCAGCATGTTGGACCTCATCGGTTGGTTCCACGCCAGTTCCGGCTAAAAGGCCCCACAGCGCTTGGTGCATCGCGGCGGGAACCTGGTTGTGCCGGGTGGGCCGCGGGATCGGTTGCAGGCCGTATAGCTTCGCCTCCCGTTTCATCTCCACCGGGTAGGCGGTCAGCAGCATCTGGGTGCGCATCAACGCGGCCAGCACGTTGTAAGCCGGCAAGAACATCTCGTCGGTGGGGAGCAGCCGGCGGGAGTCTTGGCGGCGGCGGATCCGGGAGCGGCACCGACTGACCTGCGCGGCGACTCCGGCGCCGCCCAATCCAACAGTCATCAGCGCCTCGAGCAACCCCGGCCATTGCAGGTCGCCGGCCACCGCGATGCCGGCGGCCACTCCGGCGGCGCCGGTCAACGCGGCCCGGGCGGCGACGGGCAGTTCATCGTGCGTATCGGCCAGCCCTTGAAGGTCATGGCGGCCGGGCTGGACCACACCCAGAGCGCTCGGCTGCGGGTCCGGTTCGTCCAGGTGCACGGTGTAATCCACCCACCCCCACGGCGGCACCACAAACCGCACCCGGCGGTGACACGGCGCGGTCCGGCTGCTCTGCTGCGCCTGCACCGCGCCGGCGGTCAGCTGCGAGCGGACCCGATCCATCCGGGCGGTGAACGCCGCCGGCGTCACCCCGACCAGCTCCGCCTGCCCACCAGCGCCGTCCGGATCATCCATGATCATCCAGCTTCCACCGTGGTCTTCCTCGCAGATGCGGCTTGGTGTTGACAGTTGTCAGGCGGGCGTGGCGGCGGGGACCGAATAAACGGAGCCAGGCCTGTTGTTCCAGTGTGCGTCGCGGTCGCCGCGCCGGACACTGACCCACCACCCCGATAATTGTGTGCACCACCTTTCCGGACCGGCGCACCGACCAACATCAGCAGCACACCCACCACGACGGTGGCCGCGCAGGCTGACCGTTGGTCTGCCCGCGCCCGGGCCCGGTCATACTCGAACCCGTGGTCGTTCATGCGGCCGCCGAACACCGCAATTGGAGGGATCGTGACCGAGCAGCCACCGACCGGCATTACCGAGCTGGCCGCCGCCCGCACCAGAAAGTCCGCCGCGCCGGCCATCAACCGGGACCTGCGGGCCTGGGCCAAAGGAATCGACACCACCGCGGCCGCGGTGGAGCTGCTCATCCGCGGCTTCTGCGGCCGGTTCGCCGCACCCGGCCAGCCTTGGATACAACCTCGGGAACACGTCGGCCACTGGGCAGACCTGGAAGCGATCCCCGGGAACATCGGTGCGCTGCCGGGCGGCGAGCGGGCCTACCTGCTGATCACCGCATCCATCGGCCTCGGCGGATCGGACGGACCGGCGATCAACCTCAGCGACACCATCTCAGCCCTCGGCCGGGAACAGCTCACCCTGGTCCTGGCCGCAATCGCCCACGCCAACGGCAGCCACCAATCCAGCGGCATCGAAATAGACCCGGTCACCGGAACACCGAGCATCACCCGGCACGCCAGCCTGTACCGGTGGCCCGACTAACCCGGCCCGGCCACCCGACCACGGCAGCAGCGAGTTGAAATTGGGAGGTATCGGGGATGAGCGTTGACAGCTTGGAGCCGCTGGTCGGCGTCTTCGCGTTGCGGACGTTTCGGGTGTCAGTGGACGGTTTCCTGTTGCCGGTCAGTTTCGTCGGCGACGACTGGGCGAAGGGGTTCTGCATCGCCGGCTGTCGCAAAGCGCCGCATTCGGCTCCTGATCCGCAGTGCACCTGTGGGCTGTACTCGCTGACCGATCTGCATGAGCTTCGTACCCAGTACCACCAGGCCGACAAACTCCTGGCCGTCGTCGCGTTGGAGGGCAGCTCCATCGAAGGGGCGATGGGTTGGCGTTCCCAGGCCGCGCGGGTGGTCGCAATGTGGGTCTCACCGCACCGTCGGCGCGGTGTCCCCGACGTGCAGGTCGCCGCGATGCGGGCGAACTACCCGGACATCGCCTTCTACACCGATCGAGCCGCAATGCTGGCCCGCTACCCAGCTTTGATTCCGCCGCCCCGTCCGCGGCGGACCGCGCTGGCCGACGCTACCCGGCGCACCGCCTCGGCGATCCGCCGCGGCCGGATGAGCAGCCGATCCGCCCTCTGGTGGGCGGTGACGGCGGCCGCCTCGTTCACCGTCATGGTGCTGTTGGGCCAGCCCAAGGCGTGGATGACCGGCACTGCCATCACCACCACCCTGTTGTTCTGGGTGTTCGTCGCCGTCGGGGTGTGGGCGGATCTGAAGTTGTGTCTGGGCCGGCTGCTGCGTCGCGGCGGCCGGGTACCGCCGGTCTGGTCGCATTACCGGCCGGCCCGGTACATCTGGTGGGTTTCCAGCGCCGTCCTGTTCGCCTCCATCCCGGCCACCATGGCCCTGCACGGACCGCTGCACCTGTGGTTCCTGGGCGCGTACGTCTGCGCGCTGCTGCTAATCAGGCTCGGCGAAGTGTTCGTGCTGGCGTTGCCCCGCGCCGTCCGTTCCCGGCACAAGCTACCGACGCGGATGCGCAGTGGCCAGAACCGGCCCCGCACCGCAGTGATCGCCGGGCCACCACGCTCGGTCATCGAACTACTGGGACGCATCCGATCCGGGAACGTCGTGATCGGGGTCAGGGTGACCCCGCCGCCGCCGAACACCCCGCAGGAGAACTGACATGGCCGACATCGGCGAAGGTGAGCACCCTCGACGCGTGGAAATACTTCCCGTGACCACCCGTGCTACCCGCCGCGCCCACCCCAACAACCGCACCGACACCAGAACCGGCCCCGGCCCCGGCCCCGGGCGAGACACGAGCCGGCCGCAGTCACCGCGACAACTCGTCCTCTACCCGGCCGCCGCGAGGTTCGGCGGAGCCGGGCTGGCCGGCGGATCGGTTATCCTGCTGTC
>JAABUV010008102.1_pt1 | contig 10753 bp, 8 predicted proteins | sample 5559971 | NCBI WGS metagenome assembly JAABUV01 (sample SAMN10711881, study PRJNA513362) | rock metagenome | isolation source: Antarctica rocks | place: Antarctica: Victoria Land, Knobhead nord | collected 2015-12-19
GATGGGAAAGTCGAGCTCAACATGCGCTTCTTGTGGGCCGTGACCTTGACAGTCGCCGTCGCAGAGGACGTGGCGCAAGACCACGTCCTGGAGTGCATGCATGACCTCCGTCGCGTCTGTGTCGACTGGGATCTGCCGCCGATACAGCTGCGAAACAACGCCGTGATGCCGGAGCTGTCCGTCGCCGCGCTGGATCGCGAGATTGCGAGAGTAACGACAAGAGACTTCTTCCTGAAGGTCACAAGTCAGGACTCAAGTGAGCCAGTTGCCGTGATCGAGAGTCTGGAGCCTTTGCTCGACTCGTTGGACGGTGATGGGATTGCACTGCGTGACGACAGCGACATGGACATTGATGAGGGTCATCTACCCGCCGACAACGTCTCTCCTGAGCTCGTACGGTACGTGCAGAGCACCGACATGGGCGTCCGGCTTCTACTCTGGCAGCGTCTGCGCGAAGCGTACTCTGCGATAGACTACCAGCCCATGGTCGTCTCCTGCTATCTCAGGATGATGCGCATGCTGCTCAGTGAGCTGCGAAGTTCTGCCACGGCGTCTCTGCCTCAGCGAGAGCGGCAAGTCGTCGTGTTCAAGATTTTCCGCCTTCTCAAGAACATCACGCATAAGGTGTTGAGCATCACGCAAACATCGGACGATGCGTTCACATGCATTGATGAGACGCAGCTCAAGATTGCCGTGAGCACATTTGGCGAGTTGCTGCAACTTGTGCAGGTCTTCAATGTGTGCGATGATTCACGGCGAGTCGGGAGGACACAGCCACCGGCACTCGTGAATGGCTTGCCCGTTCCCAGCTTTGCCGCCGTCAATAAGACGGTTCACGAGCTCCAGCTGCAGATCTGGATGATTGTCTATGGTCTTCTCAAGGAAGCCATCTACCAGAATAGCGATGTTTACCCGACATTCGTCGAAGACAAGTTCGACTTCTTACGCTGCGTGCACCGCAATCTCGGCCTCCGCGGTATCTGCGGCGGCTTAAACAGAGTGTTTGTGCGCCTGCTGAAGGATGAGTTTATGAACATGACGCACGTTGATGGCTACGAAAGCGAGCAGGCGCAAGTGCTGTACGATCTCTACGGGCTGAACTGCTTCCTCAATCCCGCATACGAGCTGATCGAGCATCACTGCACACATGATGCCTTCCTGGACCGAGGCGCGGCCATGTCGGCGGTCGACTTGCTTCTCAGTCAAGCCTCGAAGCTGTCGATCCGGGAGCTGGTGAAGCACTCGTTGCGGGACACCATTGAGAAAGTGCATGGTGCGGTGGTGCGCAAGAAACCTAGTGACGCTATCGTGCGCAATCGTGAGATCTATCGCGCGTTCATGCGGTCACCGATCAACCCGCTCGATATACTGTACAGCCTGCAAGGCGACGGGAATGAACTCCCGGTATCCACAATTCCGAAGGAGGACGCGTTGCTGGCCTCCAAGGGATGGTACTTTCTCATGGGTCACCTATCACTGACGAAATACCGCTCGCTGAAACGCACTGCGCCGACGCCCACCGAGGACGTTGAGATTGCCATCGCCTTCTTCATGCAGGATCTGGAGTACAGCATGGACAACTGGGAGACGTGGTTCAGGCTTGCGCAGGCGTACGACACCAAGATCGAAGAGTCCGTGGTGTGGTCGGCCGAGAAGTTGAACAACAGCTTGCAAGAGATTGTGCAGCACCAACGTGCGGCCATACACTGCTACACCATGGCTACAGCACTGATGCATCGCTCCGCTGCTCTCGCTTTCGAGACTTCGGGCAAGATGACCGAGCTGTATGCGGACTTTGCTGCGCGGTTGTACAGCTCGTCTAGGGAGCCCTTTAGTATGCTGCCATTCGCCATGGACGAGGAGAAGTTCATGAGCATGCCGACTGGAGTGGGCAAGAGCAAGCTCTTCGAACCCTTGCGGCTCTACACCGCCTGGAAGCTCGCCAAAGCACTGTATCAGCGCGCTATCGCCGGTAAGCCGCAGAGCTGGACTCTACGCTTTGCGCTCGGGAAGTGCCTGTGGAAGATGCATACCGCGCCACGCCATGTCCGACGCAACGACCGACAGTCGTCAGCGCAAGATGTCCTCGAGCCTTTCATCCGTGCCATCGAGCTGCTGCCTGACTTGAAGGATAGCCGGGAGAAGCGCGAGCCGACTCTCGAGCCGCACTACAAGCTCGTCAGTATCGTGCATAAACTGGTAGAACGCGACGAGCAGAGTGTGGAGCAAGCGTGTGAATATCTTCAGCATACGCGGTACGCTCATCTAAAGAACTACCCGCACAGTATAGATGCGTGGAGTGCTCACGTGCTCGCCATTCTGAAGAACCTGCGAGCCGCTGACAAGTCCAACTGGCACCACCGAATGATTGCCCGCGCGGCGCACATCATCTACGGCGACGCTGAACCTCGCGCCGGCGGTCTTGACCCCAGCGAGCTTCAGGTTGTTGCGGATGCCAGGCAGGAGCTCACACAGCAGATGTTCACCAAGACCATGGTCCTACAGGTCTGGCGCCCGGAGTGCGAGCGAGCCGGCCGGCATTTCGTCTACACTGCGAGGTACACACGCTTCTTCACCCAGATCCTTGAGCAGCTAGAAGATCGGACGAGTCTTGAAGCTCTTGCGCGGAGAGTAAGGAGGAGACCGCATGATATGTTCGAGCACGGTGTCGTGTGGCAGGAGATCTGCAATGCTTACCTGCGTCTTCTGCGGAAGCATGCGGACTTGTCTGAGGGTCTCGAGACGTCGACGTTCAGCAATATCGCGCACGAGGAGTTTCTGGCGCGGAAAGAGCCCCTGGAGAGGTGGATGCAGATGCAGGACTCTGACACTTCGGCAGCGTTGGATGTACTGAGGGAAGTGCAGGAGCTGAAGAAAATCAACCAAAGTCTGATGAAGCCAGGACCGATCGACGATGTGATCGGGGATGCGTACGCATACCTCTTCGTCTCAATGGGCAAGCAGCTCTGGGATGAAGAGCGCAAAGTCAAGCTAGAAGAGGAAGCGCGCCGTCCGCCACCACCCGCCGCCAACCCGTCGCGCAATCCAATGATGAGCCTCACCAACCTCATGAACCTCGACGGCGGCAGCGACCCAACTACCGCGCTTCCAACCGCGGCTTCCACCCCCGTCCCGCAACCCGAGCACCCCGCACACCCGCGCAAAAAACCCGGTGTCGGCCGCCGCGAAATCCGCACCTGCGCCGAAACCTGCATGCAGAAATCCGCCGCCCCGCCCACGGCGCGGACTCTCGCGGCGTCGAACACGAGGGTCCAGGTCGTGATTACGCCGCTTCGGGGCGCGATGGGGGATGTGTCCGGGGTGGAGAGCGCGACGGCGAGTATACATGATAGCGCTGATGATGAGAGCGAACTTAGTGAGTTGGAGGAGGATGTGGGGGAGGCGGAGGAGCGGGAGGAGGGTGGAGGGGACGTGGTGGGAGGCTGTTATTTCCCGGGCTGGTTTCTGCGGTGGAAACTGCGGAGGGGTCGCCGCGGTCTGGGATGGGTAATGGGTTGGACGGGGAGGAAGATGGCGATATTGTCATGAACGAGCGGGAGGAGGGCGTAGCAGTCAGCCTGGGTACTGGTGAGTAAGCTGGCAATTGCTGCAGGCAAATACATGCAATCATGACTACACCTGGGGTCCAAAAGCTTCCGTACTGGGAGATCAAGCCATGCTCGCCATCGAGAATGTCCCGGTGCTACCAGCAGGTCGAAACGGATAACGCGCTAGAAACGCTGGAAGTTGGTATATGTCTGATGATATTGCTTTTGCTGCCGAACCTATATAGTACACAGATCTAACCCGTAATCGAAGGACTCGGTCTTGCGAGCCACATGCGCGAGCCGTCTAGTCTTCATCATCGACCTCCTACAAAACGAACGTGTCAGCGAGCTTCGGGCCCCACGATCACACTTCTCGACATACCGCAAGACTAGCCTCCTTGGGCACCACGCCTCCTTTCCGCGCTTTCGCGCTTGCGGCTGGCCCGCTCTTGGTCGCAGTGGCTTTCGAGTCCTCGTCGTCCTACTCAAAATCAGTTGTCTGTCAAGATGTAGACCTTGGGCGACTGTGTAAGATACCACATCATCGGACCCGAGCTCTTCTTCTTCCTGCGCGGACGTCAGTAACCCGGTGTAACCTCAGTAGGTACATCACAGCCTTACCTCAAGCTCATCCTCATCAACCGACTCATCGTCCTCTTCGCCTACGGGCTCCTCTTCCTTCGCAGAGGCCTTGGCAACCGGCTTCGGTTGCTCGGTCTTCTGCTTCTTCGCTTGGGGCTCTGCGGAGCACGTTATTAGAGCTGAAATCTCTGGTCGCATTGTGACGGCACAAGACTTACGATTTGCAAGCTCCTCCTTCTTTTCGGTCGCCGGTGCCGGCTCGTCGTCGGCGTCGTCTTCCTCCTCTTCGCTTTCGTCACCCTCGCCGTCTTCTACGTCGGATTCTTCGTACTCTTCTTCTTCCCTGTTGATGCGATCGTGTCAGTCTTAATTGCCTTCACTCTTCGATTGCTTTTTGCAGACTCATCGCCCTGGTCGCTCCCGGCGCAAGATGCGACGTAGCCATTGGAACTCGGTAGCACTTACTCGTCGAGACTCTCGTCCTCGGGCAGCTCCACCAGCTCCTCCTCGCCCGCCTTGCGCTTGCTTCCCCTGGTTGCCATTATTTTGGATGGATGTGCGTATCCGAGTGCCGAATATGGTTGATGTAGTAAATGTGAATGGAGTACAATGGGAAATCTTGAGGAAAGGTGGAAGCTTGCACGACGTCGAGGGCTGGGGGGACCGGAGCTTGGGATTGACCGTCTCACCACCGTCATCATCATTGGTCCTTTGCGGAGAAGCTTGGGCTCTTCCGAAAGAAGCGGACCTTGCAGCCCACGTGACTTGTCCGCTTCACCCCCGACTTCCCTTCCCGATTCGCGATCTGGACCGCGACTGCGGATCAGCCTGGGGTGAGGATGGCGCCGGTAGAACACCGACCACGGTGGGAAGACGTCACTCCTCGTTGCCATGAGACCGTAGAGCACTCGTATGACATCTGTCGCCGCATTAGACCAACCACGTTTGGCAAGATATTGGGAGTCGCGGTGTATGTTCGACATCTACCTACATACCATCTACACTGCTACCTTGCCCTGAAGGAGGATTGCTGGAGCTTCCTGGCCGTGTAGACGTTCTGGGCCACTTGTGTAGGCGGTATGCTGGTTCTCGGCGGTACAGGGAAGCTCGTGATATATCAGGCCGATACACCGTCAGCTGAGCATCATCAAGACCGTCCGGCATCACGTTCATCGAGCAGGCACGCAAAAGTGGCCACAAAATTGCGATCTACGCCCTCAATCACAGCAAGCTCCCACAGGCCATCAACGAGGATCTAGGCGTGAACCTCATCCAAGGGGCCTTTGACAACCTTCAAGCTGCGTCGATGGCGTTGCGTAGCATTTCCGGAGCGCTAGTCTTAACCGCCGGCCCGGGCATACGAAGGAAAGGCACCGTGACTTCGCTCGATAGCGCATCCGCAGGTCAGCGTTCTTGATTACACCACAGCGTGTATCCGAGTTCTACTCGAAGCTCTTCTCATTGCTACCCGGCAGCCCGATCAAGCGGGTAATAACATGTGCGACACCATCCTTCCAGGCACCTGGCCACGGCAGTCCGAGCTAGCTATGGTGGTTTGGCGGAGGTTTCGTCCGGCTCGTCAGTTCAGCATGCGGAGCAGGATGGTATTGGGCGAGCTATCGCCGGCTTGCCGTTGGATCGCTTGCAATGGACACCGTTCCGGTACGCAGAGCCTTTCGAATCAGATGAACTGTTGAGCAGAGTCTGGCTGACCGGCCTAATCTACATGGTCTGCACCTTACCAACGGACGGCGTCACCAGTACAGACGGGAATGATGGGGAGTGGTACTGATGGGATGTTTCAGAGCCGTCTAAGCCTCGCCTACTGGATATTACGGGAGCTAGGCGAACAAAAGGTCGTTGGAAAGACCTCGATGGTCTGAGATCCAGGATGGCTATAACGCGGAACGACTAGGTACAATCGATCATCGAGATGATGGCACGCCATCGAAACCCCAAGCCAACGAGTGGACCCGGCCCTTCCATGTCGAAATCGATCTTTGGACGCTGTAACGCAAGCCAGCGTTCACTGAGCTTTCCAGCCTAAATACAGCGGACTACAAGGCCACGAGTTCTCTACTAATGTGCGACCATCGAGCGAAGGCACTACTTGCGCGAAAGTGCGCCCAGCAGGGGCCACGAACCCGAGCGGCAACGCAGCATAGCGCCGGGGGTCAAGCCTGTCAGTCAGCAATGGTCGTCGAGCTGAGGACCTTCCAGTGTAACAGTAACGCAATCAATATTGCGGGGTCAGTGGGCTAATGACACCCATTGTTCTTCTCTCGGGTCGATGTGTGCATCTCATCGTCGCAACGACTGGGTTACTGCCTGCTGTTTTCGTCGCAAATGTTGGTACTCGGAAGGGCCTGCAGTAGCTTGTCGCTCGTTTAAAGATCATGCACGATCTCGGAGCGCGAGCTTGGCGTCGAATCTGCTAAAATGTTCTCCCAGACCCCGCAATAAACAGACACATTATATACGGAGTACGGCCAACTCAGAGAATAAATGGCTTTGATGTAAGTTCGACCGCCGCGTACTCTACGACAATAATACTACAAGGCCCCACGAGCATCAACGACATCAATGAGAAAACCACCTAGCTCCGACCCGAACCCAGCCGGGTGTTGGCAGGTCTCCACCGCCTTCGACAATGCTCGGTTCGCTCGCAGCTTCTCGCCAACCCGCAGCTCGAAGATGTCGTGCCCCAGTCCTGCCAGCTCCGCCAACAAGTCATCGATGTGCGGTTGGCTCACTGATCACAGCCGGGTGTCTCCAAGGCTGTCACGCGCCGATCCACATGCTATACCCATGATCGTTCATGTGGTGATGCTGTCAGATAGCTACCGATAATGAGCCTCACTTAGCCAGTGAGATATCCAAATATGACGAGTTGGTGACCGGCACGAGCTTGCACAAGCTGGCGAAGCGACGATAACCGACCAGATCGTGCCTCGAGGTATAACTTTGAATGAGATCGCTTATACATTGCATCTCCTCCTTACAAGCAGTCTGCGTCTGTCCATCTAATCATCACAGCAACATGGCCGAACGGAGGAGGTCGCGGCTACTCAAGATGAAGTCCAGGATCGTGCACTTCCGCTCCTCGTCTGCGTTCATGACCTTCGTCGTGGCCTACGCCGTCTTCACCGAGCAGTTCTGTTCGCCGTCATCGTGCCGGTTGCACCGTTCTCACTGGCACAAAGGGCGCATATACCGGACAGCGGGACGCAGTACTGGGTCGCATGGCTGTTCGCAACCTACGGCATAGCCTCCGTCGTCTCTTCTCGTGAGCCGACCTCAACCATCTTACCAGCGACGATGGTCAGTATGCTGACAGACCTCTAGCAATCTGGGGATGGTGGACCGACCGCAACTCGTCCCGACGAACTCCGTTCCTCGTGGGCCTGCTCTGGCTACTGGGAGCCACCGTCCTGCTATGGCTTGCGAGCAGCAAGGCCCTTCTCATCCTGAGTCGAATACTACAGGGTGTGGGAGCTACGGTAATCTGGACGACCGGGCTCGCTATCTTGGTTGACGCAGTCGGTGAAGCACGCATCGGGGAGTCTATGGGCTACGTGGCCATCGCGCTGAATCTCAGTACACTGACCGCACCGATGCTTGGGGGAGTAGTCTTCGCTCGAGCAGGATACAACGCTGTCTTTGCCATGGCTTGTGGCGTTGTAGCCTTGGATGTACTGCTGCGGTTCGTGATGGTCGAGCGGAGCACCTTGGTCGAGAAGACGGCCGCAGCCCGGTGCGGTACTGCTATGAAGCTAGGCGAGAATGGGAACGGCTGCTATCTATGTAAAATGCATCAAGAAAAGGAGGCAGCTCTGGAAATGTCGATTACGATGATCTCGGTGGCTGGAAGCAATAGTACGGACTTGAAGAGCTTACAGCACCTCGAGACGCACGACAAGCTCCAGTCCGGCAAGCAAAGCCGTTCGCGAGTTCCGCCACTGCTTCGCCTCCTCCTCTCCTGGCGCTTCCTCTCCGCATTGTGGGGAGGCTTCGCCTACGCTACCATTCTCGCAGGCTTCCAGGCCGTCCTACCTCTAAGGCTCAACAGCATCTTCGGTTGGGACTCCGTCGGCGGTGGGCTCATCTTCGTCCCTCTGGTCGCACCGGGCCTTCTTGGACCACTCATAGGTGCTCTGGCAGATCGCTTCGGGCACCGCTGGTTCGCCACTGCTGGGTTCGTGGGGCTGTGTCCGGCGTTGATCCTGCTGCGTCTGATCGAGCATGATACCTTCGCACATAAGGCCGTGCTGTGTGTACTGCTGGGTGTCGTTGGGTTGTGCGGTACTTGCTTGCTGGAGCCTCTCATTGCCGAAATCACGTACCTTGGTGGCGGACAGGAGTCGGAAAATGGCAGTGGGAATGTGAAGGTCCGCTCGTACGCCCAGGCTTATGCCCTTTTCAACGTGGCATGGGAGCTGGGCGACACGGCGGGACCGCTGGTAGCTGGTTTGATGGTGGACTCAGTGGGATGGAAGACGATGAGCTTGACGCTAGGGTTGCTTGCTGGGGTCAGTGCGGTCACGACAGCGCTGTGGTGCGGTGGATGGGCCTTTGCTCGCGGGGATATCGAGTAGCGTGTAGTAGACGTAAAAGCTGGGAGGTCTGAGACAGGGTGAGAGAGCTTGTCTTATTGAACAAATTGAACACAATCAAGTTGAAGTCACGCCTAACGAGCGCCATCTTTCCCAAACCTATTAGATGAGGTCTGCGGAGCATCAGTCTGGGATTTGCTGTGAATATTGAGATCTTCGATTGACTTTTTCAATAGAGAACAAGGTTACGACCAAGCCTGTATTCCTGTTCAGTGAACTTCAGTCAGCCTACCATGTCCGCATCCGCAACAACGCTGCGAGTCGTTAAGGGACCGAGTGCGCCCATTTCAGATGTATAGACAGTCAGTGATACAAGTACATATGTGTATATCTGATATGAGGCCGCAGGGCTAGGCAAATTCGGCAGCTGCGCATGCTTGAATGGCCTCACCATATCCGTCCACGGGTTACATCTGTTTGGAATCTCCCAAACCACATCCTGGTTAATGATTGAGTCGTCCTGTATTGGTGAAATAACACGACGTGGACAGTAACACACTGTTTGCAGTTCGGCAAGATGTCGCCACCCTGTCAGTTGGAAGCGATCCGGCTGATCTACGACGGGAACTCCTGGAAGGCGTGCGCTTCTCTGCTGGCTTCATCGTCACGTACCAGGCCGTCCTCTGTGCTGTCGTGCTGTGCTTTGTCGTTTGGCATTGGAGCGGTCGAGTGGTAGCGCGTCGGCGTTCACGCTGGAGCGGGAGCGAGATCATCGACGACTCGACGAGCTCCTCGAGCAGTACGATATCGGGCAACGCAACACCGCCGGATGTCGCGAAAACACGCCATCATGACGAGCAGTCGCCGCTGCTCAACAAAGACATGTCGTGCACACGGCCAAGATCGTTACAGCGTTCCCTACGTGCTATCCGCGCCCTGGGGATGTACCAGCCTCAGCGTATCCCCCTGCTTCGCAAGACGCTACCCTCTAACTCAACAAGCCTCCTCGTTCTGTCTCTCCTCGCTATCAACATCTTCTACGCCACCTACAACATCCACTGGAGACTCGAGCTCGCCTTCGTCTTCTCCGACCGGACGGCATGGATGTTCGTAGCCAATCTACCATGGCTCTACATTCTAGCAGCAAAGAATCAACCGATAAGGTTCCTGACAGGCTACTCCTACGAGAACCTCAATATACTCCACCGCCGACTCGGGGAGATGATGTGTCTTCTCGCTCTCCTTCACGGGGCCGGTATGGTCGCAGCTTGGTACTGTTTGCTACGTCCCACCGGTATGACCATCTGGCATTTCCTATCCTTGCCCATCATCATCCTCGGACTCTCGGCGCTGGCTTGTTATGAAGTACTGTACCTCACCTCTCTTGCCAGCTTCCGACAGTGGTGGTACGAGGTCTTTCTGGGCTTGCACGTTGTGCTGCAGACTGCCGGACTGGTGCTGGTTTTCTTCCATCATCGGAACGGGAGGATCTACGTCGGCATAGCACTGGCCATCTTCCTCGTCGATCGACTGGTCTTCCGCTTGGTCATGAAGTCGCGGTCGACCCGCGCAGATCTGACGGTGATGGAAGATGGCGAAACCGTCCTAGTCTCCGCAGATTGGCCTGTCATGGACCGATGGCGAAACATGCTGACAGCTTTCCTCGGCTTGGACGTCCAGTACGGCTGGAGCCCGACCGAACATGTCTTCCTAACCATCCCGTCCATAGCAAGAAAGCACAACATTCAGGCCCACCCCTTCACCATCGCATCCTCAGCTCCAGCACGCGGGCAGGAGCACGCATGGTTCAACCTCATCATCCGCGCCCACGACGGCTTCACCCGCGACCTACTGCACTACGCTCAAACCCACACCACCGCTACAATACGCCTGGATGGCCCTTACGGCTCCGTCGACGCTCTGCACATGCTGCAGTCCAGCGACATCGCATTGATTGTCGTAGGTGGCTCCGGTATCGCGGTCGCTTACCCGTTAGTCTGGGCGCTGCTACACGGGTACGACGCGGAAGGAGGGCGTCCGAGGAGGAGAGTGGGTTTGATTTGGGTGGTT
>JAABUV010008105.1_pt1 | contig 10749 bp, 5 predicted proteins | sample 5559971 | NCBI WGS metagenome assembly JAABUV01 (sample SAMN10711881, study PRJNA513362) | rock metagenome | isolation source: Antarctica rocks | place: Antarctica: Victoria Land, Knobhead nord | collected 2015-12-19
TAAACCTACCCTACCCTATACCCTATACCCTATACCCTACCCTACCCTTACCCCTACCCTACCCTATACCCTAGCGCCAGCTCCACGGGCGCCACGGGGGCTGCCTCACGTGGCTGCATGTGCAACCAGCCACTGCTTGCCTGAACAGTATGTGCTGTGGTGTTGATGAGAAGTGGCTGCTGCGTGCGCAAGGCACCCATGCTCCATGGCAAGGCTCGTCGTGCCGGTGTGCAGACAAACGTCGCGCGCCCTGTTCTTGCAATGCATGGAGCTGGCATGCTGGTGGTAGAGGTTGCCATGCAGGAACGCCCCTTGACTTTCTAAAGAAACCACACAGCTGCAGGCCATGCGGCTCTCTGCGAAATGGGAAAGAAGAGCATGCATGCTGTGGCGCATCGCATGCCGCAACAGCAGCTGCCTCCACATTTTTTAGAGGCGCACACCGCTTACACAGGCGCCTCGCCGATGCAAGCGCCTTGCTGGTCTACACCTTCTTTCTTACAATGCAAGCTCTTCATAGCATCGCACGCATTCCTGTCCTTTGAAAGGCACAACACACAGAAGACAGCAGCATGCGCTTGGACTTTGCCGGGGCCATCCTATACACGCTTGCCCGGCGCACACCGCCTCCTCGTCAGAGGAGTACGCATCTTCGTCATCGTCGTCCACCTCGCTGTCATCGTCATCTCTGAACACGACCACCTCCATCATGTCATATCGTAAAGTGTACCCCACAGCCTCCAGGGCGGCACGAAAGTTGTGGCTGCTGCGCCGCCCCGCGCCTCGGACAAGGCTGGCCACCAGGCAGAGCACGCCTGCGCGTCCGCGCTGCAGCAGAGCATGCACAAAGCCCAGGAACGCCGCGCACGGCGGGCCGCTCTCAGGATACGCAGCCCTGAGCTGGAGCCGCTCCAGGCGCGGGTGCGCGGCCGCGGCCTGAAAGTCTGAACAAAACAGCACGCTGCTATTCGCAAAGCTCAGGCTGCGCAGCTTTGGAAAGCCGGCCAGGCTGCCCAGGGCGCGGGCGTCAAGGGTGCCCCCGATCAACAGTCTACCCGCAGCGTGGCGCCCCAGGCGCAGCTCCGTGAGTGCGGAGAGCGCACTCATGCCCACGGGCAGCTGCTCAAAGCAGCAGTGGGACAGGTCGAGGTGCGCCAGGTGCACAGCGGCCAGGACGCCCGGGGGGCAGACCCCAAGGTTGTGCCCCGACAGGGTCAGGTGCGTCAGAGACGCAAGGCTCGGCGCGCCGCCCGCGGGCAGGCCCGCGAAAGGCAGATCGCCGCGCGGCACGCCGGCCACGTTCAAATGTTGCAGACGGTGGCTGAGGCGCCGCAGCTGCGGCAGCCGCCACAGCGACGCGGGGAGCCGCCGCAGGCTGGGGCACCTCTTCATCTCCAGGCTGGTCAGGGACGCCAATGCGTCCATGCCCGGCAGCGCGGCCTCGCCGCCGCCCGAGTAAAACACGCAGTCTGCAAACTTCAAACTGGCAAGCGCCGGCAGGCGCGCCCAGCCGGGCGCGCAGCGGAGGCCGTCAAACCCGGTCAGGCTCAGTGAGGTCAGCCGCGCCAGGCGCGACACGCTGGCGGCCAGCGTGGCGTCCATGCGCACGTTCCCCACCACCAGGCTCAGCGCGCGCAGCCGGGGCAGGCCGCCCAGGCCCGCCACCAGGTGCGCTAGGCTCGGGATGGCCGGCCAGCCGAGCCTGTCGGCCTCGCGGGTGCCAAAGATGAGGGTTAAATCTTCCAGTGAGCGCCCACTGGCCACCTCCCGCACCAGCGCCTCGGGGACCTGGTCTGCCTGCCCGCCAAGCAGGACGATGTACAGGCGTAGGGTCTGCAGGCCCGAGCAGCTCCCTACGGCGCGCGCGGCCCCGGCCAAAAAGGCCCTCACGGCTGCTGCGGGAGGCCTGCTGTCCAGTTCCGCACGCAGGATGAGCGAGCTAATGGACGTCAGCGCGGGCAGGCTTGCCAGCAGGGCCGACAGCCGCCCGGCGTCCAGGTCGCGTCCAGGTCCTTCAGCCACTCTTTCCAGCCTGACAATAAAGCCGAAGACGCACTTGACAGCGCCGCCGTGCACCTGGAGCCACCGCCGGGCGCTGGCTTCCTCGGGCGTACCTGCGGCAGCCACGGGGCGCTGATTGCGCGCACTGATCATGGCGTGCTTTCGCGCTACGTTGATTGCAATCGAAACACATCAACAGGGCACACGGAGGGCATATGTCATGAAGAGCACAGAGGCTCGTGTGCACCACTGCACAGTTGAATGGTTTGTGATAAAACAAGCCGGCAAAGGGGCGCGCCGGGCCGTCCAAGCACCCGCCACAGCCTGGCAGCGAGGTTTCCATCCAGCGTGCTCCAGAACGGCTGCTCGAGCGCCTCCTTGAACCGCCTGTCACGTTGCAGTGGATCCCAAGCACCAGCTGCTGCATCCGCGTGGCTGCTTTCTAGTGTCAAAAGCTGCGGTGCGCACCTGCAGACTGTCGGCAGTAGGAAAGCTCGTTTCAAGCCTCCCGGTGCGGACCAGATTATGCTGACCAGGCGGACCACGCACGCCTGCAGGACCTGTAGCGACCAGGCAGCACACGTTGGAAGCGCAGCGCTACCCCGCGCGCAAAGCGCCGCCGCCCCTGCGTCGACAGGCACGGCGCAGGCTCCCCTGCACGCACCTCGGCGGGCAGCAGGTCCAGGCGTAGAGCTGAAGGCCCAGCTGCTGCATTGGCGTGGGACTTGAGCGCAATCATACTGCGCGGTGGCGTGCAGTGCCAAGGAGTTCTGCACGTGGCGCAGCAAACAAGTGCGCCGCCTGTGCCTGAGGAGACAGCGAGCGATGATGCGCACGGCGCAAGCCTCGATCAACCAAGCATGGGAGTGCCCCAGCACTTGCGCTGTGCAACCTCAGACCAGGGGAGTGTGCGATCGGTGACAATAGAAATGTGCCTTCTTCTTGTTAATACAGCAGGACCCAGCATTTGGGAGATTTCACTAAAATGGGGCTTGGGCCACCCAAGGCCACCAGTCACCGCAGCAGCTGTGCGCAGGCTGCCCGCTGCGTACCTCGCCTCTCCAATAAGTGCTTGGCGCAAGCAGCCTACCGCAGTTGTTTGACCTGCAACTGCCTGGCTGAGACCGCAAAGCAAGGCCGCACACCCGTGCGAGCCTGGTTGATTCGGCGCGGATACCTTGCTTCTGACAGCTCCGCACAGGCACAGTAGCCAGACCAACCACCCGGCCGTGCTTTCCAGTAGCTTCCCGCAACACACGCTGCTCGGTTCACTATTGTTGGATGGTGCTCATGTGCATGTGCTTACCTCTTGGCATAATTGATTTATCCAACGACAAAATTCTTGCGCGCCGTCCACCACTGGCGCTCTGGCAAAGCAACGCCCCTGACGATAGCGCTTCACTGAAGCATGCGTGACAGCATGTACAAGCACTGTGCATTTTTTTTTTTTCCCCAGCCCAGCGTCCCGAGCATCAAGCGCCAGGCCGCGCACGACACCACGAGCAGCCCCTCGCTCATGCCGCCAAGCCTTGACCGAAAATCTCACCCGCTTCAGTCTGGCTGCTCCAACTCGCCGACAGCCAGCTGAAACCGCCCGAGGTTGCGCAGCGCAGCCGCCGCCCACCTTGTGCGCCGCTGCCGAGCCGGCGCATGCGAGCACGCCCTCCAGGGCCGCGCCACCCCCGCACGCCCTCACGGCTTCCCGGCTCGGCCCGCTGCCGCTGGTCATGTTCAGAAGAGCGCCAGCAGCCATCTGATGCACAGCAGCAGCGCCGCCGGGCGCCAGCAGCGCGACCAGCGCGGCGACGCCCCCGCGCCGCCGCAGGCAGTCCCCGTTCTCGGAGTTGTTGGCGCACAGGACGCACAGCGCCGCGGCGGCCTGCTCATGCGCAGCATCCTTCCCGCCGGGCGCCAGCAGCGCGACCAGCGCCGCGACGCCCCCGCACTCCCTGGCGCTGTCCTTGTTCCGGGTGTTGGCAAAGCACACAGCTTGCAGCGCAGTCGCCGCCGTGCGACGCACAGCGGCAGAGCCGCCGGGCGCCAGCTGCGCGACCAGCGCCGCGACGCCCCTGGCCTCCCTCACGCTGTCCCTGTTCTGTGCGTTGTCACTGCACAGGTTGCGCAGCGCCGCAGCAGCCATTTCAGACACAGCTGCTGGGCCGCCGGGCGGCAGCAAGCGAACCATAGCGGCAACACCCCCGCACTCCCTGACGCTGTCCTTGTTCTGCGCATTGCCACTGCACAGGTTGCACAGCGCGCCTGCAGCCTGCGCGCGCAGGGCGGCCGGGCCGCCGGGCGCCAGCAGGCCGACCAGAGCGGCGATGCCCCCGCACTCCCTGATGTAGTGCCTTTGCTGGACGTCGTCCACGCACAGGTTGCGCACCGCCCGCGCAGCGCGCTCCTGCGCGGCGGCAGAGCCGCCGGGCGCCAGGAGCCGGACGAGCGCCGCGGCGCCCTCGCGCTCCCGCACACTGTTGTTAGATTGGCTGTTGCCCGCGCGCCTGGTTGCCAGCGCTCGCGCGGCGCGCTCCTGCGCAGCAGCCTTTGCGGATGCTGTCCCTGCTTTTGGCGGCTCTGTCACGCGTGCATCTGCAGACACCTCACGCAGAGCAGCACGGCCGCCCCCTGCCAGATTGCCATCGAGCGCAGCAGTGGCCCACTCCTAGGCTGTTGTGGAGCGGGTGTGCCCAACACAGTCACAGCCCAGCGCGCATTGTCCGGCCTGCTCTCACACGTCCCAGAAGAGCTGCTGGGCGCGAGCAGGCCTACCCGCGCTGCAGGGCAGGCATCACGTGCGGGCTGCTCGCAGCCGGGGCGCCCGGGCCACAGCCTTGGCTGTAGGAGGCGCATAGCTGGCAGCGCATGGCCCTCTCAAGGCCGAGCAGGAGGTGCTTCCCCCATCAGTGGGTCATTCATCAAAACCAGCAAGCAAGCCCGGGGCAGGCGCATGGGGCTGCTCCTAGGACCCACGCTGGCTGCTTTGGTGCGCGGAGGCAAAGGCAGTGACCTGTCGGTCCGACATCCCCAACAACCGAGGGCGTGCTGTGCTGTGCTGTGCTGTGCTGCGCTGCTGCCTACCTGCGGCGAACCCGCCTTCACTTGCCTGGTGTCAAGCATTCGCTGGTGCGCACAGCGCTGGAGCACCCCGCGCAGGTGGTAAGGGCTGCGCACCATGCGTCTACAACCTGCCCTGCGGCGAGCAGCTCCGCAGCACTGTGCAGTGATCGCACGGCAGGCGCGCCTGCGCCGTGCGTGTGCCTCATCCACCTCACGCATGCCTGGCAAGGGACCAGTGCGCACAGCCGCAAGCCCGCACGTGCTGCGAGCACACGGCGCTGGTGACGCATGCAAGGCGGTGTGCGCCCTTCCAGACCTTCGGATTCAAAGGAAGGCCAGCTGCCCTCCTGCGCGCAGGGCCTGGCGCTTGCCTTCTGCAACGTCCGCGCGCCCTCACGGCCGGCAAGCTCGCGCCAAGCTGGTCCACGGACGACGTGCCTGAGCCACGCTGGTGGCCGCGGCCAGCTCTTCGAGACAAGGCGCACGCGCCGTCCTTGACACTGAGCCCGTGACACGCCGCATAGTTCTTTAGGCTCAGCTGCAACATGAGGCCCTGGCGGTGGCAGATGGGCAGGGGCGGGGCGGCGCCAACGCCTGTTCATCCGTGCCCGGCAACCGTCGTGGCGACCGCGCAAGCCGTCAGGCTTCTCAGCCTGTGCCCGGGCGAGGGACGCCAGCCCGCGCTCACGCCCGAGCCGCTGCTGGCCGTGTGCCGGCCCAGTGACGGCGTGGTCCTGCACGACTTCCATTGCGCCGCCCCTGCCCCACGCGCCACCGCCGTCACCCGCTAACCCTATAACCCCCGGGTGCACCAAGGTAGCCAGGGCAGTCCAGGCAGGCCGGCGGTCTCCAAGCGCAGCACCCCCCAGGCCGCGGCGTCGCCCCGCGCCAGGCGTGCATCTACAGGTGCAGAGAGGTGCGAGCCTGTCAACGGCGGCGCAGCCTCCCGTGCTGGTCGCATCCCCGCCAGCAGCTCCGACTACGTCCGTGACAGAGCGGACGTCGTGAGTGCGCGTGATTGTGTTCCTGACTGCGCACGCCGCCGTCCTGGCAGCGTGTGATGCTCCAGGAGCACTTTCAGCACCGTGCGCAGCGAGGTGCTCGCGGGCAGCCCCGATCACGTCGCTGGCAGGCGCGACCCAGCTCCGATGACTCCAGCCTGCCCTGCCGCCAGCGGGCGCCCTGCGCCTGGGCCCGTGCGCAGGAGCGCCGCTCCTGCACCCACTGGCTGACGGGCTAGCCACGTTGGGCCGGCCTCTGCAGCCCATCTGCAAAGGTGGTGGCGGTTGCCCTTCTGAATGCCTGGACTCACGCTCGTGCTCGATGCGCGCCGCGTGAGCTCCCCAACAAGGTTGCCAGTGCTATGCAAAGCAGCCTCGCGGCCCTGCAGGCCGGCAGCTGCCTGCGAGGCCGCAGCTCGGGACGGCGCGCTTGTGCTGCGTGCTGCTTCTGGGGCTGCGTGCAGTTGTCTTTTTAGAGGCTCAAGGTATGCAACACACATAACTATTAATAGTGAGCCGGCCAGCAATGGTGAGGCACGACCGCGCACTCGTGCGCGCGCCCCTTGACGGCTGTGAAGGGGCGTGCCTGCCTGCCCGACGCGGCTTGCGGCCTTGTTCGGCGCCCTCCACACAAACTGATGGACTGCGAGCAGCGCCTGGCCCAGCCGACCCCACCTGAAGCGACCCCAGAGCGCCGGGAGGCTCTGGACCGGCCGTGGTTGACTGTCTGCAGCAGCCGTGCAGCAGCCTCAAGCCTGCCACTGCCGGCGCACCCCGAGAGCGCGCAGCTCCCTGTGCTGTGCTTCCAAATCAAATCCAGCGTTGCAGCCTGGTGGCACCTACCCTCAGGCCCGTGCTGAACTTGGCGGGCACTTGAGCAAACTGCAGCCAGGCCTTTTATGCAAGGGAAGAAGAGAAAGTGGTGGCACAGGCTGGAAGGAGGGGCCCTTTGCCAGAGAGAGTGCTTGCCTGGGTCTGGGTTCCTTGCGCGAGTGCGGCTGGCACGTCGAAAACGCTGCCGCGCCTCTGCAGTTGCTGCTGTATGCGCGCGCGATGACTACACCTGGGCCGCCTGCGAGGCGGCTGGATGAGCTCCCTGCAGAGGCACGTGCAACCCGAGGCCCGCCCACACAGCAGCGCTGGGCTTCACGCCGGCCCTCTAAAGGTGCTACTTCGGCCTGTGCAGGTGCTGCAGGCGTGCGCGGCGCGCCTCGATGACTTTCATCCGCTAGGCCAGGGGTCTTTCGCCCTGCGATCAGTGTGCAGGCGCGCACCGCACTCACTGCCAAGCCTGCACGCGCCGAGAAACCTGCCACCGCTGCGCTGGACACCAGAGCCGCGCAAGCAGGCGGTTCAAGGACGCGCTCGACGAGCCGTTCTGCACCACGCTGCACTGCCACACCTCCTCCAGGCTGCAAAAGGCGCTGGGACGGCTCGGCGCGCCCCTCCCTCCGGCTGTGGCGGTTTTTAAAAACCAGTGTGCTTGCGGGGCGCCCCAGCACTGCTCGCAAGGTGCATGCACACCAGCCTTGTCCTGGCGACGCGTGTCGGCACGGTGGAGCCCGCCTGGTGCCTGCGTCGCGTCCCACTCTTCGGCCGCCGCAGGCACGGAGGCGGGCGTGGACGCCTGGCGGTGGCTCCGGGTGCAGGGCGCCGCCGTGAAGCGCGCACAGTATTTGGGCGCGACCAACCAGGACCTCGACCGGCTGGCTCTCTTGCTCCTGAGCTTGCCTGCGCTGGAGAGCGCCGGCGTGACCCTGCACGCGCGCCCCGATGCCTCTTCGGCAGCCTTCCTGGCGGCAGCCGGACTCGCCGTCGCATGCTGCTCGCGCCTGCAGTGCCTGGAGCTGGTGATTGTGCTGACGACCAACGACTATGCGCCAGTGGTGCAAGTGGCAGAGGCGCCCACCCTGGAGCGCCTGACGGCGGGCCTGGCTGGCCTGTCGCGGCTGCGCGAGCTGACCCTGGAACTGACTGAAGACTACATTGGTGGCCGGCTGCCCGCCTGCATCTCGTGCCTGGCGCAGCTGACCTCGCTGAGCCTGGGCGGGATTTACGGCCTGCGATGCGCGCCCGGCTGGGCGCGCCTGCCGGCGCTCGAGCTGCTCCATTTCAGGTTGTGCCAGTTTGCGGGCGATGGCGAGGAGGCACTGCCAGGCATGGATGCGCTGGTGTCCTTGACCAGCCTGAGCATGTTTGACTGCTATGGCCTGCGGGTGTTCCCCGCCTCCCTGTGGCGGCTGCCGCAGCTTTGTAGCCTCAGCTGCTGGCCCGAGTGCGGGCCGGAGCTGTGCGATGTGCCGCGCGGCGAGCTGCCGGTCGCGGGCCTGCCAGCGAGCGCGCCCTGTTTTGCAGTTTTCACGCACTTGACCCTGGCGGGGTACAACCTGCCGGCCTGCCCGCCCGGCATCCTGGCCATGAGGCGCCTGAAGCAGCTTGACCTGTCGTATGGTTGCTTCGAGCACCTGCCCGGGGGCGTGAGCGCGCTCACCGCTCTCGAGAAGCTGCGCCTCGGGCGGCACACCGCAGCGCCGGCGGAGATCGGGGGCGCTTTCCACGCCCAGGCCCTCGGCAGCCTGGCGCGCTTCCCCTGTTTGCGGGAGCTGAGCTTCAACAACTGCAGCGTGCAGTTCTGCGCGAGCTTTGCTGCCGCAGCCGCGCACCCCCGCCTGGAGCTCCTGGAGCTGGACTCCTCGTTCCCCACCAGAGGCCCGTCGTGCCGGGCATTTCTTGCCTTTGTGGGCAGCTTGTTGCAGCAGGGGCGCTCGCGCGTGGTCAAGCTGTGCCATATATTCCCAGTTGTGCAAGGCGAGGGGCGGCGGGACAGCCGCAACTTCCTGGCCGCTCTGCACGCCGTGAGTGTTGATGAGTACGATAACTATTGTCTAAGCGACGACGAGGAGTAGGCCGGCTGAGCCGGGCGATGCGTGTGCCGCGGTCTGGTACATGTGTGTAAAGGCAGACGAGTGGTGAGCGCTGTATTGCTGCCGCGCCTGAAGTAAGCCAGCGCCGGGTCGTCCCGCGCGGCTGCGGACGCCACACCAGGCAGGCCCGGCAGGTCGGCCGCAGCAGCGGCGCGCAGGTCCGAGTGCGCGGCCTGCCGCAGCTCGGCCTCCCACGTGTCGCGACATTCCTTGTGAAAATCTGTGCAGGAAGGCCGCGCCAGGGTACGCACGTGCGCCGCATGCAGGCTGCAGGCTGCGCAAATGCGTGAGGCTAGACGTGCGGCCCCATGCAACGCGCCCCGCAGCAGCTAGGTGTCCTGCTCGATGCATGCGCCGGGGCCTGCGGCCGCCTGGCCAGCGCCGGGCCCTGCGGCCGCCTGGCCAGCGCCTCTCGTGCCCTGGTGCTGCTTAGCGCGCTGCCTCACTCTCGGTGCGGTCGAACGAGCTGGACGGCCCAGAGCTGAGCGGCTGAGCAGTTGGGCTGGACTCACAGGCAAAAGACACCATGATAGGACAATGCCCCTCGTTGCCTCACATGCAGCGCTCCTGAAGTGAGCGCCCAGCAACATGCTGGCGGGCCTCCCGCTTGTTTGGCAATTATTAGCACGTGCACCGCTTCTCTCATGCGCGCACGCTGGACAGCGAGCCGGTGCCATGCTTGTGCAGGCATGCGGGTGGAGCTGACAGGGCATGTTGACCTCTAAGTCTATGTGGGCAGAGGCTGCAAAAATGGTGGCATGCATGCGTGTAACAGCAGCTGCAAATACACAAGCACGAAACAGCATCTGCATGAAGGCGAGCGCTTATGAACACAACCAACTTCAAGGTGCACCCCTGACGCGACACTGGTCCCTGGCAGCCACAGGCTCCGCCGTCAAACTGGCACACAAAATGTCAGCGCATCCCAGCGCGACCATTATGAGCTGCGGCTGTAAAGCAGCCACACTTTCACTCTGCCGTCTTCCACACATGCATGAGCCGCCCCTAGCCAACCTCCCGCTCGCACCGCCCGCCCCAACCTGCGGAAGCGGGCTGCGGCCCCGCCTGTTGCCCTGCAACCGAGCGGACGCGAGCGCGCGCTTTTTATGCCACTGCGCCGCAGCTCCGCGCGCCCAGCCTCCGACAGCGCCGCGGCGCCCCCGCCCTGCAGCGGCCCCTGTCCGTTGATGTCACACACCCAGCTCGCTCAGCGTGGCGGCCGCCGCGTGCTTGGTGGCAGCAGGCACGCCGGGCGCCAGCAGCCCGGCCAGCGCCGCGGGGCCCCCGCTCGCCATGATGCAGTCCCGGTTGGGGCCGTTGCCCTCGTACAGGTTGTGCAGGGCGACGACCGCCGCGTGGCGCGCGGCGGCGGCGCCACCGGGCGCGAGCAGCGCGACCAGCGCGGCGATGCCCCCGGCCTCCCTGGCGCGGTCCTGGTTGCGGGTGTGCTGGATGCACAGGTTGGCCAGCGCCCCGGCGGCGCTGTGGTACAAGAGGGCAGAGCCGCCGGGCGCCAGCAGCGCGACCAGCGCCGCGACGCCCCCGGCCTCCCCGACGCTGTCCTTGTTGGCGGTGTTGTACTGGAGGCACAGCTGTCCCAGCGCGCGAGCCGCCTGCTCACGCACGGCGGCAGGCGCCAAGCCGCCCGGCGCGAGCAGCCCCAGCAGCGCGGCGACGCCGCCGCACTCGCGCGCGCTGTCCCTGGCCGGCGCGTTGTCACCGCCGCACAGGTTGCCCAGCGCGCATGCAGCGAGCTTGTGCACGCC
>JAABUV010008108.1_pt1 | contig 10748 bp, 7 predicted proteins | sample 5559971 | NCBI WGS metagenome assembly JAABUV01 (sample SAMN10711881, study PRJNA513362) | rock metagenome | isolation source: Antarctica rocks | place: Antarctica: Victoria Land, Knobhead nord | collected 2015-12-19
TCTAGCGGGGGTGTGGACGTTCCCCGCACCGTGGGGAGAGGGCGGCATGCCTTTGGTGCTTGCAGCTGAGCTGGCACGAGAAGGACTGCGACAAATCGTGCACAGCTTGCTTGCAAATGAAGAAGCAGAGTCCCATGAAGATGGGGCTTAATACGGCGTGTGGATGCCAACAAACCTGCAGGTGCCGGCTTTCAATGTTCATGTGAATGGGGCTAGGGGTAGGGCCTCGAGAGCAAGTTAACCCTAAGCATACCCTTCATAAAAAGTGGGCATGCGCGCACCCGCATGGAACACGAAGAACTGCTCGGTCAGCGGCGCGACCGAGAGCACCAGCGACAGGCGGTCGCCGTCGCACAGCGGCGCGGCCGCCCCGCGCGGCACGCGCTCGCCATTGAGGAACGTGCCATTGGTCGACAGGTCCTCCACGTAGGCCGCTGCGGTGCCAGCCTCGCCGGCGCCCGCGCACGCGCCGCCTACGTCCTGCGCGGCGCCCTCGGCCGCGCTGCCGGCCCTGCCCGCTTTGTCGTCAGCGCCGGCGCCGCCGAGCGCCTCTTCTGAGCGGCCCGAGCTCAGGAGCGCGTGCAGCGCGCTGGCAGGGTTGGAGCAGGAGCGGCTGCCATGCGCCAGCGCGCCGGCGTCCGGCGGCCGCGCGCACACGACGCAGTGCAGCCGTGAGACGCGGCCGTCCGGGATCTCAGCAAAGCTCAGCGCGCGGTGCAGCCGCTCCCTGCTCGCCAGGGAGCACACAGTCAGGGCAGCCGTCGCGCGTGCACTCCACACTGGTTGCGTCACTGTCACGTGTCACCTCTCACCTCTTCCCTCACCTCCTGCTTGCTCCTGCCCCCCCCCACGCCCACCACGCAAGCCGTGCCATACATCTTGGCCATGCAGCGCATCCCAGAGCTAAGCGCGCACCAGCCCATCCACCACCTTGCAACTCAGGGGTGCGAGCAGCGCGCATGCCAGGCGCAAGCAGCACGCAAACCCCTGCAGGAATGCATGCAGGGCTGCCGGCACGCGCGCCTGGGCCCCGGCCGGCCGCTCCAGGCGCCCAGCCGCAGCGCCTCCAGGTCCGGTCCCGGGTCGCGCCCGCGGCCGAGCGCCGCGCCCGCGCCGCGCAGCAGCACGTTCGGCAGCGGGCCCGCGCCCTCCAGCCAGCCCCAGACGCTGCCGCCGCCGGCCGCAGGGTGCGCCGGGCCTGCAGGGTGAGCGCCGGCGCCGGGCGGCGCGGCTGCGGCGCTGGGCCGCGGCGAGCTCTGCATCTGCGCGCACAGGTCGGGGTGCGACTGACTTCACACATATTAATAAACCGCTGGCAGCTCACGTCGCTTGGCAGATGGCCTGAACGCTTCAGCCGCCCGCGAGCGTGTGCGCAGGCGCGCCAGAGGGCTTGCGCGCGGCGCTGGCGGCCGAGCTCTGACAGAGTGCGCCGCGCTGTTCGCACGGGGCCGAGTGCCTCGGCAACCAAGCGCACGCGCACATCTGAGCAAGTCACTGCTGGACCGACCAGCGTGGGCAGCGCGAGGTGAATGACCTAGGCTCCACAATCTAACCCCAGCACGCGCCTGGTCGAGCACGTCGTTGCCGGACGACACCAGCGTCTGCAGCGCGGCCGCACCAAAGTGCTCGCGCGCGGCACCCGCGGCCGAGCTGACGCGCCGCGCCAGGCTGGCGCCGCGCGGCGAGGCCCCGGCCGGCGGCTCAGCGCCCGCAGACGCCTCAGGCGGCTCCGCCGGCTCGGAGCACGCGGCGCGCGCCTGCGAGCCTGACCTGCCGCTGTCCGCCGCGCGGCTGCGCGGCGAGGCAGCGGCCGGCTCGTCCTCCCACGTCTGGCAGCTCGCGTCCTGCACGGGCGGACGCGCTGGCCTCCAGCTGCGGCCGGGCCGGGAGCGCTAGTATGGTCGGCAAGAAAGGTGGTGCAAAGCTGCAAGGCATGGATCGTAGCGAGGCGAGGTCGGACCCGGAACGGAGACTGCCAGACCGCCGAGGTCGCCGGCTGCGAGGCCTTGTCCGGAGGGGTGCTGCGCACATCCTCCTGCGTAGCAATCACTTTGTCAGCACAGCTGATGGCCTGTGCATCGACTCAAGGTAGAGCACTTCACAGTGATACATCGCAGGAGCTGCACGCTGGGCCAAGCCGAGGGCAGGATTGCAAAAAAGATGTATGGGGTAGTCGCGCCTCTGCTGCCATGTGTTCACACCAGGCGTGCGCACTCCTGTGTTCTAAGGCGCCACGCTGAAATACGAGGCTCCACCTACAGATGTTGCTGACCTGGTGCACCCCAACAGCTGTGTCTTGGTACCAGCAGACCTACAGGGTGCTGGGCTCCTGGCACACAGCTAGCAGGCGGAGAAGCACACGCTGTGCACGGCCTGAAGCTCTGCGCGCACAGTATCGTATTGCCTGCTGTCGTTCACTTTCCACCAAGCCTTGTGCGAGGGCGTGCGCTTCGGCTCTGGTTGAGACCTGCGTGTCTTGCGCTCCAGCAGTGAAGCAGCTTCTGTGACAGAGTCAGCGATGGCGTAAGCGCACGCAGCAGCAGACACCAGGGCTTGAGCGCCATGGCAGCGTATGGGACAGGGGGGAGCTTTTCCAGGTAGTTCAACCGCAAGCGCACTGCTTGCAAGGGCTCACCGCTCAGCCCTGCATCACTGGACTGCATGCCATGCGCTGTCAGTGTGCTGACCGGCGCTGCGTGCAACAGGGGGGGACTCAGCGCTCGCGCGTTTGGCCAGTCCGATCCAGCGAGCGTCAGCATCAACGTGGAGCGGCCAGGCCAGGACTTTGACACAGAGATCAGCGGCCTCAGTTCGCAAGTGAGCAGGTTGAAGCAGGCACGGCCCGGGTGGAGGGCCTGATGACGGTGCTGGTTCAGATGTAAGGTCTGCCGGTGCTGTGTGGCAGGTTTATGCTCACGTGTGTTGGCAGGGCCCGGGTTGCGTGCTGCGCTGAAGGGATTGAGCGTGCTTCTGTAGCCAGCGATGCACAGACCATGGGTGCCAATGGACTTGCACCTGTGGCTGGCTTGCGCTCTTGGCACGGCTGTCAGTGGCTCCCCTTGTAGTTACTGCTGCCCCGAGCTGGAACGCCAGTCGTCCTTGCGCAGTTTATTTGGCTCCGCCAAGAGGCGGGCAATCCTCCAGGGCAGCGCGCGCGGTGTGTCATACCGCTGCTGCCGTTGCGCGTTGCACTGTTGCGCACTGCACCCAAAATTGCGCTCCCGCGGCCCTCTTTACAGGCGGCGGCTTGACGGGCGGCGCCGGCGCGGCGCGCAGCTGTCGCAGGCCATCGGCGAGGAGAACAAGCTGTCCAAGGCGGCGGCGGAGGGGCTGGAGGAGGCGCTGGAGAAGGCGCGGGCGGCGCTGTCGCGCGGCCTGCGGCGCGTGAACCGCGCGCTGCGGCAGGGGCGCAGCAACCACATGATCTACCTGGTGGTTTTCGCGTTTGCGGTGCTCATAGGCGTGTACGTCTGGGCGAAGCTCTACCGCATGGTCAGGTGGCTGATCTAGCTGCGGCGCCCTGCCAGCGTGGCCCCTTTGCTGAACCTGGCATCGGGCGCTTGCACGGCGGTGGAGCGCTATATGCAAACATATTTGAATGCATGTGCAACCCATGTATTGACACAACATGTGTGGAACGCTCCATTACGTTTATTACTGTTTGACACGCTTCTACGCTGTTACAGAGCGCAGCCCCCAGCTGTAAGATGCTACCAGTTCTGTCTAGTGGAGTGTAGAGCTGGGAACTGCAGCTGGCATGCAAGCCAGACATTGACCATGACGCAGTGCTATGTGACATGCAAATCTAGTCTAGTGCTGTAACACCGCAGACTGCGTCTACCATGCGGTCCGACCTCCCTCGTAATGCCCACCCACAGCGCCCATATAAGTAAAAGCTGAATCTGCCTAGGCACAATGCAAGTGCAGGCATGCAGCCGCATCGTGCGGCCGCTGAGCCCGCACGGGCAGCAGCGTCCGCTGGCGCGCCTTACGGGCGCTCCCAGGACGTCTCCTGCGCGGCGTGCAGGGTGCGCCCCTGTCAGGCACGCGCTCTGGCTCGACGCTGGCCTGCGCGGATCGCCAGCGTAGCAGCAGGGGCATGCACAACATCATCGAACCTGAGAGCAGGCGCTATTGTGGCGCTAATTGGGGGGGGGGGGGTTGGGGGCGTCCTTGCTGCCCTGGATCGGGCACGCAAGGGCCGGGCGCGCATTCGCCGCCAGAGCTCCGCACCGCCCTGCCTGCACAGCCTGTCGGGCGCGGCAGGGCCGCGCGCTGCGCTGGCACACATGGTCACACATGGGCGTCGCGCAAGGCAGCGGCTGCCTCTGGCAGCGCTGCCGCCGCGGCGCGCGCGCGGCGCGCATCCGCCGCCCTGCGGCCTCTCCAGCAACGGCGGGCAGGCCGCCGCAGGCCGCTCGGAGCTCCGGCCATGCCATCGCGGCGGGGCAGCGCGGCCGCCGCGAAGAGCGGCGGACACGCCGTGCACGCATTGGCACCAGGGACACTGCAGACACGTCAGGCAGCAGAGCTTTGTCTCATCAGGGGTCGTGCTCTCCGTTGCACTTCCCGGCAGCGTGGCGTCCCTGGTGGGCTTGCAACATCCGAAACAGGCGCGCGCCGGAGGCCGCCTTGGAGGCGCGAGGTCGCAGGGCCAGACTGCCCCACCTTGGTGGCAGGGTTGCCATAATACACGTCGCCGCTGCCTTTGTCCACCATGGGCTTCCAACCAGGCGGCAGCCCGACGCTGAGCGCGGCCAGATCAGGCGCGCCACCCGCGGCCGGTGCGGCCGCGGGGGCTGCGGCGGCGGGCGACGTGGCGGCGCGCGCTGCTCTGACGGGCGCGGGCTCGGCCGGCTGGTCGCGCCGCTGCGCTGCCTTCACACGCTGCCGCCAGTCGCCCGCCAGCGGCTGCCGCAGTGCCAAGGCATCAGTGCTCGTGGCCCCAGTGCTTGAGGACACGGCTCGCCTCTCTCGCCCGCTCACCTCTTTACCATGGGGACTCCGCAGAGCCTGCATCTGATGTCACTCACAAAACAAGGAGTGTCGCAGGGATGGCGCGCGCCCTGCGCCGCTGGTCACGCAGCGCGCGTCACCACAGCAACCCTCTTCCGCCTCCGCACGTCCCGCGCACGCCAGGCGCGCGCGCCCCGCCACCACAGGCGGGCGCGCTGCGGAGCGGCCGGCGCAGTGCGGGTCCCCATTGGGCCGTTTTCAGAAACCTGAGACGTGGCAGAGGGCCGCACCTTTTCAACACCGCTCACAACCGTGCACGGATCTGCATGCGCGCGCCTGGAAATTGGAGTTGTCGGCCGCGGACACGCCGGCGCGCAGCTGCTTGAGCCGCCACTCCTCCGCGTCGCGCAGCCGCCGCCGCTCCAGCGCCTCTGCGTCCGGCGGCGCCCGCTCCTCCTCCAGCTCCTCCTGCGGCGCCGCGCGCCCGCACCGCGTGGATAGGGTATGGTAGGGTGGGCGCCCGCGCGCGTAGATGCCGCGCAGCGCGTTGCTGTGACCAGACTCAAGCACATGCCAGAGGCATGGCATGCGTGTATGAAGCCAGCAGCAAGGCACAGGCGTCCCGGCCGCCTCCACAGTCCTTGCAGGAGCCTCCCCACATGCTGCACAGCTCGCTCCGGGCAAGTCGCGCCGCGTCCCGCTCGCAGGGGCTGGAGCGCGGCGCGCGCGGCGCACCAGGTCCTTGCGAGCAGCCGCCCACTTGCCGATGAGGCTGGATGCGGCCTTGCCCGCCTTGCCCGCGAGCGCCTTTTTCTTCTTCGGCCCGCCGCTGCCGCTCGCACGCTTGCGCTTGCGCTCGTCGTCCTCGGCGGCGGGGGCCGCCGCCGCCCCTGCCACCGCCGCCGCCGTCGCCGCCATCGGCGGGAGCGCCGCATGCAGGTCTCCTGAGCCTCCGTTTGAGAGCGCGTGCGCGGACGCGGCGACCCGCACTGGCGCCGCCACATACTCCCGCCGGCCAGCGGATGCCGCAGCCGGCGCCGGCGCCGGCGCCGGCACCGCGGCAGGCACGACTGCCGTCGCATCAGCGCGCTCGACCGCGGCGTCATCCGGCGGCAGCGGCGGCAGCGGCGGCGGCTGCGCCGCGACGCTGCCGCCGGCCGCAGCCGGCGCCGCCGCATGAGCGGCCGGCGCCGTGTCAGGCGCAGGTGGCAGCGCGACAAGCTGCACAGGCGGCGCGCGCGCGGCGCGCGCGGCCGCCGCGCCGGCCGCCGCCCCGGCGGCGGCGGCTGCCGCTGCGCCGGCTGCGAACGCGGCGCCCGGGTGCGGGTACGCCGCGTAGTACGGGTGCGCCCATGCGGTAAAGCCGTAGTACCCCGCCCACTGCGGCGCGCCCGGGTAGTGCACTGCGGGCGGATACGCAGCGGCGGGCTGCGGCGCAAGCGCTGCCGGCGCGGCCGGCGCCGCGGGCGCAGGGGCGCCTGCTGCGCTGACAGGTGTAGGGTTAGGGTAGTGAGCGGCGTCTGCGTCCAGGTCCATGTCCATGTCGGCGTCCTCGGGCGGCGCCGGCGGCTGCTCGGGCGCGCCCGCCGCCGCCGGGCCGGGGCCAGGGCCCGGTGTCTCGCCGGCAGCGACACCGTCCGATACAGCCGCCGGGCTGGTCTGGGCGCCCGCTGCCGTGCGGTCTGCGCGCGCCAGAAGAGGCACCTCGCCCTCCTCGGGCTCGTCGGCCGTTGCGGGCAGCGGCGGCTGCGCGCCCAGCAACAGCACCAGCTCTGCCTCCGCTGCGTCCGCAGCAGGCTGCCCCGCCGCCAGACCCGCCGCCGCTGCCGCACTGTGCGGCGACGGCGCCTCTGCCGCCGCCGCGCCGCCGGGCGCAAACGCGGCGGCGGCGGCGGCGCTGGCGGCCTCCGCGTCGGCGACGGCTTCGGGCAGCACCGCCGTCATGCGCGCCCACGCGTCCATGGCCGCCCGCCTGTACCGCTGCCAGGGGATGCCTGCCCCCGTTGGAGCTGCCGCCGAGTCTGGTTCGCTGCTGAGGCTGACGTGTGCTGCAGGCTGGTTGCGGGCGGGGTCCCGGCCCGCCGTGCTGGCCCCCACCTCGGCTGCCCACTCGCCCCAGTCCCGCAGCCGCACCTCTGCCTCAATGGCCAGGCGCACCAGGTTGGGCGCCGGCCCGCACAGCCGCAGCGCCGCCTCCTGCGCGCGCTCCAGCAGCGCCGTGCCCGCCGCCGCCATGGCTGCATCCGCTGCGCGATCCGCGTCGAGATCCCGTGCCTGCGGCGCCGCGTTGCCGGGCCCTAGCCCCGGGCTTCGCTGCGCAGCGCCCGTGCTGGCATCCGCCGTTGCCGTCGCCGCTGCTGTGGCTGCCGGCACAAAGCCGCTGCCCAACGCCGCGGCTGGAGCCGCCTCTGCCACAGAAGCCCGTGCAGCGGCATAGGCGCCAAAAGGGAGGCTGCTGCTTTCAATCGCATGGTGAGCGACGTCCGCCGCGCTGGCCGGCGCGCCGGCGGCGCCCCCGCCCGCGGAGCGCGCAGCATCAGCCGCCGCCTCGCTCGCTGGCACGGCTGGGCCGTCTGCGCCCGCGGCCAGCGGCGGCCTGCCGCCACCGCTGTCGCCGCCGCCGCCGCCGCCGCCGCGCGCGTCGGCAGCCGCGGCATCCCTGTCGCGCTTGCTGCGGGGCTGAGCGCCCGGCGGCGGGTCCCAGGCCACCGCGTCCGTCACCTCATGCCAAAAGTAGACTGCCCGGCTGCCCATGTCCATCACCTGCGGCCCCGCGCCTACGTGAGCTCTCCAAATCCCAAGCTGCATGAGCTGGCCGTGCACCGCCCCACTTTCCGAAAAGCAGTGTCCCACCCAAGACGTCAGCCGCAGACCGTTCTATCGCCTGTGCACTCGCGCGCAGGTGTGCGCGGTGATTGGGAAACCTGGCTGCGAATCAGCGCCCTCAGCACTGAACACTCAGCTGAATGAAATACTTTATGCCGGTGCGAGACGTGAGCGCGCGCCTCATGCCACCCAGGCGAGCCCTCCAGCTCGCCCAGGACGCGCTGCTCGGCCGCGCCGCCGCCACCGCCGGCCGCCGGGCCGCCAGCCCCTGCCTCCGCAGGCACCGCGCCGTCCTGGGCCCCTCGGCCCACACGCTCCGGGTCCTCCGAGCCTGCCCCGCCGGCCGGGCCGCCGGCTGGCGCCGCCCCGCCGCCAGGCTCACCCGGGGCGGCTCCGCCGTCCGGTCCCGCTCCGGCAGGCGCGGCGGCACTGCCGCTGTCGGCGGGCACGAGCGCGCCCGCGGCGGCTGCCGCGCCGGCCGGCGCGGCGGAGTCCTTGAGCAGGCCGCTCGCCTCCAGATCCTCCATGAAGCACGCCAGCTGCCGCAACCCCGCAGTCATACAAGGTGTCACACACACGTGCAATTGCACAGACCGCTCCCCATCAGGCACTTAGGCCAGTGCCTTGCTCCGTCGCCGACGCGCAGACGTGGCGTCCGGTCCCGCCCCCGCTGAAATCAGCAACGCTGCGTGCGGCGCGCCTCGGCACGCCGCCGCAGCTGCTGGCACAGCCGGCGGCCCCACCCAACATGTCAGGCACGCAGCCCCGCATGTCCCGGCCCACCGACAGGGTCGAAGGCCCTGTGGAACTGGGCGCTGCGCGTGCACACGGTCCGGCCCCTCTGACCTGTGACACGCATGGCATGGGGCGGCGCGCGCCTCGGCGTCCATGCCATCGCTGCTGGCATGACTGGCGGCGCGGCCCGCCGGCGAGCTGGGCTCCGCAGGCTCGCCGTCCTCAGCGTCGCCGGACTCGCTGCCCGACGACTCATCGTTGCTGCGCCCCGCCAAGGCAGGGTGGGGCACCAATGGGGCGCGGCTCGCAGGCAAAGCCCATGGCCTGGCACAGGGCATGGACCCCACCAGGCACACGCACTGTGCACAAGTTCCTCTGCATCTGCCTCGAACCCAAGCCCACACTCACGTTTGCACTCATGCACCACTGCCAACAACGCACCACGGCCAGGGTCGGCGACGCGCTTGCGGACAGTGCGACAGACGTGTGCGGACTCGGCGGGTGAGAAGCGGCAGGCAGTGCACAGGAGGGCGGCCGCTACTCAGCCACGCGCCTGTAGCCAAGCAGCGAGGCCAGCGGGTTGCCAGCAGCGTCGCCCTGCCCCTGGCCGCCCCTGCTGCCCGCCGGCTCGCCCGCACCTCCCTCGACGGCGCCGCTCGGCCCCGCGGCGCCTGTCCCGTCCGCCGCCGCCCTCTCCGCTGCTGTGCACCACGCAGGCAAGACGAGCAGTCAGCAGAGCTATGACCGGTGCGGCGCACGGCGCTGCCGTCACGAGCAGGCGCAGCGCACCGCAGCGGCAGGAGCACTCGCGCTTGAGCACAAGGGGAGCTTGCCTACAGCGGCGCCGTGTGCAGGCGCGTGGTTGTCGTCTGCAAAGTAGGTGGTCAGGTTTGCGGCCGCGGCTTTCGCGGCGGCGCGCGCCGCGGCTCTGAGAACTTCCTCTGTCGACATAAATGTTCAGGTGTCAGCGCGCCACTGTTGCACAGCAGTGTGCAAGTCAAACAACAGCTGCAGCCTCGCCTTTGCGCCGCTCCTTGGCGCGGGTGGCAGCTTGGATGGGGTCGTCTGCATCTGCGTCTGAATCAGCTCCAACGTCAACAGTGAGGGACCGCCGAGGGTCGTCTGCCAGCTTCACCCGCGCCATGCAGCCCGTGCTCCAGCAAACAACATCGACCACGCCCAGCGGTGGCCTCTCGCCAGCGGCTGCCGGCACAAACTGGCTGGCCAGCAGACACGCCCCACAGCCTATGGCCTCTCTCTCTGTTCCTCCCTTTGTTGCTGCACAGAGTGGAGGAGGCGCCCTGAGTCCTTACCCAGCTGTGTCTGGGGTGAGCTAGCTTGCAGGCAGGCAGGCTGCACATACTTTGAGTTTTAAGAGCATTGCAGTGCTGGAGCAGACGCGTGCTTGAGGGAGCAGGAGGAGTGATCCGCTTGGAGACTGGCCTGCACTTGGCGGGTGCCCGTAAGCGTGGACGACGACTGCAGACAAACACACACGCGCCTGAACCGCCTCGCTCGCCAGCGCGCACAGCTGTGAGCCACGCGGTTGCGTGCTAGCGCTGCAGCTCAAGCCAGCAAAGGCGGGTCAGCAACATCAGTTGCGGGGGGGCTGGCAAGGACCCGGGCCGGGCGCGGCCTGCGCCGCGCGGGCTCGGCAGCACGTCTGCTGAAGTGCCGTCATGGCTTCGCTGTCAAACCTTTTTGGCGCATACGCAAGCGATGAGGAGGGAGAGGCGAGCGGCGACCTGCGCGGTGCGCCTGAACCAGGCTGCTACCGTGCACTTACAGCAAAGAAAAGAAGCAAGGGTGACCTTGCCAGTAACATAGTGTGACGCTGCTGTAGCTCTTCAATTATTTGTGCGTAGCAACTGCGCCTGCATGAGTGCGGTTGCTGTCTGCTTGGGCAGTAACAGTGTGTGAACCTGTAGAGCACCACGTGCTGCATTAGGTGGGTCTCAACGTCTGCCGCCTGCCGGCAGGCATGGACTCGGGCACCAACGTGGTGCTGCTGGGAGGCGACGCCGAGATGGCCGAGGCGGGCCCCGCACCGGCGCCAGCGCCCGGGCCGGAGCGGTCCGGCTCCGAGGCGGCGGAGGACGAAGCCGCCAGCAGCTTCCCATGGGCGAAGCCCGATGCGCTGGCCGCGCTGAGCGGGCCCGCAGCCGCAGGCGGCGGCGTGCCGCGCGTGGACGCCGCGCCAGAGGTGGCGGACGAGGGCGCGGCGCCCGAGG
>JAABUV010008110.1_pt1 | contig 10748 bp, 12 predicted proteins | sample 5559971 | NCBI WGS metagenome assembly JAABUV01 (sample SAMN10711881, study PRJNA513362) | rock metagenome | isolation source: Antarctica rocks | place: Antarctica: Victoria Land, Knobhead nord | collected 2015-12-19
TCCGCCTGCTGGGCTTGCGCGCGGTCGGAGGAAAGGTAGCCATCGGAGATGAACAAGGGCCGACCTCAACACTAATTCCTAGCCCTCATTACCGAACTTTCAGCCATTGTGTACCGTCATTTCCGGAACGTCCGCTTTTCCCGGCGTAGACCGATTATCCGGACCGTACTGCTTAGCCCGGACGCTTCTATGTGCTGTCAAGTCGCCGTCGTGGCGGTCAGCGTCCGGTAGAGCTGGCGGGTGATGTAGCGCTTGAGCATGCGCCGGACCTCGCGAGATGTCTTGCCTTCGGCTGTCCGCCGGTTGACGTAGTCGCGGGTGCGGGGGCAGCTGCGCATCCGCGTGAGGGCGATGGTGTGGATGGCGCGGTTGAGCGCTCGGTCTCCGCCACGGTTGAGGCGGTGGCGTGTCGTTCGACCACTGCTCGCCTCGAGAGGGCTGGTTCCTGCCATCGCGGCGAACGCTGCTTCGCTTCGGACCCGGCCGACGTGGGAGTAGCTGATGATCACTTGTGCTGCGGTCACCGGACCGACGCCTCGGATGTCGATCAGGCCGGGCACGAGTGCGTCGACAACGTCACTGATCTCCTGCCGGTTGGACTTCAGGGCGCGGGCAGCCTCGCGAAGGGCGATCGCCAGACGGCGGACCTCGCGGTGACGCACGGTGTGACTCCGGTCGGCATTCGGCGCTAGCCGACGGCGGGCGAGGGTGGTCAGCACAGTGTCGGAGAGTGTCACGCGGCTCAGGCTCCGGTCGGCGTCCTCGCCGCTGAGCAGCAGGGCACGAAGGCGATTCGTCTGGGCGGTCGTGGTGACCGTGAGCTCGTGTCGAGTGCCGAGCAGGATTCGAAGGGCTTCACGGTCCCCATCAGCGCGGGGCGTGGGCAGCTGGTCGGCGTCGAGGGTGAGCGCGTAGCGGGCGGCGAGGTGGGCGTCGATGGAGTCGGACTTGCCCCCTCCGCGACGGGCGCGATGTGTCGGCTGCTCGCATTCGATCACCTGGAGGCCGGCATTGGTGATCGCGCGGGCAAGTCCGATTCCGTAGCTGCGCGTGCCTTCGATGGAGACGACGACACGCGGGCCTGGCGCGTGCTGGAGGATCCAGCTGAGCAGCTCGGCGAACCCAGCAGTCGTATTGGTGATCTGCAGGGTGGACAGGCATGCTCCGACCGCGTCGGTGATCGCGGCGTGGTGGGTATCGCGGTGGGTGTCAACGCCTACGACGGCATCGACGACTTCTGCCAGGATTGGCACTGGCTGTCTCCTTCCAAGCGGTGGCGGTCATCGGTACGGCACCGGCCTGGATGGGGTCACCGAGCGGCACATCTGTGATGGGTCACGCCGAGCGGCGGTCATGCTTCTGATCAAGCCAGCTGGTGAGCCAGGCCGGTGCCGGTGACCGCGACGGACGCGTCCGGGCAAGTGCACGCCGAAGCGGCCAGATCTTTCACGAGTCACGTCGCGGTCACCAACACCGAACCTGGCAGCACCACATCCAGAAGTGCCGTAATGACACTCACAGATCTTTCACGGCGCCGCTGGTGAAGGTCCTGGCGGCGGGTGGGTCGTCGTCGGGGGCCGATTCTGACACCTGCGTGTGACAGTTCCGCCCGGTGTCGTCTGGGGTGGCCGCCGGGTCCGTGGCCCGGGGGGTGTTCCGACGCAGCGGGTGGCGGTGGCGGCAGAGGGGTCGGCTGAGACCGCGTAGAGGGTGGGGGTGGCTCCGCCCCAGTAGACGAGCTCCTCGGCGGAGCGGTCGGGGGAGACGGGACGCCACTGGGTGTCGTGTTCTTCGAAGCTCCTGCAGGTGGGGGGTCACCGCAGAGGCTGACGTACAGGGTGGTGGGGGAGTTGTTGGTGAGCGCGAACCTGTCGAAGTTCTCGGAATCGGTCGGGTCGATAGATCGTCCATGGGACTCGGCGATCAACTCGAGGATGAACAGGCCAGCGACGGGCGCGACAACGAGCGCAGCAATGAGCGGCGACGCGATCCAGAGGGCGATCCGCCCACGAGTGCGGCGCATCCACCGCCAACCCTGCGGCGTCTGCCACAGAGGATCTGGGCGCCACCCGGATCGGGGTCGCCAGTCGGGGGCGGGGGTGGAACGCCACCCGGAGGAGTCGACGTGGCGGTCGGCCTCGTCTGCCGAGTCCCAGCGCGTGGCGTTCCAGCGTGGGTAGGCGGGCTCGTCATCACCGGACTCCGACGGGGACGGCGGGGAGGGATCGACCACGTTCTCCAGTGTCCCCGCGATCACCGCTCGGGAGTGGGCTCTCGACTCGGCTCCCTCATCCCGTCCGGGTTGGGCTTCGTGCAGACCAGCCGCGGGCGGCACGACGAACTGATCGACATGGCTGTAACTCAGAGTCATCAGGTCGAGCCCGCCACAACCGGTCGATTTGACCGGTTATCCGGTCGGGTTTCTCGATGTTGCGTTGCGCGGTGGAACGTGGGTTGCAGCGGGGAGTTGTAGTTGGTGTCAGCCTTCTGACGTGGAAAAGCCCGAGACCATGTTTATGGGAACGCGGTCTCGGGCTTCACGGTGTGGTGGTCAGGCGCCTGGGCCTGCGGCGTGTGGTCAGTAGTAGTGGGCCCGGCCGCCGACGGCGCGACCCATTCGGCCGAGTACTAGGAGGATCAGACCGACCACGAGCAGGACGATGCCGATGGTCCAGAGGATCGGGATCTTGATGATGAAACCGACCACCATCAAGATGATGCCTAACGTGATCACGGGGATCCTCTCGTCCAGTAGCGCGCCCGCGGCGCGGGCGCGGCGTCCAATTCTACCGTGGGTGGCATCGCTGCGTGATCTTGACTCGCCGTGGTGCTACGCGTCGACAGTCGCCTGTGGGCGTCGGTGCCACGCGAGGCTCGCCTGTCGTCTGGTGCTAGCCGTAACGGCCCGCCTGCAAGCAGTGGCGAATTCGATCGATTCTGCGACGCCGGTTCTCGGGCACGTCATCGCTGATGCCTTCGTGGCGCACCCAGGTCTGTCAGTTCGTGCTGTGGGGCGGACGCGGGGAAGGAAAGCGAGAACGGCTAGGGCGTCAGCTCGTTCCGCACGGTGCGTGGTGCGCGTCGGAGGAGCGTGCCGAGCAGGGGATCGGTGCCGGCGAAGAAGCCGGCCCTGCGCGGCCTGGAACACGCCGAGGGTAAAGCGGGCCATTCCTTCCGGCTGCCCCGCGGCGACCTGGGCCGTGATCCACTCGTCGGCGTCCAACATCGCCAGGTTGATTGGGCGCCCGGTCAGCTCGGAGGCGATTGTGGCCACGTCGAGGAATGTCGGCGCCGCCTCGGCGGTGAGCGTCACGGGGCCGTCGTACCCGCCGTCGGAGGCGAGGATGGCCACCGCGGCCTCTGCTGCGTCGTCGCGGGAGGTCCAGGACACCGGGCCCTCGGCGGGGATGGTGATGGTGCCGGTCTCGCGCCACGGGCCCAGCAGCCAGTTGAGGCTGTGGGCGTAGAAGCCGTTGCGCAGCGAGGTCCAGGCGACGCCGGAGGCCGCGAGCAGCTGTTCGGTGGCGGCGTGGTCGCGGCCCGGGCGGAACGGGGTGTCGAGCGCGGCGCCCTGGTGGCTGGTGTAGAGGATTCGGCCGACGCCCGCGGTGACGGCGGCGTCGATCGCGGTGCGGTGCAGGGCTACCGCGTCGGCGCCGGGATCGTTGGAGGAGACGAGCAGCAGCTGGTCGGCATCGGCGAACGCGCCCGGTAGGGAGCCCGGGTCGGCGTAGTCGCCCTGTCGGACGGTGACGCCGCGGTCGGCAAACCGTTGTGCCTTCGCGGGGTCGCGGGTGACCACGGTGACCTCGGGTGCGGGCATCCGCTCGATGAGGTGGTCGGTGGTCGCGCCGTTGAGGGCGCCGGTGGCTCCGGTGATCGTGATCATGAAGGTCGCTCCGTGGTATCGGTGGAAACGCTGCGGCGATTTCGAAGGTAACACGCGATTACGGGAGTGCGTTATCGTGGGAAACATGACCGACGTGACGAGGAGCGAGACGTGGTCGACGATCGTTGACGCCGCGGCACGCCTGCTGCAGGAGCAGGGCCCGGGGGCGGTGACCACCCGTGGGGTGGCGGAGGCGGCCAGGGTGCAGGCGCCGACGATCTACCGGCTCTTCGGGGACAAGGACGGCCTGCTCGACGCCGTAGCCGAGCACGTCATGGCAACCTACGTCGCTGCCAAGGCCGCGGTCGCGGCGGCCGCGTCGGACGAGGACGTCGACCCGGTCGAGGACCTGCGGGCGGGGTGGGAGACCTACCTCGACTTCGGCCTGGCCAACCCGACGCTGTTCGCCCTGCTGAACGACCCGGTGCGCCGGCCCCGCTCACCCGCGGCGCAGTCGGGGGCCTACGTCCTGGCGCGGCGCGTGCATCGGGTCGCGCTGACCGGGCGGCTGCAGGTAAGCGAGGCCCGCGCGGTCGACCTCATTCACGCCGCCGGCACCGGGGCAGTGCTCACGCTGCTCGCCACCCCGCCCGAGCGCCGCGACTCCGGGCTAGCCGCCGACCTGCTCGACGCCGTTCTTCGGCAGGTCCTCCGCGACGACCCCGGACCCCCCGGCGCCGACCACGTCTCGACGGCGGTGGCCCTGCGCGCCGGCGCCTCCCGGCTCGCGGTGCTCAGCGACACCGAGCGCGCACTGCTGGCCGAATGGCTCGACCGGGTGATCGAGGCACGCTAAGGCTTCGGAGACACCTGGGCGTCGCAATAACGATCCTTTTTGCAACACGCTGGGCTGTGGTTCGGTTCTAGGGTCCGTTCGGCCGGGCGGGTGGTGGGTGGGGCGCCGGTGGTGGGTAGGTGATGTGGTGGGCGATGGCGACGGTGTGGTCGGCGTAGCACTCGCACCACAGGCCGAGCGGGGCGAGGTCGATGGCGGCGGGTATGCCCTCTGTCCAGCTTCATGCGGGATGAACTCACGAGGTCCGGATTACCGTTGGCGCAGGCCGTCGATGATGACGGCTACCAGGGTGTGGGCGCGGGTGGCCCACTCCGCCTCGGGTACCCGCGAGAGGACGCCGAGCAGGAGGAGGAGGTCGGCGGCGTCCGCGTCCTGGCGTATCTCGCGGGCGGCCTTGCCCCGGTCGAGTAGATCGGTGAGGGCGTCATCGAGCCGGGCGTGGTTGTCAGAGGACAGGGTCTGCCATGCGGAGGCCTCGATCGCCGCCATGACGCCACGCTTGACCCGCGCGTACTCGATCAACCGGTCCAGCCACCGGGTCAGCGCATCCAGTGGCGGGTGGTCGACGAGCAGCGCGGGCACGGCGTCGACCAGCTCTCTCAGCTCCTGCCGGTACACCTCGGCCAGCAGGTGCTCGCGGGTCGGGAAGTGCCGGTACAGCGTGCCCTGCCCGACGCCCGCGGCCTTGGCGACGAGGTGGAGTCGGAGCTCCTCGCTCGCGCCGTTGGACTCGCTCAACGCCGCGCGTGCAGCGGCGACCATGCGCTCGCGGTTGGCGACTGCGTCTGCGCGTCGCACAGGGGTACCCACTGCTGCACCTCTTGACGGTCTCACCTGAGCGGACACTTGTCCGGTATCGTTCTGCCGGACAAGCGGACAACTGTCACCTTAGACCTGGGAGTGATCCACCATGACTGGAATCGAGGGCAAGGTCGTTGCCGTCACCGGGGCGAGTAGCGGCATCGGTGAGGCACCGCGCTGGAGCTCGCTGCTCGGGGCTCGGCCGTGGTGCTCGGCGCCCGGCGTACCGACCGGCTGGACGCTGTGGCCGAACGCATCCGCGCCTCGGGGGGCCGCGCGGAGGTGCTGGCCACCGATGTCACCGAGCGTGCGGACCTCGAGCAGCTGGTCGCCGCGGCGGTCGAGCGGTTCGGCCGTCTCGATGTCCTGGTGAGCAACGCCGGTATCGCCAGGACGGGTCTGATGGCCGATCTCGACGTGGACGCCTGGGAGGCGATGATCAACGTGAACGTGCGGGGGGTGCTGCACGGGATCGCAGCGGCGCTTCCGGTGTTCCGGCGCCAAGGGCATGGCCATCTCGTGACCATTGTGTCGACCTCAGGTCTGAAGATTGTTCCGACGCAGGCCGTGTACGCCGGCACCAAGAACGCAGTCCGCACCCTTCTCGAGGCGCTGCGCCAGGAGTCCACCGACGGCGTCCTGCGCACGACCTCGATCTCACCCGGTTTTGTCCGCACCGAGCTCGTCGACCACGTCGATGACCAAGACATCCGGGAACAGCTGCAGGCCCGGATGGCCGCCGGCATCAGCCCGGACGCCGTGGCACGCGCCGTCGCCTTCGCCATCGAGCAGCCCGACGACGTCGAGATCGGCGACATCACCATCCGCCCCACCACGCAGAACTAGGGCATGGCGCGAAAGTGGCGGACCCAGGTGATGAGGGCCTCCAGGACGGCGCCCACATGCAGGACACCTCCCGGTAGGTAAACCCAGGCGACCACCGTCGTCCCCGGGCTTGGCCAGGTCGGGGAACGACGTTGTGTGGTACCTTACGATAGTTGTTTTGTAGCATACTAATCGAAGGGATGTCAGCATGAGTGACACACGAGTCGCTCTGGTCACCGGAGCCAACCAGGGCGTCGGTCTCCAGGTCGCGAAGGAGCTCGCAGCGGACGGGCTCACCGTTCTTGTGGGGTCGCGCGATGTTGAGCGCGGCGAGGCCGCTGCGCGGGAGATCGGGCAGGGCGCGATCGCGGTCCAGCTCGACGTGACCGATGCGGCGTCGATCGCCGCTGCCGCGGAACGCATCCGCACCGAGATCGGCCGTCTCGATCTCCTCGTTAACAACGCAGGTATCTCGAATACAACAAAGGGTGACCTGTCCCTGGTCGAGTACGGGAAGGTCTCCCAGGCGAGCAATGCATCCCTTGAGGAGGTCCGTGCCGTCTGGGAGACCAACGTCTTCGGTGTCCTCGCGGTCTACCAGGCGATGCTGCCGCTGCTGCGTGAGTCCTCGGACGCCCGCATCGTGAACGTCTCCAGCGGGGTCGGGTCCTTGACACTCAATGCTGATCCGGCTTACCCGTACCACCCGTACTTCGGCCCCATCTACCCGGCCTCGAAGACCGCCCTCAACGCGGTCACCCTCGCCATGATGGTCGAGCTGGAGTCCACGAACACCAAGGTCAACCTGGTCTCGCCGGGCTTCACCAGCACGAACCTCAATGGCTACGAAGGCGCCGAGTCCGTCGAAGACGGCTCACGTGAGGTCGTCCGCGTTGCGCGTCTCGGCCCGGACGGCCCGTCCGGCACCTTCACGAGGTGGGACAACACCACGATCCCCTGGTGATCCGCCAGCAGATGGGTTAACCCTCCTGCCGCACACCCGGCGGAAGGCAGGAGGAATCGTTCGGCACCTAGCTATCCGGGTAGAGTGGCTGACGAGATGACGAACCACCACGGGACCGTAGGGGCGTGGGCGAAGCGGTATCACCTCGCCAACCGCGCGCTGATCGAATCGGTCCTGCGCCCCTACGACCTCGGGTCCACCCAGTGGTACGTGCTCTACCAGCTGGCACATGACGGGCCGACGATGCAACGCGACATGGGACACACACTTCACATCGAGAGAGCGACGCTCAGTGGGATCGTGGCGACGCTCGTCCGAAAAGGACTGGTCGATCAAGTCCCCGACTCCGTTGATCAACGCCAGCGGGTCCTTCACCTCACTGCCGCCGGTGCGAAACTGTGGAGCGAGCTGCCCGACCCGATCGCGGTCATTGGGACGGTCTCACTCGCCGGCATCAACGCCGCTGAGCTCGACACCACCATTCGGGTGCTCCAGGCAGCGACCCACCGCATCAACGATCACATGTCCGCCGTCGAGACGACTGACGGCAGGTGAGCTTCCTGCTCTTGTCACTGTCCAGGTGGTGAGCCTCGGCACCGCCGCGCCAAACAGTTCGACGCGGGTCGTGTCCAGTGCAGCGGAGGACTGCTTGCTGGACGCATCCCCCAGCAAGTAGTGGCGCAGACGGTCGGTTCTGAAACGTTGCGCAGCGCCTTAGGCGCCGGGTGACTCGGCCGTGCCCGCGACCTCGGCGTCCTCGCCCGGGCGGCTTGGCGCCGCCGCCGGTGTCGCGGCGAGGGCTGCTTTCCGGCGCTGGAACACAAGCGCGGCAGCCGGCGCGATGCTACCGAGCGCGAGCAGACGCATCCAGGGCTGGTTGGCCCGGTGGCCGAGCACTGCGTCGAGGCTCAGCTCGCCCGGACCGCCGAGCGCCAGCGAGGCCGCCACCAGCCCGAGAACCGCCGGGTACTCGTAGCCGCCGTTCTGAGCGAAGAAGCCCTTGTCCCGGTGCATCGAGGAGGCGACGACCATGGTGCCCGCGGCTGCCGCGCCGGCCGCTGGATTTGCGAGACCCGCCGCGAGGAGCAGTCCGCCGCCCGCTTCGCCGAGTCCTGCTGCTAGCGCGTTGAGCTTGCCAGGGCGGAAGCCGATCGAGTCGAAGAACCTGCCGGTCCCGTCGAGCCCATGACCACCGAAGAGGCCGAAGAGCTTCTGCGCGCCATGCGCGGCGAGCGCAGCGCCCACCCCGAGCCGGAGAGCGAGAAGTCCCGCGTCCCGTGCGTCCGTAGCCATGCTTGCCTCCTCATCGGATCCGGTCGGGATCCGCTCGCTTGTCGATGTTTCAACATTATGCGCCGGCGAGGATACGCGGCGGTCAATGGGCCGTAGCTCGGTTGCGGAAGTCGACGTTGGGGCTCTGTTGGCGGCTCCGTCGCGCGGCTCATGAGGTACCGATTGTGAAACAGCGCCTGGGGCCTCAGGGCCGCCTGCTGGCGGCGGGCTGAGCGGCCGGCTGGTGCCCCTCGTTGTGGTCAGGCGTGGAGGAGGTTGGTTGACGCTGTCCAGAGCTGTTCGGCGAGGGCGGGGTTCAGTGCCCATTCTTTGACGCCGTGGGGGTGTTGTTCGAGGGTGGCGTCGTTGGGGACGGTGTAGGCCTCTTGTGCGTCGTCGAGGTAGTGGCCCCCTGTGCGGGTGAGCTGGGGTGCGACAGCGGCGACGATGGTGGTGGCGGCGCCCTGTTGAACGGTCTTGTAGGAGAAGACGCCTGCAGCTGCTGCTGCGTTGAGGGAGGCTCGCTGTTGCGGGGTGAAGTTGCGTTGGAGTCCGGTGACGACGCCTCCGGGGTTGACCGTGTTCGCCACGATGCCGTCCCGGGCCCAGCGTCGGGTGGCTTCCACGGAGAACAGGGAGTTCGCGGTCTTGGACTGCGCGTAGGCGATCTGTGGGTCGTAGTGGCGTGCGGTGGAAGTCGAGGTCGTCGAAGTCGACGCCGGAGCGCATGTGCGCCGTGGAGCTTAGCGAGACGATGCGTGCGCCGCCCCGATCGGAGGCGCCGGCGGCGAGGGCGTCGTGCAGGCCGGTGGCGAGGGCGAAGTGGCTGAGGTGGTTCGTGGCGAGCTGCAGCTCTCGGCCATCGGGGGTGCGCTGCAGGCCGCCGGTGACGAGTCCGGCGTTGTTGATCAGCAGGTGCAGTGGGCCCTCCCACGCTGCGGTGACGTTGTTGACGGATCGGAGGTCTGAGAGGTCCAGGTAGACGACGCGTGGCCGGGTGGTGCCCGTGGTCCTCTCGATCGCGTTGGCGACAGCCGTTCCGGCGGCGGGGTTGCGGACGGCGAGGGTGACGTGGGCGCCCGCGGTGGCGAGTGCGCGGGTGGTTTCGGCGCCGAGGCCCGAGGAGGCACCCGTGACGATGGCGTGCAGGCCGGTCAGGTCGACGCCGACGAGGACGTCCGCGGCGGTGCTGGTCGCGGTGAACGGCGTGGTGATGAGCTGAGGTGCTGGCACGACCTCGACTGTACTCACAAGACTGTTTCTGCTTAGTTCGAGACCCGTCGGTAGGGTGGGTGCATGGCCGGAGAGGGGACAGGTGTCGCCCCGTCTCGGGTTGCCGTCGATCGCCGCGAGACGGTGTTGGAGTCGGCGCTGGTGACGTTCGCGCGCTTCGGGTACCGGAAGGCGTCCATGGAGCAGGTGGCGCAGGATGCGGGCATTTCCCGTCCCGGCCTGTACTTCATGTTCACCTCGAAGGAAGACCTCTTCCGCACCGCCGTGTCCCAAGCACTGGAGCGTGACCTGGCCGCGGTGGGGGACACCCTCCTCGACACCGACAGGTCCCTGCCGGTGCGTCTCCTGGACTCCTTCGACCACTGGGCGGGCCGGTACATCGGTCCGATGGTGCGCGACATCGCCGGCGTGGTCGAGGACAACCCGGACCTGCTGGGCACGATGACCGACGTCATGCCGGCCCGGTTCGCCGACCTCGTCACGCGAGCGATCACGGCAGGGCTTCCGCTGGTCTCGACGACGGTGGCGGAGGAGGTGGCGCAGACCCTCATCAGCACCTCGGTCGGCGTCAAGCAGCAGGTCGCTACCCGCGATGAGTACCTCGCGCGCATGACCGTGGCGATCCGTGTGGTCTTGCGCTGACAGGGATGCGCTCAGGCCCTGTCGGCAACTGCTGCACCCGGTGCGGGACTGCCTTGACGGGGCAGCTATTGATCGCTACACCCCAGCCCGCGGCCGCGGTCGGTGGCGCCTGACCCCCGATCTTGTCGAACTCCACGACAGGTCACTTTAGGTCGGATTCGGTTGTTAACGACCGGTTTGGCACGCGACTCAGGGGCTGGCTAGTGTAGTGTCTTGTAAATAAGTGTGGATTTCGGTAGGGTGGTGTATGCGCTTGCCTACCGCCCCGATGCCCTTGTCCGACAGCCAGCGAGAGGTGCTCGCGAAGCTGTCCAGATCACGAACGG
>JAABUV010008111.1_pt1 | contig 10748 bp, 13 predicted proteins | sample 5559971 | NCBI WGS metagenome assembly JAABUV01 (sample SAMN10711881, study PRJNA513362) | rock metagenome | isolation source: Antarctica rocks | place: Antarctica: Victoria Land, Knobhead nord | collected 2015-12-19
AAATAGATCTGTCTTTTGGTGCAAAATTAAACTTGCAATATCCTTGCCCAATCACATCCATTATTTCATCCCTAACAATCCCTGCTTCCTTAGCTGTAGCAAAAGATCCTGCACTATGCACCCTACCATTCACCTTGACCTGAGCTCTGAAACTGTTGCCTTTCCCATTGCATGCGGCTCCTATAAACCCAGTGCTGTTGGGAAGTGTCCTATTTAGCAGATTCTGTTGCTTGGTAACAATTCTCCAATTTGCCCTGGTGTTGTTCAGTGGATTGTTGTCTATATGATCCACCTCATAACCATTAGGCACATTGCCTACAATCAGCCGATGCAGCATCTGTTCTGTTTTGTCCAAATGCAGTCTGACAAACACATAGTTGCAATTGTTGCACTCTCACAGTCCTACAGTCTGCTATGTCCAGGGGCGTGTCCAGCATGACATCAAACATCCCTGCCCTATTGTGAACCCTGTGCACATACAGCATCTGTCCCTGCATCATTACTAATACATCTGAGTGTCTGTGCAGGCATGCACGTTTCAAAAAAGCCTGACCAGGAACGAATGAAGGCAAGTCACCTTAACTGCTGTCTGAATCTGCGCGGTAGCCTGGTAGCACAACGTGATTGCCAATCTCGTCGCACAATGCAAGGACGATTTTGCCTTGTGCTGTCTCTGGCATATAGCAGCCTGCCTCCAGAAGCCTGGAGTATTCGAGTGCTGACTCAAGCGCTTGCAGCAGCAGCTCAAACTTTGCATAACCGTCAGGCATCTGTGTCAGTTGTGCGAGTGGTGTTTTCAACAGCGTTGCTGCTTTTTGTTCACCCAGCAAGAGCAACGACCATTTAGCGTCCTGTCGTTGCTGGTTTACTAATACTTAGTCATGCATGCAGACGCTCATCTCAGAGGACACTGCCAGGTTTGAGACCAAGTTCAGGGATGCTCATTTCAGCAACAGCTTCCATAATTTCATAGGCGCCAGCAATTACCCACCTGAGCAGATCATGAAGTTGAACGCCAAGATGCGGCGTTACATCTTCTTCAGGACCAAGATGCTGCCCTATTCAGCTGAGAAGTGGGGCCAGCTCCATGCGCAGGTGTCAGACGACAGCATCAGGGAGCTGTTCTGGCACATGCTGCGCAACAGAGATGTCAGTCACATCAAGCCAGGCACAGCTCCAGAGAATGACTTCATGCAGACTGCAGTGGCTCAGTCAGCTCCAGAGGCGATCGGCTACCTTCAGCATCTATGCCTAGCAGCTCCAGGCGACCTGCAGCCAAGAGATGGTCAGGGCCTGTATGGCAACAGCAGCAACGCTCTTCCCATTGCAGTCGCCAGCCACCCAGAGAGCCTTGTGCTGAAGGAGCGCTCCGGTGACACCCCAGACAGCATGAGCAACCTGCTGGGCTCACAGCTGGAGGAGGCTCTCCTCAGGGCTGATCTGGCAGTCAACCATGCCAGGCGCAATGGCACAGCAGCCTGGACTCCCAGCTACATCAGGGTGCCTACAGGGCATCTGTTTGGCTGTATCGCCCGCAGCATCCAGGGTCAGCGCTTCACCACTGTGAAGAGCAGAGCTTCAGGCGTGATCTTGAGCGCTTAGGCCTTGTAGTGGGCATCCCAGGTGTTGTAGCAGGCGTGAGGATCAGGAGCACCGTCCAGCTGCCCACTGTGCAGGGCCTGCGCTGGATGATCAAGAAGGCTGGCTATCTCACTGATCATGAAATCTCACAGGCTGATGCTCCATATGCTGACTAGCGTTGCTCCCACCACCATCTCTTGCTCCCATCACCACCCAACTTCTGATACCCACCACTCAGATCCACCCCGCCAATGCAGGGAGGGGTGGGTGGATGAGTCATGTCTGTCTGTGCATGTGTCTTCTGTTGATCAAATTCACATGTTTTTGGTCTAACTCCTTAAAATGCCCTAGAAGCCTATAGCTGGCTAATAAGGTGTGCCTGTTAACTTGTTCATTTGTTAACTAGATCTCTATATATACTCATTTCTCTAGAGAAATATAGGGTAATAAGGTACTAGTTAACAGATGATCTAATCCCATTATATATATAAATAATACACATAGGGTTCTAAGGCACATTTTAAGGGTTTGGTGTTTGTACCGTGTATTTGTTACATAGAAACCCCAGGGTAGGGTAGGGGTTGACCCACCCTATACCCCACCCAGACCCCAACCAGGGACCACCCTGCATGTCTTTCCGGTTGGCGAGCCGCAGGCTTGCCACCCGCTGATGTAAAAATGCGTGCTACTGATAGTGACTGCATAATGAGTCATGGCCAGGCGCCAAGGTGTCCGCAAACATACAAAAAGGCACAGATCATGCAAATCACGGCGTTGCTCCTGTTCTCGTTGTTCACACTGAGTCTTGCACAGAATGTCGTGCCTCAAACACCTTCCGATGCTGAAGCACCACCTGCACAAGAGGAAGCCAACACTAATGGCACAGTGTCGTATGTTTTGACACATAGTGATGACATCACAGAGGCAGCTCTTCAGGAGAAATGCCAAAACCTGAACTGCTCACGGATCATATACCGCATAATCAAGGGCATTGTTGTCAACACAGATCCAACAGCTGTCAACACACTGTCTGTGGATCCATTGCTGAATGCAGCAGCTGAGAATGTTCAAGTGAGTTTACATTAATCCATTGCTTGGTAGATCGGATCTCAGAGACACATTCCCAAGGATGCACTGATATGCAGAGCCCGGTAAAATGCCTGGATCATTACATTACTCCATTGTGAACACTTCACTACCAAGAAACATTGCTTCCATAAACCCTCCATGGCATCTGGATCGTATCAATCAATTTCAGCTCCCGTTAGATGGAGCGTATGCTGCCAACTTGACAGGCAATGGAATTCATACATACATGATTGACACTGGAACAACAGCGTCACTATGTTGAACCTGACCATAATAGCAGCAGCTGGAAATGATGGTACAGATGCCTGCACAGCAACTCCAGGCAGATCTGTGTACGTTGCTGCAGTAGGCGCCACTGACATCGATGATCAAAGGCCAGCTTTCAGCAACCATGGGAAATGTGTAAATGTATATGCACTTGGGAATGACGTTGTTTGTGCTCAGCCTGGTAATGTGTATGGATTTGAATCCGGGACCAGTATGGCATGTCCACTTGTAGCTGGGGTTGCTGCACAGTATTATGAGTAAGATACAGGTTTGAAATACTATCAAGTGAGTGATTTGATTTTCAAATCTAGGTCCAGAGGGAATAGTCCAACTGTGGATCCTCCTTTGATCAATCTGCCAATTTGTGCAAGTGATGTGAACGATGACTTTGGAACGGACACGGCAGGCAAAACTTGTCCTTCAGGATATGTGTGATCTGATTTAGTTTGTGTTAAGTAGATGCAATGAAGCCCTCTCATTGTAGAATGTTGCGGTATTTCGGTAGATGCCTTTGCACATTACCATCTGAGGTCCCACAAGTAATGACGTGTAGAGAGGAATGGCATGTGAGAATGCAATCACCTATGCGCTGTAGAACAAAGACAACAAATCGTAGAGTAATTCATTTCCTGTGAGACTTCTGTATTTATCAGCTATAGTTAGCAGCCAAGATGCGTCTTTAAAAAAAAAACAACTGTATTTTTGCAGTCTGCTAATGCTGGTGATGGCACACCTGGCAATTTTAGCATCGACCCACCTAATGAAAACACTTTTGATGAGGATCACCTGTTCAAGGTGTATATCAGTCGCATTCACCTGCGCAACAGTTTGTTTTATGTAACAAATGCGAACTCGCAGTTCTTCTGGTGTGTTCAGCCTACCACATCAGCAGCACCCAATGCTCCCACATCAGTGGCGACGCCAGGTGTTTGGACACCTGGCAATGTGCCACTGGGATGCCCTGTGGATTTGGACATATGCAATTTCATGAATGCGTTGCTTGTCAATCCTACCAACGCCTACTCTGCACTGAACTGTGCTTTGAGAGATGGCCAGATGTATTTTAATTTCGCTGCTGCACCAGCAACGACGACTGCGCAATATAACGTCTACCTTTACTTCAGCAACGGTACCATCGACAGGACTGGCACACAGCAGCCCACAGGTCCCGCAAACAGTTGCTTTGGGTTCCCTGCAGCTAACACTGTCTACACTATCAAGCCTGATCATGGTGGACCTTTCAATGCTGGAACAGATGCATCTAACAGGCTGAATCAGTACGACAACTGTTCTTACAACCCTACCGAGCCAGCGATGTCTCCGATGCTGATTGATTGCAACCCACTGACAGACATCCTGATCAGCACGAACCTGCCAACAGACAACTACTGCTATTCTGGTGGCAGCCTCACAAACAATGGTGTGACTGTGTTGCTCCCTGTTGATCAGCCTCCGTTGGGCATGCTCACATACAAGGATGATCATGGAGGCAACGCTGTTTACCAGCGTGGACGTAGTGTAGCATCGTCTCTGAATGTACAGCTCATGTCAAAGGATTTCATTCAGATACAGCCGTCGACGGACTGGTCGTTTGTCATCACCATGGAGGAGTTTGAAGACACTGACAAGCTGCTGTTGGACAATGCTAAAAAGGTTGTCAGCGATGATGAGGAAATGATCCAGATAATGAAGATGTCCTTGCTACAAAAAGAGCTGCGGAAGAAGAAGTGATTTATTTTATGCAGTCTGAATAGCACTGGCGTCATGTCGTCCTACACTGTGGCTGACACCCATGCCACCATGCCAGATGCTCCTGGGGCACGCCCCAGGAATGTTGATTACTACCTGCAACGCATGGCAGGTTATAGTAAGAACACCATCTCTATCCAGCCTCAAACCAAGCCGCAATACAAGCCTGGTGACACAGTCGTGTTTAGATTGCCAACAAACAGTATCCTTGATCTGCACACATTGACTCTAAAGTTTGCTGGTCAGTTGATTTATAGTGGATCGTACAACTGGGTGTGGCAGTCTGCACGATTACAGTGCTCTGTATAACCTGTTGGGTGCACATAAGATCCCGTTGAAGGTTTTCAGCTGATCTGGACGTGACCGACAATGCTAACTACATTCCATTTCAAGCTGGACCTACAAAGCCTAACCTAGGTGCATATCAGCTGTACCCAGCCGGCACCTTGACAGGACCAGCATCGCCATGGACGCCCTTCAGCGTCACCTCCTGGTTGGGCATTGCTTCTGGCAGCTTCATGCGCTTCTTGGACATCAACATCTTACCCGATATCGAGATAAGGACGATGCTTGCACCCGGCACAATTGTCCCTAGTGATGATGCAAGCAACGTCAAATACAGCTTAAAAGGCTTCAGCCTTCAAGTGGAGAGTGTCAGCTTTGGGGATGGGTCTTACAGAGCTATGGTGGACCAACGCATGGCTACCAGGAAACCATTGATGGTGCCTTTTTACAATTGGGCTGGCTTTGAGAGTTCTACCCAAGTGACTAACATAAATCAGCATTTCACCATTAGAACGGAGTCTTTCGATGCAATCTTGGCTACCATCAGGCCTGGTAACTATGATTCAACTGGTTTCAACACAGGCAACTCCATCGGTGGCACTCCCCAAACAGCTGGAAGCGCCATGAGCAACGCCAACTGGTTCATCCCACAACAGGGTGGTAGTGACCCTCGTGCTACCTCGTTGTGCCAGAATACGCCGTATATTCGTGGTATTACACGTTTCTGTCAGGAGAGAAGCCTACCTTGGATCAGTTTGGGCCAAATGGCACATTCAGTGCTAATTACCAGCTGAATATTGACTCAAAGTTGTACCCACAGTTTTTGGCAGATGTTCAGGATGCTTGGCACATGACACGCAACATGTTTGATGCCAATGCTCTTGCTTTGACCTACGGTTCCAGTGTTCAGTCTCTAGATCAGTTCACCCAGGCACAGTTCCTGTTTGGTGTTGGGTTGGATCACCACTCAGATGATGCAGGCAAGGATCACCTGATCTCTGGTCTTAACACGACTGGCTCATTGATTCCCATCACATTCAGTGCCAACCTCAACACAGCAGACCGGACTTGGAACACCAACTTGATCAAGATGTGTGGCACCAACCTGAGGCCTACCGTATTCAACAACATGACTAGCACACCGATGATCTATGTTGACAGGACCATTTCTATTGTAAATTGATTTTCTGAGGCTTGAGTAGTGTGTCATGATGGCAAACGCTTCAGCAGTCGATGCGGCGGGGCCATTTGTACACAGTGGTGCTGCTTCTGACAGGAACCCTGGTGGATTGAGCAGTGTAGGGCGACGTCCGCCTAACATAGAGCTGTATGAAGTCTATCAGCCGATATCGGTTGATAAAGCATCGATGCTGTATCCTTCTGTGACGAATAATCCAGTTTTGACAGTGCCTGCTAATTTTGGTGGACAAGATGGGCTTTCGAATTACCCCATTCATTACAAGCATGCGCGCTACCATGCTGGCGTTGGCCAGATGTATGACACCCGAGACTTTGTAAATCACAACTTAGATTCAAGGAGCAACGATTACACACCAACGGCTGTGCCAGATCCATCAACTATTTCGTATTTCCAGCAGCCAAGAGATGGCATGCGGCCTGCCAACCCAAACGGCACCACAAATGCGTTCAATCCTCCATACGGATTGCCACCTATGCAGTCATCAGAATACTATTTTCTGCAACAGATGTAGGGCAAGTCAAGATGCCAGCTAACTTGGGTCGCAACAAGCTTCAGAATCCAGATGCTTATGTTGAGTCTTATACAGACTTGGCGAATTCTGCTACCTACCCTACAAACTCGATCACAAATGTGTGTGACAGCACAGCCAGCAACCAGTGGAATTACTTTTGCTGGCAGCCTACCACCACCAAACAGATAGGTCTGAACAACGCCTTTCCGCCTGTCACTCTAGACGGCACAGCTAACACAGCAAATGCTTACCCAATCATTATCATTCAACAGCCAGGCCTGTACCTTATAACAGCCGAGGTGAATGTCGGTCTACCTCTTAGTGGTGGAGCGACTCATCCGCTGCGGAACATATTGAAATTGGGGAAGAACTATGGCACGCATTATGTAAAGCAGGCAACACCACCAACAGGACGGCAAAACTCGGCCACAAACCTATACCCAATAACCAATAGAGACAACGGCACTCAGTCAACGCTCGTTCCACCCACAATCTGTCTGGCATCAACACACTTTGACTCTACTACAACAGCTGAACAAGATGGTGATGATCATAGTATTCTCAATCTGACAGCTGTCGGATACCTGCAACCTGGTGACGATATCACTCTGAGTCTTGTGTTGGATCAGCAGTCTTTGAACACTAACAAGGCCAACGACAGTCAGATCATCAACAGCGTGCAGATGCAGGTGGTGTCAATGTCTGGGGTCAATGCAAACGCACAGACGGATCAAAGCATGATGGTCGGTGTCAATCCTGGATATTCTTACAGCACTGTCTGATTAAATTATATTCACTTGGTAACTGACATGACAAGCACCCAGTCACTGATGAACTGATACTGTCCTTGGCTATAGTTGGCTGTGTTGTTGTAAACAGGGAGAAGCGAGGGAGAGCTTGTACATAGTATTTGCTAGGGCAATTGGTCGATAGTTCTCCAGCAAAGTCTCATCATTTTTCTTGTGCAACAAGATGGTTTCAGATTGTTTCCAAGCATCTGGGGTGGTGCTTGTCATCCACATCAGTATGAATAGCTGGTGAATGGCATCCTGCATGCTTGCAGGCAGATGCTTTAGCAGCTCATTGGGGATCTCATCTGGACCTGGCGTCTTGTTGTTGCTCAGGTGTGATAGTACCCTCTGCAAAACTGATTTGTCTCTAATGTGGTCCTCAATGCAGATTTCTGGTATGCCATGTTTGCCAACATCAGTCTCAATATCAAAGTGATCTTGGTTTTTCATTGGTCCATGTTCCCATGGGTATTGCCTTGGTGCTTCCTCCGGCAAGAAGAGTCCCTGTCTTGCCGGCTGAGGTGGCAGGATCAGCTAGGCGTTGGTAGAACTTTTGTACGCTTTCTTTGATCTTCTCAGGATCTGTGTGTAGCTCTTTTGTGTCAGAGTCCCGCACTGTCCCTAGAGAGTGCTGGCTGCCCTTCCCCAAAATCAGCTTGTGCGTCTTCTTCTGATTTCTCATGTAGCCACTTTGTGTTTTCTTTATCTGCTTTTCAATGCTTTGTTGGTCATGTGCTTTCTGCGCTTCCCTCTGTGCAGCTGTGGCCCTGCTCATCTCTGATGCGCATGTCTGTGCCCATTGCTTCCATGCTGCATCGCAAGGGGATTCGGGTGCTGGTGGGAAATGCTGCCGGAAGGTTGTGCTTGTCTTGCCCCTGTGTAAGCTGACAACTTCGCATATTTCCTCATGCCAGCTGTCTGTTGCTTCCGTGGCTTGCTTTTGTATGCATCTAGCGCCTGCTTTAGCTCAGCCCGGTATTTGTGTAGGTCTTTCCAGCGGCGTCTTTCCTTGTGGTTTCTGTAGCGTGTTGGCTTAGCTGGGCCAGGTTTAGTCCATTCAAACACTTCATGTGCCACATTGTCATAAACGTCTTTCAGCATCTCTGACACCTTGCTAGCATAATTGAGCACCATCTCTTTAGTGAGCCCAGCTGCTCTGGGCTCGTCCTTCTTGTTCAGCCTTAACCTTTCTGTGGGCGACTTGCTGCCTATGGTCTCATCAGCCATCTTGATTGCCTTTCTCATTGCTTTTGCTTCTTTTCTAGCAGCCTGTCCCACTCTCATTTCCGTCTGCATCTTGTAATCATGCAGCTGCTTTTGTGTTGCAGGCCGCTTGATCCTGGCTGTCCTGTCCGGCTGTGGCAGTTCTGGACCCGGCGGGACAAAGCTGATGTTATCAAGGGGTATGTCAGCTAGCAGCGGATAATGGTCAGAGTCCCCTGTCACCGCCTTCAACACACTAGTGGTAGCCTTGCGGCCACTCTGCAGTGTTTTGCTCCAGGTGAAATCATCTATTCTGCTGTGCTGTTGCTGCTGGCCTTCTGCATAGAAGTGTGTTGCCTATTGTTATCCTCCAAGCCCTCATCCGTTGGCTTCATTTGCAATGTCTGCAGTAGCTGTGCATGCTCTTCATCTGCTGGCCTCTGAAGCTCGCCAGTGCACCTATCTGTTGCCAGATACGCTGCGTTCCAGTCTCCTGCCATGATGAAGTTGCTGTGTCCCGTTGCGCTGCTTGTCAGGACTTGATACACCTGGCGTCTCACTGCCATGTCATGAGGCATGTACACAGCCCATATGTCGACAGCATCACTGCCTGCTGGTTGCAGGCAAATTCTTTGGCAGTGGCCGCTGGCTGCTGGGGCATTCAGCGGGGTCACCTTTAGTGAGCCATGTGCAGCCAGCTTCTTGTGGATTGCAATAGCTACCCCAGCTGCACCTGTGCGCTCTCCTTCCCTCATGTTTGGTGTGTCCCTCTTGCAGCTTGTGTGTACAACATAATCCTTTAGAGCCTCAGTCAGCTTCTTCCTGTATCTTGAAGTTTTTCTCAGCTTGGTCTCAGTCAAGATGACAAAGTCTGGGGCATGTTGTCTACTAGGTGTGTGAGCTCATGCAGCACAGTTGTCAAGCCTCTTACGTTCCAGCAGAGGCCCTTCAATGATGGCATCTCTTTTGCTGGTTCCCCCTGTGCCTTGTGCCTTTTGGTTGTTACCTGCTCAGCTTGCCCGGTAACTGTGGCTTTGTGTGTCTCTCTGTTCTGTCCAAATACAAAGAAGCTTCTAATATCTCTGCTGCTAGTCTGTTGTCTCCCCTTTATTTTTGCACCTATACTTGCAGCCTGCTTTGTCTTGCAGCTTTCAGATGAGGCAGTCTCACTCTCAGCTGGCCTGTTGTTCACCTGTTTGTTTGCATCACAAGGCTCAGCGGCCTTTCTGGTTCTCTTGTGAGCCTGCCTCTTGCTGATGGCTTCCTAGGCACCAACTTTGGTACCTCTGTTTGTGTAGGTCTGCGGTGGCACACTTTGGTGTTTGGCACATGGTCAGGCGCGGGGTTTGTGCGCCGTCGTTTACGCATGTGTGCATCCTCAGTGCGCTCAACAGGGTTGACGGTGGCTGTTGTCTCCTCTGCTGCGTTGACACCAACCACTAATGTCTCAGCTTCCCTCCTAGGTCTAGAAGGTATGTCATTGATTCCTTCTTTACTCTCCATCCTGAAAAGCCTTTTGCCACATGCAATTTGCCTGAGATTGCCTTGGGCGGGCCTAGATTTTGCAGGCTCACATAGTTTTGGCTTGTCTTCGGCGGGCTCAGGCCTGCTTACTTTGTCTAGGGCAGACCTAAGCAGACTTGGCCTTATTGAGACAGGCTCATGCGGCCGTGACTTGTTTAACTCATGTTTAGTCAGCTTTTCCTTGCCCCATTGATCCTGCTCACCCACTAAGTCTATGCATTGTTTCCTAGCTACCTGGCCCTGCTGTCTTTTCCGCCATCCCACTGTAGACTGCGCGGTAATGCATACTCTGTCAGGGGTTGTGTACTCCAAGATATCAATGACTTGTGTGTACCCCTCGTCTGTTGCCCCATATATACTATTGTGGCTGTAAGCGCTCCCTTTAGCCAAGATTTGGACGGACCCTTTCAGCGATCTCCATTCATGGTTCGTCAGCAGCACTGGGCAACTTCTCTCTGAGTCAAGTAGGTACCATTGCTGTGTTTTTGGGTGCTTTCTGACGCAGACAGCATGTCCATACTCCTTGCCTTGGTGTGGCTCAGTCCCT
>JAABUV010008114.1_pt1 | contig 10745 bp, 10 predicted proteins | sample 5559971 | NCBI WGS metagenome assembly JAABUV01 (sample SAMN10711881, study PRJNA513362) | rock metagenome | isolation source: Antarctica rocks | place: Antarctica: Victoria Land, Knobhead nord | collected 2015-12-19
GGCTACACGTCACGCGGCTACAAGCCAGCCGGCCCGAAAACCATCGCCCGGGGTCTCAGCCGTCTCGACACCTTCCTCAAGGGCTGGGACATGGCACTTCGTTCCGCAGTTGTGTGACGCCCGTAGGATGCGCGCAGGTGGTCGCGCCGCTGCATGTAAAGGTCGGCGATGCGCCCGACCACTTGGTCATGGTCGCCGCCGACCATGGTGGCCGTGCCGTCCTCCCGCTTCATGGCGAGCGCCCTCGCCACCTCGGCCAGGTGGTGCTTCTGCCGCTCTTCCAGCGTGGCATGCGGTCCCAGGTCCGTGCCGCGGAACAGCCCGGCGATGGCACGGCCGCGCTCGGTCTCTTGGCGCACGGTGGTCAGCAGCTCCGGCATTGCTTCCTTGGGCAGCACGCGCCGCATGATCTCGATGGTGTCGCCGGCCTCGATCGCCTGCGCCTGCTCCCGGTCGCCCAACGCCACGATCGTCATGCCGGTGCGAGCCTGCAGGTCCAAGAGCTGCAGCATGGAGCGCGGCGCGATCTGGCTCACCTCGTCGATCACCAGCACCGTGTTGCGCGTGGGCTGGAACTCGCCGCTGTCGATGGCCGCCAGCAAAGCGCTCACGGCAAAGCCCCGCTCGATGCCGGCCCCCTTGAGCTCGCGCGCCTGCTTCCAGGCGGTGGCGAGCCCGACCACCTCCCGCCCGCCCGGATCGTAGCGGGTGTCCGCCCGCCAGGCTGCGACCAGCGGCTGCAGCAGCGTCGTCTTGCCCGATCCGGCCACGCCGGTCAGCAAGGTGAGCCTGCCGCCCTGTCCCAGGGCATGGATGGCGGCGAGCTGGGCCTTCCCGTGCTCCGGCTCGCTGGTGAAGTCGAGCCCGGAGGAGGCGACCGCGGCCCGGATCGCCGCCGTGGACAGCGCGCCCGAGGTGTCGAGCGCTGCCAGCCTTGCTTCCAAGGCCAGGCTTTCCTCGATCCTGACCTGGGCCGTGTTGGTGACGCGCACCTTGCCGTCGGTGATCCCGGTCACGAGCGCGACGTGCTCGCCCCTGAGCTCGATGCCGCGGCTCTCCAGCAGACCGACCACGTGGTCGATGTCCTCGGGACCGTTGATGCCCGTGCCGATCAGCGCACGGGCGGCGTGGTAGCGAAGGCGGTCGTGGTCGATCACCGCGGCGGTGTGGAACTCGGTCTCGACCTGCCGCGCCGCAAAGGCATAGGCGACGTCGAACCGCTCGCGTTCGGCGATCCGCGCGTGGTCGATGCCCTCCAACACCGTGTCGTGCGCCCAACCGATCGCCTCGGCCTGCTCGCGCCACAGGGCGCGGTCGCTCTTGCCGGCGTGCTTGGCCAGACGTTCCGCGACGCCGGCCTCGCGCAGGATCTCGAACTTCTTATCGGCCGAGATGCTATCCCAATCGAGGCCCTGGCTCTCGGCGAACGCCTTGGCGCCGCGCAGCACCTGCTTGCTGCTCTTGCTGAACGCATCGTTGGCATGTTGCGGGATCGCGGTCAGCACGATCGCCTTCTCGTCCTTGTCGTAGGCGACCCGTGCGCCGATCCGGCGCAACTCGTCGGCCAGGCGGGCTTGGGCATAGGAGCCGAACTCCAGCACTCGGGCGTGCAGGCGCTGGGTGTCGAGCGAGCCGATGCGGCCGTCCTCGGTCACGACCATGTTGAATATGAGATTGTGGATGTGGGCGTGCGGGTCGCCGCCGACCGGCGCGTCGGCCAGGTAAGTGGCGCCACCCGGCCCGTCCTGCACCGCAAGCGTCGGCCGCGCCGTGTGGTGGCGGAAGCTGCCCCAGCCCACCTCGCCGGGGTCGGCGCCGTCCTCGCCGCCATGGCCCTTGCGTGCCCAGCCAAGCTCGCGGGCGACGTAGCGCATGGCGGCGTCGTTGGCCCGGTCGATCGCGTTCCAGATGGCGGCGCTCTCCGCCGGCGTGCGGGCGAACTCGGCCGCGAGCGTAACCGACTTGTGCGGCGAGAAGGTGAAGTCGTAGGCGCTGATTTTGCGCTCGTGCTTCGACCAGGCCTCGCCGGTGTCGGCGCGCTTGCCCTCGAACAGCCGATCCATCTCCTTGTCGCGCGGCATCCGGGTGGGATCGATGCCGAGCGCCTGGGCGGCGGCAAGCGGCATGTCTGGCCGCCAGGTCGCCCGGCTGTCGCGCCCGGTGTAGTAGGCGGTCAATCGCTCGCCGGGTTCGAGCGGCTTGCCGGGGGCGAGCGTCGGATCATGGATCGGCTCGGGCGTGTTCTCCGTGAAGTACTTGCGGATGAGATGCCCCTTGCTGGCCGCCGAAATCTTGCGGAACGGCATCATGCCTTGCCGCCTCCCCGCCTGGCTCCGTTGGTTGCGGGAGCAGCCTCGGCCCCTGCTGCCAAGGCGCGCACGATGTCGCCTGGGAGGTTTTGCTCCAGCTGCGCCTGCCCCTTCACGTTCTGCCTTGCGTAGCCGATCAGCTCGGTGAGCTGGCCGATGATGTGGCCCAGCATCTCGTCCAGGCTCGGGCCGTCCTTCGGCTCCGGCGTGAGCAGCTTGATGATCTCCTCTTGGCGCTCTGCGATGATGTGCAAAACACCGCCATGGCTTTTCTGAGTGGCCGCGATGCCGTGGATGCCTTGCTCAATGCCAGCCAGCGTCTCGGTCTTTGTCGTGCTCATCTGCCCCTCCATTTGCGTCAGGGCAGGATCGCCGACGAAGGCGCAAACGGTGAGGCAGCTGATCCTGGATCCCGTCATGGTCCGATCACTCGGCGCGGCAGGTTGGCTCTACGGACACAATCCTTCTTCCTCGAAGCCGGTGTGCCACTTCAGGCAGCGAGCGGCGAGGCGGCTACCGTCGAGGATGGCGGCCTCAAGTCTCGCCAGGCCGTACTCGTCTTGCCGGTTGCTCGTTATGGAGCGCCTGTGCTGGTATTTGTGCCAATGGCCCTCGATGATTTGCAGCGTGTGGCACAGGATCCGGCAATCGGCGAGGGTCATTTCTTCGAGCAGCGCGCTGTATTCGGTCTCGTGGACGCGGACCGCCCCGTCCGGCATCACCGTCGCGACATACCGGCCTGGTCCGGGTAGCACGATGGTAAGGGCGTCCTGTCGGCTACTCCCACTTGTCCCGCCTATTCTGGCGTCGTCCTTGGTCTGGTAGCCTCCCGTCTTGCGAATGGAAGGCAGCACAGTTCCTGTCACCCAGCGGCGGAAGGCCTTGGCCTGCGGCTTTCGCGACGAGAAGATCAGCTGGTAGAGGCCGCTCTCGCTGACGATGGCCACCTTCTGCTCCCCTCCAAGGGTGTATGCATTAGTGACACCCTTCTCATTCTCGTCGAGATTAGAAACCTTTTGCCTGGAGTTGGTGAGAGCCAGGATTGTACAAACGTCGGCGGTGACGAACCACGGCTCTCCTGCATTAAGGACGCTTCGCACGGCGCAGCCATTGAAGCTGAACTTCATGGCCGTGCCGGGTGCCCCTGGCTGATCACACTCCGGCGATCCGCAATGATGCTGATTTGATTGTGCTTTTCCTGAAGTGGCGGGGTTCTTCGGCGCTGCCGGCTCTGTCTTCTGGTGTTCGATTCGGCTTTGAGAATTGCGTTTCATGGATGGCTCCTGGGTAGGACGCCAGGGTAGTCGGGCACGGCGCAAACGGGCCCGCGGTCGTTTGGCAGTTTGCTGCGCCGCCGGTCTCAAAATCGGAGACGCGACGGAACCCAACCGGCGGCCCTGCCTACCGCACCGCTGGTGCAATTGTGCATTAAACCCTTCCTACCGCGACGATCCTGAGACGGACGTGCGACGCACCCGCGACGGCCCTGCGACGGTCCTACGACGGAAACTGGGCGTTCGCGCCACGTAGCGTCAGCTTGCGCGCATGACGACGAAGCGCGAACACCTTGACGACCTTCTGGACGAGATCGCATGCAGCGAGGAACGGTCGCCCCTGTTTTGGTGGCTTCTAAAGCACCACGCAGAAATTGCGGAAAGCGCCAAAGGTCGTCGCATGAGATGGGAGCCGCTTCTTAGGCGCATCCTTGCCCGCGGCTTAACCGATGGCTCTGCCAAGAGTCCGACGGCAGAAACTGTCCGGAAAACGTGGTGGAAGGTGCGACGTGAGGTGGCGCGAGCCAAGGACCTGGAAATCGCTAATGCGCAGCTTGCATCGGCAAAAATTCAACCCTCGCGCCTTCCTGCAACCTGGAAACCAACACCGGTCGAAACGCCGCCTGCGCGTGACATCTCGCGCCCGCCGTATCCGACCAACACCGTTTCCGCCCCGACGGCTCCGATCGAGCTGTCCGAGGCGGCGAGGGCAACGCTGGCAGCCCTGGATTGCCAGCTGGACTGGCGGGATCGGCACGTGAACCCGCCGAAGCGCAAGGATTAAACCTGTGTCAGAAATTCTATCCCCCGCCGATGATCGGCGTCCTATCGTTGCCATCATCGTTGGCCGCCAGCGGGTCGGCAAAACCACTGTCGCCAATACCGCCGTCCAGTTCCTCCGGGCGCACGGTGGCGAGATCGTCGTGTGGAACGCCGACAAGATGAACCGCACCTACAGCCTTTCCATCTTTCATCAAGACGCGCTCGAACCACCTTCGGTCGATCCCGAGGACGTGAAGGCGTGGCTTGAGGACCGCTTTGTCCACCTAATCCAGCACCGCTACGATGCCGTGCTGGACATTGGCGGTGGCGACACGCCTCTAGCCCGGTTGGTGCACGAGGTTCCTATCGTACGGACGCTGGAGCGACGCGGCATCCGCGTCGTTCTCATCCACGTCGTCGGTCCTGAGATGGCGGACCTCGACTATCTTGAGCGTTTCCTGACGGAGAACCTGTTCACCGCGGAGGCCACGCTGATCGTGCTGAACGATGGCTTGGTGCTGAGCGGCCGTTCGGCAAACTTCGCGTTCACCGGCGTCAAGCAGCATCCCGCCTTCCTCAATGCCCTCCAGCATGGGGCCAAAGTCGTATTGATGCCAAAGCTCGCCTGTATGTCTCAGGTCACAGACCGGGGACTGACGTTTACTGAAGCAATGGACGGAGTGAACAAGCCGGGTGCTGCGCCGCTGTCCTTCTTTGATCAGGAGCGGGTGGCGACATGGTGGGAGAACGAGTTGCCTCTGTTCTTCAGGTCCATTCCACCGTTGTGGTTGCCGGCGATGCCAGGTTCCAACACATCAGGCACAAAGGCAGTGACCATTGCCTCTGCGCCGGGTGGCAAGAAGCGGAGCGGCACCGATGGTTGAGAAGGCAGTGGGCCAATCGGTCGAGACCGAGGCTGCGAAGGCCGCGCGCGAGCTGGAGCAGGTCGTGCAGCAGACGGAGATCGCGGCCCGGGACTGGGGGGTGCGGCCGGACCACCTGGAAGGGCGGTTCGTATCCGCCCTCCTGGGCTGCCTGACTTGGCTCGGGCGCATCATGCAGGCGACCGTGGCGGACCTGAAGGCGTCGGGTCAGGACGCCAGGGCTGCAGCGGCTGCGGAGCTGGAAACGCTGCGCAACGCAAGCAAAGCGGCGCTGCGTGTGTTGCAGCAGGCCGAGACGGCGCTGGCCAGTTCGGACGTGCAGCGGCAGATGGCTGTCGAGAAGTTCGTGGAGACGATTGCGCCGCAGATCGTCAAGGTTGTTGGCAGCGCAGTGGTGATCCGCGAGCGCCGATATAATTGGACGGTGCATTGGGGCCGCGCGGCTGGGATTGCGACGGTCGCCGGCGGTCTGCTGTTCGGCGGCTACGTATGGGGAAGCTGGCATCCGGATAATGCCGCCCTCGCCGGCGCAGTCGCACTGGACCGCATCCGCCGGTGTGAGGTGTCCCCGGTGCGTGATGACCGCACGCACGAGGCATTCTGCCCCCTGAAGGCGCTGCTTGCGCCGTCGTAGCGGATGGCGTTCGCGCCAGGCCGGGCGATCCTGGGCGTGAGCCCGGTCGCCTGGCCTGGCTTGGTTGGTTGTTGCTTGAGACTGTGACGGACACGGACTGCGCTGGCGAATTCATCAGCAGGGCTTGCGCAGACCCGACCGTCAAGGTTCGGAGGGCACCTCGCTCGCCCCATCGTTGGGACGCCGATACGCCGACCCTCGGGGTTCCAGAGCCACGGTCCATTCCCAACGCGTGCCCAAGGATTTGATCTTAGGAGAAGAACTCTATGACGGAATCAGGTCAATCTCATTTGTCGGAGACGATGCGTGAGGCGACAGATAGCGCAATTACGGCCTTGGACGCGCTCATTCGCGATCTTGGTCTCCGTCCCAGCCATCCCATTGCCGTTGCCTTGGAGGCGCAGCGCGAGATCATCTTCGCTCTCGGCAGGCTCGGGGCGATCATGGGCGAGGTGAGTGAGGCTCACAACAGCGCCCTCGTCTCGCCCACGATGATGGCAGCCGTCCGGGAAGGAGGCGAGCAGGGCGCGGAGGCTGGGTTCAAGCATGTTGCCAGCGAGATGCGACGGCGCACGCTCCTGCATAGCGTCATCCTCGTTGCCGGCATGTTCGCTTTTGGCGGCATGGGGTTGACGATTGGCTTCACCGCAGGACGCAATCACGAGCTGACGACCATAGCCGCGGATTGCCTGCACTCTGGGTCGCTCACTCCGACTGGCGCGCGGGCCTGCACGGTTCTGATGTCACCGCCAACCTCGGTGAGCCGAGAAGGATCGCATGGTCCTCGGCTCTGAGCTGCAATGGGTGAGCTCGGCCCACGCCCGCCTCCTTGTGGCTCATTAGAGACCGGCAATCCATGGATGTTCTCCTGACGGCTTGGGGACGCGCGGGCGAACAGCGAGGCGAGTGGAACCGTTCGCGCCGTGACGCGGGATGCTGCGCTGGGCAACAGAAAGGAAGTCCCATGCAGCCACTCACCATCGCCGGCCGCGACCCCGGCGGCGTTATAATCGCATTCCAAGGCAGGACAGGGGCGCGCGCTGTTTCTGCACCGCGGTTCGTGTCGCGCCGTCTCCTGCCTATTGCCCTCATCTGCGCGGCGCAGCTTGCGGCAAGCGGCCCGGTGCGGGCGGACCCGGTTCCGGAGACGATGAACGGCGTGCCGTTCCTGCCTATCCCGACCTTCGAGGAGGTGGGCCTGCCGCCGTTCACCATGCCGACCGGCACGCTTTCAACCGTCCCGGACCAGACAGCGCCTCCCAGCGCAACAGGCGGCGATGGCACAAGCAGTGCGACCCTGGACACCATGCTGTCGCAAAGCTGGGGTGCGGCAGCGGGAGCCAACGCCGAAAGTCTTGGTGTGAACCCCACGGCACTTGCCGCAACTTGCGTCCTTGAGAGCAACTGTCAGAATGTAGGCGGCACAGGAACAATCAATGGCGCGTTCCAAATGTCGAATGCAACATACAATGCAGCCATGGCCGCCGCGCTCCAGCGAAACCCAAATTTGGCCGCAAACATCGTGCCGGACTGGCCGGCAAGCTGGACCCAGCTACCCAGAGCATTGCATCTGCAGAGTATGAGCGTCAGGGTGCGGAATTTCTTCAAGCACACCAAATCCAAAATCCTACCGTATTGGATGTGCGTGGTTTTTATAATTTTGGTCCAAGCAATGCTGCCGCGATTGCATTGGCGGACAGTAATGCATTGATGTCCAGCCAAATTTCCGGTCTTACAGCCAAGCAATTCCAGCAAAATGGCGTTGACCCGGCGACCACCACGGTTGGTCAATGGCGTGCGAGTGTAACGAGAAGAATCGGGCAGTCTGCTGCTCAAACTCCTGTCCTTTTGTCTCCTTCATAGGAATTTATCATGCGTCATCGACACCTCATTTTCCTGGTTGGTTTAGTTTCTGGGCTTGCGCATGCAGAGGGATTGCATGCCGTCCATGCGTTGCCTGGCTACATCTGCATGCAGCTTGCTCTTACACCTGCGCAAATTCTCGATCCGAAACTGGGAGTTCCAGTTCGAGAAGCGCCATTTCGGTCGGCCACAATTGCTGGTTATGCGGCCACAACTGTGATCGTGCAGGATCCCCCGCAATCCAAGGAAGGCTTTCTCCAAGTGCTGAGCCCCAATGGGGAACCAGGATGGATTGAGGCTGGCTACCTTCGTCCCTGGGCCAATCCTTATGCACCCGCTGCTCGTTGCGTACCGTCGATGATGTCCAACGGAAAACCAGGCTTTGGGTCAGGACACTAATCCATGTCACATCCGGTGCTTCGACCGGTGCCGGTGTCCCGTTGTGCCACGTGTAGTACTTGAGTAACGTGCGGCGCTGGGTGGGCCACGTGGAAGGCGGCCAGCGTTTCTAGCCAAGCGGCCTCTTCGCCCGGCATCGGCGAGAGGCCCTTGACCCATCGCGTGATGGTTGTCTGGTGGCGATCGGAACGGCGGGCGAGTTCACGTTCGGACCAGCCGAGGATGGCGAGGCAGACCAGCAGCCGATAGCTGGACATGGTGGCCTGCGCCGTGGCAGGCTTTGGTGTGTTACTGCTCCTGGATCGTGAGATCGCCTTCCTTTGGCGGTCAGGCACTTGGCCGGTCCCTTGATCGCGAGAATGCTTCCAAGTTCGTGAGAAATACCGCTAAGATCGCGAGACGCGATTGGCGAGAGCACGGATCGTGGCGAGCAGGGGCAAAGCACGGACGACACGGCCAGACGACGTGCCGGACTGGGCCAGGGCGTGGTCGAGGATGGCCTATTCGATCTCGGCAGCGGCGCGGTTGGGGTGCGGGCCGCAGGGTCCGGGCAGGCGATCAATCAGGCCGTCGGCGCCGTAGGTCTGGAAGTTTCGGCGGATCGTTTAGCACTGCTGGCGGCTGTAGCCGATCACCTTGCAGGCCTTGGGAACGTTGCCGAGGTCGGCGGCGAGATCGAGCAGGCTGAGTTTGCGGCGTGCTATCTTCTATTCTGTAGTCATGTGGCTCTCCGGAAGGGGTTGATGTTGCTCGCAACACCATCCTAACCCCCGCCAAAGGCGGCATGGCCGCACCGGCGACACGCTCCCGACTTTTGACGGTCGGGCGCCCCGCCAATGCGGCCGAGTGTCAGGTGATTACCGTCTCAGCACAGACCTACCATGTCGCTCCACCCGCAACAGCCGATCCCGCCCGTGCCCGACGACACCGCGCGGGTTGCCCGCGCCGCGTTCCGGCGGGGCAACCCCTGCCTGCTCCTGCGCGACCGGCTCGGCGTCATGTTCGATGACGCCGGCTCCGGAGACCTGTATTCCAAGCGCGGCTACCCGGCCGGACACTATCGGAGGAGAAGCAGAGAGTGATGCTGTTCGATAGGATCATGGAGGCGCATACGGCCATCCGGCCGCAGGTTCCGGTGACGCCGCTCGACAGGAGCTCCGGACTGTCCGCAATGCTCGGCTGCGATGTGCTGCTGAAGGCCGAGCACCTACAGCCGACCGGCTCGTTTAAGGTGCGCGGTGCCACCAATAAGCTCCACGCACTAGGGCAGGATGCGTTACGCGCAGGAGTGGTCACCGCTTCCACTGGGAACCACGGCCAGGCTGTGGCCCGGGCCGGAGCACGAATGGGCGTCCCCGTGCTGGTCTATGTCGCGGCCTCGACGGCGCTGCCCAAGATGGAAGCTATCAGGGCGCTGGGAGCAGAGCTGATCTTGGTCGATGGCCCGCCGATCGAGGCCGAACTTCAAGCGCGCCGACGGGCGGTAGACCAGGGCAAGCCCTATGTCCCTCCATATAACGACCTCGATGTGGTGGCCGGGCAAGGCACGTTGGGCGTCGAGCTGTACGAGCAGGCACCGGATCTCGACGCGGTGTTCATCGCAGTTGGCGGTGGTGGCCTGATCGGCGGAGTCGGCACGGCGCTGAGGGGCTGCGGAGCTCAGGCCCGCGTCGTCGGGGTATGGGCGGAGAACTCGCCGTGCATGCTCAGGGCAATCGAGGCGGGCGAGATCGTGGATGTGGACGAAGCGCCCACCTTGTCGGACGGGACAGCCGGCGCGATCGAGGCCGGCTCGGTGACTCTCCCAATCTGTCGAACCGTGATCGACGAGACGGTTACGGTCAGCGAGGCGGAGATCGCCAGCGCCATGCGTCGGATCGCCGAGATGGAGCGCTGGATTGTGGAGGGCGCTGCGGGGGTCGCCCTGGCCGGCTTGGCGAAGCGGGCGGAAGCCTATCGGGGGCGCAAGGTCGCCGTCGTCCTATGTGGCCGCAACATTGGGTTCGACGCCTTCCTACAGGCCATCAGCACCGCCTGATCCGCCTCTCATCCAGGCAGCTCCGTTGTTTTGGCGACGCTGAAATTCCCGGCGCGAGCTGGATCGCGGTCGGTCGACGCCCGCGGCCACGCACGTTAGTCACGTCCCTGCCTGGATCACAGCGAATGCGCCTAGCATCCGCGCCGCGTGCTCCACGAAGAGGTGATCTTCCCCGGGTTTCTTTTTTCGTGGATCACCTCGCCACCGCGGGTGTTATCAACCTCAACCGGCTCGCGGCATGGCTTGCCCAGCGCCCGCTCGCGCCCTGTACTCTGCCAGCAGGCACGGTGAATAGGTGTTGCGATTCTAAACGTGGGGACACCGGTGGCGAATTCAGAGTTGGCCGTTTGTTCACGAGCGGCAGAGACTGGCGGGCTTACTGTCACAACCGTTCTTGCCTCTTGCCGGTCATCTGGATGGCTGGTGGCGGCGGAGCTGGTGAATTCGCCACCGGTGTCCGTGGGTTTAGAGTTCATACACTCAGGAGGGTTCACATGCAGGAGCGCCAAGCTGCACTTCCCGTCTCAGCAGCGACCATGGAGCTTATCGAGCCGAGCCTGGACTGGTTGCCGGGCTACGTGG
>JAABUV010008115.1_pt1 | contig 10745 bp, 9 predicted proteins | sample 5559971 | NCBI WGS metagenome assembly JAABUV01 (sample SAMN10711881, study PRJNA513362) | rock metagenome | isolation source: Antarctica rocks | place: Antarctica: Victoria Land, Knobhead nord | collected 2015-12-19
TGGACCCATCGGGAACCACGAGCGACAGCCGCACCAGCCCCGCCGCGACCGCGCCGATGATGAAGAACGCGGTGATGCTGGCCAGGTACAGCAGCCCGATCCGCTTGTGGTCCACGGTGAAGAACCATGATCGCAGCGTGTGCGTCTCGTGCAGGTAGTCCTCGGGGCGCTCCAGGGTGGAGCGCGGCGCGTTCGGGTCGCGCAGCGTGATGGCCGCGCCAAGCGTTGCGTCCGTGTCCGACGGGCTCATGGCGCGCCCTCCTTTCCGGTGCTCTTGATATAGGCGACGATGCGCAGCAGGTCGTCCTCGGGCATGACGCCCTTGAAGCTCGGCATCACCTGCCGGTAGCCGGCGACGGGCTGCTTCTCCGGCGTCAGGATTTTGTCGCGCAGGAAACCATCATCAGCCACGCGCGTCCCGCCGGACTGCATCGGCACCGGCGTGTCGTAGACCCCCGCCAGCGCCGGCGCCCGCTCGGTCGACGCCGCGCCATGGCAGCCGCCGCAGCCGTACGACGCGAACAGCGCGTGCCCGCTCGATGCCAGCGACTGCGGCGAGCCTGTGTGGGCCAGCCAGTCCTCGTAGTCCGCCGGCGTCATGATGATGATGGACCCGCCCATCACCGAATGGTCGGTGCCGCAGAACTCGGAGCACAGCAGATGGTAGGTGCCCGGCGTATCGGCCTTGAACCAGAACTCGGTGTAGCGGCCCGGCAGCGTCTCCATTTGGATACGCAGCGCCGGGACATACAGGCCGTGGATGACATCCTGCGAAATCATGCGGATCAGCACCGGCTCGCCGGTCGGCACGTGCAGGTCGTTGATCTCCGCCTGGCCGCCGGGGTGCTGGAACTTCCACATCCACTGCCGCCCGATGGCGCTGATCTGCAACGCGCCCGGCGGCACGTGCCGGTGCTCGTCATACAGCCGGGCCGCCCAGACGAAGAAGAACAGCGTCAGTACGAACGGGATGATCATCCAGCTCATCTCGATCAGCACGCTGCGGTTCTCGCTGGTCGTGCGGTCGACGACTCGCCCGGTCCGGTAGCGGAGGGCGAAGTACGTGATGGAGAGGAAGATCGGCACCGTCAGCAGCAGCGTGACGGCGGTGAAGGCCAGGATGATGTGGTCGACCTCGACCGCGCTCGGCGAGGCGGACTGCGGCCAAAGTCCCAGAAGTTGCTGCGGAAGGTGGATCAAGGCGATGGCTCCAGGGAACGCCCGGCGACCAGGGCCATGGCGCGGTCGATCGGGATGCGCACCCGCGTATGCGCCGGGTCGGCCCAGGCATAGCCGGCAAGCTTCTGCTCCTCGGCGCCGTGCTGATCGTGCAGGTCGCGATAGGGGTCGCGTTGCAGGTGCGGGCCGGGCGGCACGATGTCGGCGCTCTGCTGGGTGGTCAGGGCCGGCTGGTCGGCGTTGTCCGCGCCGCGGAAGAAGTGGATCATCACGAACAGCAGCATGACCGAGACGACGACCGTGGCGGCGAACCCGCCCAGGATGCGCCCGACCATCGAGGCGCTGATGTCCTCCGTCTCGTAGCCGAGCGACTCCGCCTTGGGGTTGGGCGGAACCGTGGGTTCGCCCCGTCCAGACACGGCCTCGTCCGATTCAACCTGGCCCGATGCAGCATGGGCCGCGCCGAGCGTTGCGTCCGGGGCCGCGCCAAGCGTTGCGTCCCGCGCAGTTCCGCTGGGACCCGCTGGGTCCGACACGGCCGCTTGCGGCGCAGCGGATCGGCGGCCGAACAGCGCGACGCTGCTGACCACGGCCAACGCCGTCGCAAGCAATGCAACCAGCCGGCGGGGGCGTTCAGGCTCGGCCATGGCGTTGCTCCGTCCAGCGGCCCAGCAGCAGGCTCGCGCCAACCAGCAGGGCGCCCAGCCCGCACAGCGTTAGCAGGTCGGCCCCCGTCACGTCCAACCGGTCCCTGAATGCCGGCGTAATCAGCCAGAATGTCTCAATCAGGTGCGCGAACAGCACGGCGCCGGCGGCGAAGGCCAACGATGTCGTCAGAACCTCGAACTGCCGGGGCAGCAGCAGCAGCAAGGCCGCGGCACAGGCGCCGATGGCGGTCCGCTCCGCCACCAGGCCGATCCCAGCGGCGCGGCGCTGGTACCAGGCGACCTCGTTGGACAGGTTGGCGGGCCAGACAATCAGGAATTGGGTGAACTCAAGGAAAATCCACGCGCCGAGCAGGCACAGGAACAGGGCCGCCAGGCCGCTGGGCGCCATCCACGGCCGTCCGTTCCAGGCCGCAAGCAGCACCGCGACCGACACGGCCGCCCCGCACTGCGACACCATCAGCAGCAGCCCGAACGACGATGATCCCAGCCCAGGGTCGAGCGAAAGCGCCCAATCCGTGGCCGCAACCGTGCCGATGACCGAGTGGACCGCCAAGCCGACGACGGCGAGCGCGCGGCGCCTGCCGCGCCAAGCGTTGCGTCCGGGTCCGCCGGGCCGGGCCGGACGCCGCTGGAACACCAGGGACAGCAGCGTCCACAGCGCCAGGAACACGACGGCGCGCAGCACGAACGGCGTCGCCGAACCGTGCAGCGGGAACAGGGCGTCCGGGTTCAGCAGGATCGGTGCCGCCAGGACCGCCAGCACCGGCAACGCCGCCACAGTGCTGCGCAGGGGATCGGCCAACGGGGCACCGGCCGCCCCGGCCACCTCAAGCGCCATCAGCACCGCGAGCGCCCCAACCGGAATGCCGAAGCAAAACAGCCAAGCGGCCAGATAGGATGGCAGCAGCCGCACGCCGCCGAGCAGCGACAGCGCGAACGCGATGCCGAGTGCCACGATGCCGACCAGCACGGGCACGAGTGCCCCCTGCCTCATGCTCCCACCTTCATTCCGACGCCTCCAGCCTGGCGCGGTCCTCTGCCGGCAGGGTTGCGGGGTCGGCCGCCTGGCTGGCCTGCAAGGCGCGGATGTAGGCGGTGATCGCCCAGCGGTCGGCGGACGGCACCCTGGCGGCGAAGCTGTACATCGACTTCTGGCCGTTGGTGATCACGTCGTAGAAGTGTTGGGCCGGAGCGCGCCGCAGCTCGTCGGTGTATAACGTCCCCGGGTTCTGGAAGCCGCGCTGCACGATCATGCCGAGTCCGTCGCCGGACTGCCCATGGCAGGTCGAGCAGAAAATGTTGTAGCGCTGCTGGCCACGCTCCAGCATTCCGGCGGTGATGACGCGGGGTTCCGGCACATCGGGGTCGGTCGGGTTGCGGGCGACGGTGCCGGGAACAGGCAGCCGCATCGTCGACTTGTCACGGAAGAAATTGTTGCGGTGCCAGCTCGACTGCCGGTCCTGGGTGTACATGTCGTCCCGCTTGCATCCCGCGAGGGCCAGCAGCGCCGCCAATCCACACGCCGCGGCGCGGGCCGCGCCAAGCGTTGCGTCCCGCGCAGGCTGCGGAGCCCGCGCAAATCGCAAGTGCGATTTCGCTGCGCTCCCAGCAGTTCCGCTGGAACTCGCTGGCATCATCGGGGCACCTCATGGATCGCCACCGGCCGCAGCGCCAGCGCTTCCAGCGCCCGCGTGACCGCAGCCGCATCGAACCGCTTGTCTTGCGCCTCGACGGCCAGGAAAAACCGGTCTTGGCTCGCGCGGGTGAAGTTCGGGATGTTGAAGGCCGGGTGGTTCAGCCGCGGCAACCGGTTCAGCACGACCATCGCGAGCACGACGAGGCCCGCGGCGACCATGAGCGAGAACGAGAAGCTCGGCACGATGTAGGACGCCCAGCTTATGTCCGGCCGGCCGCCGATGTTGAGCTTGTAGGCATAGCCTGTCGCATAGGCGCACATCGCCATGAACGCCGTGAACGCGGCGACGGTGCCCAGCACCGCGAACGGCCGGACCGCCTCGGGATGGAAGCCCAGCGCATCCGCCAAGCCCGGCACCGGCACCGGCGTATAAGCATCCAGTCGCCCAAGCTGCCGCCCTTGCAGCGCCCGCACCGCGGCAAGCAGCGCATCGGGCGTGGCGAACTCGGCGCCGACCCCGTAGAGCGGCGCTTCCGTGCCATGATCTTCTGGCTTATGTGCCACTAGGCGCCCTCTCGTCTATCTGCAAGCGGCGCAATTCCAGGATGGACACGACAGGCAACGTCCGCACCGCCAGCAGCAACAGCACCAGGAACAGCCCGACCGTCCCGCCGAAGGTCGCGAGTTCCCAAAGGTTGATTGCATAGGGATGCGCCATCGACGGCAAGAAATCGTGCTGCAAGGTGACGACAATCACCATGAAATGGTCGCCGAACATGCCGACGCCGATGAGCAGCCCAACGATGGCGAGCAGCCCCGGCGAGCGGCGCAGGGCCGGCAGCCAGAACAACTGCACCGGCAGCAGCGCGCAGAGCAGGATCGACCACGCGGCCCAGGCATGCGGGCCAAAGAACCGACGCACGCTCACGGCGCGCTCGAAGGTGTCGCCGTGCAGGGCAGTGCCGTACAGCTCCGCGCCGTAGCAGTAGATGTTCACCGCTGCCAGGGCGAGCAGCAGCTTGGCCAGCACCGTGATGTGCCGGGTGGTGATCAGCGCGTGCAGGCGGAGCACGCTGCGCAGCATCACGATGACGGCGGAGACGATGCCCACGCCCTCGAACACCGCCGCGAACAGGTAGGAGGCCGGCAGCAGCGTGTCGTGCCAGCCCGGCTCGACGGTGCCGGCGAACATCACCGCGGCGCCGGTCTGCAAGGTGATCACCACCAGCACTCCCAGCAGCGCGAGCGTGCGGTAGGTCTGGCGCCAGCGCTCCCAATGCACCGCGGAGCCGCGCCAGCCCAGCGCCGCGATGCCGTAAATCTGCGCCCGCAGGATGCCCTTGCCGTTTGCCGCCAGCGACCGCTCCACCGCCCGGTCGCGCAGGGTCGCGAGGTCGGGCAGCATCCCGACGTACCAGAAGCTCACGGAGATCACGAGGATGCCCAGGATGTCGAACTCATCCCACACCAGCGGGCTTTTGAACTGCGGCCACAGCAGCAGCGTGTTGGGATAGGGCAGGTTCCAGTAGAACAGCCAGGGCCGCCCGAGATGGATGATCGGGTAGATGCCCGCGGCTGCGACGGAGATCACCGCCACCGTCTCCGCCATCCGGTTCACCGCGCTGCGCCACTCCAGGCCGAGCAGCAGCAGCGTGCCCGACACCAGCAGCCCGCCGCTGGCAATGCCGATCCACCAATCGTAGCTGACGATATCGAGCGCCCAGGTGACGGGGACGTTGTTGCCCCAGATGCCCACGCCCTCGATGAACAGCGCCGTCAGCGAGACCACCAGCAGCCCGGCCAGCCCCATGGCCGCCGCGAACGCGATCCACCAGCGCCGCCCCAGCGGATGGTCGAACGCGATCGAGGCAACGTCGCGGCCAACTGTGTCATACGTCTCGCCTGGGGCGATAAAGCCGCCGCGCAGCGCAAGGTCGCTCCGTACCGCAAGGTCGCTCGGCATCAGCCCTCCAGGTCCGGCGGGGCGCGCTTGGCGAGGTAGGTCGTGCGCGGACGCACCCCCAATTCGTCCAGCAGCGCGTAGTTGCGCGGGTCCGCCCGTGCGGCGCGCACGGCGCTGCCGGTGTCGTTCAGGTCGCCGAAGCTGATCGCTTGCGTTGGGCAGGCCCCCTGGCACGCGGTCACGACGGCGCCATCCGGGACGTGCCCGTCGCCCTTGTCGGCGTCGATCCGCGCACCGGCGATGCGCTGGACGCAGTAGGTGCATTTTTCCATCACCCCAGCGGCGCGGACGGTGACGCCGGGGTTGCGCTGGAGCTGCACGGACGGCTGCGCCCCGCCGCTGTAGTCATAGTAGTTGAAGTGGCGGACCTTGTAGGGGCAGTAGCCGGAGCAGGCGCGGGTGCCGACGCAGCGGTTGTATACCATGAGGTTCAGCCCCTCGTGGTCGTGCAGCGTCGCCTCGACCGGGCAGCCGACCTCGCAGGGCGCGTCCTCGCAATGCATGCACGGCACCGGCTGGAAGTGCGTGTCCGGCGCGTCCAGCGGACCCGCGTGGTAGCGGTCGACGCGCAGCCAGTGCATCTCGCGGCCCAGCGCCACCTCCTCCTTGCCCACGACAGCGATGTTGTTCTCCGACTGGCACGCCACGACACAGGCGTTGCAGCCGATGCAGGCGTCGAGGTCGACCACCATGCCCCAGGCGCGGCCGTTGTCGGCCTGCTTGGGATAGAACGACGCAAGCTCCGGGGCCGGCGGCTGCACGGACGCGCCAAGCGTTGCGTCCGGGGACGCGCCAAGCGTTGCGTCCGGGGACGCGCCAAGCGTTGCGTCCGGGGACGCGCCAAGCGTTGCGTCCGGGGACGCGCCAAGCGTTGCGTCCGGGGTCCCGGTCTTCTGCACACGGACGAAGTCGTGCCCCTCCATGCTGCCATGGTCCTGGGTTGACACGATCTTTGTTTGCCGCCCGGCCTTCGTCAGCGTCGCCCCGGCGAGCTGGTCGCCGGACGCTGCGCGCAGGGGGTATGCGTTGTAGCCAAGCCCGGCGGCCAGGATGTCCGGCGCGGCGCGGCCATAGCCGAAGAACGCGGTGACGGCATCGTCGGCCTGGCCCGGCACGATCCAGGCCGGCCCTTGGATGCTGCGGCCGTCCGCGGCGAGCGTCACGACATCGCCGTTCGCCAGCTTCTCGCGCTCCGCCAGGCCGGGGCTGACGGCCACGATGTTGTCCCACACGACCTTGGTCAGCGGCTTCGGCAGTTCTTGCAGCCAGGCGTTGCTGGCCACGCTGCCGTCCCAAACGTTGGGATCGGGGCGGAACAGCACGGTCAGGCCCTGCGCCGCAGCCGGCAAGCCTTGGGTGGGGGCCGGCGCCGGAGCGGCGGCCACGGCGACATCGGGCAGCGCTGTGCCGGGCAGGAAGCCGTCATGCACGGCCTGTTGCCAGCGCGCCTCGAACGCCGCCGGCTGCGGAGCAGCGCTCCCAGCGTGGTCCTGCCCCTCGCCCCAATGGTCGCGCAGCAGGTCGTATCCGCTGCGGGGTTCGGTGAAGATCGACAAGATTTCCGGCACGGTGCGGCCAGAGTAGAGCGGCAGGATGGTGGGCTGGATGAACGTCACCGTTCCGTCCATGGAGCGCGCGTCGCCCCAGGACTCCAGCGGGTGCGCCAGCGGCAGGTGCCAGTCTGCGTGGGCAGCGGTCTCGTCCACGTAGTTCCCAGCGTGGACCTTCAGCGCCACCCGGCCGAGCGCCGCGGTGAAGCCCAGCTCCGCCGGGGCAGTGTAGACCGGGTTGCTGTCCAATATGAGCAGGACGGACACCTCGCCGGCCGCCATGGCCTGCACCAATTCGGCCAACGGCGCGGCCGGGGCCAGCACCGGTTCGGTGTAGGTGACGGTGTGCCCGGCATTGCCCAGCGCGGCATTAAGGCGATGCACAGCCGCATGTTCCGCCGCCGGCTGCGCGGTCCCGGCTACAACGATGGACTGGCCGCGCGCCGCCCGCAGCGCCGTGGCGGCGTGCGCCAGCCAGGGGTCGTCGCCAGCCTCGCCGCTTCCAGCATCGCCATTCACCGCTACAAACAGCCTGTCCGCCAAGCTCGCTAAGGTGCCTGGACCGGCCACAACATGAAAATCGGCCTTGGCGCTGGTCAGGTTCGGCGTCGCTGCGGCGCTGTGCATCGGTAGCAACCCGCCCTGCCCCGCCGCTGCCTGGCGCGCCCCGATCCAATCCCGCGCGCAGCCAACCTGCTGCGGCCCTGGGTCCAAGAAGTCGCCCGCCAGCGAAACAATCACCTTTGCACGGTCGAAATGCAGCCGCGTCTCGACCGGACGGCCGAACGCCGCCTGCCCGCCCTCGTAAAGCCCCGTGCGCGCGACCGGCGCATGCGTGTGCCAGCGCATCTCCGGGTAGGCCTGTTGCAGCGCCGCCAGTTGGGCCGCCAGCGACGGCGACGTGACCGGCCCGGTCAGCACGCGCAGGCCGCGGCCACGGTGGGCGCGCACGGTGACGGCCGGCTCCGCCATCGCGCCGGCCAGCGCCTGCCACGAACTCGGGCGGTTGAGGTGCCGCACGGTCTGCGACCTGAACGGGTCGTACAGCCCCAGCACCGAAGCCTGTCCCAGCACGTCGGTGCCGCCGCGGCTCCATGGGTGCTCGGGGTTGCCCTCGACCTTGAGCGGCCGGCCGTTCTGCGTAGTGATGATGGCGCCGTTGGCGAACCCGTCGAACAGCGTGGCCGACGCATAGTTCACCGGAATGCTCGGCTGCGTGTGCACGGGGTTGCGGACCCATGGGACCTCATGGTTGCGCCCATCCTCGTCGCCGCAGCCGGTCAGCCCGGCCAGCGCGAACGAAGCCGCCATGACCTGCAGAAACCGCCGCCGGTCCGGCCCGTTCGCCAGGCGCGCGGCGGCCGGGAACTCGGCGGCGACGAAGCTGCGGAACGCCGGCGTCTGCGCCACCTCGTCCAGGCTGCGCCAGAACGCCGGGCCGCTGGCGAGCCGGGCGCGCAGGGCGGCGATGTCGTAGGGCGCGGCCCGGGGGGGATCGCTCATCGATGGCAAATCGAGCAGTCGGACAGCTCGCCGGCCGAGCGGATGTGGTGCTGCGCCACCAACTCCGGCCCGATCTTCGCCTGGTCGGGCGGCGGCGACCATTCCATGTTCCAAACCTGGTCGGCGGTGCGGATGAACTTCTCCGGCTGGCGGTGGCAGCTCAGGCAAAACTGCATCTCGAAGGCGTTGGCGCGGTAGGTCAGTTGCATCGTGTCGACGGCGCCGTGGCAGCTTGAGCAGCCGATGCCCTTGGTGACATGGATCGAGTGGTTGAACTGCACGTAGTCCGGCAGCCGGTTGACGCGCACCCACTCGATCGGCGTGTTGTTCGCCAGGCTGTCGCGCACCGGTGCCAGCATCGGCGACTGGGTCCAAATCTGCGAGTGGCAGGTCATGCAGGTCCAGGTTTGCGGCAGCCCAGAAGTCGCCGCGTACTCCACCTGCTGGTGGCAGTTGCGGCAATCGATCCCAAGCTCGCCGGAGTGGTGCTTGTGGCTGAACGGCACCGGCTGTTCGGGCGCGATCCCCACGCCCGTCATGTAGTCGGAGCGCGACACGTTGCTCACGACCACGAACCCCGAGACCACGGCAGCGAGCGCGCCGAACAGGAACAGGCGCATGACCGCATCGGCGCCGGGGGCGAACAGTTGTCTCAAAAGCTGGTCCCCATGCGCGGCAAGGCAGCTCCGGCCACTGGCTTGTCGTTCACCTGCCAACCCGCACCGCGCACGGGCGTCGCAAGGGGCAACACCTGGGCCGAGGCATCGTTCATTCTCTCACGCTGCGTTTCGTTGAACCGGCGGCGGCGGTGTGCGGCGAGCACGATGGCGCCGATCCCCAGCACCGTGACCACGCCCGCGATGCGCAGCACCTTGACGATCGCCAGCGTGTAGCGCCCGGTGGTCGGGTCAAAATGGAAGCACAGCAACAGGATCGGCGAGGCTTTTTGGCCGATCTCGCCCCGTGCCGCCCGTGCCAGCCCCGCCTGCACGTCGCCGGGCGAGTAGCCGACGCCAAGCAAGTAGCCGGACACGACGCCCGCCGGCGTGGCGAACACCAGCCCGGCAGGATGCAGGAACTGGGCAAGCGCCGGGTCGTAGCGGCTGTGGTAGCCGGCGGCGGCCTCGACGGTCTCGATGCTTGCGGCGTCGCCCGTCAGGAAGTGCCAGCCGTCGGCACCGGCCGGATAGCGCGCGAGGTCGTTCGCCTGCGCCTCGGCGGCGTCCTTCGGCGTCTCGTGCGGGTCGATGCTGACGAACGCAAGCTGGTAGTCGCGCCCGGCTTCCAGCCCGGTCCGCTGCAACGCCGCGAACATGTCCTCGCGCACCACGCCGCACAGGTTGGGACAGTGGAAGTATCCAAAGGCGAGCACCAGCGGCATGCCTCCGAGCGACCCTATACTGACCGGGCGGCCCGCCGCGTCGCTGAACATGGCGTCGAGCGGGAGCTGTGCGCCGGGCTTCTGGTCGAACGCGAACGCATCCAGGCTGTCCGCCCATGCCGGCGGCATCGCCAGCATGAGGAAAACCATCAGCAGCCGGCTCACGCCCGCCTCAATTTCGTCACTCGAAAGATGACCGGACGTGCATTACGCCGCTCCCTTGTTGGGTGTTTGGCTTGGAACGGCAGCGCAGCAAGGGAAAACGGTATGGCATGGCCGGTTTGTCTGTCACCTGAATTTACGTTGATGTGCGCCACCCGCCCTCATTGAAACCTGCTTCGCTGCTTGGGACAAGCCGCAGGTTGACAGGTGGCGCAATCCAACGCTGAGTTGCGCCAACCTCAATGAAGGTATGGACAAAACGGCTTTGGGGAGCGCGCCGTCGTGGTGGATCGTCAAGCTTTAGGCACTATCAGCCATCACATGGCGCCGGTGTTCGGGTACAGCATTGCCACTCAACCACGTGCGGGCATGACGCCGGGCCAGTCCGGAACAGAGGGTCGCAGGCTTTGCTGAACCGGAAACGGGTGCTGGTCCCTGTGAGCCTGGGGCCGGAGGGCTTGCAGCTTTTAGAGCAACGTCCAGACCTGCAAGTCACCCGCTACAAGCCGGCCATCGCAGCCGCCGAGTTCCATGCCTTGTTGGGCGACGCCGCGGCTGTCGCGCTGTCCTGGACGCCGTTCCGCCAGCCTGAACTCGCGGCGGCGCCGCGGCTCGAAGTCGTCGCGCGGCTCGGCGTCGGGTTCGACGCGGTGGACGTTCCGGCCCTGACCGGGCGCGGCGTCCCGCTCATGGTGGTCGGCAC
>JAABUV010008116.1_pt1 | contig 10743 bp, 11 predicted proteins | sample 5559971 | NCBI WGS metagenome assembly JAABUV01 (sample SAMN10711881, study PRJNA513362) | rock metagenome | isolation source: Antarctica rocks | place: Antarctica: Victoria Land, Knobhead nord | collected 2015-12-19
ACCTTGGTGATCCCCGCCCGAGGTCCCGTTCGGATGCGCAAGTCCGGTGCCGGGCCCCACTCGAGTGCCCCCAACCGTCAGCGCACCCGCACCGATGCGCGCCGGGCTGCGCTGCGGGACGCCACGAACAGCCACTGAGCAACCGGGGTGACGCGGGGCGGACCGCACACATGGTGGGCATGAAAGAAGCTATCGCGGCCGTTGTGATCATTCTCGTTCTGGCGGACTTCATCCTCACCGCCGTCCGGATCTGCCGAAATCCGCAGCACCGGCGCGAGTACAGCCACACCGTGCGCTCCATACGCTGGTGGATGGTCCCCGCCGGCCTGGCCCACCTGGTCGCTGTGGGTGCCACCGCGGTACTGCTTTTCACCCTGGTACCACCACTCCGGTACGGCTGGTGGTCCCTCCTCGGCGGTTCGGGCAATGTTCTTCTTGGGCAGACCGGCAACAGCGGAACGCCTTGGCGGCTGGTCGGGATCATTCTGCCCCTGAGCCTCGTCGTCGTTGTTCCCTGGTTGGCGCACCTCGAGGAGTCGACGTTTCGCGCCGGCAGCGAGGACCGCTCGGTACCTCGTCGTCTGGCGGTCCAGCTCGGCTTCGGCCTCATCCACTGTGTGTCCGGAGTCCCGCTCGCCGTGGGGATTGCCCTCACCATCAGTGGCCTGTACTACGAGCGGGTCTACCTCACGGCGATGTCGCGTTGGCGCTCTGCCATCACGGCGATCGTCGACATCGAGATCCAGACGCACGGCACCCAGGTCCAGGTCGTGACGGCGGCGGCCATCGCCAAGGCAGAGGCCCTCAAGCACCATCCGATCACCACCGCCGCGGCCGCCCACACCGTCAGCAACTGGCTCGTGTTGTCGGTCCTGCTGGTGAGTCTCAGCGGCCTTGTGACGTAACGGAGACCGCTGAGACAGTGCGCTGGGCGGTTGTCGGGCCGTGGAGTTGTTTTGAGCAGCAGGGGAATCTGCGGGGGCCGCACACACCGGGGGCATGACCTCCACGAGACCAGCTGTCGCGGCGCCGCGAGTGAGCCCGGGTGTGCCTTCCGGGGGCCAGTTCGCCGCCCACGGGCACACCGAACCCGATGTGGTCCTTGCGGAGGAACCGAGTGCACCGACCGCCGCACCGCCGACCACCGCTGAGCTGTTCGAGCAGGCACAGCGCTCTGGGAAGTTCTGGTCGCGGCGCCTCGGTGTGGATGCCGATGAGTTGTGTCAGTCGGCGATGTTGGCCTACTTCGAGGCCGACGCTTCCCGCGAGAGGAAGCAGGACAGTGACTCGGCGTCAGCCCCATCGGGGGGTGTCGCCGAGAACCCGCGGGGCTACATCCACGGTGCCAGCCGCAACATCGCTTCCCAGATGTTGAACGGGAAGGTGCGTTCGGAGGACCAACGTGCCCAGGTGGTGTTCCGGGAGCGTGAGGCGGAGGCGGAGCAGAAGCTCAACCGGCGGCTGACGGGGGATGAGGCTGATGCGATCGCGGCGGAGATCAGTGCGTCGATGCCGCCGAAGCGCCGACCTTCCGCGGGTTTTCAACGGCCGAGGCAGCTCCTCCCGTGGGACGGCCTGCCGCAACACACCAAGGTGGACATCGAACACTCGGTGTCGGAGCGGTCCTCTGTGGAGGTCAACGAGCAGGAGTTCACCGCCGGCAGTGCCGGTGAGCAGGCTGAGAAGCTGGTGGCCCAGGGCGGTCGCAGCGGATTCGTGAAGGCGCGCCGCCTGGCTTATGACGTGATGGCCGAGAAGATCGGTGGTCCGCCCGTCGCCCGTGGCACGGTCACCGAGTATTCGGCGCAGAACTCGCGCAAGGTCCTGGCCGAGAGTGGCGGAGTTCGTGAGGTGGTGGATGCGTGGCGTGCGGGGGACGCTACCGCCGAGCAGGAGAAAGCCCTGTTTGTCCCTTTCAAGGTTGATGGGGCCACCTCTGCCCGAAAGTCCGTGTCCGCCACGCTGGTGGCTTCCGGTGCGTACGCCGACGACGTGTGGGCCTCGGCGATGACGGCCGCCACCCGCCCCCACGCTCGGGCACCGGACGCACCCGCCGAAAGCACTCGGGCACCGGCCGCCACCCGCCCCCACACTCGGGCACCGGACGCACCGGACGCACCGGACGATAGCGGGTGGTTTCGGTGACTGAGCTGACGTCGACGCGAACGCGAACAGGTGGGCGGCGGCGATGAACCCGAGCAACCGGATCCCGGCCGGCAACGGCGAGCGGGGCGGCCAGTTCGCCGCCCACTCCCACGCCGAGCCCGATGTGGCGCTCACCGGCGAAGCCGGTCCACCCGACACCGACCCCGGCGTACTGGCTGATTTGGAGGCCATGGTGAGCAGCATCGACGTCGACGCGCGCAGCGAGGCGAGCACTGATCTGCGGATCACCGACGCCCAGCTTTCTCGACTCTCCGATCCTGACACCCAACCGCCCATCGTGCGGTGGTCGGTGTCGTGCCTGCCGTACGAGGGGGTGGCTGATCGAGCATCGGTGGACCCGGACCCGGTGATCCGCGCGTCCGCGCTGGTCGGTTTCGGTCTTTCAGTGCACAACCGACGTCGGCTGGAGGTCGACCCGGACGTCTTGATGGTCACGGGGCGGTTGACCGCCTGAGCTGGCGCTTCTTCCTCCGGTAGGACATCTCCCGCCCCCCGCACACACCATGGTTGGCGGAATCCTGGATGTCGGTGCCGGAATCTGCGCATGTTCTACCGGCAGGGAGACAGAAGGAGGAAATTAGATGTCCAACGTGATGCTTCTTGCTGGCACGATCAACCTCAGCGGCAGCTGGAACCAGGTGTGGTCCGCCGTGCAGACGGCGATCGGGACGAAGCTGACCACGCTGCTCTCCGCCATCGGCGTGATCCTCGTCGTCGGTGCGGTGTTCAAGTGGCTGTTCGAGCGCCGGCGTGGTGGTGGTGGTGCGTTCAGCGGGCAGGCCAGCTCGGGGTTGCTGTGGACGCTGGCCGCCGGGGCGACCCTGGCTGCCCCCGGTGTGCTCATCCCGATTTTCCTGACCATCCTCGACGCCATCGCCAACGCGGTCATTGGATTGTGGACCTCGAGTTAGGACACCACACGCCGGACAGCACCCGTCCGATAACCGGCGGGTGCTGTCCGGCGTCCTGCACCGAGAGAAAGTGCCGCCGCGATGATGAGTGACGGAATGCCGATCTTCTGCCTCACCCCGCTGACTCGTTCAGGGGGTGAGCGACGTGTGCTGATCAGCGGCTTCGACGTTCGGTGGCGCACGTTCGTGATCGGCGCGTTCGCCGCTTTCCCGGCGCTGATCGCGACCATGATCGTGTGGGCGTTCGCTGGTCAGCTTGCGTTGGTGATGATCCCGATTGTGGAGGGCGGCGCGTTCTGGTTGGTGGAGTCCCGCCAGCGCAACGGCCTGCACCTGCGCCAGTACCAGGCGATGGCCGACCGGCGTAAGGCGACCACCGGCCGGTTCTACTGCTGCGGCGTTCAGATCGACCCGTCTCGGAACGAGTTCGGGATGATCATGGCCAACACCGTCCCGGTGCCCGGCCGGGGATCCGGTCCTCGGAACACCCCGGAGCCGCAGACCCGTCAGGAGCTGTTGGACACCACGTTCGGTTCCCCCACCGGGCCCCGTCGCAAGTCCAATGCTGTGCCGGCGGGCCGGCCGTCAAACACTGCACCGGCGGGGGCCGGCCGATGAGCGCGACGATGAAACGGTTGATCGGGCTGCTCCTCGGCATGTTCATCATCGCCGCAGCCAGCCTGGCTGCGGCTCCCGCAGCTTCTGCGGATGTGCCACCGCAGGGCACATCGGCACCCTCGTACAGCAGCAGTGCTGTCTGCGATCCACCAAAAGCTGCGACGAGCAGCTCTGACCAGACCGGTCAGGTGTCGAATCTGAGCTTGCTGCCCATCGACCGGTGGTCCTCGGCCGCATCCGCCTCCCAGCACACCCGCCTGGACGCGAACTTCGGGGACATGACCCAGAAGGTCCAGCGCGGTGCGATCGACTCGATGGCATTCGCCGCAGGTAACACCATGTGGCAGGCCGCCACCGAGCTCACCAGTTTCGCCACCCGATTCTGCCTGCTGGACACGGTGGGCGCGACGGCTGACCACGGCGCGGCTTTCATCGGTGATGCCTTGATGTCCAGCGGTCTGGTGGCCGCCATCGTCGGGTTCGGTCTGCTGGCATTGCTGTGGCGCACCGCCCGGAGCGGTTCTCCGGCGAACATGTGGAAGAACGTCACGAAGACGGTGATCATTCTCGGTCTGTTCGGCATCCTGGTCAACGGTGCGACGGGGACCAGGGGACCACCCGATCAACCACACACAACCTTCGGGACCGGTTCCCCGGGGTGGTTCGCCGACCGGGTGAACCAGACTGTCTCCTCGTTGGCGAGTGTGCCCGCCATGTCGTTGGCGAAGTTCCAACCCGGCCGGTCTTCGTTGGTGAACCCGGACAACACTCAGGGTGGTTCACTGTCCTGCAACTCCTACCTGACGAACCTGCACAATGCCTACACCAGGTCCTACGGTGGTTCCGCGGCCTCCGATCTGCAGGCCGCCATCCCGCTGACCTTGTCCTCCATGTGGGAGAACTCCGGCATGGTCGCCTGGTCGAACGCCCAGTTCGGCGCGGACAACCCGTACACCAGGATGATGTACTGCCGGCAGCTGGAGAACGTGGCCGGTGCCAAGGTGACCCTGGCACCGGGCACACCGGCCACCTTGGACCAGCAGGCCAACACCCAGTTCTCGTTGTCCGGTGTCTCCAGCCCGGGCGCGAACCCGGAATCCGCGGCGTGGGTCATGCCGGGTGGTTTGGAGGTCGACCGGGCCATGGTGGCGTGGGCTGCGTGCCGTTCGGCTGATGGTGGGGCGTCGTGGACGGTGGACCCGGAGTGGGCCAAGGTCAAAAATAGCCCCGCCATCTCATCCGATAACTGCAAGGACTGGTGGACCAAGCCGCTGTACGGCAACAACAGCTTCTCCCCGTCCAAGACGGGGTTCAACTGGGAGGACAGCGAGGCTGACATCGCGAAGAACGCCGCCGGCCTGCCGGGGGTGCAGAACTTTCTGCTGAACTGGCATGGGAACGCGAACAGCACCGCCACTGTGATCGCACTCGTCTTCGCCGTGTCGTCCCTGATCATGCTGTTGGTGTTCGGTCTGCTGGCGGTGGCCATCATCATCGCCAAGGTCGCGGCGGTGGTGATGATCCTCGTTGCGCTGCTGGTCTTGTTGGTCGCCCTGATCCCCTCCAAGGGTGAGAGCAACAAGGCGATGGGGTTCGCCAAGTTCTACGTGGGACTCACCATCTTCGCGTTCGGCATCCAGTTTCTGTTCGCCTTGCTGTCCCTGGTCACGAAGTTTTTGGTCGATGCTGGTGCAGCCCAGTTCGGTCCCGGCTCGATTCTGTCGATGATCTGGACCGGGTTCGCCCCGGTGACCGCGGTCGTTGTGCTGCACCTGATCTTCACCAAGGCACTGAAGATGCCGTCCCCGTTCAAGCCGTCCGCGGCGCTGGCCTACGGCACCGCTGTCGGTGGAATCGGGGCCGGGGTCGGGGCCGGTATCGACCGTCTGGTGAACCGGGGTAAGAGCCAGGTCAAGTCTCGTGCGGCTTCCGGCGGCCGGAGCGCGCTGAGTGCGGTCGGTGTCGGTCCCTCCAACGCGTCGCGTCGAAGTGACAGCATGGCCAAGACCATGTCGCCCGCGGTGAACACCGCCACTTCCGCCGGCGGAAAGACCGACAACAGCGCCGTTGTGGTCAACAACGGCAAGACCACCGACACGAAGAACACCGCGGTCGTGGGTGCAGGCCTGGGCGGCGCCGGCGGTAAGGACGGGGCTGCAGGCAAGGACGGCGCGCTCGTGGGTGCCGGTGTCGGAGGAGCGGGAGGTAAGGACGGCAGGGACGGCGCGGTTGTGGGTGTCGGCGGGGTAGCCAAGGACGGCGCCACTGCCACTGATGGGACTGCGGGCAAGGACGGTGCGCTCGTGGGTGGTGTCGCTGCAGGTGCTGGTGCTGCAGGCAACGGGCGGCAGTCGGTGGTTGCGGCCGGGACGGCGACGAAGCGGGACGAGCGCCTGGAGCGCCGGGCGCAGGCCACCGAGCTCAGAGATGCCCGCCGCTACGACCGCACCCTCGCGGGTGGACGGCTGGGCCAGGCCCGCGGTGCGGTTACCGACCGTGGTGCCGCGGCGTGGGAGACTTTCAAGGAAAAGCCGGTTCGCAACTCGGTGAAGGCTTTGGGCGTCGGGGTGCTGGGCGCGGCCGGTGGTTTCCCGTTGGCGCTCGGTGGGGCAGGGGTGTTGGCGGCGCGGGCGGCGCAGCGTCGGCGGGAGAACCCGGTGGACCGTCCGGCACTGCGGATGTTGGACAACACCCGGATGCTCAACCAGTATCAGAATCACTTGGCGGCCGTGGCCGATGCAGCGAAGCCCGGGGAGCAGGAGTCCGCGCCGGTCGACCTGAGCAAACAGGATGGCTACCAGTTGCTGCAAGGCAACGGTGTAGCGGAGCAGTCGATGGGCAACGGTGCCCCGCCACAGGACCCGACCCTGCTCGATGGTTCAGCACCGACCCAGGACCCGACCCGCTCCAATGGCCCCACCCCGGTGGGGCGGAGCTTCGCCCCGACCACTTACGGGCCTGGATCTGGAACCTCCCCCTCGGTGGGTCGGCCGGTGAACACTCCAGCGAACTTGCAGCCGACCGGGGCAGCGGAGCAGTCGATGGGCAACGGTGCCCCGCCGCAGGACCCGACCCCACTCGATGGTCCCGCACCGGCGGAGGACCCGACCCGCTCCACTGTGCCCGCAACGGCAGGTCGGAGCTCCGCCTCGACCTCCTTCGGGGCGGGACCCGGGACCTCCCCTTCGGTGGGTCGACCGGCGAACGCACCGGTGTGGGAGCCGCATGATCTCGACTCGCTGCCGCCCCGCCCCGAACCCGTACCGGCGGTGCCTTCCATCACTGCCCAATACGACCGCCCCGCTGACCCCGGAAGCGCTGCTGGGCAATCAAGAGATCCCGTGATCACCCAGCCCAAACGTCGGCAGAGAAGGCGGTAGGCCATGACCAACTCGATGGCGTTGCACAACAACAACGGTGATGCGAACCGTCAGCCGGCGGGCATCCCGGCGGGGGGCCAGTTCGCGGTGGGCCACCACGCGGAGTCGTTGGTGTCCTTGGACACGGGGGATCTGTCCGATGCCGAGTACAACGCCGACGGCACCTTCGCCTACCCGCCCTACCCGCGTAGCGCCGTGCAGCACATGGAGTTCTGGGCGACCGTTCCGATCCCGGACATCGTGCTCGAGCGGGTCGCCACCGCTTACAAGATCGGTGCCATGCGCTACGGGGAACGGTATCCCTACAACCAGGAGCTGGCGGCCCAAAACAGGGTGTACCGCGAGGACTGGCGCCGCCGTGCCGAGCTGCACAAGCAGGAGTGGGCAGGCATGCCCACCAGCCTGTACAACCCGATGGTCCGACCGATGGTCCGCGCCGCCCAGCTGTACTGGTACTCCGATGCGCTGCCACCGGAGGAGCGGGAAAAGGTGGTAAACGCCCGGATCACCCTGCCCTCGGACCAGGAGCGGACGGTGAAGGGGGTCGTCGAGTACTTCCGCCTCGACGAGTGCATCAACGCGTTTTCCGACCCCTCGTTCTACGACAGCCAGCGGCTCGCCGAGGTGATCAACGCCGTGCACGACCTGCACAACGGGATCGCCGCAGCGCAGTAAGGCCGAGCTCCGGCGATCCCGTCGTTGACAGTTTTGTCAGCACATGTCATGGTGTCGGTGACATGTGCTAGAGGAAACCGTTACAGGATGGGACAAAGTCGATGCCCAGGCGAGCGCGGCCAGCGTGGATCGGAGCAGCCTTCGTGGCTGCCGGCCTCACGCTGGCCGGCTGCTCAGGCAACTCTGGCACACCCACTCCACCGAACCCGATTGCCCCCACGAGCTCCGTTGCTGCTGCCGCGCCGACATCGAGTGCTCCTGCGGCCAAGGCCGGTACGATCGCATCCGTCTCGGCCGGACACGACTTCATGGTCAAGGCGTTCCCCGGTTTGAAATGTGATGAGGGGATGCCGGACTCGTCGCCCAATAGTTTCGGTCACGCAGCGTTCCTTGGTGTACCCCAGGTCACCGTCATCACCTGTGGTCCACCGGATGCTGCCTACACGATGTATCTCGCTCCTGCTGGTTCGAAGCCGGACCCTAACGGGGGGCCGGTGGACCGCGCTCAACGGATTCGCACTGCATGGGCGCTGGGCCCGAACTTTGCCATCACCTCGGAAAAGCAGAGTGTGCACGGACTGTGCTCGGCCAGTGTGCGGTCAATTCCTGCTATCCCTGAAGGTCTTACCGTGTCGACACCTGGATCTTTCGCGAACACCTCCCCTGGCCCCATCATGTGTCCGAAAACACCAGCACCTCCCATCAACACGGGGGCTGACGGGCACGACCTGATGTCCAAAGCTTTTCCCGACCTGAACTGCGACCAGGGCATGCCAGTAACTCCGAGTCCCTCGACAGGGGCTTATGCCGAAGAGTCAGGCGGACCAAACGCAGCATTCAAAATCTTTCCCACCGCAAAGACGGTAACTCTCGTCACCTGCAGTCTGAGGGGTCTCGCCCACGAACCATCCGTGTACCTATATATCGACCCGGCCGGAGAAACGCCGGCCGGGGGCGGGTTGGGTTACGAATCAGCGAACGGCCCGAACTACGTTGTCGTGTCGGGTGCGTCATCCAACTTGTGCAAGGTCGCTGAACTCCCGAATAGACCAGATCTTCAGGTGACATCCAACGGCCTAGACGTGCCCTGCTAGGTTCGGGTCGTCCGCCCTGCCACCGACGGTCACCGCTGTTACTGGCCGGCGCCGTGCGGTCCTGGGTCTCCTGCGGGCAGGAGGTGTCGTTGGGCGATCTCCGGGCTGACAGCGTCCCGGATCCTTTCGACCATCTGACTGCGTTCCTGGTTGAGCTCGGCCGACCGGTCGATGCGCCGTGGGCGGGTTGGTCCTTCGGTGGTGGTCATGCCAGTGATGTGTGCGGCGGACCAGGTGTCCCCCGTGTTGGTCTCACATCAGGCGTAGCTGTAGCCGAGCTCGGCCGCAGCAGCACGGAGGAGGCGCTGCCACGTTGGCGCCGGGTGGCTCACCAGCAGCGCGAACGTCGGCGCTGGAGGGAAGGAGTCGCGGGCAGGTGCCCAGAGTGCAGCACACATCCGCCCGGTCATCGCCGACGTGTAGCGCAACCCGTCGGCGTCCGGCCACGTGCTGCGCAGCGCTCGTGCCCAGCTTCGAGTGACGTCTTTCCGGGCACTGTTGATGGCGTGCGCAGCGCCCAGGCGCAGTGCGCCGACGTCGGTGAGGTCGATGAGGCGCAAAACCCGTGTCGGGGACCAGGCATAGACGACAGGGTTGTCTGGCTGGTTCCGTCGGAGCTCCCGAGCATGTTGAAAGCGTTCGGCGATCGCGGTGGGCAGGTCGGACGCGGCGTACAGCACACCCTCTGACCCCGGTGCGGTCGCGGTGGCGTCTGGGTGCGGGTCGAACCTGGCGGAGGACAGCGGTCCCACAGTGCGCAACGTCGCGAACGCGCAGGCATACGGTCCGGTGGTGTTGGCGATCTGCCACAGCGGCGCGTCGCGCGGACATGGCGCCCATATTGGGGTTCGCGCGGCCAGGTCGAGGGGTGGGTTGGCCGGAACCTTCGCCATCACATCTGTTCTCCGAGAGTGCCGGCCAACCCGAGCACCGCGGTCACGTCGCCACCTCCGAGCAGCCAGTCCCGGGGACTGACGAACACATTTTCGTGACGAAGAGCAGAGTCCCGGGTGGTCATGAATGCCCGCACAGTGACCGGATGGGTGCCAGCGGGCAATGCGGCCATTACTTCACGCAGGTGAGGTAGTCCGCTTTGCCCGCTGAACTGCCAGTCCGGGTATGACGGCCGCCGACGGCCCAGCTTGTATGAGTACAGGTCCCCGGCAGCACTCTGGTGCGACACCCGGGTGACGTCGACCCCCAGCAGTGCCGCGACTTCGGTCCGGCTCATTGCCCCGGCCCGCTCGGCCGCTGCTCGTGCTGCTGAGCGGGCGTCCAGAGCAGCCAGGGACTCCGGGGTCGCTGCCTGCACCCCGGAGAAGCGTTGCAGAAAAGCATCATCTGCCGCGGAGAGGTCGACACCTGCACTGTCCTGTGCGGGGAGCAACAGCTCCTGCAACGACAGTGCTACCTCCTCCTCTGTAGCCGTGTAACCCAGTCCGTGCAGTACCTCAGCTACCGTGGTCATACGCACACATTAGCATCTGATGCGGTAATGTGCGGGCCGTCGTCCCGACCGGCGCCAAAGCCGGCACCTACGTGGGGCGGGTCGCGGTCCGCACCACCGGCAGTTTCAACATCACCACACACCTGGGAAGAATCCAAGGAATCCATCATCGGCACGTCACCCTCATCACCCGGGCGGACGGCTGGTCCTACACCTATGAGAAGGAGGAAGAGCGCATCTGAGAGTCAGGTTGCGCGGTCGCTGTGACGCGCTTCCTCTCCGCCCTCAAGGACGGAGCCTCCGCGCTCAACTAGTGTCGCGGGTCGTAAGTCTTCTTCTGGTGGGGTGAGGGTTTCGCGTGGCTGATGATCTCGTCGGCGCCTTTGGTCCAGGTGAATGGGTGGGCGCGTTCGTTCCAGCCGTCGATGTAGGTCCCGATGGCGGTCTCGAGG
>JAABUV010008117.1_pt1 | contig 10743 bp, 15 predicted proteins | sample 5559971 | NCBI WGS metagenome assembly JAABUV01 (sample SAMN10711881, study PRJNA513362) | rock metagenome | isolation source: Antarctica rocks | place: Antarctica: Victoria Land, Knobhead nord | collected 2015-12-19
CTGGCCCTCACCTGGCCCGGCGACTCCAACACCACTGCCGCTCTAGGGCTACGAGGGAGTGGCGCTGTAGCGAGGCAGAATGCCGGATACTCAGGCTTGCTGGCGAAAGCGAATTTCTGGGACGCCCTGGTGCCGATTGCGATGATGTTTGGGACGAGTCTCTTAAACCTGGCGGTTTTGGGCCCGGCGACTACGAGGGTGATGAGGAGGCGGAAACATCAAGGTCGGCTTCCCTCACACCACATTTCCTCTTGTGAAAGGGGCATGGAGACTGACAAGTTGGATAGAAACGAGAGATGGCAAGCGGTATTACGAGGCGGGGCCCAAGTCAGAGGAGATGCAAAAGCTGAATTCGTCGTTTACGTACTTGCACAGCGCGGCTTCGCTGTCGAATCTGGTGGGGACCGGGGCGATGATCCTCTATGGGTTTGTGCTCGCGGAGAAGATGTGAAAGTATCAGGAGATCCAAACAACCTAGCCATTGAACGAAAGGACGTTGCGGCTTGTCATGCATCATCAAGTCATATTCATCACCTATATACACTCTCAAACTAAACCCCACATGACTACAGGCATAGCGATGAGCTTCGCAAGCGAACACTACTCGACCCGCAGCCACGTCCTACCACCCAACACCCTCCCTCTTCTCCGCACCAAAGCACTACCCACATTCTCCTTCACCTGCCGCGCGATGCCAGCCGTCGTATCATTAGGAGCGAAAGCCGTGAAATTCGTCCTGTAGCATCCGCTCAGCACGCTGGGAGCATCGAGGTTGTCCTGGTGCGAAGGGATGGAGGTAGCGGTCGTAGCTTGCGCACACTATGCGCTGTACGCGCTCATGGAGCTGTACGAGGGCGGGCTGTGGGCGTAGCTGGTTGCGGTGCTGAAGGTGCTGGAGTAGGGCGTCGGCGACGGGGCGCTGGAGGCGGGTTTCGAGGCGCTGGTCATGGAGGCGGAGTAGACGCTTGGGGAGGCTGGGCTGGTGGGCATGGCCGAGGTGGTTGAGGAGTAGTAGATGGGTGCTGAGCTGGTCGACATGGCCGAGGTGGAGGAGTAGTAGTAGGGCGCTGAGCTGGATGCTGAGGTTGGGGCGCTGCTTGGCGGACCGCTGGCGGATTTGGTCATGGAGGACGACATCATCGGAGACGACATCATCGAAGACGACATCATCGAAGGGGACATCATCGACGAGGACATCATCATTGAGGAAGACATCATCTTCGACGACATCATCGACGCCGACATCATCGAGCTGTAGTACGGCGCAGACGGAGCGGTGCTGTTGCCTCCGGAGCCGCCGGCCGGACCGGTAGCGATGCCGCTGAGGCTGAGCGTGGCGCTGAGCAGGAGCTTGCGGCTCGAGCTGCCGACGAAGACGGTCTTGGTAGCGCTGCTGATGAACCTGCGAGACAATGTCAGCCACGGCAACGTCTACCGTCGAGTATTCGAGAGTCTTACCAGTTCTGGCTAGCAGTGTCCCAGTTGCTCAGATCCCTCCTGGTGATATCGGCGGAGAACGTGGCACTCGCGCCGGGCTGGATGGTAATGCGGTCGAAATTCCTGAGCACAACCTTGGGGTCGTTGGGGCCGCCGAGGTTGAGGTAGAGCTGAGCTACCTCGTCACCGACAACCTTGCCAGTGTTCGTGACGGTGGCAGTGACAGTGAAGAGGACGTCGTACAGACGCGGGTTGCCACCGGGAGCACCGCCCGCAGGTAGGTATGGCTGAGCGCTGCTGTCGTAGCCGGCAGCAGGGAAGGTGTAGTTGATGCCGTACTGCGGGTCGTTGCTTGATGCCGATAGAGACGTGCTGTTGAGGAATGGGTAGATGTAGATGGGAAGGGCATTGAATCCCGCCGGGTAGACATAGGCGGCCGAGCTGTTGCTGATGGAGCCGAAGGTAGGCGCCGCAGCAGTCTTGCCGGTAGGCGCAGTGTACGCTGGCGCGGAGTGGGCTTGAACCTGGAGGTTCGAGTATGAGAATGTCGTGTACCTGGTGCAAGGGTTAGCAAGCGTTCTGGGTCTCGTTTAAAAGTCACACGCATAGTGACCACTTACGAGAGCCCATATCCGAACTCGTAGATTGGCGTCTCGCCAAGCTTGTCGAATGCACGATAGTCGATGAAGACGCCCTCCTGGAAGTTGTCCTGGGGTGCAGAGTTGCCGTTGTTGGGTTGGTAGAGTATCTCGACGCCGTACTGGCCCTGGGAAGAGCCGAGGGTGAAAGGGAGCTTGCCACCTGGGTTGACTTTGCCGTACAGGATGTCGGTGATTGAGTTGCCGGACTCTTGTCCCGGAATCCCGGCCCAGACGATCGCAGTCACGTTGGGGTTGTTGACGAAGGAGTCGAGGAGGACCGCGCCGACGGTGTGCAGGACGACGATGGTGTTGTTGCACTGCGATGTCACGTCTGCGATGAGAGTATCGAAGTCGCCCCAGAGGGTGAGGTTGTTACGGTCACCCGTGTTGTTATCGACAGTGATGTAGCCCTCGCCGGAGTCGGCGTTGCCGAATGCGATGCAAGCACCACCGACCTGGCTGACTCGGCGTCCAAGAGCAACCATCTGGTTGTACGCGAAGTTGTCGGTGACAGATTCGAATGCAGCACCATTGCCTACAACCTCAGCCTTGATGGCCTCCAGTGGTGTAATAAGGTATGGGAAGTTGGCAGTGCCAGAGCCCCAGCCCATGGCAAGAGTGCCGTTGTCGCAACCGCGGTCTCCGCAACCGTTTGGACCCCACGGGTTTTCGGCGCTGTCATACCCGAACACTGCCGTGAGCTTCTCTTTGCCGGACAGTGGCAATACGCCGTTGTTCTTTAGCAGGACTGTGCCTGCGGCTGCCTGAGCCCTGATCTGTTGAGCGTGTTCACCACGCACATCGACGTGGTAATTGATTTGAGTATAGTCGGCCGACTGGACGAAGTGCCGGTAGCCGAAGGTGTCCAGGGTCCAAGAGGAAAAGTTGGGTGAATCGGGAGCCTGGTGCGCTGCGCGGTCGACGTAGTACCAAGCCGCCATGATGCGGACGACCATGTCGTCCAGACGCCATTGCGGGACGGTACCGTTGAGCACCGCAATTGTCAGGTTCGCCCCGAAGTAAGACGTGGCGCTGTCGAAGCCAACGTCACCTGGCATAGTCATATCGAGACCCGCGAGCACACTGCTGACGCCGGAGTGCGTAGCGCTCCAGTCGCTCATGATGAATCCCTGGAAGTCCAACTCGTTCTTCAACAAGTAATTCTGGGTGTACGAGTTCTGGCAAGCCTGGCTGTTGTTGATCTGGTTGTAAGAGCACCTGTATACGTCAGTACTGGATCAAGATGGTGAGAAGGCGAACACCATACATGATGCTGCCTGTCCCAGCGCGGACGGCATCCGCAAACGGCCATAGGTAGAGCTCGTGCATAGTCACGTCGTCAACGTTCGAGCTGATAGCGTTCAATCCCAAGCTCGCTGGCGGTGCTCCTTGGCGGAAGTGTTCCTGCTCGTTGAGGATGTAGTGTTTGGTGGTGGCCATTACACCAGCAGCTTGAATACCCTTGATAGTCTCGCCAACGGCGATTCCGGAAAGAACTGGGTCCGGTGAGAAACCTGTGGCGTGATAAACCGTCCAGTTAGCAAGTCTCTCAGATTGCGCGAACTTCACAATCATCGGAATGCGTACCTTCCCAACCACGACCACCGGCCGGTTGGCGTCCAAGAGGTCCAACGACTGGGCCGAGCTGCGCGTCCACGCCTTTGCCTTGGTGCTCACTGCCCATGCCGAGACCACGCTGGTAGAAGAGTGCACGGTCCCACGTCGCTGCGATAGTCATACCGGCCGGGAAGGCAGAGTTGAAATCGGTGTCACGAACGCCAAGCGGGGAGTCTTGCATGCATAGCGCCTTGAAGCCAAGACGAGGGAGGGATCCGGTGTTGCCGACGCACTGTTCGCCCTCCCATCCCACACCAGTCGTGAGATTGACCTTCTCGGTCAAAGTGAGTTGCGAAACAAAGGCCCGGGCTTGAGCGTAGGCAGCCTCCCAGTCTCCCGCACCCGCACCCCATGGGGAGGGATATTTAGGGGGAGAAGTCTGGCCAGAGACCGCACCGCCGTCGGTGAGGGGGTCTGTGGCGTTGGGGAAGGTGCTGGCTGGGAAGGGGGAGCCCGCGGGTTGCGTCTGGACTTGGGCGAGCGCCAGAGGCACCGCCGCTAGGAGTGCTATCTGCAGGAATGTCATGATGGGCTGGACTGTACCGCTCCGCGGCGGTGAGAAGCTTGAGTGATTGCTGCTCGGGGATGATGGAAGGGTTTTGTGGTCCTGCGATGTGCGTCTTCCAGAGACAGCGGAGTGGGGAGCAGCAGGATCGCACCCGATGACTGCAAGGGAGTGCTGCAGCTTATTTGTACTCGTGTTGCAGCCGAGGCGGAAAAGGTGTTAGTCGTGTTTATTCGTCTGTGCAGCTCCACTCCATTCGAGCTCCACGGCCGAATATTTAATTAATGACATAGCGGCAGGCACCATCGACGCTGGCAGCTCTCCCCGCACCGCTCCTGATGAGTGCTAACCCTCTCGGGCCGTGTGCCTTGCAGCAGTGCCGCCGGCTACTACTGTACTGGGTGGACCCTGCCGCGAGTATACGATCTTCGGGGCAGGTGATGTGGATGGAAGGGGAAGTTGGAGTCTAGCAGCCCGCCAGGTCCGCTCTGTTCTCCACGGGGTAACGTCGGGAGTCACCGACCCCTCTTCGAACCTCTTCGCTGCAGCCTGCAGTCCATCTCACAATCGACTCGACATCCTGCTGCTCCCCGCGCCGCGACACATGTGTGCCACGGCCCACGAGATCGAGCCGCTCGCTGCCGTGCCTGTCTCCAACGGACCACCCGTGAAGGATCATGAGCAGGTGTGTCGCGCCTTCGTGGCATGCTCGATCAGTCCCCAGAGCATCGCCTGCATGCAATTGTTCAATAAATACCACCATCGACCAGCATGACGATGACATGCAGCATGCAGAGGCGGAAGCGACATGGACCTTCTGTCTGCATATTATGATTATTACTGCCCCGCCCCGCCACCGTCTCCATCAGCAAGCGGGGTACCGCACAACCTCGATCAGGTATCACGAACATGAGCGCCAACGTTCCAGAAGAGTTTCACTACTCGACTTGGAGCCGGACGTGTGACGTGGTAGCCCCACCACGCCGAAGTCTACGCGGGCACTGAGACTGGAGCCTGACTGGATGATGTGAAAGTCTTCAGACCGCCCTTGCAACCAGCCGCACGGTGGAGCTGTAATTAAAACCTTACTCGTGCAGAGGCATGATCTTTACGAAGCACTACATGTACATGTACCTTACTATTGCACCGGCGCTTCCACAAGTCCGGCTCCATCAGATCGTCAGGACCTGTGCCTGTGCTTGTTCCTGTGCCTGCAGCCATATCGACCCCGCCTCGTACTAGACTGCGTCACTGCTGATGCGGCCAAACAGGTGACCATCTTGTGCAGTGATGAGGTTGCTACAGATGCTGTACCAGCGTTCGATCATGTGCCATCCCCGCCGCTTTCGAGGCCCGCCGAACCGACTCCACTTTCTTCGCCACCACGAGTACGACACTGTTATGGACCTATGGCCCTATGGGTACTCCCCCCGCCTGCACACCAACCCGTCCATGGTGCCGGGAGCCGTGTCGATCTGAGTGGGCCTCAGTATTTCCTCACGCGATGCGTCCGGTGCATGCGGACGCTCACGTCTCTCGACCTCATCTTTCGGTCAGCATCCGCGTCTCAGTGGACTGCTATATGATCATCTGGTCAATGCGAAGGCATTGAATGCATCATCTGCGGGCTTCGCTCGGCATCAATGTTCTGCGAGCTTACCAAAATTTGAGGTCATCTCAGCGAGGCTGTGAGTGGGCTCTGGGTTCTGAGGCTTGGCCACGTGCACAAAGTCGAGCTGGAGGTGTATGAGTACATCGAAGACTCGTGCGCGAGCGCGCGAGCGCGCGAGATGCATACTGTCGCTTATGAGGGAAGAACGAGGGCCGGCAATGGTCGAACGTGTCTGGTGACGAGGGCAGAAACCCCAGCAATGCGGTCGAGAGCTGCTCCTCCGCCCTAAGCTGCAGACTTCAGCATTGGAAGAATTCGAGCATTGGCATCGTCCTTAGATCCCTGGAGTAGCATCACTCCGTCATTGGGCCAGACTGATCAGAACCGCACCATTCTGGCCGCACTACAAAGGTCGACGTGGGAGAATCATACAGTCCGCAAGCTGGCACGCCACTTGTCTCACTCCGTCAGATTTGCGATACAGCAGCGGAACACACGACTTTCGTCCCTTGCGACATGCCCGGAAAGGCGCATGGGCAGGGTCAGAAGCAGAAGCAGTCGGTGCCTGAGTCGGATTGCTGCCCACCTTCACAGGCGTCTCCTCAAGCGCCAAGGAACGGACGTATTCGGAGGCCCAATCGAACTGCAGTGCTCTGTATTGCCAGCAAACATACGTCGGTGTCTTGTCGCACGAAGTCACTGATTCGAGTCTCTGCAGGCACACCAAGAATGATATCTCCGAATCGCTCCGCGCCACGAACCACACCAGTGGTGCTCGATCTCGTTGTAATCGTAGCATGCCAAGCACCACCGACTCATCAAGGTCTTTTCAGCTACCTTACAGTGCGTGAGCCGGGGAGGCGGCTGAGATGGAAACAAGTCCCGGGGAGGAACGCTCCGTCGGACTGAACAGCCGTTAGAGGATAGCACTCTCGAGCGAATGAATGATTACGGTTCGTCTTGTCCTGGGCTGGCACACATGAAGAAACCGAGATGTGACTCGGCGTTCGTGTACCTACCCGTACCTTCGGAGGCCAGGTGAACATATGGGCATCGGACAGCCGCTAGCGTGCACCGGCTCAGACCAAAAACGTATCTCGATGACGCAACGTCCAACCACCAACATCTCGTCACATTCATAACGGCGTCGCGTCCCGTCTCCGAGACCTCACCTCTACCTACACCTACTCGGCCGCTACCCAAGAACCATGAGGATCCAGCACCATGAGACAGTTCGACCAGCTCCCGGCCGACATCCAGAAGTATATCCTCGACTCATTACCGTCCGTCCGACATCGCATAGCACTTGCTCGGACGTGTAAAGCGTGGCATCGGCCTGCCATCACCTCGGCGTATCATGCCGTACGCTTCGCCTGTCACGATGCTTCACATCACAGTCGCGCTCTTGCAATGCTGTCGCCTGAAAACGCTGGGCTCAAGCACATCAGGCATCTCATGCTGGTGCCTGCACAAGCAGAGTGCGAGCCTCTCGAGGTGGATCCAGCAATCACGGATGTGTTCGGACTCTTTTCCTACCTTCTACCCGCGCACACATTACTGTCTTTGAGGTCAGTAGGCCCATTGGAAGCCCAATGATAGAGATTGTGAAGTGATGTGCCAGGAGATGTTGAGGGTAGGTTACTGATGACGATACAGTATCGATAGTTGCCACGTACTAGACCCGGATTTCGTGGCCGTTCTGCACCAACGACAGCGTTGTCTGCAAAGTCTGCGTCTGGACGGCTGCCGGTCGCGTACAGACAACTGTGCGTACAAGATCGTTCGGACTTCTGCTCCGAGACACCCACTAATACCAACCGATGGTGTAGGTTTGAACGAAAATCTGCTGCAAGAGGATAGTCTCATTGACGTCTCCCACGTCTCGCATCTGCAAATATTCGTCTCCAACAAATGGCAGGCAGACTGGTTCAACATTCCTGATCTACCCGCTCTCACACGTCTCGAGGTACACGTGGACATGCCGAGCATCCTTCGTGCAGACGCGCAGAATGGCGACGATCCGCAACGTCATCTACAATTATCACAGCACATTATCGACGACCTTTTCGGCACGGACGGTGACTTTCACGATCAACTGCAGTCTTTGGCGATCCGCGGATTGGACTTGCAGGAAGCGAGTACAGCTCTGATGCCCATCTTGCGTTCTCGGGCTTTAACTAGTCTGACCTTACAGGGATGCCGCAACATCACGTCGCTCATACAGTGCTGTGCGGACGACCAGCTCTCGCTTCCATGTGTGACGACGCTCAATATTGCAACTGCCTCCGCCCAAGAGTCGCCTTGTCTGGACCTGAGTTCACTCAACACGCTGCTCATACGGCTCCAAGGATTGACGCACTTGCTGCTAAGCGTTAGCGGCGTACCCTCTAGCCAGACCACTGTACGCGGACTGCAGGCCGAAGCCATTACGCAACACGCAGAGACCCTCCGATTCGCATACCTCGACGTAGCAAGCCAGGATCCACACCTATTCATTCGCGGATTACAAAGTTGCACGAAGCTGCAGCAACTCGCAATCGCCAACATCGGACCAGCCCCGCAGCCTTTCCCAAGCAGCACCTCTGCACCACTAGAGTCTGTAGCAATGGTGCGTCGACACTCATCGTCAGCCATTACGCTTGCATGGCACACGATCGCCAGTATTGACTGTGACCCGTGTAGGACATGCTTACCGCCCTGAAGGACCTCCGGACTCTCCACGTCCTCGACGAGGTCGCTAAACCCGATCCTGATGGCCAATTCGCCAACCACGCGACGTATCTGGCTCTGCGCTCCAAGCATCTGCACGATCTCTCCACTACGTATTCGAAGGCGCGCCGCACCTCAACGTCGTGGGTGTCGGACGCCGGTTGCGAATCCACTCCCAGATTGAGCGGGAACGCCAGCACCGCGATCGAAGTCGGAGTCCTTCGGCCCAACAACAAGATTCGGCAGATCATCGCCGTCACGAGAACCCTGAGCCCCCACCGATATACTTCATACGTGCCGAAACCAAGGAGCTAGGTGGCAGGAGGACAGTAGCCGCGACCGAGGTTGCCGACTTGCAGCGATTGCAGGCATTGGAGCCCACGAGCGACATATTGAATGTGGTGGCAGACTCGAATCGGATGCTGCGAGCAGGCAAGGATTTGACGCCAATTTGAGGTCGCGAGCGCTATATCGGTAATTGGGATGCGATATGAGGCGAGACTGTAAATGGGTGAGGTGTGCACGTATTGGGGTGAAGTGTCGTTGTCTTCTTTATTGCGTCGTTCTTGTTGATCATTGATCGTTCTTGTATGTAAGTTAGGTAGACGCAACTTACAGAACTCTGTACGATTGAGAAGACAGACGATTCGGTTTGATCCCATCTCATGACCGTGTCTCGCGTTCCCACGGACTACATGTACATACATGTACATACATGTACAGAGTGAAGAACATCGGACTGCATCGTTCGTGCATGTTCCACACGTGACAGTGTCGATTCCGAACGATGACGTATAGAACTACATGTAAACATTTGCTCCGTTCGAATCTACATGTAGCACAACAATTCACCCACCATCATCTGCACCCTCCGACGGCCACCCATCATGCTCATCCCAGCGTCCGGCATGGCGCTCCCCATTATCAAGTCGCTAACCGACTGTGCCGACTACAGCAAGACCATCGAGCCCTACATCCCCCAACTCGCGGCCCTACCCAGCAACCTGTACGCCGCCGCCAGCAGCACCGACAGCCTGCAACACCTCTACGCCTCGACCAACCCTGCCGTATCCGGCTTCGCTTTTTCCCTCGCTCTCTTCCCGATCTTCCTCATCGTGTCCGAGGTGAACAAGAACTATAGCCAGGTTGATCGGGTGTGGAGTATCCTGCCTACGCTGTATAATGCGCATTTCGCGATCTGGGCGAGGGTCAACGGGTTGCCGACGCAGAAGGTAGATAATGTGCTGGCGTTTAGTGTGATTTGGACGATGCGGTTGACGTACAATTACTGGCGCAAAGGCGGGTATCAGGTTGGGAGTGAGGACTACCGATGGGCTTTGATCAAGAAGCAAATCGGGCAGCCGTGGTTCTTCATACTCAACGTCTTATTCGTCTCGTCGTTGCAAAGTGTAAGTCATCGCAAACCACCACCACAACACGCCTCTTTGCTAACACTACGACCCGCCAGGTCCTCCTCTTCTCCGTCACCCTCCCAACCTACATCCTCCTCCTCACCTCCCGCCTCTCCCCCACCATGACCCTCCTCGACACCGTCTTCGCCCGCGCCCTCATGGCCCTCGTCGTCGTCGAGTGGTTCGCCGACGGCTCGCAATGGAACTACCACGCGGCCAAACTCTCCCACCAGCAAACCGCCAAAGTCCCCAGCGGCTACACCCGCGCGCAACTGGACCGCGGCTTCAACACGACCGGCATGTGGAAGTACAGCCGGCATCCCAATTTCGCCGCGGAGCAGGCCATCTGGCTCGTGCTGTACCAGTGGGCGTGCGTGGATAGCCATTCGTTGTGGAATTGGACCGTGGGGGGTGTGATTGCGTATTTGGGGGTGTTTGCGGGGAGCACGCCGTTGACGGAGAGGATTTCGGCGGGGAAGTATCCCGAGTATCGGGTTTATCAGGAGAGGGTGGGGAAATTTGTGCCGAAGTTGTCTGGGAAGAGGTGGGACGAGAGGGAGATGGAGGGGATGGCGGCGACGAAGAAGCAGTGATGTGGGAGGTGGTGGCGGAGTTGTTTGGCTGGTCGTCGATGCTACGGCCTTGGATTTTCACGAGCCGTTGGGCATCGGAAGAGCGCAGCGGATGGTAGATACCCCCGTCTACGGCATTCGCGGCAATACTTGGTACAACGTCAGCGACTTCGAGCATAGCATCTTCATCTCGATGACAGCACGTGACCCTGATGTTCGTGGCGTGTTAACCATTGCG
>JAABUV010008119.1_pt1 | contig 10742 bp, 6 predicted proteins | sample 5559971 | NCBI WGS metagenome assembly JAABUV01 (sample SAMN10711881, study PRJNA513362) | rock metagenome | isolation source: Antarctica rocks | place: Antarctica: Victoria Land, Knobhead nord | collected 2015-12-19
GCTTCTGCGTATTATTTATTATATCTATGTGTTTACGGCATTTGGTCTCCCTTGGTCTATCTAGAGCCTTTTGGTTTACAAACTTTCTAGTATTGTGCTTACTTACTTAATTTACTATAAAATAAAATTAATGATACAAACAAATTTAATAAGAATCTCTCATAACGGTTCAAGCATGCGACTGACCTGGAGCATAACAAATGGTTTTAATACTAAAATCATTCACACATCGTTACCTATGCTTCACACCTTAAGTTGAGCTTTAAACAGTCCGCCTGAACCTCACGCCTTTGTGAATTTATCTTTACAGTCAACATATTTCGATGTAGCGACTATTGAACATGCAATAGGTTTAGTTATTGATGATCGCGATACTTTATCTCTTGAAGATAGAGTCACAAGTTATACGAATGGTATCTTGAATTATTATTTTCCATGGTGTATTCTTAGGAATGGCGAACCTGGTGATCCATCTATAGAATCAGGATTTATGATTACACCTGAGTCTTTAACACACGATGCACCACGTGGAATAAAGAGACCTGATTTTGTGTTAGTTATTTGGATACTCAAGATGCTGAAGATCCATTTGACTGTATTTGAATAGAATGTAAGAGGCCTCGCGCAAATTTTATTATGCATTAGTTCAGCTTTGTGATTCTATTCGATATGGTGGTAGCAATTACAGGGATGCTAATGGTTGTTATGGCGGTTTCGTCATAGTAGTAGTTGGAAAAGAGATGTCTTTCTTTTCTCTAAAACTCACTGGAAATGAATGTTTTTATCCTATCGCAGTAGAGCACCTTAAAATTTTAGATCTAGAAGCTATTGATAGTACTAAAGCTAGACCACTTGTCGACCACGATGGGTATACAATAGGTGATATATGACACGCAGAGGAACATATATATGAAATAGGTTTGTTGTATAAACACATACGTTGATTCTCAAAGAGAAGAGGCATATGTAGTGATTCTCAATAATAAACTTCATTCTCTAAACCTCATTATCCACATAGGTTCTTAAAAAAAAAACATTAAAAAAAAAAAATAAAAATTCAAATAAATGATTTAGATTAAATAGGCAAAGGCCCGCAGAGACATAATATATGGTTGTTGCCACTAAATATTGCAGGAAGGGTTTTATACGACATTTAGCTTTTCCTCGCTTTGCTTTGCTTTGCTCACATAGCTCTTACATACAGGACATAAAGTCCACAAACTAAGCCAGAACATCTTTTTTTGTTAGCTTACTTCTTATTTTACAATTTCTTGGTCTATCTAGAGCCGTATTTTGTTTACAATTTTCTAGTATTGTGCTCTCTACTATATTATTTTTTTTTTTTAATCTATGTTTATCTTTACTTATTATCTCTTATTTTGTTTTTTTATCAAACTTTACCTTTTCTCTTATCGCTATCCTATCCTTCATTTATTTCTTAAGTTGTTTTCTTATCTTTTATTAATTAACTGTTTACATCTTTACCTTGATCCTCCCATTTTATGTATGCCTAACCCCGATTATGATCCATCCGTATACACGGATACTCCGGTTGAAACACAACAAAACAACGATTCGCATAATATTTCTGTTTCTACTCCTGCTCCTACTGGTAGTTATAATAACATTAGTAATAACAATACACCCATAAATGTAAATGAATCTAGTAGCCGCATTGGTCAAACACCTAGCAAGATTTCCAGTGTACTTCATTTAAATTATTTTAGTAATAAAGCTAGACGTAGATTTTTTTGATATGTAAGTGAGTCTGATAAAAATAAATTTAGTTCTTATAAAGAATTTAAAAAACATTGAAATACAGACACTAAAGTATATGCTGAAATTAAAAAAGATATTTCGGCTGATATTGATAAATTAAAACTTAATAAAAAAACACTATCCTGGTTTTTAAATATTAGAAAGAGATCTAGTTATAGATAGTTTCATTAATATATTTATTTTATAAGGTAATAATAGAGATAATTGTGACACAGGTCTGACTTTACGGTTATTAAGGTTTTGATACTAAACATGAAGGCTGATCAAAAAAAAAAAATGAACAAACAAATTTTAGGGTAGTTAGTGGCTTTATTAATGTTTATAAGTCCTTAGACACTAACAGAAATATTTATAATGGCAGAAGTATATATTTTGGGTATGAACTAAAACTTTAAACGTTTAATAGTTTTATCTTTAGTCTTAACAAACTATTAACACACTTGTGTTATGTGTTATGTGTAATTTATCTTTGACTTATTTTCGGTTTATCCATTAGCTGGTTTATCTAGAACCTTTTAATATATAGAAACTATTATATGTAAATCTAGTACTGCACTTATAACATTAAATAATTAAATAAATAATCATGAAAAACAAACTATATACCAATAATGCAACAAATCCAATTGAGTTACTTGAAAGTGAAACTTATTTAAAAAAGACACGAAACATACGCGAAACAGCGTTATACTTAACTTTAGATGAAATGCTTGATTTAGGTTATTTATATGGCAAACTCAGACACTTGTGTAAACCAGGACAAAGATATTCTGTTATAACCAGAGTGTGCTTTATAAACAAAGACATTAGTAGTGACAATGTAACTGATTGAAGAACATTAGGTGATCAAATAAGAATTTCGCACGATCATGATTTTAAGAATTATGTGTACTCTTACGTTAACGTTATACGTGAGAGGTTATCTGTTTCTATGGAATTTTATGACTTTAAAGAGTCTCAACTTCAAGGAATACAAATTTTATTATATAAGGTTGACTACACAGATACTGTTGTAGCTAAAGAAAATATAAATTTAAAGTCCTTGGGTGTACATAAAGAATTAGTTAACGTGTCTAGCATCAATAAAGGGTTTAAGTACCTACCCTTAACATTAAGTAAAAAAAACTTTGGAAATTCCTTAAAGAAATCTATAACTAACAATGTAGTCAATAACGTTGTTTTAAACGACGGTTCTGTTTTAAATTTGAAAGAGCATGTTAACAAACACCTGGCTGATAACAAAAGGTTAAACAATATAGATAGTAGAGTTGAGGTTTTTCAATCACCAGAAAATAACAATATCGTTACAATTGAAGAGAAGAAAAACCTTGGTGAAAACCCCACAAGTATTATCGATATTTATGATCCTAGCGGGTTAAAGATACATCGCATGGAACACAAGCAAGTAGATAAAAATACTTTTACAAGAAAAATAGGTAATGTAGAGGTCCATATTAATAAAAATGGTGTTTACAATAAAATTATCAGTCAAATATTTAGTTATGTTTATCCTAATAAAATTCTAGGGTATTTTTCTAAGTTGTTATACACTGATAACAGAATTGGTTCCTTAGATTTAGAAACATACAAAGACAAATACAATATATCCAAAACATACGCTATAGGATTTTATGTGAAAGATTGATTAAGATATTTTTACATAAAAAGTGACCTTGATTCAGATGATCTTATTATGAGATGTATAGATAGTATGTTAATAGAAAGGTTACATAGATATACTTTTTATGTACATAACTTAGGTAATTACGATAGTATATTTTTACTTAAAGTTATCATCGACGCTTGTTTTCGCCATCCAGATAAATATCAAGTTAATGTAATAGTTCGGAATGAAATTATATTAAGTATTATTATATCTAAGAAAGTTGGTAATAAAACATACAATATAAAGATTGTAGACTCATACAACTTTTTAAGTTCTAAGCTATCAAAGTTATGTAAAACATTTAAATGTGATGTTGAAAAGGGAATATTCCCATATAGGTTTGTTACGTCTGAAACATTATTTTATCTTGGAAAAAAACCAGATATAAACTTTTACGAAGACATTGATGTAGACGATTTAGACCTAGATCTTGTGTATGAAAATGATATTGAAAAAGCTAATATAACTAAAAAGGCTAAAAAAGATATGTACGAAACTATACAAGAAAATGAGTGATCAACAAAGGAAGAAACATTAAAATACCTAGAAAAAGATTTACTTAGTTTATTTGATATTATGGATCAATTCAAATTACGTATATTTACTAAATACTACACACACATAACCAGAAGTTTAACAATATCAGGTTTAGCTATGGACATATTTCTTAGAAGGTTTTACGATAATAATATACCTTTAATAAACAAAAAGTCTGTATATAATGATATTAAAAAGAGTTATTACGGGGGCGTAACTGAAGTATATAAACCACATGGTAAAAGTTTGTATTACTACGATGTAAATTCATTATACCCTTATTCAGCATTAAATCCAATGCCAGGGTTAAATTGTAGTTATATTGAAAATATCAACTTAAATATTTCAGAGTGTATCAATGATATGTTTGGATTTTATTACTGTAATGTAAAGGCTACAGATGGTTACCTCGGATTACTACCTTATAGAACAGAAAGCGGTCTGTTGATGCCTATAGGTGAATATGAAGGATGATATTTTAGTGAGGAATTAAAATTTGCTTTTAATAATGGGTATGACATAAAAATTCTTAGGGGTTATAAATTTGAAACAACACATGGTGTTTTCGATAAATATATTGGTGAAATATATAGACTAAAATCAAACACATCAGACCCTGTTGAAAGACAGATGGCTAAGTCACTGTTAAATAATTTATTAGGTAGGTTTGGTTTGAATATTGATAAGTCTATAACAGAACTAGTAGATGATGAAAGGTTTAATGAATTGATACAATATAAACAGATAAAGAGTGTTAAACACATTGGTAATAGAAAACTCGTAACACATGGTTCTAACATATCTTTAAATATTTGTGAATCACATGACGTAGACTTTACTAGAACGTTTATGAATGACATTAAGCGTAATAAGAAAGAAGGTTTTAATGAAGAAAGACTACACGATGTTTCTATAGCAATAACCTCAGCTGTGACTTCATATTCAAGGATACACATGAGTAAAATAAAATTAGAAATACTTAAAACAGGTTCCATCTATTATACGGATACGGATAGTATAGTTACAGATGTAAAACTTGGAGACAAGTATGTTGGTAATGAAATTGGTAAGTTAAAATTAGAGCATGTAATTAAGGAAGGTTATTTTATCAGTAACAAAACTTATTGTTTTAAAAATAACAAAAATAAGTTAATCATAAGAACTAAAGGTATTGATAGTAAATCATTATGTTACGAAGACTTTGTAAGATTATATCTAGGTATTGACATTCAAGCCATTAGAAGTGAAAGTGAAAGAAATTTTAGTGAAGGATATGTCAATATACTCGTTGATAAACCAATTGTTCTATCGGCAAATTCTTATACTAAGAGGGAAAAAAAATATATAGGAAGTCTATGAAGCGATACAAAACCTTTGGTGTTACCTATATAAAGAATTCCTATTTTCTGATACTAACTTGCCGTAAAAAACCTTGGTTGGTTCAACCAAGGTTTTTTACGCTATTCATAGTTTATACTATGATGTTAGCTGATTTTTTTACACAATCAATGTCTATACTTTTATCTAATATAGAATTTATGTTAGGCATTGGAACTTTTTTGTAATTTTTCGACGGTAATCGTGCATCACCGTAGTACGAGGCACTTTTGTATTTCTTTGACGGTATATTAACGAAATCCTCCCCAATTTTGTATGTATCATCACCACAAGTTTCATTTATAGTTGTCTTAACAAAAGTATCGAACTTTTTTAAATAACCCGTTGAAGAATATAGCTGTATATAAACCAATTTTAGTTTTAAAATTAGTCTTGGGACATTATTAGCGGTTACACCAAAACAATCATGTACTGTATACAAGGGACCTATGTTCTTAAAATTACTATATAATATAGCTATAGTCGTTGCATCTAATGAGTGTATTAAGTTTGGCATTGTAGCTCTTTTTTGTTGAGTTAAATCATATAAATCTCTCTGATAACTTTTAAAGGTATACCTGGTGTTTACAAAGAAGAAGGCTTTGATGGGTTTTGACTTTCCAACCTCATAGGATTCCATTATCTCAGCACCTGAAGGAAGATTCCATGGAACTGGAATATTTAGTCCAGTACATATACTAACTATAGCATCTATATATTTAGATAATTCAGTTATTCTTGGAGACTGTTTAGCTATAACAGACTTTATAGCCATGACAAAAACAACTATATCATCCCTTATAAATCTAACGTCTTGGTTGTCTTTATATATGTAATACTTTGTTTTACCTTCAAGCTTTTCATCTAAGTTCATTATTAGTTGTAAGACCTGTGTCGGTATACTAGCATTATATGATTTAGTCATAATTGTTTTCTTAACCATAGTTCTATCAAAAACAACTTTTAACAGTTTTATATAGCTTTGTAATTGTTTTAATTGGGCATTAGATTTATTCTCAATAGCTGATAGAGTGTTTTTTTCGTGTTTCATAAAAGCAATTGTTAAGTTTAATATGTATGTATAAAAATCATCAGGATCGTCATCGTGTGTTGATGATGCCAGATTTAATACATCAAATAAATTTTTTTCCCTTGTAAGTAAACTTAAATGTTGATATCCATTACAGGTTGCGTCAAGTTGTATTGGTAAGTAGCTATAAAACACATTTGATTCATGATTACTCATGTATTCTGCAAAACGTCTGTATTCGAAACAAAAAGAAACAAAACAAGTTTTATTTTCAGCCTTATTTACAATGTCATTATTTTCGAAATTAAGAATTCTCTCTGAGTTTTCTTCAACCCAATTTACTCTATGGTTTAAAGATTTTTTATCTAAATCATCACCGAACATGTTAGCTCCAAAACCCTTGAAATACTTAATTACATCTGTATCAGTTTTATATCACATACCTGGCTTAGAAAAGGATATTAGTCCTTTTGCCAAGTCATTTTTTTGATAATCAAAATAGTCTGTAATACAATAATTTCTAGTTCTATTATCCATTCTCACAGGAAAAAAGATATCTAAGTCAGAGTATAGTTCAGCTATACTTAAAACATTTTTTTCTAGTTTAATTCTACTAACTATAGATCTATGCTTTCTGCCTTCTCCTTTGTTGGTTGACTTATATGGGTTGTTAAGAATATTTTTAATCTCTTCTACCTCTGTGTTAATGATAATACCTTTTTCAACACCATATTTATAGATAAAATTCAATGTATCTGTATTGACCTTGTAAGGGGTCCTACTTAACCCATTGATTAAATCGACAATAATATTTTTGTCCTTTAAACCTGTAGGTTTTCCATAGCCTTTTTTTTCTATAAAAATACCTTCAGCATACTTTACGTCATTCAACAAATATCCACCTAACTTTACGTCATTTTTACCTTTAAAATATTCTTTAGGTGGGCATATCATAGGCAATTTGGAGGGTAGATGGAAGACTATTTGATCTTTATCCGCACGCATAACTTTTCTACTATTTCTTGTGAGTCTAATATACTCTTGATATTTATAGTATTCACCCGACTTAGAATCTAAGTTAAGTTTTATTAATTTACTTTCAATTAAAGCATAGATAAAGAATCCTCCAACTCTAACGTTAAAGTTGCTGTCTTGTAAAGTTTTTTTATATTCACTGTCATTGTACTTAAATTCTGAAAAGGTTTCTTTAGAAGATTTTGGGTATCTGGAATAGAAGTAATGATTTACCACCCTCTTACCAAAGTTGTTATAACAGACAAGGGATGGTATACCAGGTGTTTCAATATCTTCAATGGTTAAAGATTCATTAGTAACTACGTACAAAAAGTATTGTATTAACATATCCGACACTCTATTATGACCTAGTTGTTTTAATATTTTTTTGAACCATGGTATGTACTCAGTTCCGTGAGTTTTGGTGTTTCCACTAAATTTATCTGGGTTACACAATAGTTTGTCTACAGTTTGTTTGCTATCAGTTATAAAGTCATAAGTTGTGTCATTATACAAGATTTTGTTTTTTGCTTTATTACTTTCACTGTACCAGGTTTGACCTTCAAATAACAGATCTTCTATTTCTCTTTGTAAAACGTCCAATGCTATGGTGTTTTTCTTTTTTAAAATATCATCTATTTCTTTAAAACATGTTTGTAATAGATCGTTTCTACCTTTTACTCTTTCGGAGTGGAAGGTTGATGATCACCTAACACCACCCAAATTCATATGGATGTTATTAAAGGAAAATTTATCTCTGTTTAGTTTAGGTAATGGAACGGAATATGCTTCACTTAACTTAGAATGGTAATTATTGTGATTGTATAAACTTTTTCTGTATTCCATATCTAGTATAGATAAAGAATTATTAATTGAGTTTACTTGACCTCTTAGTGGCTGTGGACCTGCATTTAAGTTATAATTAATATCTCTTACGCATAAAATAAGTTTGTCTAAATCTTTTACGACAAAGGCACAACCATTTATAATACTAAATGGTTCAATACTTTTATCAAAACTAAAAATTCTACTTATTATATGATAGTTATCTAACGAACCTAAGATTTCTTGTACAAAGGTTTCATAGTCTTTTTTTAATGCTAAATCAACCAGTCGAGACATTGAACGTATATCTGTGTGTATAGCTAGTCTCGTTACCAATCTCAATATATCAGTGGTAGTAATAGGAGAATAAGAATTTGTTATATTATCCGTAAGCTTGTCTAAATTAAATAAAACCTTACTAAGCGTTAATTTATCTTCAGTAGGTTCACCATCTAAAGACTCATCAATAACACTTAAAAAGTGTCCAGGTTCTTTATAAACACTATTCGTAATCATAAGTTTACTTCTACAACATAAAAAGTATATAAAAGTATAATAAAATACATAAGGATAACTAATATAATTATAAACCAAGCTTCTAGAATCTTTATTTAATACCCTTATCATAACAAAATAAAATTTATTTGTGTTTGGTGCTACCGGAACATCGTTGTTATTTAGTATACCAGATTCCAAGGAATAGTGTAAATCTTTGGATATAATATATTTATCCAATGCTAATAAATTGCGTGTATCATTTGTTGGAAGATTAAAATTTGTCATTGTTTGTTTGTTGAGTAGTAAAATTTGAGTAAGCATAATACTAGATTATTAGGTTCTAGATAAACCATGTGAGACGAATAGATAAACAAGAACAATAAGAGAGAGCTTCCTTCTATTGGCGTAAGAAAGACATCTGAAGTGAGGGCTAGTTTACTCTTGTTGCTTTACAGAATTTGTTAATTTATTTAATAGTATTCCTAATGTTAAAAATATTATTTTTTATTAAAGGGACGTTTATTACGTAGCATCTTTTCGACTTCAGATGAAACACCAATACCTCGACCTTTGTTATTCTTATTAATACCTAATGCACCTTTAAACTCTTCTTTAACATCAACTTTAATCTCTTTATATATAGTTTTTCAAACAGCTGTATCAGGATTTCAGTTAGCTTTAAATTCTTCATATGATTCATATTTATCTTTATCTTTTTCTCATACAGCTCAGAAAAATTTACGTTTAGTCAAATCATGATATTTAATATAAACTTCTTCAACTTTAGAGTTAAGAGATTTAAAACCTAGTCGTAGTTCACCCAACAAACCTACTTTAGGTATAGTTTGTTCAGTATAATCATACCTGTTACTTTCTTCAACTATAGGAGCTAAATAACCGATATCTAACGCATCCGGATGATTATTGTTAGGAGGTGTATTAGGGTTGCCAACCCATGTATTAGGATAGTCGTTAGCGTCAAACCTATCTGTAGTAATAGAACCTCTTTCAGATACTAAAGAAGTATTAAAAGTGTCTGCACCACTATATAAACTAACTAGTGAGTCCTGAGAGTTCGCAGGCTGGGGGCTATGGGCATTAGGAGTATTAACACCTAATTCATTAATATTAGATGGTACTGAGTTATTTTGAGTTAAGATTGAACTTGTATTAGGATAGTTAACACCAAGCTCTCCTCCCCATAAATTTCTAGAAGTACTAGGATTATCAGTAGAGGACGAATTAGGACTTTCAGTAGTACCTGGATTAGGAAACGTAGATTCTACAGCAACACCTTCAAGTTCAACAGGTGGGTGGTGTCGTATTAAACGTGGTTTAGTTTCATAATTAACTGGTGGTGGATTAGGAGAGTTTAATCGTGCATTATTGTTAGAACCACTATCTAATTCAACGGGAACATTAGTGTGGAGGGAAGGATCATAATCCGGATTAGGCATACATAAAATGGGAGGATCAAGGTAAAGATGTAAACAGTTAAATAATAAAAAATAAAAAGAAAATTTAACAAACAAGTAAACAATAGGATGACGAGATTGTAAAATATGAAGCTTGACAAAAATAGGTAAAAGATAATAGCAAAGATATGACGGTATAGGAAAATAAAACATAGAAATATAAAAATAAAATTAAGTAAGTAAGCACAATACTAGAAAGTTTGTAAACCAAAAGGCTCTAGATAGACCAAGGGAGACCAAATGCCGTAAACACATAGATATAATAAATAATACGCAGAAGCTTTAATTTAATTTTAGTAAGTCCTAAATAAGGTAAAACCTGGCAGATTCGAAGTAGCAAAAGTTAGGATAAGATTCCCGTTCTGTGGGTCTCAAGTAGACAAGAAGTGAAAACAATAAAAAGGCTCTATCAAAAGAAAAAGCGTATCCGGCCTACAAAGTAAAATAGTGATAGATGGGTAAATAGAGGAAATACCACAAAGAAAGCGTCACACCACTCTATATAGTGCCGATACAAAGAATTGACATTACACTTATTACT